>Ga0206878_10195_pt1 | contig 25598 bp, 22 predicted proteins | sample Alteio_BWOrgCont_8_FD_152621 | JGI IMG/M metagenome (GOLD analysis project Ga0206878, IMG submission 152621) | Enriched cells from forest soil in Barre Woods Harvard Forest LTER site, Petersham, Massachusetts, United States -... | ecosystem: Environmental > Terrestrial > Soil > Temperate forest >... | reverse complement strand
TTCTATGATACAGGTATTGTTTATACTGCGTCACTATGGTTTTATAAAGGGCGACTTTGTAAAAGAAATAAAGGCAGTCATAAAAACACTGAATGCAGAAGAAAAGAACATACAGAAAACAGCTAAGAACATAGCCCAGAAATTGCTGGGCAAGCTACCTTTTATATACGCAGCAAGCCCGTACGAAGGACTGACAATGCGTGTACGCCAACAGCTAAACGAGAACAGCAAGATAATTGCTGTAAATAATGTGTTCCCTGAAATGAACCATAATGAACTGGTGGGCTGGCGCGAAAAGGATGATAATAAGGTGGTTCTATTCCTGAGGAATGAAGATGACAATGCACGTGTACAAACGCGTATGGATATTTCTAAAAAACTGATCAAGAAAACCACTCCTAATATCATTGAGCTGTACTCAATAGGCAAAGGCTACTGGGAAAAGATATTTTACTTTATACACGTTACTGACTGGGTATCTGTAATACTTGCAGACCTTAGGGAAGTTGATGCAATGGAAATTAAATCGATAGACCTGCTGAAGAACGAACTGGCGAAGGTGTAAAACATTGACACGAAAGCTTTTAATTGTATTGAGGGGTTGCACACGCAACCCCTTTTTTATTAACCGCACGGTATAAAGCACTAGAATAATAGAAGGGAGCTTCTTTATTATTGGACAGTCTCCTCGCCGAAGAAGCCATGTTCTAGATAACAGTTGAATGAGTAATACCATTTAGATAACTAATTTGATTAGGTTTATGATGGCCTGCCCTGTAGGGGCTACAGCTTTGTAGGAAACATAAATATCATCATAATGCGCTTCGTAGATGCGCCCCGTACCCGCAAAGTGATTTACATTACAAAAACATACCAAAACAGTTGTCGAATTGGTATAATGCAAAATTATTATCGTGCTATAAAAATAGGAATACCCACCAGGTGCCGCACAGAATTGATAGTTTCGCCAAAGAGCATGTCGCCCATGGCTTTATGGCCATGGCTACCTATGATCAGCAGATCACAATTATTTTCGTTTATTATGCGGGCTATTTCTTTGCTTCGGTTGCGGAAGCCCAATATGCCTTTTGCCTGGAATCCTTTGTCTGTAAAGTACTTCTCATATTCGGCCAGGTGCTCTTGGTCGTTACGCGTTTCCAGGTCTTGGGCTTCATCACCAATCAGCTTGGCCGAGGCGCTTTCTACAATATGTATCAACACTAGTGTGCTGTCTTTGGGCGCCAGCAACTGTGTGTATTGTATTACCCGCTGGTCTTTATCGCTGAAGTCTAGGGCAAGGGCAATTTTGCGGAATGGTGCAACATTGCCTGCACCCAATGCCTGTGCAGCATCGTTCTTATGGATGTTGATATGCGCTTCTTTCCTTTTAAGGATAAAGGGATAAAAAAAGGTAATAGCCAGTATTATCAGTACCAATAGTGCGCCAGACATAATAAGATATTGAATAATGAGGCTATTGGTACCACGCAGCCAGTCTGCCACAGTTTCAAAAAACAGCTTCATGTTCAGCGCTACTATTATAGCTGTTACTACCCATGCCACTATCTTTGTTTTAAGGGTTAATGCAAATTTACCCATCTGCTGTTTATCGCTCACAAAATGAACCAATGGGATAACCGCAAATGATAATTGCATACTCAGTAGCACCTGGCTGAAGATCAGCATCTGGTTGAGCATTTTATCACCTGCAACCAGTATAACGATAACTGTAGGTATGATGGCCAGCAAACGCGTAAGCAACCTGCGGACCAATGGATTGATACGCAGACGGAGGTAGCCTTCCATAACAATTTGCCCGGCTAGTGTACCGGTTATGGTACTGCTTTGTCCGGCGGCAATAAGCGCTATAGCAAATAGATATGAAGCCCATTTACTGCCCATGAGCGGAGCAAGCAGTTGGTGGGCATCTTGAAGCGATGCCACGTCGTGATGGCCATGCACATAAAAAGCAGCGCCCCCAACAACTAATATAGCTGCGTTGACAAGGAATGCTACGTTAAGCGCGATAGCGCTATCTATATTGTTTAGTTTTAGCGCACGTTTTATTGATTTGGTATCACGGTTGATCTTTCGGGTTTGTACCAGCGATGAATGCAGGTACAGGTTGTGCGGCATAATTGTAGCACCTATAATGCCAATGGCTATGTATAGTGCGGCACTATTGGGTATGCTGGGTACAAAGCCTTTGGCAACATCGCCCCAAACTGGTTTTGCAAAAACCAGTTCAACCAGGAAGCAGCCGCCTATGATGGTGATGAGCGCAATAATAAAAGCCTCCAGCTTGCGCATGCCGAGTTTTTGCAGGTACAGCAGCAGAAACGTATCGAGCGTAGTGATAAGCACACCCCATAACATTGGAATGCCAAACAACAGGTTGAGGCCAATGGCCATGCCGAGTACTTCGGCAAGGTCGCAGGCGGCAATGGCTATTTCTGCAAAAATATAAAGTACAAAGTTTACTGCCTGTGGGTACACTGCACGGCTGCATTGTGCCAGGTCGCGGCCCTGTACAATGCCCAAACGTGCACTGAACGATTGTAGCACCAGTGCCATTAGGTTACTCATCAGCAGCACCCATATCAACGTATAGCCAAATGCGCTGCCTCCGGCAATATCGGTAGCCCAGTTGCCGGGGTCCATATAGCCCACGCTCACCAGGTATGCCGGGCCAAAAAAGGCCAGCACTTTTTTCCATTTGTTGCCTGCCAGGGAAGGATCTATGGATCGATGTACTTCCTGAAGTGAATTATCGTGGTTAGTTTGGCTCATTTAGAAACTAATGCAACTGCAACAAATCTAACGCAAATTAGTTAAGATGGCATGTGGGAGCCTATTTAGTTGTTCTACAAATAATCTATCTTCATTTCCTTTCTTTCCTAATTGGGTAGGTTACATGGCTACTTTGTTTATAAATATCTGCTTGATAAATGCATTCCGGTCTTCTTTCTTTGCGGCATTACTGCCATCATTGTCCATTGATATTCTTATGTAAACATTGCTCGTCGTTGTTTGCTCAAAGTAAAAATCCATGTTTTTATAGTCGGCAGTTGTGTAGCTGTTGCCAGCCATATTGTTATCGGTAAACACATTAAGATGAGGGTATATCCCATCCATAGGTGTGCCATTGGCAACAAGTGTTATTTTGTATTTCCCTTTTTCCAGGGCAATGGGTCTTAACTGGATATCCCCTGTCCATATGGCTATTACCTTTTTGCTATCCTGTTCAAATACCTGGTTGGGGTTCTGGCTTACCAGGTCGCGATAGTTAAGTGTTATCAAATTGGTGTCGTTCTTATAAGCAACCTTATTATAAAACTCAACATTGCCGGTAGTGCGGTAGTAATTGCTATCCATTTCCAACAGTATCTCCTTTACTGGTTGCAATGTTTCGTGCGAGGTAATGAAGGTGCGGAATTCGTTATTATCTGTAATAATGTTGCCTGCAAATATGCCTGTCTTCAAGAGCTCTTTAGATGTCTTGCATGTGAGTGATTGTCCATCTATGGCTTGGTAAGTTATTTTTATTGGTGGCGTTTTGCCCCAGAACGATTTTAAAAAGCCAGACAATGTGTAGTTGATATCCAGTTTTAGAAAAGATGCATGGTCGGTTGGTATGCTGTGGGTAATGTTGATGTTCTCTTTTTTCCACATATTTAGTTGCACAGGGTTTATTACAGCTTTCTTCTGTAATACCAGGCGCATCCTTTCGTTTGATGTAAAGGTGTCAACACACGTATAGTTATTCCCAATGAACATGTTTACCAGGCTTTCATCGTTAAAGGGGTAACGTTCGTCTATGGCATCATAATCATAAATAACAAATTCGGGAGCTTTAGAAGCATAAAAATTGTAATTAGCTTGCTCAAGGTCTTCAGTAAAGGCAGCGTACGATTGGGGTATGGGGCGTGGGCTATAGTTGAGGTTGTTCTCAAGCAGGTATGCATCATCCCATGGAAAAATATCAACAGTGTTGTGCAAAATTTTATCCAGCACACGTTGTGGTATGTACCGTTTATCCTTCTGGTTAAGCATATTATTATCGTTATAGTGCTTTATATTATTCATATATACAAATGGCCCTTTGTATCGATTTGATATGGTTGCCAGGAGGTTCTTGTTTTTTGAGGTAATGAAAAGCGCGAAGATGAAAATGATAAGGGTAAGACTTAATATCATTTTCTCTATTTTTTTATTAGCCAGCGGATGCCAGCACAGCAAAATTAAAGGGGCAAATGAGAAGTACTCGTAAAGGTGTTGCACATCGTTCCTTAAAACCGACTGCTTTTGTAATGAAAAGATGTAAACAATACTTACCAGGAGGAATAAGATACGGCTGTAGTCTTTGTTTTTAAAGGTGATGAATAACCTGAAAAGCAACAATAATAACATAATGTAGAACATGATGGAGAGGCTGTTCTCAACCCCGGCGTGGTTCTCATTGAGATACATGACAGCATTGTAGCCTTTTATCATTTCGCTGCCACCATGTATGTATGAGAGTATGGAAACATGGAGCAAGAATGATGAAAGGGTAATAAGTACAGAAAAAAGCACCAATACATACAGTAGTTTTACGAGGTCTATTTTCCCTGCCAGTCGCAAATTAACCAGGTGTGCAATCAGGAAAATTACTGCAATGAGCCCGGTATTCATTTTTATATAAAATGCCAGGATGACAAGCAAGGTAAGTATGGTTAGATACACGTAATGCTGATCATAGAATGTCTTGTACATCCAATAAATGATAAAGAATAAGATCAGCCATGCCAGGTCTGCACCTATAAATGGCTCTATTAAAAGAGGAATAATAACCAGGATGATGACTGCGAGGGGTTTGTTGGTTGTTCTTTTGAGGAAGTCTGCAAAGACAAAGAAGTAATTTAGTAGCAAGAAAAGATCAAAAACTATAAATGTCCATTTTGATATTTCCCAGCTTAAGCGTGTGGATAGGAAAGCTAAAGGGCCATAATTGAATATGACATCTTTTCCCCACACCATTTTATGTATCAAGGCATAGTTCATTGTCATTTGCCACGAAACATCTAGGCCCAGCCAGGTCGGCCCTTTATCGTTAAGTACAAGGTGAAGACTAAGTGGTGTAATGACCATTAGTATTGCCAATAATGCAGCTATAAAATACCATAAGTTCTTTTTAATGAAGTTGTTTTGCCCGGCTTGCATAGAAAGTAATGGTTACTGAATTAAAGAAATGGGTAATATCCTAGTTTGAAAATAATATTTAGTTTATGAATTTCTGTATGATGTTATCTTAAATGGTAGAAAAACTAAATGAAGGCAGAAATGTGCCAGCCGAAAGAATGTATATATGTCTGTGATGTCCTGATTGAAAAGCGGGCTATCGTATCTTGGGTATAGCTGTAGTTTTTTAGCTTTTTAAATTCATGTATCTTGCTGCATTATGAGTAAAGAGATTGTGGTGAGCGGAATACGCTCTACTGGTTTCCTGCATTTGGGCAATTATTTTGGCGCTATGCGCAATTATGTCAAAATGCAGGAAGACTATAACTGTTATTTTTTTGTTGCTGATTATCATTCGCTCACAACACACCCCGATCCTAAAGACCTGAGGGGTAATGTATATCGTGTGGTAGCAGAAAATATTGCTGCAGGGCTTGACCCGGATAAGGTGGCGCTATATGCTCAAAGCGACTTGCCAGAGATACCTGAGCTATACCTGATGCTGAATATGATGGCGTACAAGGGCGAACTGGAAAAAGTACCTACTTTTAAAGATAAAGTACGCCAGCAACCTGAGAATGTAAATGCCGGCCTGCTTACTTACCCGGTACTGATGACTGCTGATATATTGATACACAAGGCTGTAAAAGTGCCTGTAGGCAAAGATCAGGAACAACATATAGAAATGGCGCGCAACTTTGCAGGGCGTTTTAATGGGCGGTATGGAGAACTGTTCCCGGAACCTCAGCCGTTCAACTTTGGCGAAAACCTGATAAAAGTACCCAGCCTGGATGGCGCAGGCAAGATGAGCAAGAGTGAACATGGAAATGCAACGCTATACTTGGCCGATGAAGATGATGCAATTAGGAAAAAGGTAATGAAAGCTAAGACCGATAGCGGACCTAGTGAGCACAACAGTGCTATGCCGGAGTACATCCAGAATGTGTTCCAGTTAATGAACCTGGTAAGCAGCAGTGAAGTTACTGAGAGCTATAGGACCGCATATAATACCTGCACTATACGTTACGGTGATATGAAGAAGCAGCTTGCTGAAGATATGGTGAACTTTATAAAACCCATACGTGAAAGGGCCGTAGCGCTGCAGGCAGACGAAACAAAAATGAAGGCGGTACTAAGACATGGCGCAGAAAAAGCGCGAGAAAGTGCGTCGCGTACCATAAGTGAAGCCAGAAAATTGATTGGGATCAATTATTATTAATTCCTTATTTTAGATGCTGTGTTGGCTTTGTTATAATTGCAGTAGGCAATTGTAACAAAGCCGCATTGTAAACTGTATTTTTGCCGGATATATATGTCGAAAAAAGCTCCAAAACATATTGCCATTGCCGGAAATATCGGTTCAGGCAAAACTACACTTACAGAAATGCTGGCCAAGCATTATAAGTGGACACCACATTTTGAGGATGTTGACCATAATCCGTACTTGGTAGATTTTTATGATGATATGCCGCGCTGGTCATTCAACTTGCAGGTGTATTTTCTGAACAACCGCCTGAAACACCTTATAGAAATACACAAAGGCACTAATACTGTAATACAGGATAGGACCATATTTGAGGATGCATATATTTTTGCGCCCAACCTGTATGAAATGGGTTTGATGACAAAGAGGGATTTTGAGAACTACACCTCATTTTTCCATAACCTGAAAACGTTTGTGCATCCGCCCGATTTACTCATATATCTTAAGACATCGATACCTACACTGGTAGATCAGATACAGAAAAGAGGCAGGGATTATGAAGAGAACCTGCGCCTGGACTACCTGAAACGCCTGAATGATCTTTACAACAAATGGATAGGTAGCTATACAGACGGGCCACTGCTGATAATAGATATAGATACCACCAACTTTGCAGATAACAGTGAGAGCTTTGCAGATGTGGTACGGCGTATAGATGCACAACTACATGGGCTTTTTTAGTATCAATTGAGCGTGCATTTTACCTCATCTTATGGTTAATATTTCCCGGTTCTTTTTATTCCTGCTGATATGCTTGCACGGTACTACCTGCCTTGGTGGTGTACTCAAGGGTATTATAACAGATGAAAGGGGCGCTATATTGCCATATGCTACTGTTTACGTACAGGGAACAACAGCGGGAGTAAGCGCAGGTGGGGATGGTAAATATCAATTGCAGCTCTACCCAGGCACTTATAAGGTTATTTGCAGCTTTATTGGTTACAAACAAAGTGCGTATAATGTAACTATACAGAGCGATGAGGTAAAGGAGCACAATTTTACGCTTAGTGAACAGGGATTGGAGATGACAGAGGTAGTAGTGCATGCTTCAGCAGAAGATCCGGCCTACGCCATTATGCGAAAAACCATAGGTAGGCGCAAGTACCATTTGCAACAGATAGCTACTTTCCACACCGGCCTTTATTTTAAAGGGGTAGTGCGTAGCCGCCAATTGCCTAAGAAATTCATGGGCGAAAAAGTATTGGAGAGCGGTTTAGATGCAGACACAGCAGGCAAAGGGGTATTGTATCTTGCCGAAGAGGATGCAGACTACTATGCAAGCGGCGGTAAAGAGCGTACAATAATACATTCAGTAAAAGAAAGTGGTGATCCTAATGGGGTTGGTTTTGCGAGATTCCCGCCGGTGATACCTTTTTACAATAATAATATTGATCTGTCTGGCAAAGACTCAAGGGGATTTATATCGCCGGTAAGCGATAATGCACTTAACTATTATAAATACCATCTTGATGGGCAGTTTAAGGAAGAAGGCAATACTATATACAAGATAAAAGTAACACCAAAACGGTTATACGAACCTTGCTTTTATGGCGAGATATACATTGTTGATGGCGACTATGCCATTCATTCGCTCGATCTGTTCCTGACAAAACGATCTAATCTGGACCTGCTGGACACCTTACGGATAGAACAGGTGTACCTGCCATTAGAAAAAGATAATTGGGTAATTAAGAACCAAATACTATCGTACGCAGTGAAGCTGCTAGGCTTTGATATAACGGGTGCCGGGGTAAGTGTTTATGATAACCAAACTGTAAATGAAGATATACCTGATGAGGTGTTTAACGATAAGCTGATCAGCAGCTATGATAAATCGGCTAATAAAAAAGACACTACCTACTGGTCACTTAAGCGGCCTGTGCCCTTGCAGCTTGATGAAAACAGGGACTACAGTATAATGGATAGCATTTATAAGAAAACGCAAACGCAGGCCTATAAAGACTCAGCAACCATAGCTGATAATAGACTGAAAGTAAGGGGTGTACTGGTCACAGGTATGAAGTTTGCCAGTAAGAACGGTGCTAATAAATATACGCTGAATCCCTTGTTGCTGGGTATGTTTAATTTTAATTCGTTTGAAGGGCTGAACATGGCGCCAAAGCTGACATGGGAGCACTTGATAGACACGGGCAAGTACTTGCGCGGGGCCATTGCAACAAGGTATGGTTTTCATAACACACACTTTAACCCCATAGCCAGGATTGATTATGTAACCGAAGACAAGAGCTGGAAAAATCGTTCATGGACCATAGGTGCGGAAGGTGGTAAGTATGTATTTCAATATGATGCTGACAACCCGGTACTACCGCAATTTAATACTGTAGCTGCGCTGGTTTATGGGGAGAACGACTTGAAAATATATGAGCGTGAAGAAGCAACAGTGCATGTGGCCCGCAACTATGGTAATGGGTGGAAGTGGAATGTGAGCATGTCTTACCAGCAACGGATACCTATAGATAGTACAGGTTATAATTATAGCTGGGGTAAGCCTGTTGCCGGATATACACAGCCATTGCCCGAACATTTAAGAGAAACTACAGTTTGGGAGAAGAACGACGCGGCATTGGTGCACCTTTGGGTAAGTTATCAGCCGGGTTATAAGTATATACAGTATCCTGATTATAAAACAGGTTTCAGCAATCTGCCGGTATTCTCTTTTACCTACGATAAGGGCATACCCAACATACTGAACAGTAAAAGTGATTTTGACAAATGGCGTTTTACCGTTAAACATGATTTCAGGGTGAAGGGCCTGGGTAATTTTGCTTATAATGTTTCTGCCGGGGGCTTCCTGAACACTAATTACGTGTCGGTGCCAGACTTAATGCATTTATATGGTAACAGGGGCATCGGTTATGCTTCGCCTTACCTCAGCAGTTTTCAGTTTGCGCAATACTACGATTTCAGCAACAAGGAGAAACTATATGGAGAAGCGCATATAGAATATAACTTGCAAGGGCTGCTAAGCGACAGGATACCTTTTCTGCAAAAAGCACGCTGGTATTTTGTAACCGGAACCAATACCTTTTACGCCCATCCAAACGATTATTATACCGAAGCTTTTATAGGGATAGATAATATTGGATACAAAATGTTCCGGTTTTTAAGGATCGACTTTGTACAATCATGGGACAGTTATGGTGGGCACAACTCGGGTATCCGCTTTGGTATAAATGCACGCGGGTTGGTTGCATTTAAGTTGGGTGAGGCGAGCGGGGAGTGGTAGTACATACACCACCAATCTATTTTATATTATTTTCTGCCCAACTTTTGGTGAAGGTTTCAAGGTCTTCTTTCCACACTGTTTCTCCTCCTCCAAATGTTTTGTCTATTCTATGTGTATGGATATCATATTTCTTTGCGAGTTGCATATCACCTATTATATAATACACCTCACCAAAAGTATCCCATGAGTTTGGATTTGATGGGTTTGCCAATGCCTGCAATCGTGCCAGTGCCAATGCTTTGTCAAGGTCTTTTTTGCCCAGGCAGGTATAAACGGCGCTATTGAGAATTGAAGAGGGTACGCCCTTGGTCATTATTGCTTTTAAGATACTATCGCTTTTCAATGCAATAGTTTGTATATCTAGCTGCAAAATATCATTTGCCAGGGAACTCATAGTTACTCCGGTTGCATACATCTTCTGTATGGTGTCATTCAGGATAAGACCGTTGGGTTCATCCCAATACGTATCTGTAGTGATATAAGAAGCTGGCTGCACATTTTTGGTATGCGTAAGGTTGTACAGATCTTCTACCCGACTGCTGATCATTTCTTTTCCACCAACCTGGTAGCCACCCAGTCGCTGATACATGCAGGAGCTGTGCATACACTTGTACCTGGGCAGGTAATAGAATACAAAGTCTTTAGTCGGGATGTTGGGGTAATCTTTCTTGTTGAGCAGGTAAGCGGTTATTTCGTTGGTTTTATCTTTTACTATAACACCATCAGCCTCTACATAACGTATGTATTGATGATACTTCTGGTAGCTTGCCGAATCGATGTACTCACTGATTCTTTCGTAATTGTTCTTTGTCGTTATAAACGTAATCCCTTTTGATATGAACGGCAGTACCGATGATATGCTATGAGGGTGCCAGTGTGTGCTGAGTACGTATTTTAGTGGTTTATTGGGGAACTGCTCTTTTAATTTTTGCAGCACTATTTCTCCGTCTTCAGAATGGTCGGTTAAGTGTACAGTACCCGCACCATCGTTTGAGATAGGCATCTCTATAAGTACTATAAAATTTTTAAATTCTACAATGGTGCTTTTAGTGATTATATGTTTCTCCTTAGTTGTATCATAATACATGAGGTACAAGCCATCGGCTACCTTTTTAATGGAAGTGATCTTCACTGTAGCTTTTGCAAGCAGTGGTAGTAGCGCAATGATAAGAATAAGGGTCCGTTTCATTTGGGTTGGTTATATGATCTCAAATGTAAAAAGTAGGAAGATGGGAAAATTGTAAAATATTGAAAAGTATATCGTTTATGCTTGTTATACCTAATTGGCATCTAAATTAGTTACGGCTATCATTTTTATCCGGTCTCTATTGATTGCTACTCAATCCCTTCCTATAAGCCAATGGGGTAATGCCTATATACTTTCTAAAGTAGTGGTTGAAGTGGCTTTGGTCATAGAAGCCGGTTTCAAGGGCAATGTCGGTCATAGGCATATCCTGGGCAATAAGGGTTTTAGATTTATTGATTCTATGCAGCAACAGGTAGGAAATGGGAGTGAGACCTGTTTGTTTCTTAAAAGCCCGTATTAATTTGTATTTATCGGTTTTGTACAGGGTTGCAATATCTTCTATCGTTATCTTTTCGGTAAGGTGGTTATGCAGGTAGCCTACTGCATCGTTAACAAGCCCGGTATAGCCGGTTAAAAAGGATTCAGGCCGTTCTTTTGCATATGTGCTGATGAGATAGGTAAGCGCAGTTTCTAGGCTAGAGACATTTTTTGATTGCAAGTGAAACCGCAGTAATAACTGATACAAATGCGGGTCATCAATAAGGTATTGGGGAAACCATATGGTTTTGTTGGTATGAAGGCCAATTAGGTTTTGAAAGTAATGCATCAACTCTATGCTTACATAGATGATCCTATATTTCCATGAGTCATTGTCGAAGTATGTATTGGAATGAACTTCGTAGGGATTTATGATGATGACGGCGTTTGCATGTGCTAGAATGTTCTTCCGCTCAAAAGAGACCTGCTCAATGCCTTTCTCAATAATACCTATGCTGTACGAATCGTGAAAATGTACGGGAAATGATTGCTTCCTAAAGGTGGCTTCCTTCAGTTCAATACCATCATAAGCTGCAAGTTTAGATGTGTTTATCTGCATTCCTGAACGTGCTTATTATAAATATAAGGATTTTACAGGAGGGTTTACAACCTGGCTTACTGGGTTTTATCCGGTAGCTTTAAATAGTCTTCTTCCAGTATGGCATATTCATAGTTATCTACCCATTGGCCGCGTATGGGTAATTTTTTTCTTGTTTGCCCTTCCCTTGTCATCCCCACCTTTTCAAGCACCCTTACCGATGCTATGTTGGCCGTTGCGCAGCCTGCCTCCACCCTGTGCAGTTGCAGGTCTTTAAAAGCAAAATTAAGAATCCGCTCCAATGCTTCGGTTGTATAGCCCTGCCTCCAGTGTGTAGGGTGTATCTTATACCATACTTCCCCCGACTTATAGGTCGCCCTTCCAAGGTTCAGTCCCATCAAGCCGATAAATTCATGAGTGTTTACAAGTTCAAGACAGAAGAAATAGGATTCCTGGGGTATTGCATTTTGCTTGGTCAGGCAATTGGCAAGCAAGTTTTGGGTATCTTCTATTGATTTTGGTAAACCCAATGTATTATACTCATCCACTTCTGGCATGCTGTTAAGCTGATGCATGTTACTAAGGTCTGTTTCAGCTAATAGACGGATGTGTAATCTTGGCGTTTGGAACATAGGCGTATATTTTATTATCTGGGTCGTACTAGATATCGAAGGTATTGTTTTCGATGGATTTCTTGTAGTTCAAGCAATTTGTATCATACCCAATTGCGCTGCAAAGCAGGCGTTTATGCATTATACGCTAATTAAAGATTAACTTTAGGCCTGATAATTATATATGGAAGCGAAATTTGAGGAGTTGATCGAAGGATTTATTACAGATAAAATTGGTATCTCTGAAAATTTTTTAAGCATTCCCCTGGCTGCGGCTTTGCAGCAAAATTTGTTACGACTCAAAAGAGATAGCCGCATGATAAGGGCTAACATTGGTAATGCAGTTATTAAAGATAAAAACCAAAAGGCACGTGGCGATAAGACTTGCTGGTTGGATGCGAAAAGCAAAAATCCTGCTGAAGTAGAGTTTTTGGATATCATTAGGCAATTCCTGGAGCAGCTCAATAAGACTTGCTATACAGGTCTTAATTCGTGCGAGTTTCACTATGCTTTATACGAAGTAGGTACTTCTTATAGCCGCCATAAAGATCAGTTGCGAAACGATTATAATCGCAAGTTCTCAATGATCAGTTATCTGAATGAGGATTGGATAGAAAGTGATGGTGGCCAACTGGTTATACATCACGATGAAGAAAACATACAGGAAATATTCCCCAATAACCAGAAAACCTTGTTCTTCCAAAGCGATGTATTGGAACATGAAGTGGTTACTGCTACACGTCCCAGGATGAGTATTACCGGCTGGTTGAAAAGAGTATAAATACAAATTAACTAAATCGAGCCCTTTATTCAAATCAGGTAATCCAGCTTTTCAAGCCAGGGGAGAAAACTATTGTTTGAGCAAATCGCCCATGGATTTCAAGCATATGCTCTTTATTGTAACAAGCAGTTTATATTTGAAGCGTTAATTCAAGTTTGTTTTCATGGCGCTTAGCGTAAATAAAAAATATGATTATCTGGGTGCCTTGCTCATCCTGTTTGTATTTTTGGTACAGGTATTCCTGGTATTTGTAGTTACAGGCAACGAAGCAGAAGTTTTAATCAACCCATTCCTTTTATTCGCGGCAGCGCTCATTATACCTGTATGGTATTTAAGGCTGCATTTACAAGCAGGCAATATACTGCAGCCACGCCCTGAAAAGAATAAGTTCCGTACACTTTTATATTTCATAGCCGGCATGGCCACTATATTGGTCAGTTACGAAGAGGTAAGAAAACTATTCGTCCATTATCCCGATCCTGCAAAACTGTCAGATGTTATGCCGCATATGGAGGTGATATATGATCGTTTTATGCATCATCAGTATCCTTATACTCCTATTCATTTCCCATCATACACCTTATATCCGGTGTATATGCCATTGCATTGGCTGCCCCTATATATTCCCAGGCACTTAGGTATAGACGATCGTTGGATTGGTTTTATATTCCTTACAATAGCATCCGGCATATTCGGCATATACATACTTCGTAATACGCGTAACTGGTTGGGTGGTTTTATAGCCATTGTATTGCCGTCCATTGCCTTTTGGGCATTCATTACACTGGGCAATATTGAAATGCCCGCCTCGCTCGAACCGCTTATCGCTGCCTATTATCTTGTACTGGCTACAGGTTTGGCCATGCGCAATCTGCCGCTCGTTGTCACTGGTATTGTTCTTTGTCTGTTATCGCGTTATACATTTATCTTTTGGCTGCCCTTGTTTGCCGTTTTATTATGGAAGAACCTGTCGGTAAAAAAAAGCGTTATGGTTTGGGGCATAGTGCTCGTTTGCTTCCTGCTTCTTTACTTTATTCCTTTTTATCTTAAAGATCCTAAGGCGCTGGCAGATGGGCTTGCATACTATAATAACTGCGCTATCGATGCATGGTCATCCGCAAATGGTCAGGCGTTTCCAAACACATTCAGTGGTGGTTTAAATTTTGGCCCGCATATGTGGCTTTGGTTTCCCGGCAGTGTGGCACATAGGGTATTGCTTTCGCGTGTTGTACAAACTGGCTCTATGTTGATATTATTAGTTTGGGGCTTATTGTGGTACAATAAGCACAAGTCACGCATTAATTTCTACGACTTTAGCCTCGTTATGTTGTACCTGTTCCTCACCTTCTTTTTTATGTTTACAGCGCAGTTGTTTAAGTACTATTTGCTCACATGGCTTGTCTTGTCTGCGGTAATATGCGCCAAAGTCATTTTGCTTAAAAGCGCCCAATACGGTAAAGACAGCAAACAAGAGGACATCCCGGATCTCATCCTATAGTAACAGTTGAAATATTTGCTAGTAGTACTTGACAACACCTCTGTTTCTTCGGCATTAATGAGTTTACATCTTTCAGATTTTACCGTTAATAAATACCTTGTTATACTACGGAGCCAGGAATAATTGATTAGTATATACCGTTGAATATGGAACTGCTTGTCCATTTGCATATACATTCGGTAAAGAAATAAATGTGCGTCCAAGGCATGCTTCTTCCCGGTCAATCATCGTATCTGGCGGCGGATACACTGCATGCAGATAAAAGATTTTCCCCACCGATGCCAGTTGTATTTTTAGGTCTTTGCTGTCATTTATAACTGCAAAGTCGCTCAGGTTTGTAGCTCTAAACAGGTAAATGCCCGACTGGTAAACAGAGGGACTGATAATGGTATCTTTTGATAATGTATTGGAAAAGGTACTGTCAGGCTTATAGTAAGTTATAAAAAGAGTATCTACGTCTTGCGGAGCAAAGCCGCTAAATTCTATAGGGGCATCAACTCTTGTAGTTATATATGTGCAAGTGTATTGCGGTCTGGCACAACTACAAATAATGACAAGACTTACAAATAAGAGGGCTTTACGCATAAAGTAGGTTTAGAGTGCAATAAAGATAATCTATCTACACATTAATTTAACATCACCAATTGCATGGTATAGGGGCATTGTCTGCGCCGAATTGGTATTTTTGGTGAAGAGCGATAATGCTTGGCTAAATATTAAAACCACCAATCATGGAAACAACAACATGGGCATTAGATACTACCCATTCTGAAATTCAGTTTAAAGTAAAACACCTGATGATCTCTAAGGTTACAGGTCAGTTTCATAAGTTCAGTGCTACAGTTGAAACTGATGGCGATGACTTTCAGACTGCAAAGGTGACTTTCAGTGCTGAAATTGATTCCATTAGCACCAACAATGAGCAGCGCGACGGGCACCTGAAGAATGCTGATTTTTTTGATGCTGAAAATCATCCGCACCTGTCTTTTACCAGCACCAACCTGGAGAAAATAGATGAAGAAAATTACAAGCTGCATGGCACACTTACTATGCGCGGCGTAAGTAAAGAAGAGACACTCGACGTAGAGTTTGGTGGTATGGTACAGGACCCTTGGGGCAATACTCGTGTAGGCTTCACTATAAACGGTAAAATAAATCGTAAAGACTATGGCGTTAGTTTCGGTATGGTATCAGAAACCGGTGGCTTGTTGTTGGGCGATGATGTAAGCATACATGCACAGGCCGAGTTTGTAAAGGTAGCAGCGCCACAGGAAGCTGTTGCCACTGCTTAGAATACTCCCATTAATACTTATTTAAAAAAACGCCGGACCCTTAAAAGTCCGGCGTTTTTTATTAATGAGATAGTATTAATGAGATAGAATGATACTTATTAAAGCACCCCTTCATCATAAGCCTTCTCTCCGTGCAGGAACTCATCCAGGCCTTTTTCTTCAGCCTCTTCCGATACGCGCACTTTGGTTATTGTATTGATCAGTGCCAGCATTGCATACGTGAATATGTAAGCGTAAATACAGGTTGCCACCACAGCCACCAATTGACGAACGAAGAATGTACCACCACCATATATCAATCCATCAGCACCATTTGCATTCATAGCTTTTGATGCAAATACCCCAAGCAATATAGTTCCAAGGCAACCACCTATACCATGTACGCCCCATACGTCCAGTGCATCATCCCAGCCCATTTTATTTTTAAGGTGTACAGCAAGGTAGCATACAGCACCTGCAGCAATACCTATCAATACAGCCGATTGCAGTGATACAAAGCCTGCTGCCGGTGTTATGGTGGCCAGGCCGGCTACAGCGCCTGTAAGCAGCCCTACAAATTTAGGTTTTCTGGCCTGGCTCCATTCTATAATAAGCCATGTTATAGCCGCAAACGATGCTGCCACATCTGTATTTAAAAAAGCAAGCCCGGTTATTGCGTCAACATCCAGCTCGCTGCCGGCATTAAAGCCATACCATCCAAACCACAGCAGGCCCGTACCTATAGCTATAAGCGGTATGCTGTTGGGTACAGATTCTGTATTTCTTCTCTTACCTACATACATCACCGATGCCAGGGCTGCAAATCCCGCCGTAGCATGTACCACTATACCTCCTGCAAAATCGCGTACACCCATCTGGAATAATAAGCCGCCACCCCATACCATGTGGGCAAAAGGGTAGTACACAAATACCTGCCACAGCACAAGGAATATAAGGTACGACTTGAATGTTACCCTGTTTACAAACGCCCCTGTTATCAATGCCGGGGTTATGATGGCAAACATCATCTGGTAGGCCATAAAAACAAACTCGGGCAGTTTGGGGTTGCCTGCAAAGGCGCTGTTCAGGTCAACACCATGCATAAAAGCCTTGTCCAGGTTGCCTATAATGCCCCCCATGGCATCACCGCTGAAGCAAAGTGAGTACCCGCATATATACCACATGATGGTCGTTATGCCCATGGAAACAAAACTCTGTATCATAATGCCAAGTATGTTGCGTTTGCCTGCAAGCCCGCCATAGAAGAAGGCCAGGCCTGGGGTCATTAGCATTACAAGGCTGGTGGCTAGCAGCATAAAGCCCGTGGTACCTGTGTCGAATGTGGTCATCGTGTTTATGTTTTAAAGGTTAATTTCTTGTTTCAAATCCTTTTAATAACGTCAGCGATATTCCCGCCGTCACCATCACTTCGTAACGATAGTTCACATAGGTATGGTCGTACAGGTATATGTCCTGGTACGTTGCCATCTGCAGTCTTCGTGTCTCCAATCGTATATATGCGTTGTCCACCGGCTTATATTCAATACCCAGGGTGGCCCCCCACAGTTTGTATCCGGTCAGCCTGTTCGATGCATCAATAATAGCTGGCGATAAAATAGCATTGGCATCGCTAAACACTTCTCCACGCCCATATATGGCCAGCTTCGGTTTCAACTGATAGCCAACGGTGGCAAGCCCGCTATATGCCATCCCGCTCATCTGGCTGTTTGTAATGTCTGCATGCTGCTGTATGTATAGATCGGCTCCGGCCTGTATTTTTAATTTCTTTTTATGGTAGTTGAAAAATACATTCTGCGCCACCCTCAGTTTCGATATCTGTACGCTGTCAGGGGCATCATTGCCTATATAGTTGGTGTAGCCTACACCCACATAGTCGTTAAACTTGTAAGTGACACCGACGCCAAAAGATTTCCGGTCGTTGTTATCCTCAAACATGTTGTAGCCATTCAGCAGAAAAAGGTTGATCTCCAGTTGAGGATTGGGGTCGTAGTTCAGGCGCAGCCCTGCTTCGTAGTATGGTTCGTAGTAGGTCCCTGTCGATAGTGAACTGGCAATATTATCAACGGGCAAGAGGTTTTCAGTACCAAAGTGTGTTTTAAAAAAGCCGCCATCCAACCACAGTGTGTTGAACAGACGCACACCTGCATGTGCTTCCTGTATGTTGTTGTATGTGGCAGACCATGCACTCTGCGCAATATCGCCATATTGCAGGGTAGCAGTGCCCCTTATCTTATCGCCATCGTACCTGCACGAAACCTGGAAGTCATTCAGCCCCAGGGAATTGTTTCTGGGCGATATGGTAGGGAATTTTACAAAATCGCCATGCCGGGTATAATCTGTATAGTCAGCATAATAGACATCGGTATATGCAGTTATTGCGTAGTTGGCAAAGGTGTCTATACCATGTATATCCACATCAGCCGGTACCCACAAAGAATCGGCAACAGGCTTTATAGCTGTCGTATCTTTTTTCTGTGCCCCGCAAAGGAAAGGGTAGAGACAAAGAATTACTAAAAGGGAAAAGGAAATACTTTTATTCAAAATAATTCTTTCTATATAAACTGCCTGGCAAACATATAAAGGAATTATTCAAAATGCAAGTGTCCCTGAAAATTAAGCTGGCATTATTTTATGCGTTATTTCTTAATCAATTAACTAAAAATACGCATTAAGATATTTGCTTTATTTATCTCACAGATCCCAATGCAATAAAGTAAAATGCATCATCGGTTAATGAGCAGTTATTTACTTCAGATAGGCATCTCAACGTGCCTGGTGATTATTGATGATGCCACCTATCATTTTGCTGTATAGCGCAGCGCCACTGTCGTTCAGGTGTACCTCATCGTAAAACAGGTAGGGGTTTTGGCAGAAGGGAGCTGCTGTGGTGAAGTCGTAAAACTCACAACCATTTTGCTGCAAGATCCCTTTTATAGCATAGTAGCTCTGGTTGGCGCCCGTGTTCATAGGGAAGTAGAATGGCGATATAATGGTAACAAGCCTTATGCCCGATCGTTTTGCCGTGGCCACTATATTTTTAAATGTAGCCACAAGGTCGGCTGCCAGTGGTCCCTGTACATTAAAGTTCTGTGCAGCAGTTTTGTAAGTGGTAGAATCTATGTGGCCAACAAGTGGTTCATATCCTTTTATAGATACATGCCCCATGTGGGTATATGCGTTCTGTATAGATGAACCTATAGATGAGTTGTACGGGTATATATGGCACGCCATGGTTTTGTACAGCTCTTCATTACCTGCCAGGCTTATGGTGCTCTTCAGCTCAGGGTGCCTATGCAAAAAGGGGAGTAGCACCGTTGCCACTCGTTGATATACTACCTGCTTGTCTTTATTCTCTGTAAGTTCAGATGGGCCTACTTCTAGTATCACCACCTTGGGTTTGTACCGCTCATATACAATGGGCAGTACAGCTGCAGCATAGGTAATGGTCATCTCGTCGCGGCCACCATTAAAGCAGGTCATACCCGTTGCCTGTTCCAGCACATTGCTGCTGTAGTGGTGCGATGCCCGTGAGCTGCCCAGCACTAGTATGTCATCGTGCGCCTGTTCCATCAGGTATATGCTCACGTAATCATCACCATGTTTTTGCTGATAAAACAGGTGCTCCAGCCACATGCCAATGCCCCTGTCCAATACCAGCAGTATCAGCAGCAATAGCACCGTGTTCCGTAAAAATCTGTATACCTGTCCTTTCATTTTATTATTTAATATCACTTACCCAAGCTTATTATTACTTAATGCCCCTGTAGGGGGCTCCGCTTTGTAGCAAAAAAAAACACCATGTTCGTTAGCACCCTGTAGGGGTGCCCCGTACCAAATATCAAAACCACATGAGCAACTTTTCAAATGACTACTCATGTTCTAAAATTGGAAATAAATAAATTGCCCGCCATTAAATACCCCTACCATCAGCATAGTTACTATAAGCAATACATAGCCAGTATAGCGTATCGCAGGCATCCGGTTATAGATAAGCGAATATCTGTTCTGGAAATACTCCTGGTTGATCTCGCTTACCACCAGGAAAACAATGAGCAAAATAGAATACACAAATCCCGCAGCAAAACCAATGAACAAAGGCCCCGGCTTTAGCGTAAATATGTTGCGCATTATGGTAAATGCATCTGTAACGTTATTAGCCCTAAAGAACACCCACGCTATAGCCACCAGTATAAACGTAATGATGAAATTGGGTAGGGTAGCAATGCCTTTTTTGGGCGGCTGCTTCGGGTCTTTTTTCAGTATGTACTTATTCAGTACCAGCTCTATTACCTGGTAGGTACCATGCAGTGCCCCCCATATTATAAAGGTCCAGTTGGCGCCATGCCAAAGCCCGCTTATTATAAATACTATAAACAGGTTGCGCACATGCTTGCCTACATTCACGCGACTGCCGCCTATAGGTATGTACAGATAATCACGAAACCACGTACTCAGCGATATATGCCACCTGCCCCAAAACTCCCTTATAGATGCTGCCAGGTAGGGCCGCCTGAAGTTTTCCATCAGGTCTATACCCAATACCCGTGCTGTACCTATGGCTATGCCCGAGTACCCCGAGAAATCGCAATAGATCTGGAACGTGAAGAAGATGGTAGCCACTATGCTGCTGATGCCGCTGTGGTGTGTAGGGTTATTGTAAATAGCATCTACATATAGCGATAGCCTGTCAGCGATCACCACTTTTTTAAACAATCCCCACAGTATCAGTTTCAACCCGCTCACCACTCGGTCGTAATCAAAGTCTATTTTCTGGTAAAACTGGTGTATCATGTTCTGGGGGCGCTCTATGGGGCCTGCCACCAGTTGCGGGTAAAACATCACATACAGCGCATAAATGCCCAGGTGCTTTTCGGCCTTCTGATTGCCACGGTATACCTCTATGGTATAGCTCATAGCCTGGAAGGTGTGGAAGCTGAGCCCTATAGGTAGCAGTATGTTCAGCGCCGGTATGGGGTTTTTTGCTGCAAAAGTGCCCAGCAACGCTGTAAGGTTACCATTTAGGAAGTTGAAGTACTTAAAGAAACACAGGAAGCTCACATTTACTACTATACTCAGTGCGAGCAGCCCCTTTTTATGTGCAGGGTTTTTCTCTATAAGGATGCCTGCTGCATAATCTACAAGTATGGTAAAGGCAAGTATAAGGATATACACCGGCACAAACACCATGTAGAAATAGCAACTGATAGCCAGCAGGAACAACCAGCGATACTTATGCGGAAGCAGGAAATAGATTATAGTGGTGACTATAAAGAAAAAAGCAAAATGCAGGGAGTTAAAAAGCATTATCCGTTACCATTGTCTTGATGCTGGGACAAATATAATAATAGAAAGTTAGCCGGGGTACCAGTTTGAGTTTGCATCTATTTATTTTCTACTTTCGGGCACCATGGAAATTGTAGAGAAGATACTTATCGCCCTTTTTATATTAGGACTATATCCAGCAAAACAAATTCAAAAGTGCTATCAGCCCCCGTTTAACGCAAGTCTTCCAATAGTGCCCAATATCATGTTTAAGACAACGTAACACATTGGCTAATCGTGTCCATCCTGCAATCCCTTAATCGTGTTCAAGACAATTTTCCCACTGGTCGAAGCGTCCGCTTCGTCCCGCTGCACCTGAAGCGTCCGCTTCCCTAAAAATCCTCAATCCACCAACTCAATATCCAACACCTGCAAAAACGAAAGCGCCTCCGGCAGGCTGAATTTTGCTTTGGCTATCTTGTTGGCGGCAGGGTCTATATAATAGTTTTTGGCGCCTGCAAAGTTGGCCTTGGTGAGGTCTGTATTAGAGAACCGCGCCCCACGCAGGTCGGTATATCCAAAGTCTGCCTGGCTAAGGTTGCACTCGCTGAAGTCAGCCTCATCGGCCTGGCAGTGTACTATCTTGGTCTTCCTCAGATTTTTGCCATAAAATACGCTGTAGCTGATTCGGGAATGTAAGAACTGTATAGAAAAAGGATTGGTAGCCTCGCTCCACGCTATGCCCATAGCCTTGCAGTTGTTCACGGTAATATTGGTAAAAGCAGTGTCCTGGAATTTCATTAGGGATATGTCGCAGTCATCAAATGTACACCCGTCAAAGCTGCTGTCTTCAAACTTACAGCCCTTCATGCTCGATTTTGAAAAAGTACAATTCCTGAAAACCCGGCCTATAAGATGTTTGTTTTCGTAAGTGATATTTTCAAACTTTTTGTCCTTGTGTACTATCTCTCCGGGGTTTGCTTGCATCATACCTTGTTGATAGCAAATGTGCTGCATTTTAGGCAAAGAAGCATATCGAAATTTATTTTTTTAATTGGTTTAAGTGTATGCAAAACGTTTTCTTCACTCTTGCTCTTTGAACCTTTGTAGGCGACTTTTAGCCACAACAAAAGGCTGCCTCAAAGAAGCAGCCTTTATGTTTTTATAGAATATCAATTTCAGGAGTTAATACACCACGACATTAATACAGCCTGTAAAAGGATAATTAGGTGTCCAGTCAACAGAATTTGACGTTGATGAACACGGGGAAGGTGATGTTGTGAAAGAGCCGGTAACAGTGCTGCTAACGCATCCAATCGGGGAAGATGAAAAGCTGGAAGTTGCAGACGTAAAATTTTCTGTAATTGATACATCGGTCCAGGTATAAGGACCTCCAACATATGGGGTTGTTACAGGTGGAGCCCCAATCCCTACCCATGTCGTCAATGAGTGGGCGTCACCCGCAGTTACCACACCTCCGGCTGCAGTAAAGGTATAAGCCCAGTCATCTCCGCAAGGATCTGAAGGGTCATCACAGTAAATTGTAACTGTCATGCTCGCGCTGCTGCAGATAGCAGTAGCATCAAGTTGAAAATGTGCAATTTGCGCATGTGTGCCTGTCTGTATAAGGCCAACTAGGGCTGTCAATAAAAGTATCTTTTTCATTCTTTTTCTTTTTAAGGTTATTTAATCTTTTAAAATTGTTTTATAGCAATGAATGACCTTATTAGTTGGCGGAGAGTGTATAGCCGTTGCCATATCAGTATATTTTAAGAGTGAAAAATAAACCTGATTAAATACTATAAATAATGCGATGCTAATATGCCATTAAAAGTATAATATTTTTTATTAGTAAAAAAGCTATTTATGGGTATTTATTTTTTATAGAAATCTAGGCTTATGATTTAGCCGATAAGATATTGAGTTATAGTGCATTAACTACAACAATGATAGTGTCAACTTTATTTGGTAGTCATGTATATAGTTTATAAGGATCAGTAAGTTCCATCCGGCCCGTTTGGCGCAAGTGTTTTCCACTTATATCAATATCCCAACAGGTCTATTCGACTTGTGAATTTGCACTTAACACACCCGTAAAAATGTGTATATCTTCATTTGCCCCAAATCACACATCGTCTTACCTTTGTCCTGCAACAGGCATACTTCTAAAGTTGCAATAATTACACCTCTGCGCTCCCCGCAAACCATAAACCCTCCCTTATGAAAACTGAACAAAAACAAAAAGCCAAAGAACTGTATTTCAACTCACATATGTCACTGGCCCAGATAGCCGATGAAATTGACGTAGATCCCAAAACACTGTATCGTTGGGCAAAAGGAGAAGCTTGGGATAAATTAAAACAAGCTGCCCTGGTTGCCCCAGCCATTGCGGTCGAGAATATGTTCACCCAGCTGTTAAACCTCCAAAAGCACATTGCCTCCCGCGCTGGCGATCAGTTTCCTACCATTCAGGAAGCTGAAATTACCCGTAAGCTAACTTCGTGCATTACCCAGATGAATAAGTATTTAGACTTGGGTATGAACATGAAGATCACAGATAGCTTCTGTGATTATATATACGGTCGCGATCCGTTGCATGCTATGGATCTCATAGGTTGCGCAGACGATTATTTTTATGACAAGCGCTTTGAGGCTCAGGAAAACAAGGTATTTCCGTGGCACAACTTGCACCAGCAAGCTGCAGATGAGTCACACAACAATATGCAATCTTCCCGGGAAACCAATATTCCGCCAGCGGCTTTCAACCACCAAATGCCCGATACCGATGTTGCAAATACATTGGGCATTTCACCGGTCGTAGACGCTGGAAACCCTTCCCATAAAGCATTACAGCCTGCCGATCTGGAAAGGGTATTCGGGCACAAATCGGGCATTTTCGGGCATTCATCGGGCTCGCCCAAAAGAAATAAAAAGCTTACAATGTCCGAAAGTTTTGCCGCTATGGTCGCTGCCGATAAAGAACGTACAGTTGCCGAAATAGAAGCCATGCACGAGGGCTATTACAAGAAACTCGAAGAATACGAAAAAAGGCAAAAAATGCGCAAGGCAGGGTAACTGGTGAGAAGATATTCATATGCTCCTCTGCTGCATGCTTCTTGTAAGGAAGGGAAGGCGGTTATATCAGTATGATTGTCTGTTGTGTCCGGTCCTGTACAATATGAGTGGACAGGCCGTATGGGCTTGCGGCACTTGTACTGCCAGTACATTGACCATTAATAATACTGATTTGCCACAGGGCATGTATTTTTTAAAGATCAACCATGACAATGCTGGAAAAGTGTACAAGATCGTAAAGCAATAATTTAATGTTATGAAAAAAGGAATGTTTTTGTTCGTTATTGGTTTATTAATTAGTTGTAGTAAATCTTCAACAGCGCCCATAACGCAGAGCTATGTAAGTTTCTACGCAAATGGAGTAAGCTCCGTTATTAATGGTCCATTCGGTTATACGAATCCAACTGGTGTATTGTTTGGATATCAACAAAAAAATAACGACACTACTAGTTTTTTCTTTTCTGGAGGAGATAAATTTGTATTGCAGTTATATGTATATATTCCAGTTCAATTGACATTAAATATTAAATTAAATTTATTTAAAAAATATTCATATTATGCTGATACGGACTATTCTGATATTGATAGCATGCGTAATTTATTCTTGTTGGATACAACACAATCATACATAACCTTTACTGAGATAGACAATGCAAAAATATCGGGTACATTTGCTTGCCAGGGCGCAAATAATATAGGGAAGAGTGTGAGTATAACCCAAGGGAAGTTTACTGTGTTTAGATGATGAGCATGAAAAGGCCATGTTATTTTTAACCAGCTGCTTAGTATTAAGTTGTAGCAAAAACAATACTAATCCTCTCTGGGCCGAGAACCCATGCGGTGCAGACACATATTATAGTCTAAATCTGCTTACGCCACCACCGTCCTCTACAGGAGTGGGAAACATTAATGATGACCTGATTAGTGTTTATCCCAATCCATCTAATAACGAATGGCATATTTCTTTTACGCATTTTAACAATATGGATGCATATGCTGTTACTTTGTACAACATCAGTGGGACAGTCGGTATGGGCTTGCGGCACTTGTAGTGCAAATACATTAACCATTAATAATACTGAGTTGCCACAGGGCATGTATTTTTTAAAGATCAACCATGACAATGCTGGAAAAGTGTACAAGATTGTAAAGCAATAATTTGATGTTATGAAAAAAGGAATGTTTATTTTTCTTAGTTGTTTATTCATTAGCTGTGGCAAATCTTCAACCACGCCAATTACGCAAA
>Ga0206878_10194_pt1 | contig 25975 bp, 18 predicted proteins | sample Alteio_BWOrgCont_8_FD_152621 | JGI IMG/M metagenome (GOLD analysis project Ga0206878, IMG submission 152621) | Enriched cells from forest soil in Barre Woods Harvard Forest LTER site, Petersham, Massachusetts, United States -... | ecosystem: Environmental > Terrestrial > Soil > Temperate forest >... | reverse complement strand
CATCCTTTGAAAAATGCAATTCCCGCACATACACCGGCAATGCCTCCGCCGCACTAACAGCCTGAATCATCCCCTGCCTCACCAACCGTATCATCGCACGAGCCTCTGGATAAACAACGCGCTGCTTTATGATCTGCGCTTGCAACGATGTTGAAAACTGTGCTGCATACGCATCCAGCCCTACCCCTGCAACGATTAATGGTGTGGTTGGTGCGAAGACATCTTCCGCTGCCGTAACTTGCTCAACAGGCAAAGAATCATCTCGCGAAAAACAAGCCCAATACACTTGCTGCATGCGTGCATCCAGCATGGCCAATACTTGAGTCTCAGATGCCAAATTCGGTTCTGTGTAATACACTTCATTTGCAACCGCAGCCAGACTGCTCACGGGAAACAAAGGCAGGTCATGTGCGTAAGCCAGCGCTTTTGCAATGCTGCAGGCAACACGCAGTCCAGTAAAACTACCTGGTCCGCGGCCAAATATAATACCATCCAGTTGGTTTAATTTTATCGAAGCTTTCGTGAGCAAGCCCTCAACCATGGGCAATAACAATTGCGCATGCTGGCGTAAACTGCCCTGTTCGTCGCTGTATACGTCATCCCCGATGGCTAAAGCTACCGTGGCATGCTCGGTTGATGTATCAATCGCTAGTAATTTCATTTAATAAATCCTGCTCGTTAATAATTTAATCAATAGTTTCACTGATTTGTTTAATATGCGTAAACTGTGTCACAAAAAAATCTTGGATTCGTTGCTCACGCTCACCTGCATAGATTAAAAATCCTCTGGTAAAACGATCCTTAGCGACATCTTGAAAATAATGCAGTCCTTTTAAAAAGTCAGGGTGAAATGTTTTTGAAGATTTGATTTCAATTGGAATTAATTGATGACCACTTTTTATCAGCAAATCAACTTCATGATCATTACTATCACGATAAAAATAGCTATTAGACTCAAGACCTCGATTGGTGCGGTGCTTGATAAACTCGGACATGACAAAATTTTCAACAAGGTTCCCACGAAGTGGGTCGCGTGCCAGCTGCTCTTGTTTATGAATATCCAGACAATACGTCGCTAATCCAACATCAGTGAAATAAAGTTTGGGGGATTTGATCATGCGTTTTCCGAAGTTTTCAAAATACGGTTGCAACCGATAAACTACGAAAGACGCCTCCAGTATCGATAACCAATGCTGCACCGTATTAGACGAAACACCCAACTCATTACTGATATTGCTCGCATTAAATAATTGCCCGACACGAGACGCGCATAATTTAATAAACCGCTGAAAAAGACTTAAATCTTTAATGTTAACCATTTTTCTGACATCACGTTCTATATATGTCTGCAAATAATTTCTGTAAAATTTGGTGGGCTCCAACTGATCACTATAAATTCTTGGATACATGCCATGATATATATAATAATCCAGATCCTGATTTTGAAGTTCCATAGGTAATTCTGACAAACAAAGTGGCAATAAAGTTAATATTGCGGTTCGTCCGGCTAACGATTGGCTGACCGATTCATGTAACTCATGTTGATGACTACCTGTGAGAATGAACAACCCTTTTGTCGATTGGTTGTCCACAATACCTTGCAAGTAAGATAATAAAATAGGGAGTCGCTGGATTTCATCCAGTATTGCCCCATCAGGATAGGCTTCAAGAAAACCACGAGGATCTTGCTCGGCAAAATGTCTGTCATCTGGATTTTCCAATGAGACATAAGGCTTATGACTGAATAAATGACGTACCAAGGTCGTTTTTCCAGATTGCCTTGGGCCCAATACCGTCACAATTGGATAGGCATTTGCCATGTCCAGCATTTCTTTTTGCATATCGCGTGCAAAGATGTCCATAACCAACCTGTTAGATACTGTTATGAATGAGTGTAGTTTATGTAAATATGAAGTTCAACTTCATATTTACATAAACTACTGTAGGGGCGAGCGGCCGCTCGCCCCTAAGGCAATATCAGTCAATCACCCATAGTTTCATTGGATAAAGCCAACTCATTAATAAAAGTCAAAACCACCTGTTCATCACGGGTTTTTCGCATTGCAGGCAGGCTTGCAAAAATCTGGCGGCCATAATCGCGACCCGTCAAACGTGGATCAGCAATCATCAGTACTCCGCGATCAGTGGCATCACGAATCAAACGCCCTACCCCCTGTTTCAATGCCAACACCGCATTCGGCAAGGATAATTCATCAAAACCCGATAGCCCACATGATTTCAAATAGTCCATCCTGCCACGAATCACCGGATCAGCAGGGCTCGCAAACGGCAGCTTATCAATAATAACGCACGATAAAGCCTCACCTTTAACATCAACACCCTCCCAAAACGTGGACGTACCCAGCAAAACAGCATTACCCAGTTCACGAAAACGTGCTAATAAAATCGGCTTTGCTTCTTCACCCTGTATCAACAACGGGTATTTATAATACTTGCCGAGGAGTTGGGCTACCTGTTTCAGAGCTCGGTGACTGGTAAACAAGAAAAAGCACCGCCCCCCGCACGCATCAATCACTGGCAAGGCTTTCGCCAATAACTCATCATAATAATGCACGTCTTTGGGATCAGGTAATCCACGAGGCAAATACAGCAAAGCTTGTTGTTTAAAATCAAACGGACTGGGCAACGATAACGTATTGGCTTGCGTCAAGCCCAGTGGACGTGTGAAACAGTCAAATGATCCCGCCATGGTTAATGTCGCTGATGTAAAAATATACGCGCATGGCATGCGTTCCATTAAATCAGAAAACGATTCGGCAATATCGACCGGTGTCGAATAAAAAACAATATTTTGTTTAAAGCGCTCTAGCCAGCGGATTTGATCAGGTTGAACGGTTGCGAACAAGGTTAATAAGCGCTGGAGATCATCCAGACGCGTCTTGCAACGCATCAACCCCGCCTCTTCTGCCAACTCAGCACTCGCAAGACAGACAGTGAGCTCTTGACCAAGCACCAGCAAATCATTCCAAGCGGTCATGAACGGTTTATTAATAGCCACCTGATTCCAACCCATGCGATCATCGCGCCCCGGCAAAGCCATCAGGAGTTGATCAATGATTTGATCCAGAGTAATGTCGAGTTGTTTCAGGGGCTGGTTCGCCAGATCAAGTACCGGCCATTCGCGCAACATATCATCCATCAAATCACGAAATTGCCGCGTACCTAATCGTTCGCCATGAAAATTAGCCGCGATATCTGCCAATTGATGGGCTTCATCAAATACCACGGTATTAACACCCGGTAATAGTTCGCCAAACCCTTCATCCTTAAGACGCGAATCAGCAAAAAACAAATGGTGATTAATTACGACCACATCGGCTTCCAACGCGCGCTTTCGTGCTTTCACCAGAAAGCATTCCTGATAGTATTTACATTCCGTGCCCAAACAATTATCAGCCGTGGACGTCACATATGGCCAAACGCCAGAGTCTTCTGAGATTTCCGGCAGCTCTCCGCGTTCACCATGGGTTAATTGCGGCAGTTTTTCGCGGACGTAGACTATGTCTTTGGCAGAATGCGGTGTACTGAAATGCCCTTCTTCAGCGTGTAATTCAACTCGGTATCGACATAAATAATTAGCGCGCCCTTTAAGATTTTGCACACGCACTGATAGGCCGAGCGCACGCACCAAGGTAGGCAAATCTTTTTGAAACAGTTGGTCCTGCAAGGTTTTTGTGGCAGTGGAAATCAAGGCTTTTTTGCCGCTAAGCAAACAGGGAATCAGATAAGCAAACGTTTTACCCGTGCCGGTTCCAGCTTCAGCAACCAGAGTCGTTTGATCACGAATCGCAACGGCAATCGCAGACGCGAGCTGTGTCTGCTGCTCACGTACCACATAACCTGGAATGGCCGTAGTTAACCGGCCATGCTCACCCAATATACGTTGACAATCAACAGCCGCATCGTCAGCGACGCTGGCTATTTCGTCCATTCTTTTTGTAAATATTGTAGCTTGCCATCCACCTTTTCCCACGATGCAGCATCAGCCGGAGCCTCTTTCATCGCAGTAATATTCGGCCAAGTTTGTGCCAGTTCTGCATTCAACTGAAGAAACTGACGCTGCTCATCGACCAAATCATCTTCCGACACAATAGCATTCACAGGGCACTCAGGCTCACACAACGCACAATCGATGCATTCTTCAGGATGAATGACGAGAAAATTGGGTCCTTCATAAAAACAATCCACCGGACACACTTCCACACAATCCATGTATTTACATTTAATACAGCTCTCGGTAACAACAAAGGTCATGATAAGCTCTTAATTGATGATGACGTGATACTTATTAAACCACAAATTGGGTAGGTTCGACCATCAGACTTAACATTTTATTCGCCCGACACTGTACATTAAATGCTCTCTTGAGTATAATACTGAGCATTGCTTTAATTTTATTAGAAATGTGAGATTTACATATGCTAACTAACGCTGAATCCAATCAAAATATTGATCGTGTATTTGAACAAAAGCTGATCTTTGTAAACCGCATACCTGATTGTTTTAAAAAACCAAAATGGCTGCTGACCACAAATAAAGCAGCAGAGATTCTCAAGCCTTTTTTAACTAGATGCAAAGCGTTCATGTTTGGAGGCGGTAATTATAATGAGCTAACTGAAGATATTGATATTGTCATATTCGGTTTACCCTCCGAAGAAGTACCTTATTTAATATGCCATATACAGAACTATCTCCAGGGACAAGATGGTAAACCACATGAGCCATATAACAAAAAAACCGGTTATACCGCTACTATTCTCCAGTCATCCTGGCAAAACAATAATATTGATTGGAATATTCTACCCGCACATGAAACTATGTTTTCACATGCTGCTTCATTAGATGTTGCCCTTGGTGCATGTTATTTTGATTTAAGTCAATTTTTTAATCAGCCTGATAATCAGGCTGAATTTGATCTGAACCATCTGAACCCATGGAAAATAATCTCTCCCTATCCAGCAGCACTGACTGCGTTAGACACTAAAGAAGTATTTACAATCGCTCCAGCAGAAACGCTGTTTAGAAAAGATCTTAGTGTTCTATTTAGAATCATAAAACTTTTAGCTAAAAATCCTGCTTTTTATATCAAAAATATTCTGGAAACGGGTGATGTAAAATATAGTATTAATGCGGCAATAGACAAATTGTTTTCCACACCAATAGACGAGAAAAATAACAATATAAATTTATTTGCAGATACCAATAGTATAAAGCCAAATAGATTACATCATGAAATCTCATTATTATGGTGTTCAGGGTATGCTGCGAAAAGTATATCTATTTTACAAAAATATTCTTTATTAGATAAAATATTTCCTGTGTTATCACAATTAACTCCAGAAAAAAGAGAATTTATAGACTATTTAATTGGCTCACTTGCTGAGAGTCAAGATGAAAATCCTAAAGATAAACTGAATTCATCAGCGGCTATACTCTATTGTGCAGTCCATTGGTATGAGCTGTATTTGGATCAATTAACGGGATCTCAAGCCACAGACACCGCCAAAATATTCTTTCAAAGTCGATATAAAGACACGACCAGTATACGACATAGACAATCTGAGTTTCTTACTAATATCTCAGCAGATATCGAGACCGTACAGAGACTTCGAAAGCAATATACGGCCTCACTCGTCGTCCCCGCGCAGGAGGCTCTTCGCGAAGAGGACAAGATTAGCGAAACAGAAACAGTACCATGCGAGGACAATTCTTCGTCGCAAACGATTCAAGATAACAGTATGGTAAAGGACAAGGACTTAGTGCCAAATAATAGTTATTTAATTGAGTTTCCTGCGTTGCCAACCCGACAGCCCATGAAAGATAAAGGCGCTCTCCTTCCATCAATGAATAAGGCAGATTTTAAACCGAAGAATATGCCCATTAAAACGGATGTTACGAATACTTGCACAATAAAAACACCAACATTATCAATCAATAAAATGCCTACAAATGGCATGATTAAACCAAGACGCTCCAAACATGAAAAAAATAAAGATAAAAAAGCCTATCGAGACAGCATAAAAAATCGTACTTTAGCCGCTTCATTAAATGACGTCAGTAACATTACGGCTCCACAGTCCATGGAAACATTACAATCCGCAAATTCAATAGAAAAAGACATCATCCCTACTGAACAGCCCTTAGAAACCAGTGATTCTCCAACGGATGTAACACAGATTGGTTCTTGGGATATAATTACACCCCTCAAAACAGACGCCACCTCATTCAAAAAACAAACGCCCTTGAAAAAGTCAATTTCAGCTCGTTCACTAGACCAAGATCTACAGAGTTCTTTCGAAGATCAATATACGGCCATTCAACAAGCTGTAGCAAACACACAAACATTTAGTGTTCTTATTATGACGGGAGACCCCATCCCGAAAACATTTCCGGACAATTTTAAATCAGGCTATATTTTTTCTCTCCAAATCACACTAAATTCCCCTGACTATTTTAAAGTATATTCTTTTAATAAAGAGCGACAAAGCCTCCAACCTCTACAAAAATACTTATTCACTAATGAGTACCTCGACTCCCTGCCGAGGATGCCCGAGATAGCAGAGATACCCTATGAAGATATAAAGCAAATCATCCCTGACTGTATATATGGAGTTAATCCAAAATATCAAATTCTGGAAAATTTATGCACTGCCACGATTGATAAACTGGAAAACATACAGCAAAACAAGTCGAAATATAAAAAATTATCCGTTGAGACCAAACGCAAACTCAATTTGTTTCTTGCGAAAGCATACTATCATCGGGGCAACGCCATATGTATATTAAGCGGACATGATCAAGAGGCATGCGAAGGAGATTACAACCAATCTGCAATACTGGCTCCTTGGTTGCCGGATAGGGACTTGGCCTTTTGGGCAATACGTAGAGTTGAGATGGTATACAATTTAAATATATTGAATGATTTTCTTCCTAAGTTTGATTATAACGACATATTTAAAGAATATGCGCAAAATCAAGAATCAGCAGTAAATTTTTATAAAAAAGCATTGGCTCTGGATCCTCATCATGTAGACATTCCTGCAGGAATAGCTGAAATGGAACGCATACAAAATCAATACGATGAACTGATGCAAAACAAGTTTTTATGGCTCAAAAATGCCATGGCTTTTCAACATGTTGGTAAAACACAGTGGGAAAAAAAAGAATGGCTATCTTCTGCTGAGGCTTACCATAATATTACTCAATTAGTTGCTGAAGAACCCTATGTAAACACGATAAATAACTTCCACCTGGCTGCCCATCAAGAATTAGCTAAAATATATGCTATATTACTTGATCAATTTATATCTCAATCTCAACCTGATCCTAAGAATGCACCACATATAAATCAATTGTTTTCTTCATATTATTCAAGCATGCAATATTTCACAGATCATACTTCTGCTCTTACGGGCAGCACCGATATTATGTTTGCAATGAATATTAGATGGGGAGATACAGCTAAACTGTATGGTGACGATAAAACTGCCAAATTAAAATATGAGGCTGCGGCCAAAAGCTATCAAGAAAACCACCAACCTCTCAGGGCTTGCGAATGTTTTGACTTAATTAACCAGCTAACCAATGTACCTGAGGCAGAGAAACTAAAAACCGTCGCCGAGGGCTATAAATGCAATAGACAATATACAAAAGCAATTAAATTTTATACCTTAATCAACCAACTTCCCACGACTACGGAGCAGGATAAACGTAAAAACAATGTGATTATTTCTACTCTAAACAATATTAATAAACGTGAAGAGACGCTTAAGAAAACAGCACCTTTAACCGAACTCATGCAATCAGGCCTCACGACCTTCTCAACCAATAGCAATAGCAATCCAAGTGCACCGAATGTAGGGTGGGCAAAGGAGCCAGCGGCGACGTGCCCACCGGTTGCAAGGTCATCACTTTGAATCTACTATTGCAAGCTATGCAATAATGCCACACAAACAATACCGACCGCAGGAGCAAGAATGAAACAATGGAACAACACATCATCCCCTGATGCTGTCGGACACCATGCAGCGCTTCAAGAACAAGCTCTCATCGCTATCCAACAAAACAACCTTCCTGGAGCCATTCAATTTATGCAACAAGCGGCCCAAGCGTCACCCTCCACCGCCTTATATCGACGTAACTTAGGCGAGCTTTTACGCAGAAAAGGGGAGTTTGATGCCGCCATTTCAGCCCACAGGATAGCCGTTGATCTTGAGCCCCAATCCTCTGAAAATCACTTTCACTTAGGCCTTGCATTATTCGACAACCATCAATACGACATGGCCATCGCACATTATCGCATGGCCTTATCATTCAATCTAAATTATGGGTTGGCATGGAATAACTTAGGCGCAGCACTTGAAAAGCTCGGCGATCAATCCAGCGCCAAAATGGCATATGCCGAGGCCATTTCGTTAAATCCTGCTCACGCTGAAGCTCAAAATAATATAGGTGTTATTTGCAGTGAACAAGGACAACTACACGACGCACGCAGACATTACGAAGCAGCCATTGCAGCAAAACCGGATTTTGTGGAGGCTCATTATAATTTGTCTTCTCTCAAAACATACACTAACGATGATCCACACTTGTTCATCCTGGAGTCCATCACACAGCAGGCCCATTCCCTCTCTGAGAACGCACGTATTCGCCATCATTTTGCTTTTGGCAAAGCGTTGGATGATACCGGACAGTTCGCGCGTGCTTTTCAAGCTTATGCTGAAGGCAACCGATTGCAGTCCGCACAAGAGCCTTGGGATGATACGCCATTACAAGCACTGGTCCAGCAGATCCCCCGGGTGATTACGGCATCATTTTTAAAAAAACCACGACAAACAAACGACCCTCGCCGACCCATTTTTATTGTTGGCATGCCCCGCTCCGGCACCACGTTAATTGAACAAATCTTAGCAAGTCATGACAGCATATATGGGGCAGGTGAATCAAGCATTTTAGATGAGGTAATCCACAGTGCGCGGGGTGCTGCGAAAAATACCCCCTTCACCACCTGGGTCGCGCAATTGACGGATAAGGAATTCGCCGCGCTGGGCAAAGCCTACTTGGATCGCACGTGGGAATTAGCTCCCGACAAAGACTATATTATTGATAAAATGCCTAGCAATTGTTTTTATGTGGGTATGATTTATCGCATGCTACCTGGCGCTAAAATCATTCATTCCATGCGTGACCCCATGGACTCATGCTTTTCCTGTTTTACACGTTTATTTAAGCAAAGCATGTCATTTTCTTATGATCAAGCCGCTCTGGGGCGATATTTCATGTATTACGCTCAGATCATGCAGCACTGGCATGCGGTTCTGCCGAAAGGATTCATCCTTGATCTACCTTACGAAATCATGGTAGCCGACCATGAAGCGCAGACAAAAAGGCTGCTGGACTTTATAGGACTCCCTTGGGATCCTGATTGTCTAAATTTTTATGATAATGATCGAATCGTGAAAACCGCAAGTCTGGCTCAAGTTAGAAAGCCTATCTATCGCACGTCAGTCAAACGCTGGGAACATTTTGCCGATGAATTGCAAACGCTCAAGCAAATTGTGGATCCTTATCGAGTCGCCTACCCTATTATGGACGTCTGATTATGACACTCATGGAATACCCAGCAACAGCAGAACAGAGCATTTTGACTTTAGACAACGCCATGATGCTCGCAGTTCAATGGCAGAGTGAGGGACAATTGAGCCGTGCTGAAACGATCTTAAACCGCATATTGCAAGTCAATCCAACGCATGCCCATGCCTTGCATTGCCAGGGGGTGATTGCACATCAAACCGGAAAAATCCACTTGGCCATTCAATTCATTCAGCGAGCCTTGGCCAGTGATCCAATGGTCGCATTGTTTCACAGTAATTTAGGAGAAATGCATCGCCAAGTACAGGCCATTGACTTAAGCATTGCGCATGGTCAACGCGCGGTTGAGCTCGACGCTCAATCTGCCACGGCCGTATCCAACTTGGGCATTGCATATTATGATGCAAAGCAATACGACCTGGCAGAGACCTGTCACAAACGTGCACTTGCATTAAATCCTCAACAGAGCAACTCTCTTAATAACATGGGCAGCTTATACAAAGAACGTAAAAACACAGCTGAGGCCATACGATTTTACCAAGCAGCCATTGCCTCATCACCTAACTTTGCAGATCCCCTAAATAACCTAGGGGCAATACTTGTGATTGAACAGCAATTCAATCAAGCGCTTGAACTTCTCAGTCGAGCCATCACGCTTTCTCCTGCCTTTGCTGACGCCCATTGTAACATTGGCTTTGCCTTCCATGGCTTGGATAATTTTGACGCGGCGCTGATCCACTTTCAACGAGCACTTCAATTAAAACCCCACTATGCGGAGGCCTACATTGGCCTTAGCAAGGTACATTGCGCCAGGTTCGAACTTGAACTGGCTGAAAATCATGCCCGTAAAGCCATTGAAATAGATCCCGGCACAGCAGAATTCTATCAATGCCTAGCTGAAATTTATATTGAACGGGGTGAGTCTACCCAAGCACTGGCCTATTTTGACCACGCCATAACACTGGATCCATCATCAGGCATTGCTCGTATTAGCAAAGGAAATTTATTAGTAGAGCTTGGAGAATCAGATGCAGCAGAAGCTCTGTTCACTCAAGCCCAACACGATCAATCAACGAACACGCAGTTATCTGCTCATTATAGTTTAGTCCACCTGCGCACGGTTAAACCATCCGACCAAAGCATACAAGCCTTATTATCAATGGCCACCAACATGGAAAACATGGCTCCAAAACAACACGACTATTTACATTTTTCTCTGGGAAAATGTTATGACGACACCGGCGAGTGGACATTAGCGTTTGAACACTTCAAGCAAGGTTGCCAACTCAAGCGTAGCCGCATCATTTACAATACCAACGAACAAGCCCAATTTGCCCAGCGCATCATCGCCTGTTTTACCGAAAAAACGATTGCATCCTTACGAGAGTCCGCCAATCTTTCTGCCTTACCCGTGTTTGTTTTGGGCATGCCACGTTCTGGCACTACCCTCATAGAACAAATCATTGCGAGTCACCCCAGTGTATATGGTGCAGGCGAGCTGAGCCATTTAAGTACGCTAACTCACCGCCCCATTGAAAGCGCGGCTGGCCCACAAAGTTATCCTGAGAACATTCACTATTTAACACCCACCGCCTGCCGCGCCATCGCCGATGAATACCTGTCCTGCCTGCAGCGCTACGCGCCCACAGCCACTCGCATCACCGACAAAATGCCAGCCAATTTTATCACCATTGGACTTATTCATGCATTACTTCCCAACGCGAAAATCATTCACGTTGAACGCAATCCAATAGACACCTGTTTGTCTTGCTACACCAAACTATTCAGGAATGGACAACTGTTCTCCTATGATTTAACTGAACTGGGTCATTTTTACGCTATTTATAGACGCTTAATGGCCCATTGGCGTCATATACTTCCTGCCAATTCATGGCTTGACATCCGTTACGAAGACGTTGTCACCGATCTGGAATCAGAAGCCAGGCGCCTCATTGCCTATTGTGACCTTGAATGGGATCCCGCCTGCCTCTCGTTTCATAGCATGAAACGACAAGTTCGCACAGCAAGCCTCACACAAGTACGACAACCCATTTACACATCCTCGATTGAACGCTGGCGCCGCTTTGAACACGAACTTGCACCGCTTATACAGGTTTTAAGTGACAACGCATGCCTGTAGGTCGGGCCAAGGCCCAACCTACAGTAACTACCAATTTGGTATGAATTGGTAGTTAATTGGTAGTTGGTACCGAACTTCAGGTTATGTTCTGTATACGCTGCTTTAAATCAACAGAAGCAACAAAAGTAAAGGACTTGCCTTGCTTATGTTTTAAAAACAAGCCTAGATCGGATAATTTTAACAAGTCAGTTCGTGCAGTATCATAGGTAATATTGTGGGATTGACGATGACTTTCGATTCGATAATGCATATGCGGATGCTTTAAGGCATGCATGATGAGTGCAATTTGTCGAGGGTTAATTTTGTTTTGTAAAGCTTGATTCGCATAAATCAGGTTTTCAGTTTCACTTATCTCACGACTTTGCTCGTTGATATATTGATGTAATGATTCAATTGATTTCAGAATTACATCAATCTGGTGGATAACAAAATACGTTGTATCATTATCATCTGTTTCAGTATACAGATAGGCTCGTGCATATTGGGTGGCGGCACGTTTAATGACTTCAGAAATGGAAATAAACTCCATCAACCAATAACCTTGATGGGCCATTGACCAATAAAATAATGCGCGCGCGGTTCGACCATTGCCATCGACAAAAGGATGATCATACGCCAGCATAAAGTGCAGTAAAATTGCTTTTATAATTGGATGCATAAAAACTCCATCCTGATCTTCTTTCGCATTTGCAAATTCACAGATTATTTTTAACCGTTCACTCAGTTCTTTATAGTCAGGAGGTGTATGCAGTATTTGATCCGAGTTATCCCAAATATGAACATCGTTCGACGTTCTTAACGCGCCCGCAGTAGCTGGGTCTTCCATAGTGTCTTTAGTAATAATTCGATGTAATTCTAAAATAATATCAGGGGTAAGTGCTTCATTTTTAATATCACGTACAAATAGCATTGCTTGATAGTTATTAAAAATCATTTTTTCACTAAAATCTCGGGGCTTACGATTGGTACGTAACATTTCCTTGGCCACTTTACGTGTTGTCGATGCCCCTTCCAACTGACTTGATGTAATTGATTCTTCTATTAATGATTGAATCACATAAGCATCTTTCATGTGTTTATTCAAAACCAGTTCGGAGCTTTGAACATAATTTCCTGAACTCCGATCAATAGAGTGCAATTTATATAACACAGTATCCGGTGTAGCCAAAACAAAAGGTTTTTTATTTTTATCAACAAAAGGCAAGACCGTATATAAAGCTTTTCGCGCAAATTTCACTGCAAACCACCATTGTTCATGCGAGAAATCAAAAGGGGGCAATAAGTGTCTTAGTTTGTCCCAATGCAAATATTCCCCTTTATCACTTGTAGCTCGCATGATCTTGTTGTCTTGCATAAATAAAGCAACAGACAATAGTTTGTCATACTCAAGCTTTTCAGGGGGACTCATTGGGATTTTCATGTGCTTCCTCATCTACTTATTATTAAATACCAATTTAAAAATAATTGGTATTTAACAGTAAGTATAGATCATCTAGATAGTGATTACCATTTTCAACTACCAATTGGGTAGTAATTGGTAGTTGATTGGTAGTTCGTCATAAAATAAAATGTCCTACCCATGGTGAACAGTTCCTAAGTTAAGGCGCCCAGTCTGTTGCCCAACAGCAGACATGATCAAAGGTTGGCATGACTTTGATATCCGGTTTATTTGAATCAGGAAACCGTCTGGCATAGGAAAAAGCGACCGCTTTTGGGACCACGGTATCGTTGCCCCCCACCCAATGCGTCTGAGGGATCGACGCCAGAGCTTCCCACGCATCAGCAGGATTAAGAGAACCACGCAGGGGAGTTAAACTGTTTTGACGAACCCAGTAATCAATATCCAGGGTCCCTGCAATGGTTATCAATCGAACAACATCTGCGCGCCTTGCTGCCACAAGGGCTGCAACTGCACCCCCACCGGAATAACCTGCCAAGGTAATTTTTTTTGCGTGATAGCTTTTTTTTAGGTCATCAACGGCTTGATTAGTTGCTTGAATTATTTCAGGCGAAAATCGTAAACCTGTCCAATAATCCGACCGACATCCCCCCCATTCCGATCCAAAAACAAACTGACAGGGCCGGGCCAAATAAACCACCTGCATGTGTTGTTTATCATGAATGGCGATCTCAAGCCCGGTAGGTGTGATTGGCGTTGGATTATCGGATGGCGTATCAGCTGATATCCAGGCTAATCCATCGCCCTCAATGTAGATGGTCAGATCTTTAGCGGCTGGCATGGGTTTAGACCCATACGCTTTAAAAGTAAACTCTGGTGTATGAACAGTACGCGCTGTCCATCCAGCAACAGTCGCGATGCGTGCAGCATGCACTGCTCGCGACTCAGCTGACGGCGGAGCAGATCGCACGCACCCATGCAACCATAAGCTGCATAACAAGATGATCGACCCATTTAAGAGGTTGCCACCACGCCATTTGTACATACTGTACCTGCTGCATTGCAAATACTCTTGCATGTAGGACCATAGGAGCTGGTGCTGGTGATTAGGGTATCAGTAATGCTTGTGACAGGTATGCCACCAACTTCAGGTCCAAACCACTCTTGTGAGCAATCACCTAATGTCGAACAAAATGTGACGGTAGTATCTCCAGAGGTGTAACCCAGACCGGTAATGAATCCAGTTCCCGTGAACGATATAGGGCCATCGGTTGCGGCAGTTAACGTAGCCCCAGAAGTTCCCAGCCCGCATGCACTACCCGCAACAGTAATGGAATAGTCGCGAGAACCCGTGCTAGAGTTGGCATCTGTTGCAGTAATAGTGAACGGATAAATAGCAATCGTAGTTGCGTCACCAGAAATAAGCCCAGTAGACGAATTCAGCGATAATCCTGTTGGTAATGATCCTGAGGTCACCGTGTAAATATAAGGAGATACTCCACCACTCGCTGTCACAGTCTGGCTATAAGCCGTATTCTGAACGGCGGCAGGAAGCGAGGATGGAGAAATAGATACTAGTGTGCCACCGCTCAAAGAAATAGATTTGCATGCCTCCTGACTAACAGAAAACAAACAGTATCCGTTACTATATGGAACGCAGTCGACGCCTGAATTAGCTATTGTATAACCTGCGGTATTAACCTTAATCCCGGCACTCGAATATTGATGATTTGGTACGGCACATATATTTAAGCTTAAAGCATTGAGATCATAAGACTGACACGATATAGCGCCAACGCCATTCAAGCATAGTGTGACATTAGCCGAACCTGCTGTACCCGTTGCAGAAACATCAAACAACAAACCACTAGCAGCGAATAGCGACTGAGATGCTATCAACAACAAACCAAAAATCCCATTTCTTAAATATTTCATAAGTTAATCCATAAGTATAATTAAAGTGTAATGGAACACATTAAAGCATTCGCATAATCATTTCCGGTATTCAAAGTATTAAGCACTTGAGTATTGTTCGCACTGAAACCACCCTGCCCTAAATAAAAGAATTTATAGCCACATTCCAGTGGTGCATTGCCAAAAACATCATTAATCTTGATCCCCAGACCGGTCATCACACTAAACGTTGTAGTGGTCTGTCCTGAGAAGATGTTGTCTGGAATGGTGACACCATCAAGCGAGTGCTCACGAAAATTGCTCGTGTGCATGAAATTAGGTCCGACGCCCAAATCAACAGTTACGGCATAGCGAGGAGACTTTGTTTTAATGATAGACTTTGCAACCGCATAAACGGGATAGTGCGTGATATTGTAGCCATAAGATAAATTTGTAAATAAGTTTTCTTGAACCACATCACCAGAGATACGGGTCTTGGCAAGATAAAAAGCATTCACTCCATAGACCATTTTGAATAAATCTTTATCTTGACCATCAACAAAATAACCTAAACCTGCCAAAACATTACCGCTTTGACGGTTCGTCACAGTAAAATTATCACCTATTAAATTTTCAATGCTTATATGTTGCTGCTTCCCTTCATCGCCCCAATAGCCACCCAGTTGAATAACCGCATGCCCATGAGTTAATTGATTTTTGAAATCAAAAGAAAAAGCCTGGGTTGTTATAGACAATAATGCCGCTATTGAGATCAATCTCATTGATACCTGATAAAAAATCATATTTTCGTCCTTAATTTCTAAATATCTTCCATAATTGAAATTTCAACATATACTTTATTCATATTTGACTTTACAAGTCAATATATATAAATAAAGAATAAATGAATCCCTGACATGACGTTAAACCTTATACCTGACAATTGCTGAAAAGACGCCACTGTAGCCATTGTTACCCGCTTGAAGATCATAATTCAGATTAAGTGCAAGAGGACTTGCCTGCTTTGTGACGGTCATACCGACTCCGCCACGAAATACAGCCCCATTGTATTGAATACCATAGGTTGAAAAACTGGGCCCACCGGCAATAAAAGTGGCTATGGTGGAGGGTTGATTGTTCAAGACATCATAGGCGATGCCGGCATGTGCAGTCAGAGTAAGGTTTTGCTGATTTTTAAGGGTTGCAGCAAGATAGGCCACATTAGCATTGGCACCCAGCACAAAAGAGTTATTACCGTTTGATTGCACGCTTAAATCCATGATCGAACCCGATTCAGTATAATTGCCCTGATTGATATAGAGATAACTGGCATTTAACGCGGGCGTCAAGACTAGTCGCTCATTCACCGCAAAACTTCGTCCCAGCTCTGCACTCAGATTTGTAAACCAGCTGTTATAGGATCCTTTTGCAGTGCTATCAAACAGCGGAAGTGCACGTTTCGTGTCATTGTTCCCAAAACCTGCCAACCCTTGCCCGGCAAGGTAGGTGTGCTTGGGTAGCCATTTGCTGGCATAGATAATAGCCTGGTACTCGTCACTATCAATGGATTGCCCACTCAACACCGATTTACCATCAATTTTATCATTACCCGCAGCCAAGGCTCCACCCAGCATCAAATCATTAGACAATGCGATGTCTTTCCCAACCACCACGCCATAGGCTCGGGCATTATACCCATTCACCGTGTTGCGTTGATTTTGCGTCATGTTCGCCCCATAAGGCTTCACCCACACCTTGCCGGGCTGATAAAGCATGGCATCCCCCGATGATTGACCACGCACGGTACTCCACATAGGAAGAACATCAATAACGGCTCGGGTAACCAATTGTGTCACTTGAAAATTTTCATTGATTAATTCAGGCGTGGACTGGCTAGCCGCATTAGAGAAATCAATTGCTGTTGGCACTACGGCATACGGGCTAAAACTCGCGTTGCCCGCAGTGACTTGTCCAATGATAACTGACGCCGCATTCGCACAATAACTCCCATTGCAGGCCGAGCCGGCATTGGGATTAATGTTAATGGTAAGATTCACGCCATTGATGGTTGAATTGGTTGCGCCGGTAAACTGCCATAGAAAGCTATTGTCTGTGACGGTGTAGCCATCCGTTGGAGGAGTCAGGGTGCCCGCTAGCAAGACATTAGACAAAACATCTCCATCCTGAAACGAGGAACCCGATTGTAATTGAGCATCAAACGCTCCACTGGCCAATAGGTTCGCTGTGCCCGTCACGGCTAATTGACCATAATTTCCGGTGTTTTTAGCGCCAATTTGAAGGACACCCGTTGACGCTTGGGTATAATTCCCCTCAATCATTTGCAGCGTTCCATTGGCAACGGATAAAGTACCCGCATTATCAACAGTGCCAGTAGTGATTGTATTAGCCATATTAAAAACAGCACTTGATGCAATATTGAAATCCTGCACTTCAAAATTGCCCTCACTGGTAAACATAGAACCGGAGGTGACATTGAATGTTGTGCCTACAGCATCTACGTCACCGATGATGCGGGCGCTTTGACCAACAATGTCTATATTACTAACCGTGCTGTTAGCATCCACCGAAATCGCCTTACCGCTGCCCTGAATTGTTCCACTATTAGTGATGCTGCCAGTTACGGTTGAAGTACTTCGAACCCTGATGCCCGTACTATTATTGCTAACAATAGACCCACTATTGGACAGACCGCCACTAACCAATGCATTGGTGACAAGCAAAATACCAAAGCCATTGGCGTTAATCGACCCACTATTGGACAGGCCGCCGCTTACCGTTGAGTTGTTAACCTCAATGCCTGTACCACCAACATTAATCAAGCCACTATTAGAGATATCCTGGTTGACTTGTGATTGACCTACTACAATCCCTGAACCAGTTGAACTGCCAATTGAACCACTATTGAAGATGCCACCGGTTACTGATGAGCCGTCCAATGAAATACCTGTACCATCTGCGTTAATCGATCCACCATTGGAGATATCGCCAGTTACTGTTGAGTTGCTTTTAACACCAATACCTTGAGCTAAACTACCACTTGCGCTAATTGAGCCGCTGTTGGAGATGCCGTTGTTTACCATTGAGGAAGTTTTAACACCAATACCTTGAGCACCACCACCACTTACACTAATCGATCCACTATTGAAGATGAGTCCACTTACTGTTGAGTTGTTAACAACACCAATACCCTGCACAGTACTACTACCACTTACACTAATCGACCCACTATTGAAGATGTTTCCACTGACTGTTGAGTTGCTAACACCAATACCTTGAGCACTACTACCACTTGCACTAATTGACCCGCTATTGGATATATCACCATTTACCATTGATGTAGAATGAACCCCAATTCCATCACGACCTGCATTAATCGTCCCACTGTTGGTAATGCCGCCGTTTACTGTTGTAGACGTGAAAAGAGCTATGCCTCCCCCTCCACTAATCATCCCAATATTGGTTATGCCACCGTTTACTGTTGCGTCGGTAATCCCAATACCCGCACTACCTCCTTCAATCATACCACTATTGAATATGCCGCTGTTTATTGTTGAATCCTGGATAGTCATACCCTCTGCACTTGAGATAATAGACCCACTATTAGTGATGCCATTTATTGTTGAGTGGTTGGTGATAAACATACCTCTACCATCTGCATTAATCGATCCACTATTGGAGATACTACCTGAAAGTGATGATGCTGATAAAATTGAAATGGCTGTCCCAGTCGCATTAATCAATCCCCCAGCCTCAACAGCAATGAAAGAAGGCGAAAGTGGCACGTAGCCATCCATACGAATCCCACCAATCGTGCCGCCATTTGCGACAGTTATACTTGAACAGGTTGTAAAAGCATAAACACCTGGGATTGAGGAGCTAATTATTATTGGGCATGTGGTGGCTAGCGCCCCTTCAGCGCTTAGGGCAAGCACAGCCGCCGCAGTAGCTTTAAGTGCGATTGCATTTATGTTCATCGAGGAACGGTAACGTTTTCTATTTACTTCCATATGATTGCTCTCCAATACTGCTCTGCTAAATTTTTATAAACCATCATACTAAGCAAGATCCAGTCTTGTCCAATACACACTCCAGAGTTGCTTACACTCAAATGATAAAGGTATACTGCCTGCTTATAATCCCACCTGTGAGATCACTGTTGGTCTATCATGAATAATAAAGTAGCTGTCATAACGGGTGCTGCAAGTGGCATTGGCTTGGCATTAGCAAAAGCATGCATTATGGATGGTATGAATGTAGTGATGACTGATATTAATGAGTCTGCTTTAGACGATCAGATAAATCAGATCAAGCAGATGGGTATATCAATGCACACTGACATTCTGAGCGTGGTTTGTGATGTCAGCAATAAAGGGCAGGTTGAGCAACTGGCAAAACAAACGCTAGCGCATTTCGGTCGAGTTGACTTACTGATCAACAATGCGGGTATTATTGGCCATCTTGCACCCGTCTGGGAATTAAGCACTGACAATGTTCGTCACGTTCTTGATGTTAATTTGTACGGAGTTCTACATTGCGTGCAGGCATTTCTTCCCTTGATGTTTGAACAACCCCACCGCTCTCACATAGTCAATATGGCCAGTGCTTATGGTTTATGCAGTGGGTCTCAGGTAGCCGCTTATGCCATGTCAAAACATGGCGTCGTTGCGCTGTCAGAGTCGCTGTATTTTGATCTCCAGCGGTTGCAGAAACCAATCGACATCTCGGTGGCTTGTCCTTCTTTTATTGATACCCCGCTACTGGTTAATTCAGCACAGTTCAACAGCTCTGGTTTACACAGTAAAATGGAAGATCTCATGACGCGCTGTCGCTCTGCAGAGGATGTTGCTGAGTGCATTATGCGAGAAATAAAAAATAAAACGTTTTATATTCTTCCAGACAAAGAAGTTAAAAGCTATTGTGAGCAACGTGCTCAGACAATTATGGAACAAACCATGCCCTATGCGCATGGTTTAGAAAAAATATTGACTTATTTGAGTAAATCGGTGCCCTAATACCAGCCCCTGACAATCCATGTCTGCAATAACGAAATAGTCGCAATCAACACAGCACCGAGGACGAACCAGCGAAAACTGGCTAAATCACTGTTTGGCAACTCTTCCCGGAACACATTTAACAAAATAGAACCAGCCAAGAAAGCCGTCATAAACGCTACAAACAACACACGCACCGGATCAAACATCGCGGATAAAAACCAGCCTGTGAATAAGGCGATGCTCAAAAAAATCCGCCCAAGATGATTAAATCGCAACGGGTACATGCGGCTGAATTTACGATCGGTCAACACAAAATGCAATGCCATGGCAAAGGTAAATAATACTGTGTAGGTTATGCCGGTTAAAGCCCGCAACGACATGGTATAAGTAATTAATATGTTATAAATGGAAAACATGACGAGGTGCAATAAATAAATTCCCCGGTTGTCATGCTGCGCCGTCTGATACCGCTCGGCAAATAAATCAAATCCATAATAAATAAGAAAACCAATCAAAGCCACAAGATAGATCGACACCTCGGTAAAGGATGTGAGCCATTGTTTTTGTATTAAATATTCACCAATGGGCTTGTTGTACTCTACAAGATTGGGGAGCATATCTAAAAAAACGTAAGCCACAGACACGCCACCAGCAAAGGAAATAAAGGCCTTGCCTTTGCCGGGCAATTGCCTTGAAAACCAAGGGCTGAGTGAGTGTGACAGAATTAAGACCAGTGTTGCTGAAAAGGCTATCCATACATAAGACTTGTTAATCCATAACATGATTGGGCTCCAGGCTGTTATTTATGCAATTCCTAACTTCATGGTGGGCACGCTACGCTTTGCCCAACCTACTTTAACTTTGCCTATGTGAGAGTTGCACCCTGCCCACCATGAAAGTTGAGAATGGCGTATTATTTAGCTTCAGATTCTTTAACCGGACAGGAAATACAGCTCGGTGCATCCATTGCGTTCAATTCCTCATTCCCATAATAATTAATTCCCATTTTAATCCGTTCACGGTCGTTCTGTTTGCGCCAGATATTGGTATCACGCAGGGAATATACACAGCCACAATATTCCTGTTTATAAAAATTTTCGCGCTTGGCAATTTCATACATGCGTGATGACCCACCGTTTTTTCGCCAGTTGTACGTCCAATACTCCATGCCAGGATAACGACTGGCAGCCCGAATACCAGAATCATTAATTTGGTTCATGTCTTTCCAACGCGATATGCCTAATGAGGTGCAAATGACAGGGAATCCATGTTCATGAGCGTATAACGCAGTGCGTTCAAACCGCATGTCAAAGCACGTTGTGCAACGCTTGCCACGCTCTGGTTCCATTTCCTGTCCCTTGACGCGCTCAAACCAATTGTCTTTGTCATAATCAGCGTCAACAAACGGGATGGAATGCTTTTCTGCAAAGGTGACATTTTCCTGCTTGCGGGTTTCATACTCTTGCACGGGATGAATGTTTGGATTGTAGAAGAAAATGGAAAAATCAATTTCGGATACAACCAGGGCTTCCATTACTTCTCCTGAGCAAGGTGCGCAGCATGAATGCAGTAATAATTTGTCAGCCCCGTTGGGTAGTACTAACTTTTCGCGTTCAACCATGGTTTTTACTCCGCTTTGACATTATCTGGCAACTTAATAAAATGCTCGCGATAATACACCAGTTCCATTATCGAATCCTTAATATCATCCATCGCCAAATGCTTGGATTCTTTCTTGATTCCAGCGACCAACTGCGGGTGCCAACGCAAAGCCAATTCTTTTAAAGTACTAACATCCATATTACGATAATGAAAAAATGCAGCCAGTTCCGGCATGTAATTGCATAAAAATCGTCGATCCTGACAAATGCTGTTGCCACACATGGGCGATTTACCTTTATCAACGTATTTCTGCAGAAATTCAAGCGTCGCTTTTTCAGCGTATGACTCGGTTACCCCACTTTCCCGCATACGAGTCACCAAACCGGACTTGTTATGCTGCTTGGTGTTCCATGAATCCATGCCAGTAATCCGCGCTTCGGGTTGCTGAATGGCCAATACAGGGCCTTCAGCCAGTATGTTCAAATGGAGATCCGTGACCAGCGTTGCTATTTCAATAATACGGTCTTCTTCAGGACTAAGACCTGTCATTTCCAAATCTATCCAAATTAAATTTTGCTCGTTTTTCATTATTTATCCTGAAATAAGGGTTGTGCTTGAATGACCGCAACCCGACGTTCATGCAAAGCAACCTTAATTGCCTCACCCTCGTAACCTTCTTCAACCAACGATTTAGCACTGATTTTAGTGCATTCTTTAAATAAAGATCGCCAATCATCTGCCTGTTTATAGTCAACCGCTCGCCCAACCCCACGCGCATCCGCCTCACAAACAAGCAATAACTTCTCAAATAACTCTGGCCGTCGAAACGCATCGGTTTGTTCCATTGTTCGAACAAGGGTGCTGGCACGTAATTCATACAATCGATGAATGGTTAAATGAAACCGCGAAGCCATGAGTGCGAATTTACGGTAATCAACTGGAATCCGCAGTCGTTGACACAGGTTCTCAATGACTGGCAAACCACGGGTTTCATGACCACGGTGTGATGGCCATTCAGATACAGGTGTACAGCCCTTACCCAGATCATGCACCAACGCTGCAAAACGGATCATGGGGTCATCTGACAATACAACCGCTGCCTGCAATACCATCAACGTGTGAATTCCACTATCAATTTCTGGATGGTAATGCTGGGTATTGGGAACACCAAACAGTACGTCCAATTCCGGTAAAACGACCTGCAAGGCACCACACGATCGCAGTACAGTGATAAATACATCCGGATTTTTTTCCTGTAAACTGCGCTGCCACTCCTGCCACACCCGCTCCGCAACCAAATGCGCCAATTCACCACGCTTTACCATATTATACATTAAAGCACGTGTTTCATCTGCCACTTTAAAACCCAAATGATGGAAGCGTGCTGCAAAACGAGCTAATCGCAATACGCGCACGGGATCTTCAACAAACGCGGGCGATACATGACGTAGAATTCTGGCACGCAAATCGTCCTGTCCGTGATAAGGATCAATCAATCCTCCTGCCTCATCCATCGCCATGGCATTGATGGTTAGATCACGACGCGCCAGATCGTCTTCAAGAGTGACATCCGGATTAAAATCACAGGTAAACCCATAATAACCCGGCCCCATCTTTCGCTCCGTCCTAGCCAAAGCGTATTCTTCACGCGTGACAGGATGCAAAAAAACCGGGAAATCGCGCCCGACTTTTTGATAGCCCTGTTTAATCAAATCCTCAGGCGTTGAACCAACCACCACCCAATCGCGTTCATTCACGGGATAGCCGAGTAATTGATCGCGAACCGCCCCACCCACCAAGTATGCTTTCATTAATATTGTTTTACCCTCATACTTCACGTTTTACAATGATTACGATTATAGTCTATGATTTTACCATGAGTAAAAGACGAATAAGCCATCAGCAGTCGGCGCGCATCGAAAAAAAACAACGCAACTATCGCAAACCCGCGGAAACAGGGCATCCTATTACTACGTCTGAGGGTTTAGTCATCAAACGCTTTAGCCGTCATGCGCAAATAGAGAACGACCAGGGCGATCGCGTTAATTGTTCAATACGCCCTACTCTTGGTACTTTGGTGGCCGGTGATCGCGTTGTATGGCAGACAGAAGGCCACGGCCAAGGCGTTGTAGTTAGTCGCTATCCGCGCATATCCGTACTCGGGCGTCCAGATAAACGTGGCCAGCTACGACCTGTTGCTGCAAACATTACACAAGTCATGATAGTGGTTGCACCCAAACCCGAAATTTCTTGGCCACTGTTGGATAGTTATCTCGTCATGACAGAATATTTAAACCTGCGTGCCTGCATCGTATTAAATAAAACCGACCTTGCATCGGACAAACTACGCGAAGAACTGCGAACGTATTACACAACACTGGACTATCCCATTCTATTCACAGGTCGAGATCAACTTGAAGGCTACAAACAACTACAAACAACGCTCAACAACCAAACCAGCGTATTTGTAGGTCAATCAGGCGTTGGCAAATCATCCCTAATTGCGCAAGTACTTCCCGAAGAGTCTTCAACCATACACGTAGCCGAAATATCCGTTAAAAGCGAACTAGGCTGCCATACCACCAGCAATTCATGCTTCTATCATCTACCCAGTGGTGGCGCTTTAATAGACTCCCCTGGTGTACGTGAGTTTGGTTTATGGCACATGCCTGCCATAGAAATCGCGAAAGGTTTCCGTGAATTCAAACCCTATTTATCAAAATGCAAATTCCGGGATTGTAATCACCGCGACGCACCGAACTGTGCATTGCTTGAAGCGGTAAAAAATAAGTCAATAACGCGCCAACGTTACGAAAACTATGTTAAAATCAGTACACAATTTGCAAAATAAGATATTTATCATGTTCAAGTACTTTTCTTTCTCTAATATTGCAGCAGGATTTGTTGCCGTTCTCGTGGGTTTCACAAGCTCCGCCGCGATTGTATTTCAAGCCGCGACCGCAGCAGGTGCCTCACCAGCTGAAATTAGTTCATGGCTGTTCGCACTGGGTCTGAGCCTTTCTTCAACATGCATCGGACTGTCTTTATATTATCGTCAACCCATTTTAACCGGCTGGTCCACGCCTGGAGCGGTGTTGCTGGTAACGAGCTTATCGGGTGTACCCATGCCAGAGGCAATCGGCGCATTTATGTTTGCAGCTTTTTTAACGATAATAGCCGGGGTTACAGGACTCTTTGAAAAAATTATGGTACACATTCCACGCGCACTGACCTCAGCAATGCTGGCGGGTATTCTGCTGCATTTTGGAATGAATGTGTTTGTTTCAATGCAGGATCAGTTTTCATTGGTTTGCACCATGCTCGTGACATACTTGATTGGAAAACGCTATTTCCCGCGTTATGTCATCATTCTGGTACTAATAACAGGGACTTGCGTGGCAACAATGCAAGGGTTATTTCAGTTAGATAATGTCCACTTTGCATTTTCAACCCCAATATTTACACTCCCTGTGTTTACAACGTCCACACTAATTAGCGTTGGCATTCCCCTGTTTATTGTCACCATGACATCACAAAATGTACCCGGGATTGCGGTAATCAATGCATCAGGCTATAAGCCACCCATTTCTCCATTAATCACTTGGGTAGGCATATCAACGTTTATCTTCGCACCCTTCGGTTGTTATTCAATCAGTTTGGCTGCCATAACCGCTGCGATTTGCACCGGACAAGAAGCTGACAGCAATCCAGCCAATCGATATAAATCCACCCTGATTGCCGGTTTCTGCTGGTTATTAATCGGCTCATTTGGCGCCACCATCGTCGCATTATTCTTTGCTTTCCCACGCGAGCTAACCATGGCCCTTGCTGGCCTGGCCATTTTCAGCACTATTGGCAGTAGTCTTAAAGTAGCAATGGAAGAAGACTCTCAACGCGAACCCGCCATTATCACCATTCTGGTTTCAGCATCAGGCATCACATTATTAGGGATTGGTGCTGCATTCTGGGGATTATTTGCTGGCATGCTGGCATGGTTCTTGTTGCATTGGAAGAAAAAAGCAGTTCCGGTTGTTGGCAGTGTGGCTTAACCAGTTTACTCCGATCCGTTCGGGCTGAGGAGAGGCGGTAACCTCGTCTCGAAGCCTTGGTACATAAGCTTCGAGACGGTGTTACCACACCTCCTTCCAATGAACTTCCTTCCTTATTCCCTTCTCCCCAGGCATGGGGAGAAGGTGCCCAAAGGGCGGATGAGGGGTTGCCTGTGCGAAGTTCGTTCTCGATGTTTGCCCACAAGGGCTAAAATACTCAGCCCGAACGGATCGGAGTAAATATTTGGAGCAATCCTTAACTTAC
>Ga0206878_10193_pt1 | contig 26068 bp, 28 predicted proteins | sample Alteio_BWOrgCont_8_FD_152621 | JGI IMG/M metagenome (GOLD analysis project Ga0206878, IMG submission 152621) | Enriched cells from forest soil in Barre Woods Harvard Forest LTER site, Petersham, Massachusetts, United States -... | ecosystem: Environmental > Terrestrial > Soil > Temperate forest >... | reverse complement strand
TTACCGGCCTGCTGATCACTTCATCAGCCAAAACAAAAACGGCGGAACTTAATTAATAAATTCACTAATTCAAACATTTAAAAAGAGAGATATGAACGGCGAGGAAAAAATAAGACACGCATTTGAGAACAAAAACTGGCAGGAAATAAAGGTTACTGACAGCTGGCAGATATTTAAAATAATGGCCGAATTTGTGGAAGGGTTTGAAAAGCTGGCCAAAATAGGTCCCTGTGTTTCCATATTTGGCTCCGCGCGCACCCATAACGATAACGATTACTACAAGCTGGCCGAAGAAATAGCCCGTTTACTTACAGAGAGAGGGTATGGGGTAATATCGGGTGGTGGGCCTGGTATTATGGAAGCAGCGAACAAAGGCGCTTACGAGGCCGGCGGTAAGTCGGTAGGTTTGAATATCGAACTGCCGTTCGAACAATTTAATAACAAATACATCGACAGGGATAAAATGCTGGAGTTTGATTACTTTTTTATCCGGAAGGTGATGTTTATGAAGTATTCGCAGGGGTTCATCGTACTGCCGGGTGGTTTTGGCACCATGGACGAATCGTTTGAAGCCATTACACTGATACAAACCGGCAAGATCGCCCGGTTTCCTATTGTTTTTGTAGGTACTGATTACTGGAAAGGCCTTTTTAACTGGGTGGAAGAAAAAATGCTTAACCAGGAGCACAATATACACCCCGACGATCTGATGCTTTACCGGGTAGTAGATACCGCCGAAGAAGCCACCGGGCACATCTTTAAGTTCTACGAAAAATATGTGCTGAAACCGAATTTTTAAAAGAGGCGTCTGAACCGGAGTTTATGGAATTGAAGAATTATGGATTTTTTATCTGCTGCCCTAACTCAATGAACTAAAAATCTTTCTTCCTGTCATGGTAGATTCTCACGTTTTTACCGTAAAGCATAAATGTGAATTTTGAAAACGCGAATTATTAAATAAAAATATTTGAAGGATAATTTTTATTTTGCGACATGCTTCAACCCAAACGACAGGCTGCCTTTGGTTTTATTTTTGTTACCCTGTTGGTTGATACTATTGGTTTTGGTATTATAATCCCCGTGCTGCCCAAATTGATACAGCATTTGATCCATGGGAGTATAAGCGATGCTGCACCTTATGCCGGGTTTCTGGCCCTCACGTATGCCTTAATGCAATTTTTGTTTGCACCGGTAATAGGTAATTTAAGCGATAAGTTTGGTCGCCGGCCTGTGTTATTAGGGTCCCTGCTGGGCTTTGGCGTCGACTATTTGTTCCTGGCCTTTGCACCCAGTATCGGGTGGTTGTTCGTGGGCAGGGCGGTTGCAGGAATGACCGGGGCCAGCTTTACCACCGCATGGGCTTATATTGCTGATATAAGTCCTGCTGAAAAGAGGGCGGCCAATTTTGGCATGATCGGGATAGCCTTTGGCCTTGGGTTTATTATAGGGCCGGCAATTGGGGGCTTGTTGGGTAGTTATAACGTGCGGTACCCGTTTATCGGCGCGGCTGTGCTTGCTTTATTAAATGCTACGTACGGGTTTTTTATATTGCCGGAATCACTATCGCTGGAAAATCGCCGGCCGTTTAGCCTACGCAGGGCTAATCCGGTAGGTACGCTGGTTCAACTGAACAAATATAAGCAGGTTATCGGCCTGGCTTTTTCGTTGTTCCTTATTTACGTGGCAGTGCAGTCCGTACAAAGCGTCTGGACATTTTATACCATTGAAAAATTCAACTGGAACAATGCCTGGGTAGGTTTTTCGCTGGCCTTTGTTGGCATAATGATGGCCGGAGTACAGGGCGGCCTCATCAGGGTAATCCTGCCAAAATTAGGGCAGGAGCGGAGCATATGGGTTGGCCTGCTTCTTTATAGCGCCGGTTTAATTTTATTTGCATTTGCTACAAAAGGCTGGATGATGTTTGTTTTTTTGGTACCCTATTGTTTAGGTGGTATCTGTGGACCGGCGCTGCAAGGCTATATGAGCAACAGTGTACCGGCAAATGAGCAGGGAGAGCTACAAGGCGGACTCACCAGCCTGATGAGTGTAAGTACTATTATTGGCCCGCCATTAATGACCTGGGCATTCTTTTATTTTACAAAACCCGGTGCACCGGTTCAATTCCCCGGGGCGCCATTTGCTATCGGTTCTGTGCTGATGCTTACCAGCGCTGTTTTGGCTGCGAGGAGCTTTAGGCGGAATAAGTCTGGACAAGAATTTACGGAATTATAGAATTGACAGAATTTTCAACTAATCTCTAACCTCCAATCACTAATCTCATCCAAAACAAAACCTTTTTGCTAAAAAAGCATTTCAACATAATATGGCAAAACCTTCCCAGTCCGCAGCGCTTCGATTTATTTTTATCACCATTTTTATCGATGTGCTGGGTTTGGGGATCATTATACCGGTGTTGCCAAAATTACTGGACGCTTTGGGCCACTCGCAGGATGCTTCACTTTACAACGGCTGGCTCACTACCGATTACGCCCTGATGCAGTTTTTCTTTGCTGCGCTATTGGGCAACTTGAGCGACAGGTTTGGCCGCCGACCGGTTTTGTTGATCTCGCTTTTTGGCTTTGGTATCGATTATATGGTGATGGCATTTGCTCCTACCATTCTTTGGCTGTTTGTTGGCCGAACCATATCCGGCATTGCAGGGGCAAGCACCTCCACCGCTACCGCCTATATCGCCGATGTGAGCACCGGCGATAAAAGGGCTGCTAATTTTGGGTTGGTTGGCGCTGCATCAGCTATTGGGCTCATTTTTGGTATCGGTTTAGGGGCCTACCTAATGGGTGTTAATTTACGGCTTCCCTTTATGGTGGCATCGGCTTTTGCAATTAGCAACGGACTTTACGGCCTTTTTGTACTGCCCGAGTCGCTGGCGCCGGAAAACCGCCGGAAATTTGACTGGAAACGCGCAAATCCTATCCTGGCGCTCATTAGGATATATAAAAATCAACCGGCGCTGGCCACCCTGCTGATCGGTACAGGCTTGGTTTATATCGCCCAAAAAGCCGTTGAATACCTGTTGTCTTTTTTCCTTTATAAGAAATTCGACTGGACCCCGGCTAGCGTTGGTACGTTGGGCATCACCATCGGGTTGTTCCTGGTTGCCATACAGGGCGGGCTCCTCAGGTACACGGTACCCAAATTCGGCCCGCAAAAAAATATTGTCGCCGGCCTTATATGTTACGCGGTAGGGCTCATCCTGATAGCCATAGTTGGAAAAGGCTGGATGATGTATTTTGTAATGATCCCATACTGTTTGGGCGGCATTTCCGGCCCGGCGCTTCAAAGTTTTGCCAGTGCCAAAGTGGCCCCTAACGAACAGGGCGAACTGCAGGGCGCTTTCGCTATCCTTAATAGTCTAAGCCTGATCATCGGCCCCTTTATCTTCAGTTACATTTTTTATTATTTTACAAAAGCGCATTCGTCTGTTTATTTTCCCGGGGCGCCTTACCTGGCTGCAGCTTTATTAATGATCGTCAGTACTTTCATTACCATCAGGAGTTTTAAAACTAAAAGCGCTTAATTTTGTAAACTTGCAGTATGAAACAGGTGATTGTCGGCTTCGGCCTGCTCATTACAGCATTGCTTATTTTGTTCCGTGTAGCTGCTGCGTACCATTTTCACAGTAATTTTGGCGATGACGCATGGATCGCCGCTTTCAGCATCGTTTTTTTATTTATCGGAATATTTTTAAGCCGGAAGCTGTTCGTAAAAACCAAGGTGGTTACCCGACCAAAGCCTGCCGCTATCAACCAGGAACAGTTGCTCTGTTCGGGCATCAGCAAGCGCGAGGCGGAAATATTGCTGCTGATGCATGAGGGGCTATCGAACCAGCAGATCGCCAATAAATTATTTATTTCGGAAAATACCATTAAAAAGCACGTCTCCAATATTTTCCAAAAACTACAGGTAGAACGGCGCACAGAGGCGGTTAAAAGAGCGCTGGAGCTGTCGCTTATTCATTAGTCCGCAAGGGGCTATTGCCGGTTGATTAGAGACTTGAGATTAGAGATTAGGTTGGTCCGAAAGCCAGAGGATGCTTTAATAACGTTTCGATAGACAAATAAACTTCACCACTTCGTCCCCCATGATTTTAAGACTACTACTAAAGTTGTATTTTTAAATATCCGGGCAAAATACTGCTTTAGTGTATTACGGGTTTGAAAAACTTGCCTTTACTTTGGGTTAAAAATCAATAAGTTATGAAAAAAGTAGTTTTACGTTTTGGCGCCTGGTCGGCATTATTTGAGTTTATATGTTTCGTGCTCATTTGGCTGGTGATAGATATTACACATATTGATCATGATACGCAGGGTACTATCGGGTGGATCAACTTATTGTGCCCGCTCATATTTGTTTATTTTGGCATAAGGTATTACCGCGACCGGGTTAACGGAGGGTATATCAGTTTCCTGAAGGCGTTGAAAGTTGGCCTGCTGATCGTTATCATTCCTGCGGTGTCATTTGCTATAATTGAAAGCGTTTATGTATTAGTAATAAACCCCAAATTTTATGAAACGATTGCCAACTACGACATCGAGCAATACCGTAAAGTGCTTTCGCCGGCCCAGTTCGCCGCAAAGGTAAAGGAGATAAAACAGGAAGTGACATTGAACAACAACCCATTCTACAACTTTTTTGGGATGGTATTAATGATAGGCGCCCTTGGCAGTATCGTGACCCTGGTTTCGGCATTGTTGCTGTTTCGGAAGCCTGGTAAGGTTACCGCTACGGCATAATTACAGGGCACGAATTTTTACTAAGTTTTTCGAACCATATTCAATTCGTGTAATTCGAACCAATTCGAGAAAATTCGTGTTAATATTTATTATAGCCCGCTTACCCCACCGGAAATTACGAACTTCATCATGTCGGCGGCGCTCTTATCGATCGGTTTTACCTTATCCGCTGATATGATGATTACCTGCCCGGCAAACGAATAGGATAGGGGAAAATAGACCGCGACTTCGCCAGGCAAATTAAGGGCGGAAAGGTCTTTTTGCACAATGAACCCGATCTTCTTGAGTCCGAATTCATTCACTTCGACTATCACGGCCTCGTTAAATTTCTTTTCCTCGCCAACAAAAGCCTCGGTGAGGTCCTTTATTGATGAATATAGAAACTTAAATAGTGGTAAACGATTAAGCCAGCGGTTAAACCAGCGTTTTATAGGGTCGGTAACCACATTGGTAACCAGTATGCCGGCTATCAAAATCAGCACCAATACATTTAAGATGCCCAGGCCCGGTATATAAATAGGTTTGCCCGATTTGGTTTGCCCCAACAGTATCCCGCTTAAATTCAGGGCGTTATCAATATTTTTTACGGCCCAAAATATCAGCAGGAAGGCAGCGCCCAGCGGCACTACTATTAATAACCCCTTAATAAAATAATTCAGCAACGCCTTTGCTATCCTTTTCATGCAACATCCTTTCTATTCATAAAAATACACTCTTTTTACCCGTTGTGAAATATTTGTTAAAATTTCATAGGGTATGGTGCCTATTTGCGCGGCAAGTTCTTCTATGCGCTGCTTATCGTCGAAAACAATTACATCGTCTCCTTCGCGGGCGTCAATGCCGGTAACGTCCAGCATACACATATCCATGGTGATATTGCCCACGGTAGGCACCACCGTGCCCCGCACCAGCATTTTCCCCACACCGTTGCCAAATGCCCGCAAATAACCGTCGGCATAGCCAATGCGTACGGTAGCTATTTTCCCGTTTTTTGCCAAACTGCCGCTGCGGCTGTAACTGATGGTTTCGCCGGCTTTTACTTTTTTAACCTGCGATATACTGGTTTTAAGGCTTGCTATCGGCTGCAACCCGCTTTCGGATGCCGGTACCGCGGCATCAATGCCATAAAGGCCTATTCCAAGCCGCACCATATCATACTGGGCATTGGGCCAGCGTATAATGCCCGAAGTATTGCACAGGTGTTTTATTACCCGGTAACCCAATACGCTCTCAATAGCTTTAAAAGCTTTTTCAAACCTGGTTATTTGCTTCCGTGTAAATTCATCGTGTTCGCTGGCATCGCTGGCTACCAGGTGTGAAAAAACCGACTTCACATTTACATACTTGTTTTCTTCCAGCAAATCGCAAAGAGTTTCTACCTCAAAGTTTTCAAAACCAAGCCGATGCATGCCCGTATCTATCTTAATATGAATAGGGTAATCCAGCACATTTTGCTGTTGTGCGTATTTAATATAATCGTCGAACAAACCGAAACTATAGATAACCGGCTCCAGTTTATACTCGGTTAACTTATCAAACGCCGAAACCTCGGGATTCAGTACCATTACCGGCAGCGTAATCCCCGTTTTGCGCAGCGCAACGCCTTCATCAATATATGCCACGGCCAGGTAATCAACCTTGTTGTACTGCAGCATGTTGGCTACCTCAAAAGTACCGCTGCCGTACGAGAATGCTTTTACCATCGCCATCACCTTTACACCAGGGTTTAGTTTGCCGCGATAAAAATTAAGGTTACCCAGCAGCGCATTCAGGTTTATTTCCATTACTGTTTCATGCGCTTTTTGCACCAGCGCCCGGCTGATACTTTCAAACTCAAAACTACGCGAGCCTTTTATCAGGATGGTTTCTTCTTTAAAGTTGAGCGAACGAAGGTGCCGCAACATGGTGGGCGTGTCGGGGTAAAAATGCTTTTCGGGCACCTCAAATTCGTCCTGGTATTTGGCAAGCGACTCACCCACGCCTACGAATTTATCCACCTTTTTATCCTTTATCATGCCCGCTACCTGCCGGTAAAGCACATCAGGCTGCAAACCAGACTGGAATATATCCGACAGTATCAGCGTTTTTTTTGTATGCTGATTTTGCTGGTTCAGGAAATTAAGCGCAATCTCCAGCGATTGTATATCCGAATTGTAGGAGTCGTCAATCACCGAACAATCGTTTATGCCGGTTTTAAGTTCCAGGCGCATACTTACCGGGTTAAGGCGCTCTATTCGCTCGTCGGCCACGGCAGGGCTATAGTCCATGGCCAGTATGGTTGCCCAGCAAACAATGGCGTTTTCAACAGATGCCTCATCCTGGAAAGGGATGATACATTCAATCTCTGTGTTTTTGAATTTAGCCCTCAGGTAAAAATTCCGGGAGATAACCGTCCCGCTAAAAACATACAGGTCGGCCTGTTTAAATTTTGTACTCCAGGTAAAACACTTTTTTGCCTTTATGTCGTCCTTAAAATCTATCAGTTGCTCATAGTTATGGATCAGCAGCCGGCAGTTTTTAAACAGCAGCAGTTTTTCCTTTACTTTTTCATCCCGGCTTTTAAAGCCCTCATCATGCGCAGGGCCTATGTGGGTTAAAACGCCTATGGATGGCTTTATAATTTTCTCGAGCCGGGTCATTTCCGAAACCGTAGATATGCCGGCCTCAAAAATACCCAGGTTGTTTTTTTCGTTGATCTGCCATACCGATAACGGCACCCCGATCTGCGAGTTATAGCTTTTGGGGTTGCGTACAATGTTCTTGTCGGTACACATCAGCTGGTAAAGCCACTCTTTTACAATGGTTTTGCCGTTGCTGCCGGTAATGCCTATCACTTCCAGGTTAAAACGCTTGCGGTGGTGTGCAGCCAGCGCCTGCAAGGCTTTCAATACATCCGGAACGATGAGGAAGTTGGCGAAGGGTACTTTTATTTCCGGGCCTTGTTTTACTACAAAATTGCGGACGCCCGCGGCATAGGCCTCGGCAACAAATTCGTGACCGTTGCGGCGGCCGCTAAGGGCAAAAAACAGGCCTTCTGCCGGGTTGTTTATCCGGCGACTGTCGGTTAATAAGGTGCTGACGGTTTCGTCGTTTACGATGGCGCCGGTTGCGCCGATGATCTGCTGAACTTCGGATATTAAATATTGATTGGCGGACATTTTACGAATTTGCTTATAATTTCTATCAATAGAAGAATTTTTAGCGAATTTTGGTTTTGATGGATCAGCCTAAAACGAAAATAAATATCGACGAGCACGCTGCATACGCCAAAGCCGAACATTACTGCGCCTACCAGGAACGTTCGCAGCAGGAGGTGAGGGATAAATTATACCAATGGGGCCTGCACAGCGTTGCGGTTGAAAACGCCATCAGCAGGTTAATTGAAGGAAATTTTTTAAACGAAGAGCGCTTTGCAAAAGCTTACGCACGCGGAAAATTCAACCAGAAAGCGTGGGGGAGATTGAAGATAAAACAAGGCCTGAAGTTTAAAAAAGTGCCCGATGTTTTGATTAAAAAAGCCCTGCAAACAATAGATGGCGACGACTACCTAAAAACGCTAACCCACATCTTGAATAAAAAAGCAGCCACAATGCCGGAAAAAGACGTATTTAAACGGTGGTACAAGCTGCATCAATATGCATTGAGCAGGGGTTATGAGGGAGATTTGATTGCGGATGTTTTGAAGGAGTTGCTTGGTTGAAAGGATAATAACAACAAAGCCCCGAACAGGGGCTTTGTACTCAGAGCGGGAATCGAACCCGCACTCCGTTTACGGGAACAGGATTTTAAGTCCTGCGTGTCTACCAGTTCCACCATCTGAGCAGGTGTTTTAGTACCCAGAGCCGGGGTCGAACCGCGGCATCTGCAAGGTTATTCGATTTAACCTTCTAAAAATAAATCCCTTCTTGGGGAAGGGATTAGAGCGAAAGACGAGATTCGAACTCGCGACCCCGACCTTGGCAAGGTCGTGCTCTACCAACTGAGCTACTTTCGCATTGGGAGTGCAAATATAGACAGAAATGGATATTCTGCAAGAGATAATTTCAAAATTTTTGATTTCGGCGTAGCCCGGGAGCTAATCACGCTGGGTTTAAGTAAATTAAGTTTAGGTATAAAGTGTGTTATTTATCTTACTTTATGTGTTTTTGTTTTATTTTTAAGCGCCCGCTTAAATTTAAAAGCATTATTAAACTAAACGATAATCAAATTTAAAGTTACACCAATGGAAAACGAATTACAGATCAGGAAACTGGTAGAAAATTGGGCACAGGCCGTGCGGGCGCGGGACCTGGATGCTATTATGGCCCATCATCATGAAAATATTGTAATGTACGATGTGCCGCCGCCGTTCGAGTCGGTAGGTATTGATGCTTACCGGAAAAGCTGGGACCTGTTTTATTCATGCGAACAGGAAAAGGATGGCTTTCAAATTATTGACCTGCACGTTACAGCCGGCGAAGAAGTTGCTTTTTGTTACGCGCAAATGAAATGTATCTATTTTGAACAAGGCGGACAAAAGGTAGATCTCGATTTCAGGCTAACCACCGGCTTTCAAAAAATAGATGGACAATGGTGGTTTATGCACGAACACCACTCCGTGCCGGCAACGTAAAGCAGCAAGCGAATCCGGCGCACCCCGTTCCATTTTCTCACACGCGGAACACCCGGTATTGTGAAACACGCTCATTATCAGCAATTTCAGCTTAGTGTTCCATTTTTTCACGGAACACCCGTGATATTGTGAAACACGCTCATTATCAGCATTATCAATTTTTAACAAATCATTAAGCTTCGATAAACGACTGATAATCAACTTGTATCAAAATAAGTTTTTTGAGCAATTTTTGGAACACCCCCAGGGAAACATAAAAACGTATCTTCGTTAAGTCACCAATTTCAGGCAATTTCAGGTGCGGGTGTGCAGCGCAACGGCCGAAAGAAGTGGGGCACTCGTGTCCAGGGCGATAGGTAAACAACCATGCCGGTCATTGCAATATTAGCTTAAAGCACATTACTAATTTGCAACGCAAAACTACATAAGCCTTTGCAGTGGGCCGCATGTCAGCGGGGCACGAGTCGCATTTGCCCTTGTGCCCACTTCCTCAGACTCGCCAGTGGGGGTTTCATGTCTTGCAAAACAATATCCTTAAACCTAATCTATTACTTTAAGATAGTAAGTGTTCGCCATTTCGGGTATATTTGATTTGTAAACCTAAAGAAACAATCATGAGCGTTAGCGATTACGATATAGAACTACATGAGGTAATTATGTCTCATCTTGCCGTAATTAAAGATTTGGGAAATGGAAATCTGATATAAACCTTTGCAAAATATGATCATCACTATAATTACCGCTTTTTGTACAGTATCTTCACTAATAGTTATCTATCTCACTTTAAGAGAAATGAAAACACAAAGGTTCAAAGTTTTTGAACCCTACATTTTCCCTGTAACTACCGAGTTTGCTATTCGTGATGATGATTCTTCTAATGTATTACATTTAGAATGGTTAACGGGAGAAACAAATGATTCTATACTATCTAAGGTATCTCCATACTTTTCTCTAAAAAACATTGGTCAGGGGGTTGCAAAGGAGATTAATATTGAAATTCATTTCGATATTAAATTTGAGAAGTACTTCGACTTATTAAAATCCGATCTTAAACAACACAACTCTGATATTAATATCAATGTTAGTGACACATCGTCATGGGTCGAACTACGAAAACAAGAAGAGATCGTGTATGCATGCAATTTTCCTTATGAATTCAATAAAAAATATAAATTCGATTACCTGCTTCCAATTAGAGATAATATAGAATACTCAAAAATTGATGTTCCAAATTGTATTCAGGAAATGATTTCTTTGACCCTGTTACTTTATAATTTCGACAGACAACGTTTTAACAACAAGAATGATGTTTTTAAAAGATTGTTTAGTTTTTTTCGCGTTGAAATTAATTTAGACTATAAGGACAACTTGAACAAACAATATTCCGACAGATTTAAGATGACACTCGAAATTCCATCAATACGATTTGATTCACGCAATGGCGGAATGTTGTATACAATAAAGTTTATGCGTCAAAATATGGAAAATCTATAATAGGCGTGTTGACGAATAATTACCAATCTTGCGCGAGTGTGCGAACCCTATATTTTAATTAGCGAAATTATTGGACATATAGAGAGTGCTCTAACAAATTTCAAAATTATAAAAGAGACAATTAGGTAGTATGAACCTCAATCTAACGCGTATGCAGGACAGGCCAACGGTGCGGTGTACTCGTGCGCCGCAGTAGGAAACAAAACAATGCTGTGGCAGCAGACCATCATTGTTCCCTTGGTTGTTTTCTGTTAAAAAATAGTTTAGAAAAAATATCTCGTTATCTTTTTTTAAAAATTTTCTTCCTACCTTTAACGTAGTAATTTCTCATACGTTCTTTGCAATCCGAATGCTAAGCAATTGATAAATACTTCAATTGTGTCCGCGGTGGTGTCATGGCAACAAAATAATATTTTGAACGAGCATGAAAACTCCAAAGACATTATCGAATAAGTTAATTAACAATGCTGAGTGTACACAAGTTAAAATCAATTTTTGCCTTCTTTCCTTTACGATTGAAGGAAGCCGTGTAACATCAGTAAAACAGAATAAGTTACGGAAAAAAGAGAAAACAAAGGAGTTTCATCGACATACGGTAGCTTTTTTTAATAAGTGCCTCACATTTGTTACTGGACTTATTCTAAATGTTTTGTTAAAATTGTTTCACCTTCAATAGCATTCTTGAATCTGAAATTAACAAAATGGCGTTGGTGTTTAACGAAGTCGTCTCCCAAGACGACTTCTTTTATTTTAGAGTAATTTCCGTCTCCGCCGGGTCTGTCGCAGACGACCCTGCGCCGTATGATGATGGTAAAAACTTCAGTCCCGGCAATCTTAAGTTAATGGTAATATTTAACAATCGTACGCAGGGTCGTCGTTGACAGACCCTGCTGGGACAAAAGACTGGCCTAAATAACAAAGCTTGGCCGTTGGGTATCTGACAGGCTTCGTTTCTATGAATTTTATCAATTATTTTATAATACTATCCTATCATGATTTGTATCTTGTATCTACAGTAAAAAATGAAGTTGAAATATAATAAGAAATTCGCTCATTTGGTCGGAGATAATTTCAGAATAGAAGACGTGAAATTTTGCGATGCAGCCTTGTCTGTAAAAAACATAGAAATAGAACAGGCTCCTAATGGTGGTTATTATTTCAAAGGAAAAGGCCCTACCGGCATTGCCGACCCTCCAATTAACTTGACTAGCCATGAGGCATTTTCCAATAAATTATTTGTGGACGACCTTACTGATAAAAAGCTCAAGCCTCTCCAGCGATTTAGGTGTGGGCTTTCAATCGCAAAAGAACTGTCCAATAATCTAAAAGAAAAGTATCGAACAGGTTTTGTTGTCGATTTATCTTATGATTACGAACATTGTTACATAAGATTTTACAAAAATCGAAAGGAGCAGCCTTGGACAACTGAAGATTTAGAGGCATTCAAATTAGAGGCCTTATTAGTGATAGAGATATAGTAGGAGAAAGCGATCGTTCGTCCCTAAAACACCAATAAAAGCAAAAAAATTGCTTAATTTAAATCAGTCTAACCGCCTATAAATGCGCTTATTTAACTTGTAATATCTTTCATTAGTTACTGATTTTAGTAAAATCAGCCGGTTTTTCTCCCAAATAACTTAAGCCCTTATTTATCCCTTTTTGAAAGGCTTTATCTTTTAACAAGTCGTTTACAGATTTCGGGGCATTCGCATCAAATTCACCTGTTTGGGGATTTTCACCAAAAAATGTATTTAAATCAACACTATATTGATACTTATTTCCTTTAGCATCTTGATAATGAAGCGATCCTGGTCGATCTTCAAGTGCAGGGTTTTCCACATCGATTCGCGCACTTGAACCCTTTTCCTTCCACACTGTGGTTGACTTTAACTGCGTTCCATTTTGGCCTAACTTATGATAATTGGTTCCGTCTGGGTTTTTGGCGCCACCTGGATTAGTAACGTAGCCCGTAAATAGTAAAACTGCTAAAGAATTTCTTAATTCGTTTACTTCCTTATTGAGGGCTCCTGCATATGATTGTCGTTCGCTAAAAAAGAGGCCACCAAAAGATGCAGCATCTTTCAAATTTGCTTTCCAGAACTTGAACAGGGGCACAGAATTCGTATTTCCAGTTCCATATGCCCCCTCAAATCCTATATAATAATTTTCGCCCCCGTAATTAATAACATACCTCTCAGGTATTTTTCCTATTTTAAATCCAAACAGGGTATTGTAATCTTTGCGACTAACAAATTGTAACGTCGTTTTACCTTCATTACTAAGTAGTAAATTATAATTTATTTCTTCTTTACCATCTAAATCAACCGACTGGATCGGGGTATTACTAGCAAACTGATAAGAAGATAATTCTGGGTAATTATCTATTAACGGATCCACACTCAAAAACCTCCCCAACCTCGTGTCATATATCCTCTCCCCATAATCCTGCTGATTACCCAAACCCTTGACAGAGTTGTCGTTTTCTTTACCGTTAAAGCCGTACCGGTAAGTACTATCGCTGCCGAAGGTGTACTGCCGTCCAGGCATCAGCATCTCCGTTGTTCGTAGACTTTGTCTACGAATGTACTATGCCTGTAGTCTGAGCCTACAGGCATAATGTATCCGAAGTCACAGATTTCGGATATCGGCCGCGTATTTTATAAACCACCACCACTCATTTCTTCCCCAATTCCTCCGCCAACCCAATCAGCAGTCCTTCGGGCCCGCGGATGTAGCAGAGCCGGTACGAATCCTCGTATCTGACTATATCGCCGACGAGTTGCGCGCCGCGCTTCTGGAGCCTGGCGACCATCTCGTCGATGTCTGCTACGGCAAACATCACGCGCAGGTAACCGAGCGCGTTCACAGGGGCGCGACGGTGATCGGCGACTACCGGCGGACTGATAAATCGCGAAAGCTCCAGCCGGCTGTGACCATCGGGAGTAACCATCATGGCTACCTCGATGTGCTGGTCGCTCAGCCCGGTTACACGCCCGACCCATTCTCCTTCCACTGCGCCCCGCCACTCGGTTTTCAAGCCAATCTCGGCGAAAAAAGAGATCGCATCATCAAGCGATTCTACCACTATGCCAACATTGTCCATTCGCAGCAATTTATTTTCTGGCATAGTCTTGTCTTCTTATAAATTAAATATATAAAATTTTTAGCACTCACAATCTTGCGTGATTACCTGCGTTTTAAACGCAATAAAGTTGCAACTAAGAATTGAAGACATTTTCGTATCTTGGTTACCGCATGTTCTCATCCAAAACAATTTATGCAGCCGGCACAATCAATTTTATTTTATACCGCCATTGTTGTTATATCATCTGTTAAGGGCAATTATCAAAACCCGCAATCAACCGTTAATAACAAAGTCGATTATAACGAATTTAAAAAAAGTGTAGATAGCAATAAAAGCCTGTTGATCAAACATCCCACAAAGGATATTCGTAATTACCTGTTCAAGCTGATAGATGAGAATATTTATAACTATTGGGTAGGCACGCCCTGGGATTTTTATGGCAAAACACAGCAACCTAAAGCAGGAAGTATTGCCTGTGGATATTTTGTAACCAATACCTTAACCGACCTCGGCTTTAAGATCGATAGGGTAGGGCTTGCCGAAGGTGCATCTGAAGGCATGATCAAAAAGTTATGCGTGCGGATCGAATCATTTAGGAGTCTTAATAAACTGAATAGTTATCTATCCAAACAGCCGGTTAACTCAGTTTTTATTATCGGCCTCGATTTTCATACCGGTTATATTGTTAAAACCGCTGGCGGTTGCTATTTCTTTCATTCCAACTATATAAAAAAGCAAGGCGTAATAAAAGAAAAAATAGATGCATCGCAGGCGCTAAGCACCAATAAATTCTTCATGATCGGCAGCTTAACAGCAAACGAAAGCCTGTTAAGAAAATGGGTGGCCAATAAGCCGGTGATTTGAGTTGATGGGGAGGTTCGTCTCCGCAGGATCTGTCGCAGATTTAAGTTAACCCATAAAAAAATAGGCCAAAATATCGCTATATTATTGTTAATTCGCCGACCACAAAACGTTCCTACGGAACGAAAATGCGTTTTTTAATCGATTTCTACCGACCAGGCGTTCCTATGGAACGCATTTTTTATTTTTTCGTCCCATGCGGGACGTCTGGTTGGTAGAAAATACAATCACAAATAGCTGCGTTCCGTAGGAACGTTTGGTGAAATCGACGACTATATACACCTGATCAAATTTTATGGGTTAACTTAAAGTCGCAGACGACCCTGCGCTGTAGGGTGATGATAAAACGGTCAATCCCGGCAATCTTAAGTAATGGTCATGTTTGCTCAGTTATATCAACATCGTGCGCAGGGTCGTTGACAGACCCTGCTGGGACAAAAAATACAAACTACTTTGTATTTTTGATATTACGGCTATTTACCACATTTGTAAACGGTTATCTTATAAAGGCTTTTCGGGGTTCAATTTGTGTGGCAATCCTGCTTTCGTTTCCGGAGGGTCTGTCGCAGACGACCCGGCGCTATACGGAACCCCGGCAATTTTATTTAAGGGTAATATTTCCTGGCTATCAGAACATCGTATGCAGGGTTCAATTCGGGCGCGTCTGACGGCTTGGGCACAAGCGCAAAGGCGACTTGTGTCACGCTGGCAGGTAATAAACTATCCTGATCGTTGGGATTGGGTTGATGGCTACCTGTGAGCGGGGCACGGGTACCCGGCCGCATGCTCATTGCGGCATATACTGGCCTGGCGAAGAATTGAATGTTAATAAGTACATCAAAAAAACAACATTAAAAAAGGGAAAATTTAACAGCTTAATTTATAAAACTTAACCCGGCATGGCGGAATCAGCGTATCAGAATGTAAGATCACTTGCTTCGAAAATCAGGAAAAGGAGATCAAAACATCTTATTAACCTCATTGAAAAAATCATCAGGCAGCACGGCTTAACCGAGATTAAAATAGCGGACATAGGCGGTGATAGAATTTACTGGAAGATTTTTCCGTTTGAACGGTTCCCCGAAGTTCAATTTAAAATTGAACTGATAAATATTTTACCCAAAAAATTGCATTTTGGAGAAGATTACAGCCGGCCAAACGTTGAATTTAAACCAGTTATATGTGATTGCACAAAGCTGACGATGGCCGATAAGTCGTATCATTTGTGCCATAGCAACTCTGTTATAGAACATCTGGGCTCCTGGGAAAATGTTAAGAAAGCAGTATCGGAGGCCGACCGGGTTGCCCAATATGTTTATCATCAGACGCCAAATTTTTGGTTCCCTTATGAGCCACATTTCCGGATGGTATTTGTGCATTGGTTGCCAAGGCCCATGCTAACAACGTTTATTACAGAATTCTCCAATCTGCGCAACAAGGAATATGATGTAGCAAAATTCCACCAGGACGAGATATGCTTACTTACCCGCAGAGACATGAAACGATTGTTCCCGGGATTGAAATTGATAAATGAGCGCTATTTGTTAGTAAAAAGCTTTATGGTGTTATCGAAAATATAAAAAGTACTCCCCATCCGCTCATTTCGGGGTACGAAGCAAGGTCTGCACATGCAAATCGATGGATCAGGTGTTTTATTACCTCTAAAATGGACTACCTGTCTTTTTATTAGTTTTATCAACAGCGCTCAAATATCTTACTTAATGATTAAAAACGTAACATGGTTAAAAAAAAATTAAAATCATTACTGGCTTCACTATCTAAGGCTCGTTATATCAAAAACATTTATTTAACAACCTCTTTAACATTTAAAAAAAAGCGGCAGCTTTTATCTCCAAGCCTCGATCATATCCGGCATGCCACCCTGGAATTATGTTGCGAAGAGATCATCGAAAAAAACATTAAGGGAAATGTTGCCGAATTGGGCGTTTACAGGGGGCATTTTGCCGCGTCTATTAACCAGGTTTTCCCTGATAGGAAACTATATCTTTTCGATACTTTTGAAGGATTTGCCAGTTCAGATATCGCCATAGAAAAAAACGGAAAATTCAGCACCGGCGAACAGGATTTTTCAGATACCACCATCGAAAAGGTTATGAAAAAGATGACTCATCCTGAAAACTGTATTTTCAAAAAAGGCTTTTTTCCGGATACGGCTGCCGACGTTGATGATACCTTTTGTTTTGTGAGCATTGATACGGACCTGTTTCAACCCATTTATAGCGGATTAAACTTCTTTTATCCAAGGCTTGTTAATGGCGGCTACATTTTTGTGCACGATTTTAATAACGAATTTTATAAAGGCGCCAAAAAAGCCGTAGGTCAATTTTGCCAGGAGCAGCGTATAAATTATGTGCCCTTGCCCGATTCGGGAGGCACGGTAATAATTATCAAATGACGCATCGTGCTTAGCCGGAAATCAAGCCGGGTGTCGAACTTATGGGGTTCAATATATTATTGTTGATTTTTATCGTAGATCAGCATCCACGATATCCCAAACTTGTCTGCAAAAGTTCCAAACAGGGCGCCCCAGAATTCTACTTTTAATGGACCGATGATCCTTCCGCCTTCCGAAAGTTTGCTATAAAATGTATTAATTTCTTCCTCGCTGCTGCAATTCAGGCAAAGGTTTACATTGTTCCCAAACGTGTAACCATCTGGTCCAACCATATCCGAGCCCAATAGTACCAGGGCGCCTTTGGTTAACGATGAATGCAATATCTGGTGTTCTGCCCCTGCAGGGCATTGCGCTGCAATGGGCGAATCTTCAAATGTTTGCAGGCTTAGCTCACCACCCAAACATTCCTGGTAAAATGTCATGGCTTCGCGGCACTTGCCGTTAAACCCGATGTAGGTATTAATTTGTGTCATGATATTTTTCTTTTAACAATTGGACAATGAAATTTATAACTAATAATATTAAACAAACTTACTATCGCTAAATAACATAAACAGGTGGCGTAAATGACAATATAAGGGGGAATTAATACCATGAATTATCGAAGGCCGGTACTTAATTTCCTGGATTTAAGGCGCGACTATACAGCAATGGCCAAAAAGAGGCGGGCACTCGTGTCCGCAATAATTCATAGCCAGGCAGTATTGAGCAAATGAAAGCTATGCTTGAATTTTTCTTTAGCGGCTAGTGAATTTTTTGAAAGGAACTACAAATATCATCTTCTCCCTTTAACGGCAAGTACGCTGATAACCAATTTTATCTCGCCATTAAAGGCAATTGGCAACCTGCTTTTGATAAGTTCTTTTAATTTATCTTTTTCTGCATCTGTTAGCGTTGACATAAACTTAGTAACTGAACCCTGGGCGCTTGTTATCGGTAACCAATAGTCATTAAAGTTTTGGAAGGTTGCTATTCTCTCTATCGTTGTAAATTGTATATCATTTAAGCCTATCCTTTCAAACAATGCGATCAGTTTTTCTTTTGCACAAATGTCAAAATTTTTGCCGGCATCAAATTTTTCACTGCCTGGAAACATTTCGCTGGCCGCATTCCAAAAGTGCCGCATAGGTTGATAATGTCCCCCATAGTCCCAAACAAAAGACGACATTTGACCTCCGCTTTCTAAGTTATTTACCAGCCGGCGAAGCAACTCTTCGACCAGGGGAATAAAATTCAGAACGAGACCGGATGTGATATAGTGAAATTTTTGGTTCAAATCGCATGAACTTATGTCCGCATTTAAAAAGGAAATATTGCCCGGATTAGTATTTTCCCTTGCCTTCTCCAGGTAGCTATCCGATTGGTCTATCGCCAATAGGTAGGAGGGGGTACATTTCCCGGCAATTACTTTTGTTAAAGCCCCCGTGCCGCAGCCAATCTCCAGCCATTTCGAATTTCCCCGGGCATTGAGCCAATTAACAAAATCTATGCTTAACACGCTGCTCCAGCGGCCAACATACATTTCGTACCCTTGCGTATCATCCCATTTTTCTGTCGTGTTGATTGAATTTGTGGTGTCCATAAGTTAAAAGTAATTTGTCATTCATTGAAGAAGCGAGCTGTTTATTCTTGCAAGCGCGCTTTCCAATTCATTCACCAGTGATGAAATTATCGACGCTGCGCCTTGAACTTCGGTAAGCAAGCCGGCAGACTGGCCGGCATATAATGCCAATGCTTCAAGATCACCTGTTAAATACTGCATCGGGCCAATATCGGAGTACCGCTCGATGGGTGTTCCTCCCGGATAAAAAGCGATTACCTCATGTTCCCCTGGCCGTTGCCCTGCAGGGGGCCTCCCCGCCGTCATCCAATTCGTAACGGTACTATTTTTGATTACACGATGCGGAGCGTGGTCCCATCCAATGTTAAAGAGGCGGTCGGCATAATAGGTGTCATTTTCTGAAGCGTTGCGGATAAGTTCCTGGTAAAGCGGGTCAACACCTGCTTCCTCCGACATCAAAAACCGGGTGCCCAGGCAAATTCCAGCGGCACCTAAGCCTAATGCAGCAAGGAAACCGCGACCGTCGGCGATACCACCTGTAGCTACAACCGGGATAGAAACCTTGTCGGCAATAGCTGGTATAAGTATGGAAGTGGCTACCGTACCGCGTACATGTCCACCTGCCTCCCAGCCCTGGGCTATTAAAAAATCGGCCCCTTTGCTTTCAAAGTACACCGCTTCATCGGCGTTACTTACGGTCTGCGCTATTAAAATATGGTTCCTCTTTAACTCAGGGTAAAACTCAGTCGAATCCCCCCAGAAAAATGATACTATCGGGACTTTCTCCTCCACGCAGATTTTTACTCTTTGAGTTTGCTCAAACGCCAAAACCAGGTTAACAGCAAAAGGGTTCGATGTTAAATGCTTCGTTTTTCGGATCATCTCCCGCATTTCCTCTGGTTCTTTCCATGAAAGCGCGAGTGTTCCAAGGCCGCCGGCGTTGGAAACCGCGGCAGCAAGTTCGGGTGTTGTGGCACTCCCAATAGGGGCCTGGATAATAGGATATTGAATGCCTGATAAATCAGTTAGGGAAGTTCTCATTTTTTTATAAAATTCGGCAATTTGTTTGAAGTACAAAATTAGGATAACTCTTCGTGACCAACCGTTTACAGTTACTGTATAAAGCTGAAGCCGAAGGCCATTTAGACAGGGTACAAAAATTGATTTGAAAAGGCAAATAAAAATCAAACATCCGGGCTTACACTTGCCAAATGGCAAGAAATGAGATTGGCTATTTTTTTTGTCTCGGGTCTCAGCAGGGCCTGTCGCAGACGGCCCTGCGCTGTAGGTGATGGTAGAATGGTCAATCCCGGTACCCTTAATTTAATGGTGATAGCTCATCCTGCACAAACCTCACATGCAGGGTTGTCGTTGCGGGCAACGCCTCCACAAAAAAAGCGGCGCTTAAAAAAATAATTTTTTTTAAATAAACTACAATTGTAGTTGTTTAATTACAAAATTAGTTTTATAATTGCATTATGAAACGACTGAGCGAAAAAGAAGAAACCATAATGCAGGCGGTTTGGAAATTAAAAAAAGCATTTGTTAAAGAGGTGCGCGACCAGCTGCCCGACCCTAAACCCCATATTAATACCGTGGCAACCATGATGCGCCGGTTGGCCGACAAGGGTTTTTTAAAATTTGAAGATTTTGGAAGCACCTACCGGTATGCGGCGGCGGTATCGAAAATGGAATATACCCGCAAATTTGTAACGCCTCTTTTGGCGGGGCTGTTTGGTAATTCTATGAAAAACGTGGTATCGTTTTTTGCGGAGGAGGACGAAGTGTCGTTAGATGAACTAAAAGAGATTGTAAAAATGATAGAAGATAAAAACAAATAAATTTAAGTGCCATGGAACCATTAATTACCTACCTGTTAAAGGCCAATGTGGTTATATCCATATTGTTCCTGTTTTATTTATTGGTGCTTAAAAACGATAAATCGTTCTGGCAAAACAGGTTTTACCTGCTCTTCAGTTTAGTGTTATCGCTGTCTTTGCCTTTGTTGCCGAATATGAGTTTTTCGCATTTCAGCGGTATGCAGCGTCAAATAACAACGGTTAATCCATTAAATGACCTATATACAACTATCGGCAATTCGCACATAGTTACTCCGCATGTTAGTACACGCGTTAATACTGCTCATGCTGCCATTAAACAAGGCTTTATATTGCCATCGCTAATGCAAGTTTTAGCTGGTATTTACGTATTGGTAAGCCTCGTTTTGCTGATCAGGTTGGCTATAAAGTTGCTCAAACTCAGCACCCTGATAAAAAAGACCGATAAACAATTAACAGGTGGTATTTACTATTGCGCTTCTGATGGAACTGCCCCGTTTTCCTTTTTCAACTACCTGGTCATCAACAAACAACTTTTTAACGATCATGAATTGCAGCAAATTATTTCGCATGAAAAAGTACACATACAACAGTGGCATAGTGTCGACATACTTTTTGCAGAACTGGTGCATGCCATACTATGGGTTAACCCGCTAATGGTTTACCTAAAACGATACATCAGGCTTAACCACGAATACATTGCCGACAACGAAGTAATAAACGGCGGCGTTGATAAAAAGGACTACCAGCTTAGCATCCTGCATAGTTCGTTTAAACGCCAGGCCCACCAATTAACTAATTTATATGGTTCTTCAAAAGTTAAAACCCGTATCAAAATGATGAATTTAAAAAAATCGCCAAAAGCGAACGCGTACAAGTATGCATGTGTATTGCTGCTGGTTGCAGCCAGTTATTTTTTAATTAAGCCGCCAGTCGCCAGCGCGCTGCAGAAAAACGTGACCGAACAAGACGCAAAGGTTAATGCCGGCCCCTTAAAAGCATTTGAAGGTTTATACGAAGTGCCGGATAAAACCGCCTTCCTCAAAATAGCCGAAGTAAACAATGTATTGGTGGTAAAACAATTATGGGATGGCGGCGAATATTCCATAAAACAAAAAAGTGAACTCGAATTTACCACGGCAGATGGCGGACCATTTAAGTTTACAAAAAACAAAGAAGGAAATGTAACGCAGGTACTGGTGTTTAACCATGATATCTGGCTGCGGGCAAACGGCGATGACGCAAAGGAAGCTGTACTTAGTGCACCGCAGCTAAACGCATTGGCGGGAATTTACCAGCTTAATGCGAATAAGGCGGCATACATACAGGTTATTGCAAAACAAAATGAATTGATCGCTAAACAACTTTGGGATGGCAAAGAAATAACGATGTTAGCCCAATCAGATGTCTCGTTTCTTGTTAGCGTACCCTACCTCAGGATCGTTAAATTCACAAAAAATGGCACTGGTATCGCTACAAAATTCGTAGCTGCAGACAAACACGAGTGGAATAAAGTTGAGAGATATCACCCCGCAGACCAAATAAAATTACCGCCGCAAACCCTGAAAAAACTGGAGGCCTATTATGAGCTTAAAGACAGAAAAGGGCAATTTTTACAAATTACCCCTACCGGCAATGGTTTAGTTTTAAAGGAGTTATGGGATAACCGACTGGTTGATTTTACAGCCACAGGTCCCTTAGCGTTTTCGGCAAAAGTGAACCCGGAGTTCACCCTCCAGTTTACCGCTGATAATGCCGGCCGCATTACCGAAGTGTTGGCCTGGGGAAAAGATGTTTGGGTGAGAAATGATAGTTATCACCCACCTGTAGTAATACAATTAACAGCACAGGACCTGAAAAAACTCGAGGGGAAGTATGAGTTTAAAGACCAAAAAGGCCAATTTATACAAATTACCACTTCCGACAATGGCTTGGTTTTGAAGCAACTATGGGATGACCAGGAAATTGATTTTGTAGCCACAAGCCCGCTGGGCTTTTTCTCAAAAAAGCAGCCTGGGTTTACGCTGCAGTTCACAAGCAACAGTGCCGGAGGTATTACCCAGGTTTTGGCCTTTGGACAAGATGTTTGGGAAAAAGTCAATTAAACATAACACTACTTGTGCAAGCACCAGGATTCTTAGACCAGTCAAACCATGAAAAAAATAACCCTATTCCTGTTAACAATCTCGTTCGCCTGCATGGCGCAGGAAAGGCGGCCGGCAGCCGTAGAGCCGATGACGCCGGAGCTTACCAAGGTGGTGATCGATACCTTATCCAAAGCCTTGATAGCCAATTATGTATTCACCGATAAAGCCCGGGTGATGAGCAAGTACCTTTACGGGCAACTGGCAAAAGGCGCTTACCGGAATATAAAGGACCCGGAAGCTTTCGCTGAGCAAGTTGCGGCCGACCTGCAAATTGCCTGCCCCGACCTGCATATGGGCTTCCATTACAATGCCCGGCTGGCCGAAATGGGGCCGCCTCCACAGCGTGGCCCCGACCCGCACATGGATTCGCTTAGAAATGCCGATATGGCGCAACGTAATTTTATGTTCGCGGCTTCCGAAATTTTACCCGGCAATGTGGGCTATGTAAAGTTTAACGCCTTTGTGGACCCAACCCCCGACGCCAAACAAACCGTTACAGCGGCCTTTCGTTTTGTGCAGCATACCAAAGTATTGATCATTGACCTGCGCGAAAACCATGGCGGCAGCCCGGAGATGGTTAAACAGGTGTTAAGTTATTTCTTTGCAGAAAAAACACGGGTGAACGATATCATTGTCCCCAACAAGCTCGATACCGCCAAGGGCTGGACGGACCCAACCGCTACCGATGGGGTTATCCTCCGGATGCCGGTTTATGTGTTAACCAGTTCCCAAACAGTTTCGGCGGCCGAAGATCTTACTTACGCACTGCAGGCCACAAAAAGGGGTACTATAGTGGGCGAAAAAACAGCAGGGGGCTCGCACCCGGTAGGGCCGGTTTTCCTGGGGCATGGCTTCGTTGCGGGCATTCCGTTTGCGCATACCTATAATATCCATACCGGGACCGAGTGGGAGGGTACCGGGGTTATCCCTGACATTGCCCTTAAGGCGGATGCATCGCTGGATCAGGTCACTACAGCTTTGTTCCCGAATTCATGGTATGCAAATCAGCAAAAAGCCGTGGACCAACCGATTGAGCCTTCGACCGTGCAGGCGTACCTTGGCACTTACGAGGGCGGCCTGCAGTTTTACACCAAAGATGGCGCGTTCTATTGTAAAAACCCGGAAAGGGGAGGCCAGGTTTTTAAATTGCGTTATATCTCGCCCGGTTTTTTCCAGCTGGATGAAAATGTACAGATTAAGTTCGGTCAGCAACAGGGACCAGCATCCGGTATGCAGTTTTACTGGAGCGATGGCAATATCTCGTTTAAAGCAAAGACGCAATAAAGGTGAAAAAGGCACCCGGTTTTTCTCATCATATTTCGCTAAAATCCAGCCTGTAATCACCAGGAAGTCCTAAATGTGTTTTAGTAATTTCCTAATATTGGTAGGTAAACCGGTCTTAAAACAGATTTCTTCAACTTTTTAAATACCGGAGTACAACCGTCCCGGAATTAAAAACTGTCGACTCAACCAATTTTAATTGTAAATTTTTTTGCAGGTTGATGCCTTCAAACAACCGCGTCCCATCGCCCACAATTATCGGGTGGACCACAATATGATATTCATCAATCAGGCCAAGCGCTGCCAGTTGTGAAGCAAGGGTTACGCCACCGGTAAAAATATTTTTGCCTGGCTCCTGTTTCAATTTAAGTACTTCGTTCTGGAGGTCCGTACGAACAATCCTCGTTTTTTCTCCTTCAGCGCTATCCAGTGATTGTGAGAAAACAACAATTTTTTCGACGGCGTCAAATGCCCTCGCAAATTCGATATCTACGTATCGGTCATCCTCACCGGGAGGCTTATTCGCCACATCGGGCCAGTAAGGAACCATCAATTCATAAGTTTTACGCCCATATAGGAATGTGCCGGCATCCCGTGTGAGGCGTGTAAAAAACGCCATCGTTTCTTCATCAGGATAGAATTTGGTATGGTCGACACAGCCATCTAAGGATGTGTTGATGGCATAGATTAATTTTCTCATATGATTTCTTTTTTGATTTTCTTTCGGAGGGTATGGTTCGCTGCTATTATCTTTCAACTGTATAATCCAGTGCAGTTACCCCGCTGGCAAATTGCCGGGTAGTCAATAGTTTTAGTTTTATTTTGTCTTTGATGTCTGTAAATAATGGAACGCCGCGCCCGAGGATAATTGGATTGACAAATAGCCAGTAGCCGTCAATTAAGTTCAGTTGAATAAGTGAATGTGTTGCTGTCGGGCTACCAAAAAGCAAGATGTCTGGACCTGCCTGTTGTTTTATTTCGTTTATGCTGTCCAAAAGGTCGTCGCTGACAATTGTTGTGTCAGGCAAATTTGCGCCTTTCATTGTTTTTGATAAAACAATTTTGTGGGCTTTTTTATACCACTTTGAATGTTCAATGTCGTGCTTGCTCGCGTTTGGCTCGTCTCCTGCTGTAGGCCAGTAACTTTCCATCATCTGGTAAGTTGCCCGTCCGTATAATGCAGTATCGCTTTCGCCTATCCGCTTGCCTACATGATCAAAAATTTCTTCATCAACTTTAATCCAGTTCATCTCTCCGTTGGGTCCTGCCACAAATCCATCAAGCGATATGTGCATAAATGAAATTATTTTTCTCATAATGTTTTATTTTTTATTGTTGTTTATAGTCCATTCGGGTTATCACGCCCGAGTCTTATAATGAAGCGCTATCCATCCCGATTTAAAAGTCCTTGTTGCAACAAGTTCCAAATCGAGTGCCTGCACCAGGCTATCGCCTTCCACAAGGCGCGGTCCTTGTCCTATGATCACAGGAGCTACCACGAAATGATATTCATCTATCACGCCGGCCCGTGCTAATTGCGGGAGCATGCTTACCGTACCAACGAAAATATTCTTGCCCCGCGCCTGCTTCAGTTTCAGCAATTCTTCCACGGGGTCCGTACTAACAATGCGCGTATTGTATTCAGCGCTTTTTAAAGTTCGCGAAAAAACAATTTTGTCGAAGGCGGTGAGCCATTGACCAAATTCAGTATCCAATTCGTCGGCCCAATTGGCCTCCTCAGCCCAATAAGGAAACATGATCTCATACATTTTACGCCCGTAGGCGATAAGGTCAACATCCTGGTGGATCAGATCGTTAAAATACCCCGCAACTTCCTCATCGGGGACAAGACTCATATTCAAGTGGCTGATGCAGCCGTCGATACTCATATTGATGGCGAAGATTACCTTTCTCATCTGATTTGATTTTATTATCAAGTCTATTTATAAATTTCGCAAAAGCCGAATAAGCATTGCTGGTGGTCACCATTTTAGCTTTGTGCTTTCAGCTTTCTGCTTT
>Ga0206878_10134_pt1 | contig 26096 bp, 17 predicted proteins | sample Alteio_BWOrgCont_8_FD_152621 | JGI IMG/M metagenome (GOLD analysis project Ga0206878, IMG submission 152621) | Enriched cells from forest soil in Barre Woods Harvard Forest LTER site, Petersham, Massachusetts, United States -... | ecosystem: Environmental > Terrestrial > Soil > Temperate forest >... | reverse complement strand
CTGTTGCGCAGCTTCCCTTTCTGGCTGGTCTGTTTGCTTTCGCTGGGCACGACTCTGTTGCGCGAGACTCTGGACCGACGCAGCCGACAACGCGCGAAGGTAATCCGGCTGGGCGAAGCAGAGATAGCGCTTCGCAGCCACATGCAGGCGGATGGGGTCGAGCACGGACAGCGGCAGGTGCTCGCCGAGCGCTGCAACCGCGAGTTCCTCGTGCTGAGTGTCCAGTCCGCGCATGGCTGCATCTTCGCCTTCCAGGTGCATCAGGTGGCCGAGGTCGTGCAGCAGCGCCGCGGTGATCAGCGCTTCGTCGCCGCCAGCTCGCTGCACGAACCATGCTGCCTGCAAAGAGTGTTCCAGCACCGTGACAGGCTCGCCGAAATATGCCTCGCCGCCGCCACTGGCCAACGAATTGAAGACCTCGTCCACTGATGAGAACGGCTTCATAGAATCAGGCCTCCGCGACAACCGGCTTGAGAAAATGCTGATGGATCACCAGGACCAGCGCAACGGCCGCGGTGAGAAAAGCCACGCCGGCCAGGCAAAAGAATGCGTTCTTCCAGCCGAATGCTACCGTGATGCGCGCCACTGTGTCGCCGGAAAGATAACCGGCCAGGTATCCCACGCCATCGATAATTCCCGCAGCCGTTGCGCTGCCTCGTTTGCCGCCGAAGTCAAGAGAAATGGCTCCGGACAAGTAAGCGTACGGGCCAAGAAGAAAGAAGCCGGTGAGCGCCACCAGGCCGACGGCAATCCACGGGTTGGCTGACGTGGGCGTGCCTGCCAATATCAGAAGGCACACCGTTACGAGCGCCAGCCCGCCAAAGAGCACCTGGTTGCGGCCATTAATCCCGAGTCGGTCGCTCAATATGCCACAAGCCACGACCGACAGTCCGCCGAAAAATGGAAAGAGCGCAGACCGGCTCGCCGCCTGGCCGCTTGTCAGGCCAACGTACTGCACAAAGTAAGTTGGAGTCCAGAAATTGAATGTCTCGCGCAACAGAGTCGTGCCCAGCGAAAGCAAACAGACCAGCCAGAAAGGGAAGCTGCGCAACAGTGGCCGAAGAATTGCCAACAGGCTCAATTGCTTTTCGCCGGATTTCTCTTCCTCCGCGGCGTACACGTTGATGGGGTTTGCCTGCGCTGCGGGCAGGCCGCGCTCTTCCGGCGTTTCACGGAGGAAGATCCAATTGACGGCTAGCAGCATGCCCAGCGCTCCGGCGCCGACCAGAAAAATTCCACGCCATCCCATCCCGACGTCAAGCAGCAACGACATTATGTAGCGGCATGCAGCGTCGCCGAACAAGTAGCTGAGACAAAGAATGCCCATCACCGTGCCATAACTGGAGTAAGAAAACCACCGCGACGTGACCTTGACCAGCCCCGCCCACCCCGCAGATTGAAACAGCCGATTGCCGAGCCATGCAAGCGTGAAAAGTGGCAGGCCTCCGGACGCGGCAAATATGAGCGTGAACACAATCGCGCCGCCCATGCCGCCGAGAAAGTTTTTCCTGCCGCCAAAAAGATCGGCCATCGATCCTGAGAGAAATTTGCCAACGGCATAGACGAGCACGCTGGCAGAGACGATCGAGCCGAGGCGAATTTTTGCAATGTCCGCAGGAATCCCGTGGCGGCCAAGATCCTGGATCAGAAGCGGGAGCACGACCGAGAGGTCCGACCGGCAGAAGTAGTAGCCGGTGTAGCCCACGGCCAGCAGCACGATGGTGGCAAGATGCCAGCCCGTGAAGGCGTGCCACGCAATTGGCTGGTCTAGATTCCCCGGCGCCGTAACCGCTTTCTTTTCCGTTTGCACATCGGCAGACTATCACGAAGATGACGCAAACAGTGCCAGGCGCCAGTCAGCCACGGCGCGCGAGAGGCAGTCAACATTCACGTCGAGCGCATTTTTCATAAAAAATAGCTCGTTCCGCGCAGCCATAGGCGCTACATTTGAGAAGAAAACAATTCATAGGCGAAGAAACAGCATCTCTCTTGTCAATTTTTCTTGAAAGGTTTCCTCATGCGTCGTTTCTCTTCCCCTGCGTGTTTCCGATGCGGCGCGACTCCTTCGTCGCTCCTGGTGACTTTTCTCGCCACCTGCTCCCTGATTGTGCTTTCCGCTGCGCCTTCGTTTGCTCAATCCACTTTCGGAGAAATCCTTGGCACGGTCCGCGATTCGAGCGGCGCCGTGGTCGAGGGCGCACAAGTTACGCTTACCAACACCGGAACCACCGCCAGCCGCACCCTGGTGACCGACGCGAATGGAACCTATGCATTCAAGAACATCGACGTGGCCACGTACACGCTCACTTTCACAGCGTCTGGCTTTGAGAAAGAGTCGTTGCCCGCAATCGGCCTGACCGCGCGTGAAACCCGCCGCATGGACGCGACGCTCAAGCCGGGCGCGGAGTCGCAGACCGTTGTGGTGACGGAAGAATCGGCGCCCGTAATTACGACTGACGTATCCAGCTTGGCCGAGACCAAAGCCGGCGACGAGTTGGTCGAGCTACCCGTCGCAATCTACTCGCGTTCGACAGGCTCAACGAGCCCCATTTCCACGCTCACCACCGAGGCCGGAGTGCAGACCGACGACAGCGGCAACCTGGCCGTCGACGGCACCACCGCCGCGCTGCTCTCGGTGACCATTGACGGCATCTCGTCGGTTGGCGTCGAATACTCGGGGCCGGTTAACGAGATGTTCCCTTCGTTCAATTCGATCGAAGAGATCCGCGTGTCGGAGTCCAACAACAGCGCAGAGTTTGGCGGCGTTGCCGACATCACCACCGTCTCAAAAGCCGGCACCAACCACTTTCACGGCGGCGCATTCGAAAACAACGAAAATACCGTATACAACTCAAATAACGGCTTCGCGCTCTCCAAGCCGAAGATCATCATGAACGACTTCGGTGGAACCCTTGGCGGCCCGGTCAAGATCCCGCATGTGTTCAACGGCAGCGACAATACTTTTTTCTTCATCAGCTTTGAAGGCCTGCGCCTTCCGCGCGAAACGCCCATAGTGCTGAGCGTGCCATCGATGGACATGCGCAACGGAAACCTTACAAGCTACCTTGCCGGCCAGGGCGTCACAGCTATTTACGAGCCCGACGGCGTGACTCCGCTGAACCCCGCAAGCGTGCCCGTGAGCCAGATTTCGGCAAACCTGCTGCAGGTGCTGATGCCCACGCCGAACCTGGGCTCAGCAGATTCATACGCGAATAATTACCAAATTAATTTTCCCTCGCCCATCTCATCCAACCAGGGCGATGTGCGACTCGACCGCACGCTCTCGTCGCGACAGACAATTTTTGCCCGCTTCTCATACAAGAATCGCCAGGTCACGACCGCGCCTTCAGCGGCATGTACCTTTACGTATTGCGCTGAAGCAGGCAGCCCGTTGCAGGGGGCCTACAACACGCCTGAAATCGACGAGGGCATGACGTTTGCCCATAACTTTATTTTTTCAAGCAAGCTGCTGAACGAATTTCGCGGCGGCTACAACGCGCAGCATACGTCGGAGACGCAAAGCTACTCGACCTCGGCCATCCTCAATCAGACCGGCATCAACGTTTTGCAGCCCGATACCGAATGGTCGGAGGCGCCGCAGGTGCTGATCAACGGCTTCATGTCGACAGGCGCCGGCAATCCTGGCGTACAGCGCGGCCAGATTATTCAGGCGCTCGATAATCTGAGTTGGTCCCCTGGCAAGCATTCGTTCAAGTTCGGCGGAGACTTCAAGCGCCTCTCAGACCACGATGACAACGTGTTTGGCAACTATCGCTCCGGCTGGTATGTGTTCGATGGTTCGTCGGATGTTGGCGCCGCCATCGGCGATCCCTACACCGCATTTCTGCTCGGCGATCCGGATTACACCGAAGTCAGCACGGTCAACAACCCCACCATGAACGGTCTGGGCTATGCCTACGCCACGTTTGCCCAGGATGATTGGAAGGTTACGCCGAGACTCACGCTCAACGTCGGCCTGCGCTACGAGCTGCATCCTCCACTCAAGGAGCAGCACTACAACACCGCGACCTTCGATCCCGGATATTCGGCGAGTGTGGGCGGCCAGCAAGTCAGCGGCGCAGTCATCGTGTCGAATTCACAAGCCGAGTCCTTTGCCTCCTCCGCTCTGCTGAGCGCCATTTCCCCCACGCCGCTGCTGACAGCCTCGCAGGCCGGCATTCCCGAGGGACTGCGTTATTCAGACAAGAGCGATTGGGGCCCGCGGATCGGCTTTGCCTGGCAACCCTATCGCGATGGCAAGACAGTGTTGCGTGGCGGCTGGGGACGATTCATTGAAACTCCACTCGGCTTTGCGCTCGTCTCAGGCTGGGCCGTCCATGCGAGTTATGTCGGCACATACAATCAGGATTATGAATCGGACGGCGTCACGCCGCTTCTGACCTTTGCCAACCCCTTCAACAACGCGGCCGGCAGCGGAGCTGGAACCGCCGGCTTCTATTACGCATTTCCGATCCACTATCACGACCCCAGCGTGCAGCAGTGGAACCTGACGCTGGAGCAGGACTTCGGCCACTCAATAGGCGCGCGCTTTTCATACACTGCGAGCCATGGGCAGAATCTTGAAGCCATGGTCGATCTCAACCAGGTGCAGCCCAACCCCTACGGCTACTTCAATGCGCAGCCCGGGCCGCCCTCAACCGCCGCCTGCGTCACCGATGGTGGAACGTACGTCGACGATCACCGCCCTTATCCCTGCTGGAGCGTGATTCAGAGCGTGACCAATGAGGCCGAGAGCAATTACAACAGCGCGACCGTTGAGGTTTCGCGGCACAGCGGCAAGTCGCTGACCTTCGACGCCAGCTATACCTTCACGCGCGATCTATCCAACGCAGGCGGCGCAACGCCCAACGCATTCGCCGTCGCGGGAGGCAGCTTCCTCACCAACCGCTTCCATCCCGGCTTGGATTACGGCAACGTCATCTACGATCGCAGGCATCGCTTTCTCGTCACGTATCTTTACGACTTGCCTTTCGGGAAAGGACAGCCGTGGCTCAACTCCGGCTCTGCGCTCAACCGATTTGTAGGCGACTGGCAATTGGCCGGCGTCACCATCCTGCAGAGCGGCCCGTTCCTCACGCCGTATGAAGACTCCGTCGATCCTGCAAATACCAACATCCTCACCACTGTTGGCCAGGCGCGGCCGGATCAATTGCGGAACGTATCGCTCTACGCGGCCCAGCGCACCACAACCCAATGGCTCAATCCAAATGCATTTCCGTATCTCAATTTGCAGACTGCCGCGGGAAATGGCATTGGCCGTTTTGGCAATGCGCCTGTGGGCGGTGTCGTAGGTCCGGGGACAGACAACTTCTCACTCTCGCTGATGAAGAACCTTTCGCTCTCTGAGAAGAGCAAATTCCAGTTCGGCCTGGAAGCAGCCAACGTCTTCAATCATCGTAACTACGAGCCGCCCAACATGCAGGTAGATTCGGCCGGCTTCGGGTCAATTACCGCGCTTCAAACCGCCGAAGGCGCAGGGCCGCGGAGCCTCGAATTATCTGGGCGCATTACGTTTTAAGCTGCGCGGGCGAGCGGCATCACCCCTCGGCAATGCTCTTTTGTTCGCCTCCATCGGGGTTCAGCACCAGTTCTGTCTTGTTGTCGAAGATCATGGTCGGCACTGTGTCAGCCGCAAACGGCTTCCAGCTCGGAATGCCCGGATGGCTTGGATTGCCGGTGCGGGCAAATTGGATCCATGCGTCGCTCACCTTGGCGCCCAGCGCGCGCGCATCGGGTCCGCCGCCGGTCATATTCTCGCAGCGATCCGTATTGTCGAACGCGAATGCAATCTCTGAACAATGGAAAGCGCGCGGCCTGCCGTCGAGCACAGGCGTCTGCCAGGTAAACCAGTAGAGATATGCGGGAGCCTTGCCAAGCGCAGCCTTGGCTTTGCATTGCTTGATCGCGTTCTCGCGCACCGTAGACGCAGCAATATGCGACCACACATCGAATGGCTTGGCCTGCGGAGTCCGTGCGCGGAATGCAGCCAGAATCTGCGGCGTTTTATCGGCGAAGATTCCGCGCACACGCGTCTCGACATCGGCATCGGTCATCGACTCGTATTCCGGATGATTGATGCCGCTGACAAACTCGTTCAATGTGGTGCCAACGATCATCGGTACATCCGCGGACAGTGCAGAAGCCTGCGGATCGAATGGGTGCGCGGGAAGAATGCGCTCATCCAGAGTCGGAGACAGCCCGAGCATATCCGCCATCCTGCGAAAGTTAGGCACGCCACCGGCCGGCGGCGGATTGTGTGCGCGCATGACTTCCGTGCTGGCCTTCAGCAACTGCGAGTACGGCAGCGTCTGAATCTGGTCGATGGTTGCTGCCGTCAGCCCAAGCTCGGAGACAATCAGGTCAGCCAGCTTCTGCGAAGACTCCGCGGTGCGGACGCGCAACGTCGATCCGCTTTCCACAATGGCGCGATGGAAAAGGCCTTTAGCCGCAGGCATGCCCATCAGCACGCTTACTTTGCCGCCTCCACCGGACTGCCCGAAGATGGTTACGCTGCCCGGATCTCCACCGAAGGCCGCGATATTATCGCGTACCCATTCGAGCGCGGCCACAATGTCGAGCATGCCAACATTTGCCGAGCCGGCATATTTGTCGCCATATTTTGAGAGGTCAAGATAGCCGAGCACATTGAGCCGGTGATTGAGCGAGACCACTACCACATCGCCCCGCCGCGCCAAATTTTCGCCGTCATAGGAGAGCAGCTCCTGCCCCGAGCCAGCGGCATACCCACCACCGTGCAGCCAAACCATGACCGGACGTTTCCCACCGTCGTTGATCTTCGGCGTCCAGATGTTTACGCGCAGGCAGTCTTCGCCCTGGATTCCATCGTCCCAGGTAAACAAGAAGGACTCTTCATCGTTGGCCCACCCCGCCCGCGGCGCTTGCGGAGAGACATAGCCAAAATGCCGCGAACTGCGCACGTCGCTCCAAGGCTTGGCCTTTGCAGGAGGCAGAAAACGGTTCACGCCCTCTGTGCTCGCCGCATAAGGAATGCCCTTGAAGGTGAAGATCCCATCATGAATGTAACCTGCAACCTTACCGCTGCTAACCTCCACGACGGCAGTTTCGGCAGAAGCCGTAATCGATCGGCCGGCGCCTGCGCCCGCTTCGCCGCTTCTCTTATCTGCTGCTGCGCTCGCGGTGACAGGCATGGCTGCCGCAGTCGCGGCGCCGCCCACAACAGCTGCCGCGCCAATCAGCAATGCGCGGCGATCTATATTTTTTGCTGGACTGCTCGTTTGCGCGGGCTGCAAACTCGAATCGTTGATCATGGCGAAGGCTCCTGACATTCAGCGAGGATTTTGACAGTCATCCTCAACCGCAAGCCAGTATACGCCGCCCTACTTCCCCGTCCCTTCGGTAATCGTCACGATCTTATCCACGCCCGGAACAGTGAAGTGCTCAATCTTGCCGCTCGGCCAGTGGATTTCAATGTCATCCACCTTCGTAGCCTGGCCGAGACCGAAGTGCGGACGAGGATCGTTCGTCGAGAGATAACTTCCGCCGCTGATCACATCGCCGCGCTGCTTCATTCCGTTGGCGGTGACATAGACGGTCGACCCTACGGCATCGCGCGGACTTTTCGGTCCGCCAACAAGTTTCAATTCCAGCCAGTGGTTGTGATCCGCATTCACGTTGCGCAGCAGCACAGGGTGTCCATCTTCAACGTTGATCACGGCGTCCAGCTTGCCGTCATTAAACAGATCGCCAACCGCCATGCCACGCCCGGCAATTACATCTGCCAGGCCCGAACCCTCAACCGCGGGCACTACTTCAAACTTCTTGCCATCCACGTTGTGGAAGAGCATGGGCCGCTGCGCCCAGCTCGTTCCCCACGCATACTTGTCCGCTTCGGGATACACGTGGCCGTCGGACATCATCAGATCTTTCCAGCCGTCGTTGTCGTAATCAAAAAAAGCGTCACCCCAACTAAGGAAGGGAACTGAAATTTCCGCAATTCCCAACTGGTAGCTGATATCGGTGAGGTTGCCGTCGCCCTCGTTGCGGTAGAACGGCTTGTAGTCGTCAGAAAATGTAGTGTCGAAGATGGCCAGTTGACCGTTGTTCTGATAGTCGCCGACTGCTATTCCCATCGACGCAGTTTCGCGGCCCTGCTCGTTCAGCGCAAAGCCTGAAGAGTAGCTCACATCGTCAAACGTGCCGTCGCCTTTGTTGATGTACATGTAATTCGGCGTCGAGTCGTTGCCTACCAGCAGATCGATCTTGCCGTCGTTGTTGATGTCCACAAACACCGCGCCCAGCCCATAGTAGCCGGGCTTGTCGTCTACTCCGGCCTTCACACTCACATCGGTAAACGTGCCATCCCCGTTGTTGTGAAACAGATGATCCGGCTCGCCCTTCAGCCCGCGCGGCCCGCAGGCAACTGGCTCGCCGCGAAAAGTGCAGAAGGCGTTGTTGCCGCCATTCTCTTTGCTGTCGGGCAGATTGTTCCAGTCCCAATGAATGTAGCCGGCAACAAACAGGTCGAGCCGTCCATCGCCGTCGTAGTCGCCCCATGTTGCGCCCGATGACCAGTTGCCCAGTTGCACTCCGGCTTTTTCCGCCACATCGGTAAACGTTCCATCGTGATTGTTGTGGTAGAGGCGATTCTTTCCGAAATTGGAAACAAAAATATCCGGCCAGCCATCGTTGTCATAGTCGGCAATGGCCACCCCAAATCCCCAGCGGTCGTTGGTGACGCCGGCCTTGGCTGCAACGTCCGTAAACGTTCCGTCATGGTTGTTGTGGAACAGGGCCGCATGCGGCGGCGTAGCTTTCCCAGTGAGCGCGTCCACGGTAGATCCATTGACCACATAAATGTCCAACCAGCCGTCGTTGTCGTAGTCAATCAGGCCCACGCCTGAGCCCTTGGTCTCGATGATGTAGCTCTTCGCCGGCGTTCCCATCTTGTGCGTCCAATGAGTCAAGCCTGCTTTCTCGCTAATGTCTTCAAAGACAACGGGACCCGTCTTTACCAATCCGCCCGCGGTGATTGGCCGATGTTGAGCGTCAAGAAGCGGAGCGTGCGGGTTCGCGGAATCCTGCACGGAAGCGCCGGGAACCGTGGATTGCGCTGAAGCAAGCGCGGAAATTCCCACCGCCAGCAGCCCCAGGAAAGTGGTCGCACGGAGAGCTTGAAACATGGCAGCAAGTATACGGGGCGGGGTGGGCCCAAGTATCGACCGAAAGGTGGATGCCCTCGTGACCCACGGTCGCTTGTATGCCCTGGCTGCGCCCCTTACATGCCGGCCTGTGTTCCCGAAGATGGGGTAACATCCGATGCCGTCCAGCCGTTACTGCCCTTGATCAACGTTGCCGACCCCATCAGCGCACCGGAGCTGTCCCGCGCGAGCTTGGGAAACGCAGTCTTCATCTCCGTTGTAGTTGCCCAGTCCGGCAGGCCGGATATTCCGTAGTGGTAGTTCACCGTGTATTGCACTGCCTCGGGATCGTCCGGCGAATAGCCGTCGACCGATACCACCTCGTCATGGCCAAAGCAGAAATTCCCGTAGCCTGGCTGAGTCTGATCGACTATCCACGTTGACCGGCCCTTATCGGACAGATCGTAATCGTTCACCTGCTTTGACCCCACCAGGAACCGCTTCTTCTCCGCGGACGTTCTACTCAGCAGACCCGCGTCCACCAATGCATCGTACCCCTTGGTCTGCTCGTCGTTGTTGGTGTCAGCCTGGGCCGGGAACTTTTTGGACGACGCCCATAGGCAGTCCTGCTGCCCTTTGTAATAGCTATTTATCGCCGATTTAAACGCCGATTTGTCTACCGTGTTGTTCTTGCACCCCACACCCACGCCAATCACCGCCGCCATGGCAAAAACCAGCACCCTCGTCGCCATCCTTGTCGCGCGCATTCGAGCTCTCCTTCGCATCCTTGGATGCAGAAAGCCTCAAACGCGGCTGACTACTCTTCGCCGATTTCGTACGGAATCGCAAAGCGGCCAATCTGAATGATCGCCTTGTCTGCCGGCGGCCAGATGTGCAGACTCTCGACGCGGCCTGGGCCGGCGAGGCGGTGCGCATCTGCCGTTCCCACCAGCGCTCCCGTCGCTGCCTCATGGAAATGCATGCTGAGCGCGTCGCCACCGCTTGCCCGTGTCCATCCGAAGACATACTCACCGGGCTTTAGCGCCACTCCGCCGATGCGTATCGGGGCTTGCACCAGCAAATAGTGCGAGTACTTGCCGTCCGCCGAGTAGCCGGCCGTCAGCAACACTACGCCGGCGATGTAATGACCTTTGTTGTCGACAATGCCTGACGCAGTGCGCAACTCCGTCTCGATGTGTTCCTTCTCGACGGGCGCACGCGCAGGCAAGAGCGACGCTAGCTCTGCATCCGTTGCCTGGCGCCATGTTGATTTCTGGGCACCTGCAATGGCGCATGATACGAGCAGAATAATCGTGAAGAGAATTGTCCTATTCATTGCTTCGGTTTCCTCAACGATTCCAGCGGAACAATTCCGCGCTGTATCGCCGCTGTTGCAGCCTGCGTTCGATCGGTCACGCCCAGCTTGCCTAACAAACTGTTGATGTGAGTTTTTACCGTGGCCTCGCTGATCTCCAGTTCAGTTGCAATTTCCTTGTTGCTCTTGCCATGCACAATCTGCTCCAGCACGTCGAACTCGCGCGGCGTCAGCTCTTCAGTGCCCATGCGCTCGGCCAGCTTCTCGGCAATCGCCGGCGGGATGTGCGACTTGCCCGCATGAACTGCGCGAATGGTGGTAACGAGTTCATCGCCTGTCATGCCCTTCAGAAGATACGCACGCGCCCCGGCCTGCAGCGCGCGATAGATGTCCTCGTCGCCATCGTACGTGGTAAGCACAATGATGCGCGCGCCCGGTGTCTCCATGCGCAGGCGCTGGATCACGTCAACGCCCCCCATGCGCGGCAGGCGCAAATCCATCAGCGTTATATCCGGCAGGTGCTTGCGAAACTGCGTGATGGCCTCCACGCCGTCGCCGGCCTCGGCCACTACTTCAAGGCCCTCTACAACGTTCAGCAGCGCCACCAATCCCTGGCGCACTACGTGGTGATCTTCAACAACCATCACGCGAATCGTTTCCTTGATCACTGTTGCTCCTTCACTCTCGCCCCGTCATCGCCGCCACGTCACTGTTGCTGAGTCACTGTTTCTCCTGCACTGCCGCTTGAGTTTCCTTGCGTGCTGGCACGTGCAGTCTTATTGTGGTTCCAACACCGGGCTCGCTGGTTACTTCAAGTTTTCCGCCTATCACCTTTGCGCGTTCCCGCATGCCGGTGATTCCGTAATGCCCCTGCGCGGGCGCATCGTCCGGTGCAAATCCCTGTCCATCGTCCCGCACTTCGAGGGCGACCTCCTGCGGCCCGTAGTCCAGTTGGACGAAAAGAGAGCGCGCCCCCGCGTGCTTCTTCACATTTTGGATTGCCTCCTGCGCCACGCGCAAAATCTCCTGCTCCGTGCCGGGTGGCAACGGCCGGTATGCGCCGAAGATGCTGCATGTCGACTCCAATCCGTGATCGCCTTCAGTCTCAACCATTCGCCGCAGCTTCACCGGAAGCGCAGTCTCGCCCGAATCCTGCGAACGCAGCGCCCAGATCGACTGGCGTGCGTCGGCCAGGCCTTCACGGACGTACCCACGTGTAAGGTCGAGGTGCTTCGCCGCCGCCTCAACCTTGCTCAATCTCAGCAACTCCGCCAGCACTTCCAACTGAACCGAGATGCCGACATATCCCTGAGCAAGCGTGTCGTGAATCTCGCGAGCAATGCGGTTGCGCTCGCCGAGCACGGCCTTGAACTCACGCTCCGCACGATTGAGACGCAATCTTTGAATCAATACAACGAGAGCCACCAGCACCAGGATCAGTAACGCATAAAACCATAGGGTCTGATAGAAGTGCGGCCGAAGCTCGAAGGTCAGCGTCGCGCCTTCCATGTTCCAAATGCCATCGTTGTTGGCTGCCTGCACGCGGAACGTGTAACTTCCAGACGGAATGTTTGTATAGTAGGCCGTCCGCCGCCCTCCGGCCTCTGTCCAGCCGTGGTCTACGCCTTCCAGCATGTAGCGATAGCGGACCTTTTGAGGCGCCACAAAACTTAATCCCGCGTAGTCAAACTCGAAGTGTACATGGCCTGCCTGAATTTGCACGACAGAGTCCGCCGCACGCAATGCCTGGGGGACGTCGTCGATCGCAAACCGCTCCAGCGCAACCGGCGGCGGGACGGTGTTTACCGGAAAGTGCGCCGGGTCTACTTCAACAAGTCCCTTTGGCGTCGCAAACCACAAATGCCCATCGCGCGAACGCCACGCGGATGGATGGCTGTTGGTGGCCGTCTCGCGGCTGCGAAGTCCATCCGCAGTGCCAAATTCGAACCAGCGCAAGCAGTTGCCCGGTTCAACGCCAACCGTGTCAACCAGCATCTCAGGGCAGTCGCCGCGCGCCAGTCCGTTGTCGGTCGCAAACCACACATGCGCTCCCTCACGGCCCTGGCTCTCATCGTCCAGCATGGCGTGTACGCTGGTCTCATGCAGCGCGCTCGTCCCGTTACCGGCAGCGGTGAATTTGCGCCCATCCCACAAGTTCCAGCCGTGATCCTGCGTTCCAATCAACAGCGTCCCGTTCTTCCGCGCCAGCAGCGCCGTGATCACATTGCTTGAGAGCCCGTTCGCAATTGTGTAATTCGTGATTTTGCCACCTTGCAATCGCGATAACCCGGCGAACGTCGCCACCCACAGATCGCCTTTGGAGTCCCGCGTCATGGCGCCCACCAGGTCACTGCCCAATCCGTTGGCCTGGGTAAAGGTCTCCATCGTGCCGGTGGCGCGAGTTCCTTTCGCGCCCCCGCTCAGCCTCGCGCCCGGCTCAATCCAGTGCGTCAGCCCGCGCCGCGTTCCAATCCACAGCGACCCATCCGTGTCCAGCAACAGAGAACGAATAAAATCGTCGGGCAGCCCATCCGCTGAGGTGAAGGCGAAGACTGCGCCTCCGCGAATCCGGTTCAGGCCGTCCGGCGTTCCCACCCACAAGTCCCCGTCTGGCGTCGCAGCCAGAGACAAGATGACATCGCTCAGCAGAACGTTGCGTACCGGATAAATTGTTGCCGCGCCCGCGGCGCTGGCTCCCCGCGGCAGAGCGTTGAGGCCGCCGCCGCTGGTTCCGACCCACAGCTTTCCTGCGGCGCCTTCGACAACTGCAGTCGTCAAGTCGGAAGAAAGTCCCTCGCGCGCGCCAATGGTGTGGAAGCGTTGATCGCGCAAAATATGCAAGCCGTCAGCCTCGGTCCCCGCCCAGAGGTTCCCCTCGCGGTCTTCCATAAGAGTGAGTATGCTCGCCTTGGCCAGCGAATCGGTGATTGGGAGCGCCTGCATCTTGCCCGCGGCCCATCGCGCCAAACCGCTGTTTGTGCCGATCCACAGGCTGCCTTCGCGGTCTGCAGACAGTGCCTGGATTCGGCTCCCCGGAAGGTCCCTCCCAACAGCGAGCCGCGCAATCTGATTGTTGCCACGCCAGACCTCGATAAGATTCTTGTTCGCTACCGCAGTAACATTCCCGGCCAGGTGAGCCTGAAACTCAGCCCGGCCTCCACTTCGAAGAACGACGGGCTGGGCCTTGATGCAACACACCCATCGGCCGTTCTGGAATTCAACCGACCGGTTCACAAGAATTCCGCCGCGTCCATCGGATTCAAGGGAGTCGATACGATTGCCAGGCAGTCCGTCCTTTGTTGTGAAAGTGGTGGCCGCGCCGTCCTTCCAGCGAACCAGCCCGTCGCTGGTGCCAATCCATAGCGCACCGTCACCGCTCTCGAGCAAGCCGCGCACGTCGTTGTCTGGCAGAGCAGGCGTTGTGTTGCGGTCGAAGAGCTGAAACCCAACGCCGTCGAATCGAACCAGGCCCATCTCGGTACCCAGCCAGACGAATCCATCCCGCGTTTGCAGCAACGCTTGAACCGTGTTCTGTGGCAGACCGTTTTCCATACCCCAAGCTTGGCGGCCATAGACTGCCAACGGCGTCGTGGGCTCAAGCGCAAATCCCGCCAATGCGAATCCGAGCAGGATAATTCCCGTCGTGAAGGCCGATCGCGACACAGCGCCGCCCGCAAGCGATCCTCGCGAACGCCCGCGAAATCGGTCTCTTCCAACGTTCGAATTGGCGCGATTGTTGGCCACAAGCCTGGGCAGTACCGATCTCGAAGCCTGCGCAGAGGGCGCAACTTCTTTACAGGACAAGGCGCGCGAGACGTGCAGGTCAGTCTCACCAGACTACCGCACCCGGACTACCGCACCCAGGCCATCGCCAATGGGCGGACGCCATTCTCCACCTATGGATGGAGTTGCGCCTCACTCCAATGACTCAAGACACAACATCCACCTGTCGTTACTCTGTGACTGTCTCCTGAATTGGTCTTCTGAATTGATACTTCAGAGCTACATTTTCGGGTGGCTGCCTTCTCGCAGGCAGGCACCCGATTCCTTTTGGCCGCTCCGATTTCGCTTTCAAGGCGCACTCACCTGCGGCACGGCACCCGCAGCTTGAGGCCGCAGGGCCTGGGCGCTCAACTCATCGGCCTGGCGCAGGCTGGGAAATAGCGCAGCCCACACACCGGCCACGGCGAGCGCTCCCACGCCGCCAACAACAGTCGCTCGCACCGCTCCCCACCACTGCGCAGTCAATCCACTCTCAAATTCACCCAACTCATTGGATGCCCCAATGAACAGCGAGTTAACCGCGCTGACACGTCCGCGCATCTCGGGCGGCGTGCCCAGTTGCAGCAGCGACCCACGAATGATCACGCTGATGGTGTCGGCCCCGCCGCCCAGCGCCAACGCCAGCAGCGAGAGCCACAAATTGTGCGAAAGCCCAAAGACCACCGTCGCGGCGCCAAAGATTGCTACACAGACAAACAGCCGCAGTCCGGCGCGTCGCCGAAAGGGAAATCGCGCCATGGTCAGGCTCATCATCAGCGCTCCGGCCGCAGGCGCTGCACGCAGCAAACCCAGTCCGCGCGGTCCCTGGTGCAGAATCTCGTGCGCAAAGATGGGCATCAACGCCGTGGCTCCGCCCAGCAGCACCACGAACAAGTCCAGCGACGAAGCGCCCAGCAGCAACGGTGAGCGCATCATGTATTGGAACCCGGCCATCACGACCTTGAGCGAAGCAGCCCGATGTTCCATTCGCCCCGGCCTCACATGCAGGCTGCCCACCAGCACCAGGAACCACCCTAGCGAGCCCAGCGTAAACACATAGACAATCCCAGCGCCCTCAAGTTTTGTGTCGTGTACAAAGCGCGCCAGCGGCAGCGTAAACAGCAGTCCGCCCAGTGCCGGGCCAGTGATATTTGAAAACTGCCAGATGGCTCCGCCCCAGGTGACTGCATTCACAAAATGATGCTCGGGAACCAGGTGAGGAATCAGCGCCGAACTGGCCGGCCCGGAAAAGGACCGAGCCGTTCCAATCACGAATAACACCGCGTAGATGGGATAGACGCTGTGCAACCCCGCCCGCGTCAGCAGCAGCAGCGCGGTGGTGCAAAAGACTTGCAGGCTATAACACACCAGGATGATCTGCCGCCGGTCGAAGCGGTCTGCCACATGGCCTGACGGCAGCAGAAACACCAGGCCGGGCAAAAACAGCGCCAGCCCCGTGTACCCCAGGTCGAGCGCCCGATGGGTGATTGAATACACCTGCCAGGCCACTGCCACCGACTGCGCTTCAGCGCCCAGAATCGCCGTCACCCGCGCCAATTGGTACCGCCTGAAGTCGCGATAGGCGAAGGCTTCGATTCCGCGCACGGGTGGTGTTTGGGGGAGGAGATTCATCTCTTGCCCCTAGCTTATATCTCTCCGACTGTCCTGCCCATACTTCTGAGCCGATCCAGCATCCTTTCCATCACGACAAGCCGCTCTAGTCTTGGCTTCCGGGTGTAAAAAAGGAAAGTATGAAAGCATATGTTGGTCTGCTGCGCGCGGTGAATGTGGGTGGAACTGGCAAGCTTCCCATGACGGAACTCAAGTCCATGTGCGATGTCGCTGGTTTCAAGTCTGCCCGGACGTACATCGCCAGCGGCAATGTGGTGTTCAAATCATCCCTTGCGGAAGCGAAAGTCAAAGCCACGCTTGAAGCTGCACTGGCAGCATATGCCGGCAAGCCCGTTTCAGTTCTGGTTCGCACCGCCGAGGAAATGGCCGCTGTTCTGACCAACAACCCATTCCCTGAGATGCCCGGCAATCGCACCCACGCCTTCTTTCTCGACAAGGCTGCGCCCGCTGACGCACTTCAAGCCGTTTCCGGCCAGGCCACGGAGCAGATTGGGCGGCTTCGTAAAGGAACGCGCGAAATTTATGTCTACTACCCGGACGGCGCCGGCGCATCCAGGCTCAAGATTCCCGCCGCTAAAAATGCCACTGCGCGCAACATGAACACCGTTGCCAAGCTCGCTGAATTGGCCGCCGCGCTTTAGGAGCTATCTCATAGCCCTTTCAAAGCGTCGGCTGATGCGGAGTCTCGCCAGCGCAATCCCGCCTCAAGCAATGCGTGCGCCCAGGTCGTCGTCTTTCGTCTCTCGAATCGCCAGCAGCCCCATGAAGGTAAGCACCGCCGACAGGCAAAGGTAGTAGCCGACATATTGCAGCCCGTAATGATGAGCCAGCCAGGTGGCGATATACGGCGCGAGCGAAGCTCCCAGAATGCCCGCAAAATTGAAGGCCAGCGAGCTGCCCGAGTAGCGCACCGGCGTGGGAAACAGTTCGGAGACTACTGTGCCCAGTGGCCCATACGTGAGTCCCATCAGCGTTAGTCCCAGCGCCATCATGGTGAGTGCTCCCAACGTGCCGGCAGCGAACAGAGGCGCCAGGATCAGCCCGAACAGAAAGATTCCCACCGTTACCCACAACATCGTTCGCTTTCGGCCTCGCTCCGCCAGCAGAGCCGAGATCGGAATTGCGGCCGCGAAGAATCCGGTATCGAACAGTTGCATTAGCAGGAATTTCTCGCGGCTGAATCCCAGCGCGGTTGTTCCCCAGCTGAGCGCGAAAACAATCATCAGGTAAAACAGGATGAAAGTCGCCAGGCACAATACCGTGCCGGCCACCAGCACCCCTTTGTGACTGCGAAATACAGCAACCACCGGCAGCTTGACCTGTTCGCCGCGATGCATGGCCTCCTGAAAGACCGGTGTCTCCGTGATGGTAAGCCGCACATAGAGGCCCAGAAACACCAGCACCGCGCTGGCCAGAAACGGCAGCCGCCATCCGAATGCGAAGAATTGCTTGTCGGTAAGCAGGTGCGACAAAAGGAGGAAAACTCCCCCGGAAAGGAAGAAACCCACCGGAGCGCCTAACTGCGGAAACATTCCATACCACGCTCGCTTGTGCGCCGGCGCATTCTCAATAGCCAGCAGCACAGCGCCGCCCCACTCGCCGCCCAGCCCGATCCCCTGCCCAAATCTGCACAGTGCCAGCAGCAGCGGCGCAGCAAACCCGATTGCGTGGTACGTGGGTAGAGCGCCGATGGAAACGGTTGAAATTCCCATGGTTGCCAGAGCCACAACCAAAGTCTTTTTTCGCCCAATCCGGTCGCCAAAGTGCCCAAACAGTGCCGAGCCAATGGGCCGTGCCAGAAACGCAATGCCAAATGTGGCCAGCGAGGCCAGCGTCGCCGCCGCTGGATCGCCGGCAGGAAAGAACAGCCGGGGAAACACCAGCACTGCCGCCGTGGCGTAAATGTAAAAGTCGAAGAACTCGATTGCCGTTCCCACCAGGCTGGCAAACAGCACCTGCCGGGGAGAATTCAGCGTTTTCCCCGGCTTGCCTGGCGGGTTTCGGCTTTGGGCAGTGTTGCTCCGAGCCCCGTCTTGAGGGGAAAGTTGCGCGTTCATTCAATCTCCAGTGAGTGGGAGAGTCGATTGCGGATCCTGACCTGTCTTTGGTTATCGTGACCTGTCTTTGGTTATCCTGACCTGTCTTTGGATATCCTGACTCGTCTTTGGTTATACAGTCTTTATCGCGCGTCGGGGAAGCCAGATACCCTCCAGACGCTGCCCCCTGATCTGCGAACTCCCCCATCGGTTACATCTTCCGGGTGATTGCCATTTGTCTTTATGCCGATAGACCATTTGAGCAATACTATGGCCCAACTTCGCCCCAATGCAAAGGTGACAACCATGCCGGGTCGAGGTGTGCCATCTGAAGACCGGACTCCCGTCCAGGATGAGTTGTCACGGGTCAAGGCGCAGATGGAACCGGGGCAAATCTGCGCGTTTAACCAAACCAGGGAATCCTTCATTGGTGTGCATATTGTGGCCGGCGATTTTCCCCCGGCAGGCCTCGGCGATCGCATGGCAGCCCTTAAGCCCAACTCCGGCACAGGCATGTGGATGGTGCCATTTCGCGGCATCCCCGCCACCGAAGCGCGCGTTCCCCTCGACCTGTTGTACCTCGACGAGAACTGCCAGGTCATTGAGGCCGTCGAATTCTTTCCCACCTTTCGAGTTTCGGCGTCAAGTCCGACGGCCGCCAGCGTGCTGGCAGTGCCTACCCACTCGATTTTCTCCTCCAAGACCCAACCCGGCGACCAGCTCATGCTTTGCACCGCCGACGAATTGGAATGGCGTCTGCAGAGCCTTAGAGATATGGCACGCCCCGGCGGCGGAGTGCAATCCGCGCCAACAGGCCTGGTTTTGGGCCCGATGCTTGTTCGGGGAAGCCTGAAGGAACCGGCCAGCCCTGCGGTACTGCGTGAGCCGACAGAAAAGAAAATCGATCCGCCCCCGCCACCAATCGTCCGGGAAGAACCGGCCGCCGTCGCGATCCCTCCAGCAGTGCCAGAGCCCCCCGTCCGCAAGCCTGAACCGAAGCCCCCAGCGAAGCAGGTCGCTCCAGCAAGCGCCAAACCCTGGATGGACCCCTCCCGTCAGCCGGCCAAGTCACCGCTCGGCCTACTGGGGCGCTGGCTGTTTCCCGGGGACGGCGACCCGAGAAAGCGTGCGCGGAGACCTGTCGACGGCCTGGTAGCCCACTTCTTCACTGGCGGCGCTCCGGTAGCACACGAGGTTCGCGATGTCAGTCCAACCGGTCTTTACGTCGTGACCTCGGAACGCTGGTATCCCGGCACTCTCATTCGCATGACCCTCACCAGGCAGGGCAATGGACAGGAGCCTACAAAACGATCGATTACCGTCCTGGCCAAATCAGTCCGCTGGGGCAACGATGGTGTCGGCCTGGAGTTCGTTGTCGAGGCGCCAAAGTCGCGCAATGGTCAACCCTCCGCTCTCGATGGAGCAGACAGTGAAGTTCTCGCTCATTTCCTGAAGAGCCTGGGCGAAGGCAACCGCTAGCAGGCTCCGGCAGCGGCCCCAGCGGTTAGGGCGCCTGAGGACGCTCGGGTTGCGCCTTCAAAAACCGGTCGTAACTTGCCCTCCACGAAATTCACTCGCCCATCACGAATTCCGGTGATACTCTACGTTGACCTGACGGCTGTCCGGTTTTAAAGCGGCCAAAACGGCAGCCTCGGGACTTCCCCCAAGGAGATCTTATGGTTCGGAAAGCAGCCCAGCTTCTGCTCTTTGTAGGTGCGATCCTTTCGATTGCACAAGTCAACTCTCTCGCGCAAACCGTTTTGACCCGCCATGTACGCGAAGCTTCCCGCACCGGCGCGCCTGCTACCGGGCGGCTCCCTGCAAACCAGGTTATGCAACTCGATGTGGTGCTGCCGCTGCGCGATTCGGCAGGGCTCAAATCATTTCTGAAAGATATCTACGATCCGACCAGTTTCTCCTACCATCGCTTCCTCACCGTTCCCGAATTCACTGAGCGGTTTGGCCCTACCCAGGCTGACTACGACGCCGTTGTCCATTTCGCCATAGAGAACGGATTCGAGGTAGTCGGCGGAACCCGCGATGGCATGGAAGTGCAGATCAAGGGCCCGGTTTCGGCGGTTGAGTCTGCTTTCCACATCACTCTCAATACTTACAAGCACCCCAGCGAGAGCCGGGAATTCTACGGACCCGACCGCGAGCCCACTACCGACCTGCCGTTTCCGCTGTGGCACGTTTCGGGCCTCGATAACTACTCCATTCCGCATCCCATGTACATCAAGAAGAGCGACTACGCCAAAGCTCACGGAATCCCCGAAGACAAGGTCGTAACCCACGCCACGACTGGCTCCGGACCGTCCGCTTCGTTCCTCGGCAGCGACATGCGCGCCGCGTATTACGGCGGCACAGCCCTTACCGGCGCAGGCCAGAACCTCGGCTTGTTCGAGTACCTGGGCACCGATCTCACCGACTTGGACACTTACTTCACCAACGTTGGCCAAACCAACAATGTGCCCATTACGCTGCTTTCAACCGACGGCACCAGCACGTCCTGCACTGACAACAGAGCCGGCGGCGATTGCGATGACACCGAGCAGACCCTTGACATGACCCAGGCCATCGGCATGGCGCCCGGCCTCGCAAGTCTCGTCATGTATATCGGGTCAACCGACACCGCCATCATCAGCGCCATGACCACGCACAGCCCGTTGCCCACCACCATCGGCTGCTCCTGGGGATGGACGCCAGCGGACGCGTCCACGCTTGATCCCTACTTCGAGAAGATGTCGGCCCAGGGCCAGAATTTCTTTGCAGCTTCCGGCGATAGCTCAACTTGGTCTGCGAGCAACGAGGCTTGGCCGGCCGACGATGCAAACGTCGTTTCGGTCGGTGGCACTGACCTGACGACCGCCAGTGCGGGTGGTCCGTGGAAGTCCGAAACCGCCTGGTCAGACTCCGGCGGCGGCATCTCCCCTGACAGCATCCCAATTCCTTCCTGGCAGCAGATCTCCGGTGTCATCAACTCCAGCAACAAGGGTTCAACTACGCTGCGCAACGGCCCCGATGTCTCGGCCAACGCCAACTTCACCTTCTACACCTGCGCCGACCAGACCGCCTGCCTGGCCAACGAATACGGCGGCACCAGCTTTGCCACGCCCATGTGGGCCGCATACATTGCCCTCGCCAACCAGCAGGCGGTCGCCGCCGGCGATAAAACGCTTGGCTTTATCAACCCCACAATCTACGCGCAGAATGAATCCGGCGGCGCGCTGACATCGGCTTACACGACGGACTTCCACGACATTACCAGCGGCACTTCTGGAAGTTATTCAGCGACTACCGGCTACGACCTGGTCACCGGCTGGGGCAGCCCCAACGGGGCCAACCTGATCAACGCACTGGCTCCCGCCAGTCAGACGCCAGCATTCACACTGTCTGCTTCGCCCACGTCCGTTTCGGTTGTGGTTGGAAACAGCGGCGCTTCGACCATCACTACGGCAGTCTCGGGCGGCTTCGACTCCGCAATCGCTTTGACCTCATCGGGCGCGCCAACAGGCGTCACTGTCACCTTCAGCCCCACGTCCATCGCGGCGCCAGGTTCCGGAACGTCCACGGCCACTCTGGCCGTGGCATCATCCACCGCGCCTGGGACATACACCATTACCGTAACCGGCACGGGAGACAGCATTACCCACACGGCCACAATCTCCCTCACCGTTACCTCGGCACCTGTTCCTGCATTCACGCTTGCTGCTTCGCCCACATCCGTTTCCGTAGCGCAGGGCGCCAACGGCAGCTCCACAATTACCACAACTGTCTCCGGCGGCTTTGATTCAGCGGTTGCCTTGAGCGCAAGTGGCCAGCCCACCGGCGTCACAGCCACGTTCAGCCCCACGTCCATCGCGGCTCCGGGTTCTGGCACCTCAACACTGACCCTGGCCGTAGCATCCACAACGGCAACCGGCACCTACACCATCACAGTAACCGGCACTGGCGGCGGACTCACACACACCGCAACCGTAACCCTCACTGTGACGGCGGCTGTGACCGGCTCTTACACTCTTTCCGTCTCGCCTACATCCGGCTATCTGGATCGCGGTCAGAGCGGATACGCAGTGGTCACAGTAAAGGCCTCCGGCGGATTCGACTCGTCGGTAGCCTTGTCTGCCACCGGGATACCTTCCGGCGTGACGGGTAGCTTCAGTCCCACATCCGTCACCGGCTCGGGTACGTCGGATTTCACCCTGACTGTCTCCGATTCCGCGCCCACCGGCACCTCGACAATCACTATCACCGGCACGAGCGGAAGCACAACCAAGACCACCACGCTCACATTCCAGGTGAGAAGGTAGTTGCACCCAACCCAGCGCGGTGTTGGCCGTTCCCAAGGCCGCATGAAAAGGCCCGGACTCTTCAGTCCGGGCCTTTTTCATGCGCAGCGATCCGGTATTCTAACTATTGGAGCCCAACCTACAATTTGACCGGCAGACACCCAGCCCTTTAGCTGCCGTGGCCGTCACGCTTTGTGGCGTTTGCGCGTTTCTCCAGCTCTATTGCACGCAGCCGCTGCTCCCCTTGCTGACGCACCAATTCCATGCCTCAAAGACCGGCGCGGGAATGACAGTTTCAGCCGCCACGCTTGGAGTCGCGCTGTCTGCCCCCGTGTTTGGAGCGTTGACGGAACGCCTCGCACGCAAGCGCGTAATCGTCGCCTCGCTCCTGGGCATCGCCATCCCCACGCTGCTCGCCGCCACTTCAATGTCCCTCGCGCAGCTTATTTTCTGGCGCTTTCTGCAAGGCATCATGGTGCCCGGCATCGTTGCCGTTCTCGTAACCTACATTGGCGAAGAGTGGCCGCCGGATCGTGTCGCTCTCATCATGAGTTTCTACGTCAGCGGAACTGCCCTCGGCGGATTCATGGGCCGCGTCGGCACCGGCATTCTTACCGACTGGTTCAATTGGCGCATTGCCTTCATTGCGCTCGGAGCCGCATCTCTAGCCGGGGCCGCCGCAGTCGCCGCATGGCTGCCTCACGGCCGCCCCCGCACTGACTCGCAAGTGCCAGACCCGCGGGTGCCCCTGGTCCCTCGCCGTTGGGGAACTGGGAATTCACCCACCCCAACCGTTGCCGATCCGTCTCCCCAGCTCAAGTTCCTTTCCCAGGTGGGGAGCCTGTTCCACAACCGCCGCCTGGTAACGACTTTTGCGGTGGGCTTCAATGTTCTCTTCTCGCTCGTTGGCGTCTTTACATGGATCACATTCCATCTGAGCGCGGCTCCGTATTCTCTCTCCACCACGGCCTTGAGTTCGCTCTTCTTCGTCTACCTCATTGGTCTCGTAGTCACGCCTGCCGCAGGATTCCTGATCACCCGCGTCGGTCTTCGCGCCGGAATCGCCGGTGCAATTACCTGCTCCATGGCCGGAGTCCTGCTCACACTTGCGCCTTCGCTGGGCGTGGTGATCCTCGGCCTGGCTCTGGTCTCCTCCGGGGTCTTTATCGCCCAGACCGCATCCCAGAGCCACCTTCGCGTTGCCGCACCACCCGGCTCACGCGTCACGGCCGCAGGCCTCTATATGACCTGCTATTACCTCGGCGGCACCGCCGCCGGCATTGTCCCCGGAGCCTTCTGGGCGCTGGGCAAGTGGCCCGCCTGCGCAGCCTTCATCATCGCGATGCAGGTCCTTGCCCTGGCCATCGCCCTGTTCGGCTGGCAAAGGTCTGCGCCCTTGTTGATCCCGCTGCCGGAAGAATCCATGAACCCCAACCCTGTCCCACCGAATCTATAGGTGAGCACGTAAATGTCCCGAGCTCAATTTGAGCTTCCCCGCGCCGTCCACTTGCTTCGTCGGATTTGCGCTTACCCGATTCTTTTCCGGCCTGGCAACAATTAGATTCAACAGAGGAGAAGACTTTTGTCCGCAGCCGCCAACGCATTGCCGGCCCCCGGTGAAGTAACCGTCACCAACCCGCAAGTCGACGCGCACGCGGCCTGGAAGCCGCGCGTCAATCCCTGGCTCATCGCCATGACCGTCGCACTGGCCGCCTTCATGGAGGTTCTCGACACCTCCATTGCCAACGTCGCGCTGCCGCACATCGCCGGTTCTCTCGGCGCAAGCACTGACGAAGGCACCTGGGTGCTGACAAGCTACCTGGTTGCCAACGCCATCGTTCTGCCCCTTGGCGGATGGGCCTCGAACGTGATGGGCCGCCGCAATTTCTTCGTAATGTGCATTGTCATCTTTACGATATCCAGCTTCCTGTGCGGCGCTGCGCCATCATTGCCCCTTCTGCTTCTTTTCCGCGTCATGCAAGGCGCCGGCGGCGGTGGCATGCAGCCCATGGCCCAGGCCATCATGGCCGATTCGTTCGAGCCCCACAAACGCGGACAGGCTTTTGCTCTCTATGGCCTGGTAGCCGTTCTCGCCCCCTCCATTGGCCCGACCATGGGCGGCTGGATCACTGACAACTTCTCCTGGCGCTGGATCTTCTTCATCAACATCCCCGTCGGCATTCTGGCCTTCATTCTCGTCACACGTCTTGTGGATGATCCGCCATGGATCAAGCCTGACCGCTCCCTCCTGCGCAGAATGGATTACCTCGGCCTCAGCTTCCTCACCATCGCCATGGGCGGCTTGCAGATCATGCTCGATAAAGGCGAGGAAAACGACTGGTTCTCCTCGCCCTTCATCTGCACCTTCGCGTTCCTGTTCGTCTTCGGCATGGCCGGCCTGTTCTATTGGGAGTGGAACCACAAAACGCCGCTCATCAACATCAAGCTTTTCAAATACAAAAACTTTGCGATCTGCTGCCTGCTCATGGCGCTTGTAGGCGGCGTACTCAATGCCAGCACCGTGATGCAGCCGCAGTTCATGCAGCAGCTTCTCGGCTGGACCGCGACCACATCCGGCCTTGCGCTCACCGCTGGCGGCTTCACCCTTGTGCTGGTCATGCCGCTTGCCGGAATCGCTACGGGCAAAGTGGCCGCACGCTGGCTCGCCGTGCTCGGTTTCACACTATTCTTCTTCACTTACCGTTATGCGGCCGCCATCACCAACCTCGACATGACATTTGGCCAATCCTCGTGGTTGCGCGTTGTCCAGATGGTCCCGCTGCCCTTCTGCTTCATCTCCATCACCAACGCGGCGTACGTAGGCATGCCGAAGGAGCAGTCGAATCAGGTAGCCGGGTTGATTAATTTTGCGAGAAACATTGGCGGCAGCATCTTGATTGCCCTCACCAACGCGCAAGTCACCACCCGCGCCATGTGGCACCAGCAGCACCTGCAAAGCGCCATGACTCCGGGTTCAATCGCCTTTCAGCAGCACACCCAGGCCCTGACGGGATTCTTCGGTGGCGTATTCGGAGGCCCCAACGGCAATGGCCTGGCCCTTGCCAGCATCTACAACCAGCTAAATTTGCAAGCCCAGGCCCAGGGCTACCAGGACGTTTATAAGGAACTCTCCTGGATGTCTCTCTGCCTCGTCCTTCTAGCCTTCCTCCTCAGCAAAAACAAACCCGGCGAAGGCGCCGGCGCGGGAGCCGGGGTTCACTGAGAGCACCTGAAACCATCGTCAACTTCGACAGTCATTGTCTATTGAGCAGCGGCCATGGGTTCTGGCCGCGCAATCGGATAAAATCGCTGCTCAGGGGTTTGCGGTCTTCGCATCCGCTCAGGAAACACGGCTGGAGGAACCAGGATGAGTCAATCGTTGGATCTCACCTCGCTCGCCAAGGTGATTCAGCGGCTGGCCGAAGGACTTGCCCGCTTCCAAGCCGATACCAGCGACACGCAGATTCGCGATGGCCTTATACAACGCTTCGAGTTTACGTATGAGATCAGCCACAAGATGCTCAAGCGTTTTCTTGAATCCGTATCCGCCAATCGCGGCGAATTCGACGCCATGTCCTTTGCCGATCTGATTCGAACAGGCAACGAGCAAGGTCTCCTACTGGGTGCCTGGAGCGATTGGAAACGCTATCGAGAAATGCGGAGCAGCACCAGCCATGCCTACGATGAGGGAGTGGCGCTGGGCGTTGTAGCGGGCATTCCAGCCTTTCTCGCCGAAAGTGAATTCCTGCTGAAGCAGTTGCAAGGGCGCGGAGCTGAATGAAACCGTCGGGCTTCGACATCAAACCCGGTGAGTGGGAGATCGTCCACGGCATTCTTGATCGCCATGTTCCTGGCCGCGAGGTCTGGGCCTTCGGGTCTCGTATTCGAGGGGCCGCAAAAGCGTTCTCCGATCTCGATCTCG
>Ga0206878_10192_pt1 | contig 26153 bp, 18 predicted proteins | sample Alteio_BWOrgCont_8_FD_152621 | JGI IMG/M metagenome (GOLD analysis project Ga0206878, IMG submission 152621) | Enriched cells from forest soil in Barre Woods Harvard Forest LTER site, Petersham, Massachusetts, United States -... | ecosystem: Environmental > Terrestrial > Soil > Temperate forest >... | reverse complement strand
TTCACGGTGGTCCAGACTCGGTTGGTCGCTCCACAACGAGCGCAGTGGTGAAGTCGACTTTCCTGGTTATCGTTGCGGATGCGATTTTCACAGCAATCTTTTACTACACGGGGAAACACTGATGCCAATCATTTCCGTCCGCGATCTTGTGGTTGAGTACGATGGCCGCCGAGTGCTGAATGGATTGAATCTCGACATCGAGCGCGGAGAAACGATGGTCCTGTTGGGCGGCAGTGGCTGCGGAAAGAGCACACTGTTGCGCCAGATCATCGGACTGGAGCGTCCTAAGTCGGGCAGCATTCACGTGAACGGAACGGATATTACCCGTTGCTCAAAGTCGGACTTGAAGAAGATGCATCGCTCGATCGGAGTGGCCTTTCAAAGCGCGGCTTTATTCAACTCTCTGAATATCGAAGATAACGTCGCTTTGCCCCTGCGTGAACATACGCGGCTTGCACCTTCAATCGTAGAACTGGTGGTTTGGATAAAGTTGGCAGCGGTTGGCCTTGCGGAACATGGCAAGCGGCTTCCGCAGGAGCTTTCCGGGGGCATGAAGAAGCGTGCGGCGGTCGCGCGGGCGCTCGCGCTCGGCCCTGAAATCCTTGTGCTCGATGAGCCGTCGGCCGGGCTTGATCCGATTGTGGCTGCGGAACTCGACGAACTGATTTTGCTGCTCAAGGAGACCTTACAGATGACGGTGATCGTGGTGACTCACGAACTACCAAGCGCGTTCCGCATCGCTGACCGCATCGCCATGCTTTATCAGGGCTCATTCAGCTCAATCGGTACAAAAGACCAAATCAAAGCGAGTCAGAATCCGCGTGTGCGGCAGTTTTTGGATCGGATTCCCGAAGACATAGCGAAAACGTCCGCAGTAGTCGCGCACTTCGAAAAATACCTGAACCCCGAGGAGGCACACCAGTGACCACAGAAGCGAAAGTCGGAGCCTTTGTCCTTGGATGCGCCTCGATCCTCGCATTCGCGATCATCCACCTCGTCAACGCACAGCTGGATGGCCACACCCTTCCATACCGCACCTATCTTCGCTATGCCGGCGGGATAGAGCCCGGCGCCCAAGTCCTCTTTGGGGGAATCAACGTCGGCAAAATAACGGCGGTTCGGCCCTGGACATCGGATCCAACCAGGATCGAGATTCTGCTGGACGTGAAGGACAACACTCCACTCAATGAAAAATCAGTGGCGAAGTTAGGGCTTGTCAGCGTGATGAGTGGCGCGGCCCTGTCCATTACAACCGGCAGCAATGACGCGCGCCGCCTTCCGCCGGGGTCGATCATTACCTCGCAAGAGGCTGCGAGCCTGGACGAGATAACCGACAAAATGGCAACTGTTGCCGACAACGCAAACGGGTTGATGACCGAGGTTCGCGGGGAACTGGGAGGCATCAGCGGAGACGCACGGACACTGCTGGCAAATCTGAACATGGTGACCGGCAAAGCCAACCAGCAAAAGATTCAGGCTGTCCTGGATAACGTCAACGCAATGATAGCAACTGATCGCCCGAAGATCGATCGCCTGACGGATGAACTGAACGCGCTTAGCCAGCATGCCGATGAGACCATTCGAAACGTGAATGGCACGGTGACGGACTTGCGGGAACCGGTCCGCAACGACCTAGCTAGTCTGCAGAGCACCTTGCTACAAGCGAAGCAATTGCTCGGGGATATGCAGGCACTGGTTCGGGCCAATGATTACAAGATCGATGACACGATCGAACACCTGCGGACTGCGACGGAAAACCTGGATGAATTGACGGACTCGGTGAAACAGCGTCCGTGGAGTCTTATACGAATCAAGCAACCGGAAGACCGCAAGGTGCCGAAATAAAGGAGTCGAACCAAGATGGGTCTCGTCCCTACGTTCCAGTTTCATCGGAGATTAATCATGAAAACAAGTCTGGCTATGACCGTCGTTGCACTTTCAACTCTCGCCGTCCTGGCCGGCTGCGCGGGCAAGGTGGGGCGCACGAACTATTACACTCTCAACCTGCCCGCGCCGCCTGATCCGCCAGCCCCGGAAGACGCCCACACTTCCGTGGCGATCCGCGAATTCCGCGCGCCCGCCTACTTGAAGCAGGGGGCCATCGTGTACAAACCATCTCCTGAACAAATCGGGTTCTACGCCTATCACCGTTGGGCGATCGACCCCTGTCAATTTGTCACCGACTCGATCATTGCTCGCCTTGGCGCTGCCGGAACCTTTTCGCACGTAAAACATTACGACGGTCAGCCCGGCGCCGACTACCTGGTCAGCGGACGATTGGAGAAGCTCGAGGAAGTTGACTATGAGGGCGGTGTCAGGGTCGAGGTTGCAGTCTCCGCCCAGATGACCAAACTTGATACTGGCACGATTGTCTGGAGTAAAGCTGTTTCCGAAGTCGGAGTAGTCAACCAGCATGACGTTCCTGCGGTCGTATCAGAAATGAGCCACACAATGGAACTAGCAATCGAGAAACTGCTGACGCCGGTGCCCGGGACTTTGCAAGGTGTGTCAACGGCGGCGGCTAACAGGAATTAAGAAATTCGAGGGAGTGTCAACGTACGGAGATGGCAATTGTACGTCGCACACAAACACGTCCTTCGTCGCCTAACTGGAAACTGTGGAGTGACTTAGGAAGAAACGTATATATCTTGCCGCGGCATCAGGCTTGCATTCTAAACCGTATGAACAATCTCGCTGCGCGGCGTAGATCACAGCTTCGCGGCGCAAAGCGACGACTCACTAAGACCGGTCGTTGCTTCGTTCTAACCATAAATGTTCGTAGAAGGAGACGCGATGGCAACTATCACCCAGACAAGCACGATTAAGACACTCACAACGCACTACATTGATGGAGCGTTCGTTGAATCCCATGGCCGCGAAGTGATGGACGTTATCAAGCCGAGCAATGGAAAACTGATCGCCCGCGTCACGCTGGGCGATGAGGAAGACACGCGGCGCGCTATAGCCGCTGCCAAACGTGCATTCGCCGAATTCGGCCGGACAACGAAAGAAGAGCGCTCTCGTTACTTGCGCCGGTTACACGAGGCTGTCTCAGCCCGCATCGACGATCTGACAGACGTGATGATTGAGGAGTACGGCGGTGTCGCCCGGTTCGCCCGACTGATTGTGGAGTCGGGTGTCACCGCTTTCGCAGCGGCTGAAAAAGGACTTCAAGAGCTTTCGTTGAAACAGAGCTGGGGCAAGACGACGGTTACGCTGGAACCTGTCGGCGTTGCCGGTTTGATTACAGCCTGGAACGCGAACGCACTGTTCATTTGCCTCAAGCTGGCATCTGCCGTAGCGGCCGGTTGCACGGTCGTTATCAAGCCCAGCGAGATGAGTTCGCTGCAGACGCGTGTGATGGTTGAGGCTCTGAATGCAGCCGGGCTGCCAAATGGTGTTTGCAACGTGGTCACAGGCCTCGGGACTACCGTCGGTGCTGAACTGGTTCGCAATCCCGATGTCGCGAAGATTTCGTTCACAGGCTCGGTGGCCGTGGGTGAATCCATCATGCGGGATGGTGCGGCCACCATGAAGAGAATCACGCTTGAGTTGGGCGGAAAGTCACCGACAATCGTGCTGGATGACGCCGCACTCGACAGGGCCATTCCATCGGCTCTGATATTGGCTTTCTTGAACAGCGGTCAAGCTTGTGCCGCCGGCACGCGGCTTCTCGTGCCAAAGAGCCGGCTCGATGAGGTAAAGCGGGCGATACAAGAAGGGATGCGTGCCTATACCGTCGGTGATCCTGCCCATCCTAACATCATGGTGGGACCCATGGTGTCACAAAAGCAGTATGAGCGCGTGGAGTTGTACATTCGCAAGGGCATTGAAGAAGGTGCTGAAGTCCTGGTCGGCGGAGAAGGACGTCCGAAGGGTCTCGAAGCGGGTTATTTCGTGAAGCCTACGGTGTTCGTGAATGTGAAGAATGATATGACGATTGCCCAGGAGGAGATTTTCGGCCCCGTTCTCAGTGTGATCGCCTACGACTCCGAAGATGAAGCGATTCGCATTGCCAATGACTCGAAATATGGCCTTCACTCAGCCGTCATGGGAACTGACCTCGAGCGCGCACGTCGTGTAGCCTCTCAGCTGCGGGCCGGCCGCGTGGTCATCAATAACATGACGGACGATCCGCAGGCACCCTGGGGTGGATTTAAATACTCCGGCGTCGGCCGAGAATATGGCAAATATGGGATTGAGGCCTTCCTTGAGCCGAAGGCAATCCTTGAGTAACCTCAAACGCACAGCAACTGCGAGGACAAATTCATGAGCAAGCACGTCAGTATCTCTCCCAATGAAGCCGCCGATCGACTCGCGATACGCGAGCTCGTTGAGGCCTATGCACATTGCGCTGATCGCCGCGATGCGAAAGGCCAGATGGCGCTCTTTACCACCAACACTCACTTCGTGGTGTACATGAACGCTAAAGACCCGAAGCCTTCGCAGGAACTGAACTCTCGTGAGGCGTTGGCTCCCGTCTTTGCAGATCTGAACAAGTACGCCGCGACCATGCACTTCGTTGGGCAGACCACAATCCTAACGCTGGCCAACGACCAAGGCACAGGGGAAACCTACTGCATGCCCCATCACCTCACTGTCGACGGTAATAAGCGACAGCTGATGATCGCGGCGCTCCGCTATTACGATACTTTCGTGAAGCAAGACGGCGCCTGGTTGTTCGCGGAACGCAAGCTGTACGTGGACTGGATCGAAGAGCGCATTCTGTCATGACTGCGACGAATGAAGTGGGTTCCGGCGCGTCGATGAGTGCTTCCTCCGTCGGACAAAAGGGTCTTGTCATTGTGGGGGCGACTGGAATGGTCGGCGGATACGCCGTCCGCTACGCACTCGAGAGCCCCGCTGTCAAAAGCGTGACTTCGATTGGCCGCAAGAAACTGGGCATCTTGCACCCTAAGCTGAAAGAGGTTTTGCACCAAGACTTCGCGGACTGTTCAGCGCTCACGGATGCACTCTCTGGCCAGGACGCGGCGGTGTATTGCCTGGGAGCATACACGGGTTCGGTGTCAGACACGGAACTTCGCACCATAACCGCCGGCTACACGATCGAGTTCGCGCGAGTTCTGCGTAAGAGCAGTCCGAACGCAGCGTTTTCGTTCTTGAGCGGGAATGGTGCTGACCCGACAGGACGAAGCCGAATTGCCTTCGCCCGCTATAAAGGTGAGGCCGAAAAGGCACTACTCGCGGCCGGGTTTCCGCGCGTTTATCTTTTCCGCCCGGCTTACATCTACCCCGTACAGCCCCGAAAGGAACCGAACTTCAGCTACCGACTGTTACGGGCGGCGTATCCGGTATTTCGATTGCTGTTTCCGAATCAGGTAATTCGAGCCGACGACTTGGCCTGGGCGATGGTGAACGCTGTGGTTGGACACCCTGATAAGGGCCAGGAATTTGTTACCGGAGATTTGGTTTTGGAAAATCGTGATATCCGGGCCTTGGTCAAGTCGCGAGTCATCACAGAACCAGGCGATAAATAATAAATGAAGAGAATCGTGATAATCGGCGCAGGTTTTGCTGGGCTCGCTGCCGCAAAGGCGCTTAGTCATGCAAAAGCCGATGTCCTGGTGATTGATCGATCGAATCACAACCTCTTTCAGCCTCTGCTCTATCAGGTGGCGACAACGGTGCTATCGCCGGCTCAGATCGCATCTCCCATCCGGGGACTCTTGAAAAATCAGCGAAACACGACCGTATTTCTTGGCGAAGTTAATGGAGTCAACAAAGACGCGAGGTTCGTCTACGCTCGTAGTGAGAACCATCAAAATGTTGCGCACCCCTATGACATCCTCGTGATCGCAACAGGGGTTACGCATAGCTATTTTGGGCACAATGAGTTTGCAGAGTTTGCGCCCGGTCTGAAGGGACTCGCTGACGCGGTCCGCATACGCAATAAGGTTTTGAGAGCGTTCGAACAAGCAGAGGCGGAGGATGATCCGACCCAGCGTCAGGATTTTCTGACCTTTGTGTTAGTTGGAGCGGGTCCAACCGGCGTAGAACTCGCCTCATCACTAGCAGTCCTTGTACGAACCAGTTTGAAAACAGAGTTTCGACGAATCAACCTGGCGGCGACACGCATTGTGCTGGTAGACGTGGCGCCGCGAGTCTTAGGAACTTTCGCTTCGGAACTCTCGGAGGCAGCCAAGCGCAGGTTGGAAAATCTTGGCGTAGAAGTGCGCCTGGGGCACAGCGTTGACCAAATTGACGCCGAAGGGGTTGTCGTCGGCGGGGAGCGTATCGCAAGCAAGGTCGTCATCTGGACGGCAGGAGTAGCTCCCTCGCCGGCTGGTAAATGGCTGAACGTAGAGACGGACCGCGCCGGCCGCGTCCGCATTCAAAACGACCTCACTGTCCCCGAATATCCCGACATTTATGTAGTCGGAGATACCGCTTCCCTTGAGCAGGACGGAAAACCACTTCCCGGTGTCGCCCAAGTGGCGATTCAACAAGGTCGCTATGCAGGTCGTAGAATCGCCCAAAGTCTGCTCGGTAAACGCTCCGCCAAGCCGTTCCGGTACTTCGATAAGGGAAATATGGCCGTTATCGGAGCTGGTTTCGCAATCCTTCAAGCAGGCAGGGTTCGGCTGAGTGGGACATTAGCCTGGGTCGCGTGGGCAGGAATTCATCTTCAGTTTCTCTCGACAGGCAGTCTGCGTATCACCGTTTTCTTGCAATGGATATGGAGTTTCTTGACCGGTCAAACAGGGGTCCGGTTAATCGTGAATCACATTCCCCTTTCCAAACAGGATAAGGATCTAGAACTACCTATTACTGGTGGGGAAAGAAAATGACTGGAACGCAGGTGACAGCATCGGCACAGCGCGCTAGCTGTGAGTTATCACTCGTACAAAAACGTCGTTGCTGCGTCGTTGATACGCTGCCCATAGCCTGAAACTAGGATTACATCCAAAGCACTCCAATTCCCATGCCTTTGGAGGAATCGGAACTAAAGATTTCACGGTGTTTGAAGCGAGCCTTGGTTTCGTTCCAAAACCGCGTTACGCCATAGTCGAACTGGGAACGCTCCGTGATGTCGTGAAAAGCTACCATGCCTCCCTTGTCGACAAGCGGTGATCGCACTGGTTGGTGAAGGCGCGAGTGCTGACGTAATCGCACCCGATTTCTCGAAGATCAGAAAAGCCGATGTCGAAGCGGTCGTAACTGCTTTTCCGAGATTGAGATTCAAAGACGCCTTCTTGAGGACTTGCGCAGATGTGGTTCGCAACCATCCGCGATCGGCATCGAGTTCCTTTATGCGTGACATTCGTGATCGGTACGTACCTGAGTTCCACCCTCGGAACTTCTGTGACCGTGTTGTGGAAGCGCCGTTCCTCGAATAAGAAAGACGCGAAAAGGCAGCCGTCTTATAAAGAAGACCATATTGTTGGCCGACCCCCAAGCGGAAAATCTCGCGAGCCTGTACTGCATGGTGATTGAGGGGATAACTATGACATCTCATACCTCCTGCTGCCCGACTTCTTCAAATCTGTAGCCCGGACCGCAGTAGCACCAGACTTCGTTCAACCCCAGTATTCGGTGCATCCCTACTTTAGTGGGGATTGCTTTACCTTCACCAGACATTCGTCCCGCTCCCACGGTCACCCGTCCCACACATCCGCAACTGAGGCTCGTTCGGATTGGAAACTGCGGCAGTTTCTCATGAGTAGGTGACACGCGCGAGATAGAAACAGGGCCGGCCGCATCGGTTTCTGATTCCCACTTTCGAGAAAATCCAAAATGACGCGAACCAAAATTGCCATTTTTGTTCTGACCGTATCCCTTCTGACGCCCTTATTTCTTGCCGGGCAGGACGTCGCCTCCCTCACCGGAATAGTCACCGATAAAACCGGCGCCGTCGTGGCCGACACGTCCGTCTCTTTGGTGGACACCAAGACCAACTCCACCTACCAGACCAAAACCAACTCGGTCGGAGCCTATACCTTTCCTAAAGTATTACCCGGACCCGGTTATAGCGTTACTTTTAGCAAGGATGGTTTCTCCTCCTTGACCGTTTCCGACATTTACCTGGCAGTCGGCGTCGCCCACACCCAGAACGCACAAATGCAGGTGGGAAAGCGTTCTGAAACCGTTGAGGTCAACGGCGAGGGTTCCAGCGTAACCCTTAATACGACAGACACCACCGTGGGCAACAATTTCGACATGCAACTCGTCCACGAGATGCCAATTATGATTCGCGACAATCCCACCGCTCTCCTCATCTACGAACCAGGTGTTTTGGTGGCATCGCCGGGGACAGACGATCTCACTGGAAATCGGTCTGGCTCTGTGACCGGTGCGCGGGCGGATCAAGGAAGTTACTCGGTCGACGGGCTCGACGTCAACGACTACGCCATCGGTCAGCCCTACGCCACCGTTGGCCAAGCCCCGGTTGATTCCATCCAGGAATTCCGCGGCGAAACCGCCAACACACTATCCTCTGAGGGCCGCGGGTCAGGTGCCCAGGTTTCCCTTGTCACCAAGAGTGGCACCAATCAGTGGCACGGCTCCGCCTCCGAGTATCTCCGCAATACCGTCACCGAAGCCAACACTTGGTTTAATGACTTCAACGGCGTCGCCAAGCCCGTGCTCATCCGAAACCAGTTCGGCGCCAGTCTAGGTGGCCCCATTATCAAGAACAAGGCATTCTTCTTTTTCGACTACGAGGGACGCCGCGATGCCAGTCAGACCCCCGTAGAATGGACCGTGCCCTTGGACTCTTTCCGGAACGGCATGTTGTCCTACGTTAACAGCAGTAGCCCCGACTGCGGTCCCGGCAGCCGCCAGAATACTCAACCAACCTGCATTACCTCGTTGACTTCGACCCAGGTTCAGACCTTGGAGAACAGTCAGAACACAGGCGTAACATTTCCAGCGCAAGATCAGGCTTTGCTCACCTACATCCTGAGTCGCTACCCCGAAGCGAACGACATTTCCCTTGGCGGCGATGGTGTGAACACGGGCGGATATCGCACCAACATCCGCACTCCGCAGTCCCCAAATATCTATGTAAGCCGCATCGACTACAACATCTCCGACAAGATGAAACTATTCGGCCGCTTCACCATCCGCCGCGAACTCGATGGTGACAACCTTAATTTCCCGGCTCCCGCTTTCCTTCCCAGTGATCCCCTGACCCGCGTGGCGGTAGAAAACGACTACGCCTACGTCGTCGGACACACCTGGACCATCAACAACAACATGGTCAACCAGTTCGTCTACGGTGAAACTCGGCAAAGGTTCCAGACCCCCAGTCTTTTTAATCCGTTGGGCCTCACCACTTACGTAAACCCCGTCAACGGCAGTCTTTTCGGCAACATTTCTGCTCCTTACTTATCTCCGAGCGGCCAGTTTCGCCATATTCCAGTCCCCGAGTTCCGAGACGACTACACTTACGTTCGAGGCGGCCACACCTTTCAGGTGGGCGCTACTTTTAAGCCCATCGCCGTGCTTTCAAGCCTGGGGAACTCCTTCGATACCACCCAGATCGGGCTCGGCGGATTCGTGCCGAACTTGAATCCCGCGGCTCGACCTCCCGACATCGAACAAGATCCCAATGGCGTTGGTAACCTCCTCTGGGATCAGGCACTTCCTTTTTACATCGGTCGCTACGCGTCGCTCTTCACCAACTACAACTACAACAGCCAGCTAAACAGCCTCCCCGTGGGCACGGCTTCGGTGCGGCACTACAAGGCCGATGAGACTGAACTCTATCTACAGGATAGTTGGAAGGCGCGCAACGACCTGACCATCAGTTACGGCCTGCGCTACATCTATTATTCCGTTCCGTACGAAACCAGCGGCCTGGAGGCGACTTCCAATCTGGACTTTGCCCAGTACATCACTCCCCGTATTCAGAGTGGCCAGCAGGGAATTGGAGCCTGTGGCGGACTGGGATTTAACCCGGCCATACCAGCATGCGGCGCGAACACGCCCGCCGGCGATCCGGTTGCTTCTTATACTCTCGCTGGTAAGGCCAATCATGCTCCGGGTTACTATCATCCCGATTGGCGGGATTTCGCCCCGCGCTTTGGCCTTGCCTACAACCCTTCCTTTAAGGATGGCTTCCTGGGTCGAATACTGGGTGACCGCAAAACCGTGATTCGCTTCGGTGCTGGCATGGTCTATGACCACACCGCGGTAAATTCCCTGCAGTTCATACAGAATCAGGTTGCCGCGGTCTTCGTGAGCGGAGCGACGACAAATTTTCCCGTTAACCCGACCGGAAACGCGGCTCAGGATTTGGCCGCGGGGCCATTCTTTCAGACCCTTGGAGAAGTCCCGGCCCCGGGGTTACCGGCGCCTCCCCAAGTCACTGTGCCCTTCACGCCCTACACCAATTTCGTTGGCTCCGGCATAGCCAACAACTCGTTGAACGACGCTTTTGACTCAAATTTCAAGGCGCCATACTCCGAATTTGCCAGCTTCGGCTTCGAGCGTGAGCTTCCCGGCCACTTTCAACTGGACGCAACCCTCTTTGGCCGCTTCGGCCGCCGTCTTCTGGCGCCCGCCGATGCCGGCGAACTGGTCGACTTTAAAGATCCAACTCCCGGAAAGGGGGGACAATTATTGTCACAGGCTTTTGCCAGTCTCGGCGCGCAATTGAGAACGACGCCAGGTGCCTGCTCCTCCGCAGTGACCGTCACTCCTCAGCCGTTTTTCGAGGATCTCATCGCTGGCGGAGGCACCAGCTTTCTAGCCAACAGCGGTTATTGCCCTCTTGTCCTTCGTGGCGACATGGGAAGCTCGGTCTATTTCCTTGAGCTGGCTGGCGACCTGCCGTTCGGCGTCGGCTTCAATCCGCAGTACGTCTATGACGTCTACTACACCAACAAGGCGGCTTCCGACTACGCTGGCTTGCTCACCACCCTGCATCGCAAGTTTTCCCAGGGCTTGCAGTTCGACCTGAACTACACTTATTCACACTCGATCGACAACCTCTCGTCGACCGCGAATAGTAATTTAGGTGCGGCGGCTGATTTCACCGGCGGTGTGCTCTGCGATCCCCTCCACCTGCGGACATGCAGGGGAAATTCCGACTTTGACGTTACGCAGCAGATCAGCGCTGACGGCATCTACAACCTGCCGATCGGGCACGGCAAGTTTTTCGCCTCGCAGATTCCCGGCTGGACCAACCAGATCATCGGAGGCTGGCAGCTTAGTGGTGGTATGTCGTGGCGCACTGGGCTCGCTTTCACCACGGTAGCCAACGCATTCCCCCTCAGTTTCGATCAAAATGTGCCGGCAATCTTTAACGGAGATAAGAGCGCTCTGAAGGTCAGCACCCACATAGATCCGGCGACCGGACGACCGCAGCTCTTTGATAATCCCACCGCCGCCGTGGGAGCGTTCAGCGAACCACTCGGCTTCGAGGCCGGCAGCCGGAATAATCTGCGAGGCCCCCACTTCTCGAACGTTGATCTGGCTCTCGACAAACACTTTCCCATCCGGGAACGCTACATGGTCGAGTTTCGTGCCGAAGCCTTCAACGTCTTCAATCATCCCAGCTTCGCCTTGCCGAGTGCTGGCGTGGCGGATATCAGCAACCCCCCGTCGTTCGGGGTTCTTACCGGACAGACAGCCGAGCCCGGAAACAATACCGGAAACCGGATCATGCAGTTTGCCTTACGGCTTGATTTCTAGAAACGCTCCACTCTACTTCGGGTGGATAGTCTGCAGTCGTGTCAAACGACTGCATTTTCGCCCACCTGCAATCGCCGTCCTAAGCACGCCGCGTTTGTGGCCCTTGATTGTGCACTGGTCCCGTGCGAAGTAGTGTCAGTCCCGGCGCATGTCTCAACTGACGACAAAGGTGTTATGTAGACTTCATGGACCACGAACAAGCAATGGAAAAAGCGGCGCCAGGTACTCCGGGCGGAGACAATTGCCACGTACTACACGTGGTACAGCAAGCAGAGCGGGAGTTGCACGAATTGACGGAGCAGCGAGCGGGGATCGCCAAGCGCATCCTTAGCGTGAAGCAAACCATCATCGGGCTAGCAGACCTTTTTGGCGACGACATTTTGGATACTGCTCTGTTGGACCTATTCGATCGCAAAGGTACTTCCCGGCGGCCCGGAATCACCCTGGCGTGCCGCAGACTATTAATGGAAGCCGAACAGCCGATGAGTGCCCGCGACGTTTGCGATGGAATTCAGAGGACCTCGCCTGCATTGTTGGCCCACCACAAATATCCCATGGCAACCATCTACACGATCTTGGGCCGACTTGCATATTACGGCGAGGTGACCGGATTCCATGGTGATCGCGGCGAACGCTCTTGGCAGTGGGCGGCAGCAGAGCGCAAGAACGAATTGATGGCACCGGATGGGGGTGACGCCGCGCTGGCTGATTTCGCGGTCGTCCATGACGTGTCACCCGATACGATCCGGTAGGGAGGAGAATGACTCTCCTCTTGGAGTTCGACCGAAAACGGCCAACTGCTTTAGTCACCGGGCGATTTCGTCTAGGTCGCGGGTGCTGGCGTTGACGTTTCCCACCATCGAAACAAGCACGGTGTTTTGCCTGAACGCTGCTTCGCTGCTTTGCTCGAACAAAGAGAGGCGCGAGTCGCGGTGATCCGCGTCAACTACTTCCCGGAAGTCCTCATACTTAACCCGACCCACCGATCAAGGCTGCCTGTTTCCCCTAGTTATTGGAGTTGGGATTTCGGAAGCTATTCCTACACCTTCTTGTAGACAAAGCGAGGACTCGCGATCAAAACGCGCTCAGACAGAGAAGCGAGACAAGGGAAGCGGCACTAATTGTTGCACCTCTGGTCACGGAAACCAGATTACCTGTCCCAAGACGAATGTTTCGTCTTAGAAGTGGCATCTCGGATGTTGCTCACCCACCGGCTGTTTGTTAACGCTCGGTAACTTATGTTCCGACCGTTCTCGTTCCTGATGTCAAGAAGAATCCGTGTCCCATCCAGGTGAGGAGGAAGCAATGCACATGCGCAGCTTCAAGTTGGCTCTGGTTTTACTGTTGGTGGTTTGTTTGGGCGTTGCTCTGCCCCTGTGGTCACAATCAACCTCATCCGGCACGGTTGCCGGCACAGTGGCTGACCCGTCGAATGCGGTAGTGCCGGGCGCCACGGTTACACTGACCGATAGCTCGACCAACCTTGCGCGAACCGCTGCTACCAACAAGGATGGGCGGTACATATTTGTGGACGTTCCACCCGGTGTCTATAACATCTCGGTCACGAAGTCAGGCTTTGCGACCTCCAAGACCGAGAATCAGGAAGTACGAGTCGGCGAGAGTCTCACGGCCAATTTGACCATGCAAGTGGGCAGCGCGAATGTGGTCGTGGAAGTGTCGGCCACCGGGACGGAGCTGCAGACTATGAATGCCACGGTAGGCAACACGGTCACGGCGCTCGCCATCGACAACCTGCCCAGCATCGGCCGCGATGTCAACACCTTCATCGAATTGCAACCGGGCGTCAGCGCGGGTGGCGATGTTGCGGGTGCGGTGAACGACCAAAGCTATTTCTCGCTGGATGGCGGCAACAACACCAATGACATGGATGGCAGCGGCGGCGTATATACCTCCACGCAGCAAAATCTCGTGATCGGCGACCCAACCGGTGGCATGTCGACCCAGTCGTTTACTTATTCCGCTCCCTCGGGCGTAATGCCGACTCCATCCGACAGCGTCGAAGAGTTCAAGGTGAACACGGCTGGCCAGACTGCCGATTTCAACAGTTCCGCCGGAGCCGAAATCAAGGTAGTGACGAAACGCGGCACCAGCAGTTTTCATGGCACGGCGTACGAGTATTACAAAGACAATAACTGGTCCTCGAATTCCTGGGGGAATGGTTTCCAGGACATCGGGCTTCCGTCCTACCATTACAGCCGGTTTGGTGGCGCCATCGGAGGGCCGGTCACTAACAAGGAGATTCTCGGCGGCAAGACGTTCTTCTTTTTCAACTATGAAGGCTTCCGATATCCGAACGTCGAGACCATTACCAGGAATGTCCCCTCGCCAGCCCTGCGGTTGGGGTTGTTAACAGACACCAAGACTGGTTTGATCGACTACAACCTGAACAATGCTCCGGTGACGTTCAATGGGGTGACTTACGCTCCGAATGGCGGCGCTATCGGCTGTCCCGGGCTTTGTGACCCGCTTGGCCTGGGTCTCAATCCTTTAGTCGCGCAGGTATGGAACACGTACGAGCCCCAGTCAAACGCCAAGTGCACGCAGAGCTTGTGCGATGGGGCCAATATCTTAGGATTTGGGGGCAATCTAAGTTTGCCCATCACCAGCAACTTCGACGTGGCGCGTATCGACCACGATTTCGGTTCCAAGAACCATTTCATGGCCAGCTATCGTTATTACAAGATCAATCTTGCTTCAGATTCAGAGGTTGATATTGGAGGCTTCTTCCCCGGCGACAAGCTGGGCACGCCGGCTTCTGCGTCCAGCGATCCGGTTCAAGACTGGTACCTGGTTGCGGGCTTGACCACCAACATCACGAGCAACACGACCAACGATATCCACTACAGCTTCCTGCGGAACTGGTGGGCCTGGTCACGCAACGGCGCTCCGCCTCAGATCCCTGGCCTGGGCGGTGCACTCGAACTGGATAGTGGGCAACAGGTCTGCGGCCAGACCTGTCAGGAACTTAACCCCTTCAACGTGGACAATCAGCAAATCCGCCGCCGTTTCTGGGATGGGCACGATCAGATGATTCGCGACGACATTTCCATGCTGAAAGGCAACCATCTGTTCCAGTTTGGCGGTACCTACCAGCACAATTGGGATTACCACCAACGCAACGACAGTGGGGGCAACATCAACGCTTTTCCCGTGTATTCCCTGGGTGACAACACTAGTGGATCGTTGCTGAGCGCCTCCTTATATCCTTGCGTCACGACCTCTACCCTTTCCACGAGCCCGGCCACTTGCGATTCCATTACGGCAGCAGCGCTGGGGGTGGTTTCCATCGCATCGCAGATGTTCACGCGCAGCGGCACGAGTCTGAATTTGAATGCTCCTCTTTCCGATGCCTTCGACAAGAGCACCATTCCTTACTACAACGTCTACTTCAGCGACACCTGGCACATGAAGCCGACTTTCACCCTCACCTACGGTTTGGGATGGGCGCTGGAGATGCCGCCGGTCGAGGCGAACGGAAAGCAGACGATGCTGGTAGACGCGGCAGATCAACCGGTCACCACACTGGGCTACCTCGCCAATGTCAAGAAAGCCGCGCTGGCAGGAAATGTATACAATCCCGAACTCGGGTTTGCCCTCGTGGGCAATACCTCGAATGGACTGAAGTATCCTTACAACCCGTTTTACGGAGAATTCAGCCCGCGGGTCGCCGTGGCCTGGAACCCCCGCTTCGACAGTGACTCCGTTGGCGGGAAGCTTTTCGGACACGATAGCACCGTAATCCGCGGTGGCTATGGCCGCGGCTATGGCCGGACCAACGGCGTGGTGCAAGTGCTATTACCACTGCTGGGACTCGGCCTCGAACAGCCTGTGGCGTGCAGCTCGAACCTCGTCACCGCAGCAGCTTGGAACTGCGGAAGCTCGCATGCCGGCACCTATGGAACATCCGCGAACCAAGCCTTCCGCGTAGGGTCAGCGGCTTCTGCTACGGGAGGACCGACCGTCCCCCTGATCTCGTTGGCGAGTCCGACGCTGCCCCAGCCCACCTACCCCGGATTCAACAATAGCTTCTCCTCGGATCCCGAAGGTTTGGATCCGAATTTCCGGGCCAACGCGATTGACTCGTTCGATTTCACGATTCAGCGCCAGCTAAGCCGCAGGGTGACTCTGGAGGTAGGGTACATCGGGCGCAGAATTACCCACGAGTACCAACCCATCGAACTTAACCCGGTTCCCTACATGATGACGCTCGGTGGGCAGCAGTTTAAACAGGCCTACGCCAATACGGTGCTGCAGCTCTGCGGCGGACTCTCCGGACTTGCCGGCGGTGGTTGCGGCGGCGCGGCCGGGCCCCAGCCAGGCAACGTCCAGTCCCAACCTTTCTTCGAGCACGCTCTTGCAGGCACGGGGTATTGCACCGGTTTCGCGACTTGCACAGCGGCACTTGTGGCGAATGAAGCCACTAACCTTTCCAATGCTCAAGTCTGGGGCCTCTGGAGTGATTTGGACAGCGGAGTGGGCTGCCCCGTGGGCGGGTGTACCGTAGTCAACGGCAATGTTGGCGCATTCAACTTCCCGCGCAGCCTGCAAAGCACTCCGATTCCGGGAACCGCCCCATGTCCGGGTTCCACCTCTCCAACGCCCTGCGGAGCCAGCGGTTCATACTCCGACGGGGCTTATCTGAATGCCAGCATCGGCCACGGCAACTACAACGCCGGTTTCGTTTCCCTCAAGATGGCCGATTGGCGCGGAGTGACGTTGCAGAACAACTTCACCTGGTCGAAGGCTCTGGGTCTGGGAGCGCAGGCGCAAGCCTCGAGCATCCTCACTGCTCTCGATCCCTTTAATCTTGACGAGCAGTATGGAAGACAGGCTTGGGACCGCAAGTTCATCTACAACGTGTTCGTGGTCTACCAGCCTCCCTTCTTCAAGGGACAGTCTGGATTCCTGGGACGAACCTTGGGTGGCTGGACATTCGCAACAATATTTGCTGCTGGGTCCGGCGTTCCGACGCAGGTCGCCACGACCTTTGGTGATTACCAAGCCTTCGGTGCATGCGACGGAGTCGGCTGCAATGACTACGACATGGAAAACGCCGTACCCCTTGGCCGCGTTCCCAACCGTCACGCTTACGTCTGCCCCGGCAACAGATATTCCGGTTTCTGCTCAACTCAAACCAACGGCTTCCCCGTAAATTATTTTCCGGACGGGGTGGCCCAGGCCCAGAACTGGCGTAACCCAATTCTGGGGATAGACACCCGGGATGGCGGTGCCGGAATTCTGGGCGGTCTGGCCTACTGGAATATGGACTTCAGCATCAAGAAGAATATTCGAGTGGCAGAGGGCATTAGCATGGAATTACAAGGCGTCTTCGCTAACGTTCTCAACCATAATCAGTGGACCGATAACTACCTTGGTCTCTCCAACGACGGAGGCTTTGGCTCTCTCGGATTCAATACCGGATACAACGGCGAGGGCGAACCGCGAAACATCGAGGTCGGACTTCGCGTCCGCTTCTAAACCTCGTGCGATTCTTTTATCTCCGGCCGCACCTTCTGGTGCGGCCGTTTTTTCCCGGCCCGTTGCACTCGAAATCAATGGCTATCAGGCCGGGCAGAGTCTGGCTTGACCGGCTACATTTACCCAGCAGGACTGAGATCCTCGTCTGCGGATGTGTCTCCTTCCACGCCCGTCTGAAGAGGGATGCTCACCCGAGCGACCGCTCCCCCCTCCGGCAAGTTCAGCAGTTCCACGCTCTGTTGCCGGCCATAGATCGTCTCCAGCCGCTCACGTGTGATTCTCAGTCCAACGCCGCTCGACTGGAACGAAACTGCCTCGCGAACCCCGGGTCCGTTATCTCGCACCTCCAGCTGAAGATCCCTATGATCTGTATTGGCCGAGATTCGAATCTCACCCCCAGCCGTCAGCCTTGAGATTCCGTGCTTGATCGCATTGTCCACTAAAGGCTGCAACAGCAAGTGCGGAACGCTGGCGTCGAGAGTCTCAGGAGCCACGTCTATAACTACCTTAAGCCTTTCTTCAAAGCGCACCTTCTCAATCTCGATGTAACAATTTACAAACTCAAGTTCGCGGCTCAGTGTTGTCATTTGGGTCCCGGCGGTTTCGAGACTGATCCTGAGCAGGTCGCCAAGACGTACGATCATTCGATCCGCAGCCTTGACGTCGGTTAGCATCAGAGCGGAAATCGAGTTCAACGTGTTAAACAGAAAATGCGGTTGTAGCTGACTCTTTAACGCTTGCAAGCGTGCTTTCACCAGCTGCGCCTGCAGTTGCGAGGTGCGCAACTCTCGCTCCCGGAAGCGATGGTAGTAAGACACGACGTGTGCGATCAATACGATCGGCAAATAAGTAGTGACCACATCATCGACTGTGCTTACGAGCAACAGGTTGCGATACATATACCAATGGACTCGGAATTTATGCGCTTGAGAGTCCCAGACGGCCGAGACCCAGTGCTTGACTTGAGGATCCCAAAACGCGTAAGGAGTCAGACCCCTGAGGGCCACGTGCGCCACGGTAAACAGCAGGCCGCCCGCAAGCAGCACTAGCGATCGCTTTGCCCAGTTACTTCGTTGCACCTGATAGCGATTCGCAAATGCGAAAGCGAAGGGAGTAATCGGGGCATAAGTGAGGACCAGGCCTGATTGCAGGCCTAGAATATTTAGAAAGCTCATACCCTGGCCAGTAGGGCGATATAGTTCGTAGATCGTTATGGTATAGGCCAGAGTAACGAACGTCCACAAACCGAAGCTGGAAGCCCATACTACGGCAGGGCGCAACGTCCCGGTGATCCGGGCATTCGGTTTTTCCAGCGCCTTCAACGGCGCAGATCGCCGCGGACGGCGAACTAGCTCTCCTCCACAGTGCGAGCAAACGTACTGCATGTTCGAGGAACAAATCGGACAGAAGGTACATTCGTAAGAGCACACATATGCCATGCCGTCAGCCGGCAGATCTCCCCCGCACTCTTCGCAACCGTCCCTCATTTTCGGAGCAACCCTCGGCCACAACACGTTGTCGCTATCGGAAGCCGGCTCGCCAACTCTGTCGGTCCGCGTAATGCCTGAACACCGCTCACATCATGAACTGATACGTTCAGCCAGAAACGATCATAGCGCGGCGGCTGACTGTAGAAGTCCCAGAGTCCGAAAGAAATCTGACCCGTCCAATTCTGCGTGATTGGGACGGGCTTTCCAATCAACCCAGGCTGGAATGGGACCAGAGCACTCACTATGGGGACAACACGATGTACTCATGGGACCACATGATGCAATGTAGGGACAAATAGCGGGTCCACGGTTTATTTCCTGACAACCATTTTCATGCTGTTCCGTCTATTCAACTGTTAGAACCCGTGTGGGGCGGGCCAATGATCACAGATTTTGTTGGTTTGCCGACGCAAGAACAATCCCTGATGCGGACCGTGGTTGCCGACGACGAGCGGCTGGCGCGCCAGAAGCTGCTGATCTTGCTGGAGTCGGAATCGCAGGTACAAGTGGTCGCTGAGTGCCAGGATGGCAGGCAAACCGTATCCGCGATCCGCAATTTCCGGCCAGACTTGTTGCTGCTCGACATTCAGATGCCGGAGTTAAATGGTTTCGAGGTGTTGGACAAAATCCCTCCGCAGGAAATGCCGGTGGTCGTCTTTACCTCGGCATACGATCAGTACGCGATTCGCGCCTTTGAAGCAAATGCCCTTGACTACCTTCTAAAACCGTTCGATCAGGAGCGCCTGCACCATGCGGTTGAAAGGGCCCGGTCTGAACTCTACAGGTCGCGCGACAGCGAGATCACGCACCGCATTCTGAGTCTGTTATCGCAGGTCAGATCGATGGCGATTCCCGCGTCGCAGCGCGACAACCGTTTGGTGATTAAGGTCAACGGGCGAGTTGTGTTTCTGGATCTGGACAGCATTGATTGGGTAGAAGCTGCGGCCAACTATGTGCGCTTAAACGTCGGGAAGGAGTCCTACGTTCTACGTGAAACGTTAGGTAAGATTTCCGAACGACTGGACGCGAAACAATTCGTCCGCATCCATCGTTCGATGATCGTAAACGTCAGCAAGATCAAGGAATTGATACCTGTTAATAGCGGAGAGTATGTCGTGGTGCTGAAAAGCGGGAAGGAACTGTCGTGTAGCCGCGGATACCGGTCGGGCCTGCGAGGAATTGTTGAGCAGAGTTCCTGAATGCCTGGTGGGCACAGTGGGGCAAAAGAAGGGAACCAAGAATCAGATGAAAACGAATCCGTGTGAGCAAGCGGAATTCCCTCCTGGGAACTCCGCGCGTTGCTTCTGCGTGAACTTTGGATCTCAGGTGCAGAGACAATATAGAAATCGACGAGTGCCGTAGTCCGCCTGTTAATTCCTTCATGGTTGCCGAACCTAGATAAGGCGAGGGGAAGTGGGGAACTGAACTCGCATGCTCCGGACATGGTTCGACGACCATCTGGTTTGGAGTCGTATTCTTCTGTCTTCCCGCTGTCAAGGCCTCCGTCTTGCTCACGGCTATCCGTACGACTCGAAAGGTTGTGGGCGGGACCCGTATGATTGACAATTCTTTTTCGCCGCCCTACCTTTCCGTTGAATGGTCGAGGAGGCGTTCTCATGGTGCGCAAGCGTATCGTCGGATCAATATCTTTATCTCCGTACTCGTTAGGCTGTATCGTTGCATTCGTTCTTTCCCCGGCCTGCCTGCTCCGCGCGCAGACTGCCCCACCCGCCCTCGGCCTATTCCAGAATCACGCTGACATCGGCACCGTGTCACATGCCGGCTCTGCCCAATACGATGCCGTGCACAACGGCTACAGTCTGACCGGCAGCGGCGAAAACATGTGGTTCACTTCCGATGACTTTCAATTTGCATGGAAGCAAGTGAGCGGAGATATAGCGTTAACCGCGGACATTGCTTTCCCAGAAAAAGGTGGGAATCCACATCGCAAGGCGGTACTGATGATCCGTCAGAGCCTCGACGCCGATGCACTCTATGCTGATGTAGCCCTGCACGGCGACGGCCTTACCTCGCTGCAGTTCCGCGAGGCCAGAGGCTCGATCACGCATGAGATTCAATCCAATCTTTCTGCGCCTCACCGTCTGCGCATTGAGAAACGAGGCGATGTCATCTACATTTTCGTTGCCGGACAGGCGAGCGAGCCGCTGCGTCCCTCCGGCGCATCCATTACACTTCCTCTGGAAGGCTCGTTCTACGTCGGCATCGGAGTGTGCTCGCACGACAAGGACGCGGTCGAGAAGGCTGTCTTCTCGAACGTCGCGCTCTCGGCTCCAGCAGCTGGCGCCACGCCTGTGCTCTACAGTGCGCTCGAGACAGTGGCGATCGCTTCCACCGATCGCCGCGTGGTTTATGGCGCTCCCAGCCACTTCGAAGCGCCAAACTGGAGCCACGACGGCACCTACTTCCTCTTCAATCAAGAAGGCCACATCCTGCGACTGCCGGTGGCCGGCGGAACGCCCACGATGATCGACACAGACGCAGCCACGCATTGCAACAACGACCACGGTATTTCGCCGGATAGCACCCTGCTGGTCATCAGCGACCAGTCGCAGCCCGACCACCAGTCCAGCGTTTACGTCGTGCCCATCGACGGCGGCACACCGCGGCGCGTCACCCAAAACTCTCCGTCCTACTGGCATGGGTGGTCGCCCGATGGAAAGACGCTCGCCTTCGTCGGCCGGCGCAATGACGATTTCGACATCTACACCATCCCCGTCACCGGCGGTGACGAGACCCGCTTGACCACCGCCAAAGGGCTCGACGATGGCCCCGAGTATTCGCCCGATGGCAACTACATTTACTTCAACTCCGAGCGCACCGGCCATATGCAGATCTGGCGCATGCACGCTGACGGGAGCGCCCAGGAGCAGGTTACTTTCGACGACTTCAACAACTGGTTCCCGCACATCTCTCCCGACGGCAGGTGGATGGTATTCCTGTCGTACGGGAATGATGTCAACGGGCATCCGCCCAACAAGGATGTGCAGTTGCGTTTGATGAATGTGAGTGGCGGAAGGCCAGGAACAATCACGGTTCTCGCCAGACTCTTCGGTGGACAAGGAACCATCAACGTGCCTTCATGGTCGCCGGATAGCCTGAAGGTCGCGTTCGTGAGCTATGAATTGCTGCCGGCAGAAGAGCTCGAAATAAAATGAGCCCAGCCCGAGTTACACCGTCAGAGCACGCATATAGTCCGCGTCGACCTTGAGCGCTTCCATCGCAGGCATATCGAACGCCTCCTGCTCCACAAACGCGTGCTCGAGAGGGGCCTTCTTCGCCGCTTCGAAGATGGGATGATAGTCAATACTGCCCCGTCCCAACTCCGTCGAAGGCGGCGGCTCGGAGTTCGTGTACGCCGTGCCACCCATCTTGAAATCCTTCACGTGCAGCATGGAGAAACGCGCGGGGTAGCGCGTCAGGTAGTCTACGGGGTTCTTTCCGCCTACCACTACCCAGCCGCAATCCATCTCCATGGTCACTTTTGCCGGATCGGTCGAGCGCAACAGTTCGTCGTAGAACACTGTGCCGTTCTCCGAGCGGAACTCCGCCGTGTGGTTGTGGTAGGCAAACCGAATGCCTGCAGCATGCACACGTTCTCCGATGCGATTCAACTGCTCTGCATTCCACCGCCAGTCGTCGAGCGTCATCGACTCCCGGGCCGCGCGGGACGCGGGGTCCTTCACGCGCGACGGATCCTTCAACATCGGCGACGCGCAGACGATGTACTTGAGCCCCAGATCATTGCCGAACTGAATCACTTCATCCATTTTTGGCAGGAGATCTCTCAAGGGATAGTGCGCGCTAACACATCGCAGGCCCGTATGATCCATCGCTTGCTTCACTTCGTTGGGGCTGTGGCCGAAGAAGCCCGCAGCCTCCACCTCTCGATAGCCGAGCGCAGCCAGCTGAGCCAAGGTCCCCCCATAGTCCTTGGGCAGAATGTCCCGCACTGAATACAGTTGTAACCCGATCGGCAATCCCAGAGGATTCGCCATCAGTCGGGTCACGCTGCTCCATAATGCCGCGCCAGCAGCCGAGGCGGAGGCGGTGGTCAAGAAGCCTCTTCTAGAAATCGGATGCATAGTGTGCTCCCTTAAATCATCTTCTTTCAGTCACGAATCTTACGCCACAAACTAGTCGAAAGGACGGCACCTATCTTGCTCACGAGCTTTGGTTACATTACTTTTCCCCGCGGAGAAGTTCCAGTTCAGAGCCTATGAATCCCCATGAGTTCCATGCCTCACCCTTCACCACATTCCTGAACAGACTAACTGCCTCCGAGTGGTTGTGATGATAGAGACGCCAGTTCCCGACGCCATAGCTCACCGTGTCGAACGCTAGCTCGCCTTCGAGATCCTCCGGTGCCGCAGGCGAAGGCGGCAACACAGCCTCAGCCGTAAGCTGTCCCTGATAGAAATGCAGAAGGCGCAGATAAAAATACAGGTGCGGTTCGGTGTTCTTAACCTCAGGTGTGATGCGTGTCAAAACCTGCGCCGCCTCTTGCTCCTTGCCCGCGCGACGCAGCGAAACATAGAGCCAGTTCGAGCAATCGATCAGGCTGTCGTTGCTCTTTGCCAACGCTCGCGCTCTGTCGAACGATGCTGCTGCCTCATCAAACTCACCCAAGAAATAGTGCGCCAGTCCCAGGTGATAATAGGCATCCAGCATCTCAGGAGCGAGCCGTGTTGCCTGTTCCAGGTCGGTCATCGCTGCCTTGAACTCCCGCAGTCCGAGCTCCCGATGACCCCGCTCAAGGTAAAGATCTGCGCTCTTCGGAGCAAAAGCCAATCCCTCGGTGGATGTCGCCACGGCCTCTCTGTACTGCCTCCGCCCCGCCTCCGCCTTGGAAAGCTGAAGCACCCGCTCGACATTGTTCGGATCTGCTGCGAGGCTCTTGCGAGCATCGATAACTCTCTCGTCATCGGGCAACGAATAAAGTTTGCGTCCAAGACCGGAGGTAAGTTCGAGCGCACCATGCCCGGCTTCATTGCCAATCTGAGACGGCAGCTGAGCCGCCAGGCCGAAAATGGCAATCAAGAGAAAAAAACCAAATCGAACTCCGGGTCCCGATCGGCTCATCTGTGCTGTCTCCCTTGGTCGTAGATAGTTGTGTCGAAACAGCGTAACGCCGCTCGCGATCTTAGTGAAGCGCCACAATCTTCGCCTCTTCAAGAGCCTTCAGATAATCGGCTACAACATCGAGCGGGATCGGCCCAAACTCCGCGGCCACGGCGTCTCGTATCTCGCCCACCGATCTCTTTCCATCGACGAAGTTGACGATTTCATAGGCATAAAGCTCTCCTTGGTCCTGCGCGCGCAAAAGACGGTTCGATCCGCCGCCTAGCAGCTTGATCTTCCCGACCCGCTCGCTCCCCAGTCGGTCCAACAGCACGTCATCGTTTTGGTAGGTGAGTGGTCCAAACTCGGCCGTGCGCACAGGAACCCGGGACGCGCCCGGCTCGGCGTGCCATGGTGGTAGCGTCTTGAAGTCGTGAACCCCGCGCGTCTCTGCACTTTGGTCGAGCCACTCATTCAGCATCGCAGCCTGAGCAACCAGAGCCTTCTCGAACACCGCAGCCTTCTCCGGATCGCTCTGCGTGTACGTTGTGAAGGAGCGAAGCTCAGCCTGTTCGCGCCGCAGCATCTGTGTCATCAGATTACGGGCCTCGTACCAGGCCTCCTGTGGCTGCAATTGGTTGTCTTGCACAAGACCCTGCGCTCGCTCGAAGCCCTCCGCCAGCCGCCGTTGCGCGCGGGCCGCGAAGAACGGAAGCAGGGAACTGGCCTCATCGGCATTGATCGTCGCGTACGTGTATCCCGAAGCCGCACCGAGCAAAGCGACCCGGCGTAGCTTGGTAGCGTCGATCTGCTCCAACGTGTCGTGATCAGTGTGAATATAGATATCCGGCCAGTCCCGCAGGTAGAGCGACGGTACCGCGATCGACGACGAATCGTAGTCGTCGTGATCACTACCCTCGGCATAGGGTGTCCGGTCAGCCAGAAACTCGTTCCTCGTACCGAGAGCTCCGTTACGATCTTCGAGCACCGCGGCCTGGGCATGGGTGCCGTCCCCGGCATATGCTGTCGCCCCGGCTCGAATCGCCTCCGCAAACAACTCACCCACATCGGTCACGAAACTCGGAAGCGACCAGGGCGTCTCCGTCACATGCAGGATGGATTTGTTCTTGTAGGGATCTCCGCCCACCATGTCCATGTGGACGTCGGCACGCAGAGAGTGCCGAATGTCAGGGTGCTCGCTCAGGAAGGCCATCGTCCCCTCAACCTCCGGCCCCCAGATAAAGCGCAGGGTTCGGGCAGGCCGCGGGAGCTTGCCGCTCCCGATCAGTCGGTTGAGCACCCGCGCCGACTCAAGGATTGTGACGCACCCGCTCGCATTGTCGTTCGCTCCTGGCCGCTGATGGTCGAGATGGCAGCTATAGACCACCTCGCCCGCGTGAGGATCTGTGCCCGGTACGGTTGCGGTCACTACCGTCCAGTGCCCGTTCGTCACCTCTGCCTTCACGTGCGCGCTCAGCATCACCGGTCGTCCACTGGTGAGCTGTGCCCGAAGTGCTGTCGCCGTTGCTCGCGACACCATAAATGCAAACCCGTCCGGTAGCAGCGCATCCAGGTGGCCCCAGCGCACAATACTAGTGTCCAGCCCCGACCACGCCGTCGCCTGGTTCGGCATGTCGCTCACGATCCCGACCGCCCCGTGTTGCATCACCGCGATGCGTTGCACCGTAGCCAGCGCTCCATCGGCAAGAACAATCTTTCCCCGCACATCCTTGCCGTCGTAGTCCGCTTCGCGCGTCCCCTGTCCCACGTCGACTAGTGGCGCGTCCGCGTCCGCGCTGTGGCTGTAGTCCGCAAGCCGGATCGGTTCTGTCGACCAATCGCCCAGCAGCGTGTGCTCGGGTGCAAGCTCCCACAGACTGGCCGCCTCCACGTGCCAGGCGAGATGCGAGCGCATCAACCCATAGTGAATCTTGCCATCGATCGGGAACTGCTCCGTGTGCACATCCTGCAGCCCGTATTCCCTGGCGCGCATCAGTATCAACTCCGCTGCCTGGTCGAACTCGGGCGTCGCTGGCACACGGTGCAGCCGCGTCAGGCTACGCAAGTTCTCATACGGCGCCAAACCGCTCGTCTCATCGCGTATCTGCGTCCACTGGGTCTCCGTAAGAAAGGGTTGCTGTGCACAAAGAAGGTAGCCATGAAGAACTACCGATGAGACCACGAAAAGCCGAAGACGTTGAGGCGTACTGAGAGATCGCATAAGTAGGTGATCGTCCTGAGCGGAGTGGGGTCCGTTGAAGCCGGTCCACCGCCAGTGCCGACTATCTCGCCGATTGTATTACCTATCGACGATCGGCTGTAATCTCATCTGAAAGACCACACGAGAGATGCGTTGGCGCCGTCTTGCCCATGTATCAGTATTTTTCAGGGAAGGCGCTGCAGCCGGCAATTCTCAGCAAAGGAGAA
>Ga0206878_10191_pt1 | contig 26157 bp, 15 predicted proteins | sample Alteio_BWOrgCont_8_FD_152621 | JGI IMG/M metagenome (GOLD analysis project Ga0206878, IMG submission 152621) | Enriched cells from forest soil in Barre Woods Harvard Forest LTER site, Petersham, Massachusetts, United States -... | ecosystem: Environmental > Terrestrial > Soil > Temperate forest >... | reverse complement strand
AATGGAATAAATGCAGATGCAAGAGGTTTTTATATATTAAAGACCACCCTGCCTGCCACACTTAATGTATTTGCATTAGCATATCTTAAACAGCAGAAACAAGTGCAGTCGGTTAATAGTGATACTATAGAGCTGAATTTTGAGCTTCAGGATGATGTGGCGCAATTGCAAGCAGTTACGATTACCTCAAGCAATCCACCTCAAATGCTTAAGGAGGCTCCCAACCTTATGGACTTTGAGTTAAAAGATAATGAGTTGTGGTTGGTCTATTCTGTAAAAGGAGGAGACAAGATAGAAGTTGTTGACAGCGGAGGAAGGCTTTTATCTCAGTTGACTTTTAAATATCGTTTCCAAAAGGATAGTATAAACTGCACACCTCATGGTTATCTGTATAGCATCTATAAGGATTCTCTGCTTTTGTACGGATTGGATAGTGGTTCTATAAAAGTTAAGCCCATGCTATTGGATACTTATAAAAAGTACTCAGGTAAATTGGTAGGGTATAGAAATCCCTATTATTACTATGGCAACTTCGAATTTCTCAATACAGGTATAGATTATTCCTATTTTGATAAAAACAATAAGGTGCAAAAGGTCTTTTATAAATATACAGATACCAAGTTAATAAGAGCAAATATAGAAACTGAAGAAACCTTGTTAGGTTTAGAAGGATTACTGAGAATGGAAACTTCATTTGCAGGTGTTTCAGACATTTACAACAGAAAAGATACCCTAATGGAAATTTTTGGGTTTGCACCTGACCCTATCATGCTTAGACAATACATACTTAATGTTTATCAAAAATATACAAGTATTGCGGAAGCTGAAGATGCTTTAAGAGATGCACAACAAATTATAAAAAACGGCAATAACGGCGATCCATTCTCAGTTCAAAACCAAGCGGGAGCACTCTCTATACTTATGGGTAAAGTATTCACTATACTTCGTGTGGTTAATGATAGTGTCTATGTTTTCAATTTTCAGAACAATACAATAAGTGTATATAATCCTATTAATGACTTTGTAAGACAGCTACCTTTTGGGATTAACATGCATTCAATAAATTATCATAAAAAGGACATTGTTGTAGATGAAGTCAATCAGGAATGCTATTTTAAATATGTTAAATGGTTTCATACTTATCTTGAAAAGATAAACCTTAATACAGGTAAAATATCCAATAGAATTGAACTGGAGCAATCATTCATAGATAAAGTTCGAATTGCAGGAGGGTATGTTTATTATTCGTATTTCAATACCCAAGAAGGAGACAATATTTATAAAGGGAAAACCTGTCTTTTTAAACAAAAACTATAAAGAATAATTTTTCTAAGCCTCTGCTCCTTTAGCTATTTGTCCAACCATTTGCCTGAACTCTTCTCCCTTATTTACATAAGGGAATGGGATGGATGGCACAGCTACACCAAGGAATTTGCATAAAGGTTCCCAGCCTTGCTTAACATCGTATACAAGTATTTTTTCCTTTGGGACTATCTTAAGTACCTCTTCGTTATGGTCTTTAAATTTTTTGATCACAGCTTCTTTATCTCTCAGGTTGGTGCCAAACTCTTTATCAATTAAGCTACCATTGAATTTAAGAATAGGAAGGCGTTTGCGCAAAGTAGATGAAAAAGGCAGTTGCACCATCATTTTCAATATTCTGCCCGCAGTTGGCTTACTTGCCCAAAAGATAGTATTTACGCAACTATTATACCAGCTTTCTGGTTCGCGGGTAGTGTGAATCACCTTTGCCTCGGGGTGTTTTGTAAGCAACTGCTTGTAATACCTGGCAACAGGGTAATCTACAGCAGATAAGTAACCCGTAAAGAGAGAATCCCATTCCGGCGCTTCTCCTTTTTCAGCCTTGAGAAAATGTGGGAGACCACTCGGATCATTGAACAATTCTTTCATGTGATAGCACTTGCCAAAACCTAATTGTTCCAGTGCTAGTTTTAAAGAGGTTGTTCCTGTACGGCCAAGGCCGGTGCCTATTACTTTTATGGGCATGGGATGAGTATTGATTGCTAAAAATATAAAAAAATGATTACTCGTAAATTATCAAATTATAGCACTGAATACCAAGCTCAATAAAAAAGAATTAATAGGTATCCTGTAAAATATGAGTATATTTGCAGCCTAAATACTGCGGGGTAGAGCAGAGGTAGCTCGTTGGGCTCATAACCCAAAAGTCGTTGGTTCGAATCCAGCCCCCGCTACTACCTAAAGCTCTACTGAAAAGTAGAGCTTTTTTGTTTAAAGAGATGTTTACAGTTTACGCCCTTTATTCTTTAACACATGATAGGATATATGTAGGAATGACCTCCAATATGGAACGAAGAATGTTTCAGCACAATACTGCCGATTTAAAAGGTTATACAACAAGATATAGGCCCTGGATAATTATTCATTTCGGAGCAACACGAAACTAAAAGAGAAGCAGCTATACGAGAGAAACAACTTAAAACAGCAGCCGGAAGAAATTTTATAAAACAATTAATTCCTAATAAATAGCTCATTGGGCTCATATCCGCCAGCCGGCGGATCGAATCCAGCCCCCGCTACAAAGAAAAATCCGCCGAATGGGCGGATTTTTTTGTTTAATACAATAAACAAAATAACATCCTTTATTTCACCAGCTGTAAAAATCCCTTTTTACCAAATGCTTTTTCGTCGGAGTATGTGCCTGTGATCATATAATAATATACTCCGTCTGCCTGCATTACTCCACTTGAACTTCTGCCATCCCAGGGATTTTCAGGTGTAGTAGATTCAAATATCTTATCACCCCAGCGGTTATAGATGTCTATGTTATATTCCTTAGTTCCTTCTATAGTTACAAGAAAAAAATCATTCTTGCCGTCACCATTGGGTGTAAATACATTGGGGACATAAATACTATCGCATTCATTCACTGTTACCATTGCTGAGTCCTTTGAAATACATCCATTGGTTATGGCGGTAACCGTATATGTAGTAGTAATAGTAGGGCTTGCTATGGGGTTAGCTATATTGGATGCATCTAATCCAATGGAAGGACTCCAGCTATAAGTATCCCCTCCACTTGCAGAAAGGGTTGTTGTATCTCCACGGCAAATAGTAAATGCTGGGCTTGTGCTTGCAATTGAAAGGCGTCCACATGCAATACAGAACTTTCCCATAATAACATTTTCTTGTCCTGCCAGACTATTATCAGAATAAGCTCCGTACCCGGGATTTACAGCAGGATAACCATTAAACTCAGCATCACCTGCCACAAATAGATTAGTACCATCACTGGATATATAAGATCCGTCATTCTCGTTATCAAGCCCGTAATAGGTTGCCCATTCACGTACCCCGGAGGTATTAAACTGCAGGATAAATATATCCTGCGCATTATGTTGATTGCCGAGGGTGTCCTGGTAAAAGTTTCCACAGCCCAGGTCATAAGTGGGAAAATCTTTTGAACCTGTTGCTCCGCATACCCATACACTATTGCCTTGGCTTTGTATAGAATAGCCACCACTACCAGCATAGCCAGTGGTCCCAGTTCCACCATAATAAGTACTCCATATAAGCGCCCCCGAAGTATTGAAATGAGAAATAAAAGCATTCCCATATAATGACCCAAGTGCCGACTGATTATATGCCCCGGCAAGGGATTGGATGGGGAAGTTTGTTGAAGTCGTAGATCCTGTTACCCATACATTGGTGCCATCGCTAAAGATGGACGTTCCATTATCACCACCTCCAATTGAGCTACCACTTCCTCCAAAATAGGTTGCCCATTTAAGTACTCCGGAAGTACTAAACTGTAAGATAAAAGCATTTCCATTGCTTGATCCGATTGTAGACTGGTTATATGCCCCTGCTAGATTTTGCAACGGGAAATTGGATGAACTAGCAAACCCGGTGACCCATACGTTGGTGCCATCACTTTGAATAGAAGAACCTCTGTCGCCTTGAACGCTACCGGTCCCTCCGTAACCTCCGTAATAAGTAGCCCATTTAAGTACCCCGGAAGTAGTGAATTGCAAAAGAAAAGCGTTTTGTGCATTTACTTTCCCAAGTGCCGACTGATAATATGCTCCGCCTCCAGGATTCAGGAGAGGGAAGTTGGATGAAGTTGTAGAACCTGTCACCCATACATTCGTACCGTCACTTTGTATAGAATAACCCTCATCAAATCCGTTTCCTCCATAATAGGTTGCCCACTGGCGTACCCCAGAAGTATTAAATTGTAAGATAAAAGCATTGTTAGAATGTGATCCTCCGGGTGCAGACTGATTATATGCACCTGTAACGGATAGAGTAGGAAAATTTGTTGATTGTGTAAAACCTGTTACCCATACATTAGTGCCATCGCTATAGATAGATTCACTTGCATCAAATCCGCTTCCTCCATAATAGGTAGCCCATTTGAGCGCCCCGGAAGTATCGAACTGCATAATAAAGGCATTACCTGTGCCCGACTGAGTACCTTGAAAATAGGTATTACCTCCCGGATTCTGGGTGGGGAAATTTGTTCCGGATTCATATCCCGTCACCCATACACTTTGGCCATCGTCTTGCATACCAGTAACATCCTCAATTTCCCCAGATCCACTTCCTGCATAATAGGTCGCCCATACCAGGGTAGGATCTATGGTCAGCATTTTATTGGTATCATATTCAGATATTTTAAACCTAACTTCATTATTCTCTATTTTATATGTAGTCTGTATTCTATTATGTGTTTCTGTCATATAACACATAGGAGTTCCTTCTGTTATATCACCCATGGGTGTGCTTATTTCCAGGGAACCATCATGCATCAATACCGGTTTGTCAGTCCATTTATACTTTAGCCTTATCACTGAAGGATCAGCTCCCGGATGTACAATGAAATCATATTTCAATCCCTTAGACCTGCTATGTAATATCCAATCAATCCCCGGGTAGATGTTTTTAATGGTTATTTTTCCGTAGTTGTGAATATTCAAAATTCCATTAGGACAAATATCTCCCAGGTAATAGTCGGTTCTGTCTTGGCTTTCGTCTTCTTTTACTATGTTCTCTTTGCGTATATCTGCTCCAAGTAAATCCATATCGGCTCTGCAATACTCTTCCACCAGGCTGTCATCGTCATCAGTTCCATAACTTGAGACGAAAGGCGCAACTTGCTTTTCATACTTCTGAAAGTAGGTAAAAACGTAACTGAGACCACTTGTAGTTACATACATATCTACACCGGATGCACTGGTTTTAAATAACAGGCTATTAACAGCCTTACCTTGCATATCAGTCATTTGCCCCTTGTTCTCTAAAAAACGAATGCCGCTGCCGTTTTTAGTCCATTGGCCGACTTCAGTTTCTAAATCGCTGTCGACATTACCGCCCATAGCTGTAATGGATATCTCAATAATTAAAACAAATAAGAATATGCCCTTTTTCATTGATAATATTTTAAATAGTTACCGTCTTTTAGCACTTACACGCTAAAACTAATGAATGCGTTGGAAAAGGCTATGGACAAAAGATAGGACAAATTGTTAAACTCCTATTAATCAGATTGATTCAGAAGTATAATGAATCCTTTTTTCTTGATAAGACCCTCGATTAATTGATCAGCGGAGCTAATCCAACCTCTGCTATAAACAAAATAATATCTTTTATTGTATCAGCTGTAAAAAGCCTGCTTTCTTTAAGCTGTGTCCATTATAAAAGCTACCAGTAATAAGGTAATAATATACCCCGTCCGATTGCATGGTTCCGCTTGAACTTCTGCCATCCCATGAGTCCGCAAGAGCACTAGATTCAAATAGCTTTTTACCCCAACGGTTAAAGATCTCAATATTATAAGTTTGTAAACCCTCGGCCGTAACCGTGAAAGTTCTGTTCTTTAAATTTCCGTTAGGTGTAAATACGTTGGGAATGTATATACTATCGCAATCCTTTACTTCTACTGTTGCAGAATCAGTGGAAGCACATGTGCCGTTAGCCGCAGAAACTTTATACATAGTTGCGGTCAACGTTTGTACGGTTATACTACTGGTTGTTTCCCCGTTGCTCCATGCATAACTTGTTTCTCCGTTTGTGCCTCCGCTAACAATAAGGGTAGTGGTATCTCCCTCGCATATGGCAGGAGGTGTATTTAACGTAATGGTAGGATAAGAGCCACAGGCAATGCAGAATTTTCCTATAAGGGCAGGTTCTCCGCCTTGTATGGTGTCATAGTATTGATAATAGGCGCCTCCACCAGGGTTTAAAGTTGGGTAATGAGTGCTGGGATTAGCGCTGGCATCTCCTGCTACAAACAAATTAGTTCCATCACTTGCAATGTGACTTCCATCATTCTCAGCATCTTCTCCGTAAAATGTGGCCCATTTGCGCACTCCTGAAGGACTGAATTGCAATATAAAAACATCCGAATGTACAGCATGATGTTTTGTAGATCCTAAGGAGTCTCCATAGTAACTTCCGCATGTACCGTTTCCGGGAGAATAAGTAGGAAAAGTAGATGAGGTTGTCTCTCCGCAAACCCAAACATTGTTGCCATCACTTTGTATGGAAAATCCTTCATCAGTAAGGTTTCCACCATAGCATGTGGCCCATTTGCACACTCCACTTGTGTTGAATTGCAAGATAAACGCATTACCTGCTCCTGCCGGGGAGGCTTGAAAATAAGCACCACCACCCGGGTTTAAAGTAGGGAATGTAGCTCCTGATGCGGAACCGGTAACCCATACACTCGTCCCATCACTTTGTATGGAATAGCCTGCACCATTACTTCCGTTTGCTCCATAATAGGTTGCCCATTTACGTACCCCGGAAGTATTAAATTGTAAAATGAAGGCATTGGGTCCTACGTTAGTGCCTTGAAAATAGGCCCCTCCACCCGGGTTTAGAGTGGGAAAATCAGCTGATGCTGTTTGGCCTGTTAGCCAAACATTGCTCCCATCACTATAGATAGAGTAGGCTCCATCGTTCACGCTTCCTCCATAATAAGTTGCCCACTGGCGTACCCCGGAAGTATTAAACTGTAGGATAAATGCATTATCCTCACCAGACATAGCCGTTAGCGAACCTTGGAAATAGGCCCCACCCCCGGGATTCAGAGTTGGGAAATTATTAGAGCTTGCCAGGCCTGTTACCCATACATTAGTTCCATCACTCTGAATAGAAGTCCCTAGATCACCAAAGCCATTGGTTCCTCCATAATAGGTGGCCCATTTAAGCACACCGGTAGTTGAAAACTGTATAATAAATGCACTTCCATAAAATCCTAATGGAAGTGTATTGTTAAAATATGCTCCGCCACCGGGGTTAAGGGTAGGGAAATTGGTTGAGACTGTTGAACCTGTTACCCATACATTAGTACCATCACTATAAATAGATGAGCTTACATCACTTGTACTGCCTCCATAATAGGTAGCCCATTTAAGCACGCCTGCGGTTGTAAACTGCAAAATAACTATAGCGTTACTGGGAACTGATATTGTTGTAGAACCCTGGAAATAAGCTCCTCCACCTGGGTTTACGCCGGGAAAGCTTGTCTCTACCCCCACGCCAGTCACCCATACACTTGTTCCGTCATCAGACAAGCCTGTAACGTCTACACTTTCATTAACTGCGTTAAGCCCATAATAGGTAGCCCAAACAAGGGTGGGATCTATGGTAAGGGTTGCGTTTGTATCATATTTAGCTATATTAAACCGTATCTCGTTATTTTCAAGTATATAGTCAGTTTGTATTTTATTTCGTGGGTCGCCCGTATAACTTAAAGGTTTTCCTTCTGTTATAGTGCCCATGGGAACGCTTATTTTCAAAGAACCATCACTTTGTAGTTCGGGCTTAGCTGTCCACTTATAGTTTAATCTTATGAGCGATGGATTAGCACCGGGATGAACTACGAAATCATATTTTAATCCCTTAGTGCCTGTACATATTACCCAGTCAATTCCCGGGTAAATATTTTTGATGGTTACCTTTCCATAACTATGCACATCCTTAATTCCATAGGGACAAATACCGCCCAGGTAATAATCTGTCCTGTCTTCACTTTCATCTTCTTTTACTATATTTTCTTTGCGGATATCTGCATCAACTAGGTCCATATCGGCCCTGCAATATTTTTCAACTATACTGTCATCATTATCTGGCCCGAAGCTTAGAGTGAGAGGTGCAACTTGCTTTTCATACCTGTGTATGTTGGTAAAAACATAACTGAGTCCGCTCTTAGTAATGTACACATCTGTTCCGCCAGATTTAGCTTTAAACAACAAGCTGTTGACGGGCTTATGTTGCATATCAGCCATCTGTCCCTTGTTCTCGAAAAAACGGATGCTGTTACCATTCTTTATCCATTGGTTAACTTCTGTTTTTAGAGCAGTGTCAGTATTAACAGCCAAAGCCTTAATGGTTATGGCAATAATAAGAAATAGTACGGGGTAAACTTTTTTCATTTATAGGAGAAAGGTAATATCGTAATAGACGGTAGTGATAATAAATTGGTTGGGTATTATGGATTTTAGCTGAGCAAAAATAAGATAATCCACCTCACTGCTTCATCATATCAAATATGCTAATATGTGCTAATGCGTATAAAGTTCTCATATTATAACCATAATACAATACCAACCCTATGGCAGCTATTATTGCCAGCTCTATCAGTAAAACCCAAAAATATTTTCTTATTCCCAGTGTTTGCTGAATTGCATAATCCATTCCAAGAAAAAAAGCGGGAATAAAAAGTTCCAGCAACAGCACTATGCCGTGCGACATCCATCCACCCAGATCCTCATTCCCTCCCTGCATTTCTCCAATAAAGAGCACTAAATATTTTACAGTTACAACAACAGCTAAAATATTTAGGGGAGAAGGTCTGTATTTCATGACCTGTTTATTTTTGTTGCCATTGCCAGGCAGGCATTGCCTGATTGAGGTAATAGCAAAGAAAGACACGCTATAGGGATTAGTGCAGGCTTCATTGTGGTTATACTAAAATCGAGTAACGAATTTAATAATAAAATACTATATATTTAATCAAGCGAGTGATAAGCCTCATTCTCAACCTTAACCTCATTCTCAACCTAATACCTTACTTTTGCAATATATTAAGAGAATATGAAATCGGGATGGGTAAGTGTAGTAGGTAGCCCCAATGTGGGTAAGTCTACATTGGTGAACGCGCTGATAGGTGAAAAGCTTTCTATTGTTACCCATAAACCCCAGACCACACGTAAGCGCATCACTGCTATAGCCAACGGTGAAGGTTACCAAATGGTTTTCTCAGATACTCCCGGTGTTATAAAGCCTCACTACAAAATGCACGAGTCTATGATGAGGATGGTAGGAGAAGCGTTTGAAGATGCAGATATTATTATGGCTGTGATAGATGCAACTGAAAAGGAATTTGACCCGTCCCTGATAAAAAGGCTTACACAGATCAAACAGCCACTTATCATTGTATTGAATAAGATAGATATAGGCAAGCAAGAATATATAATGGCAAAGTATGAAGAGCTAAAGACCCTATTGGGGCCTAAAGAGATATTTTCTATATCTGCCTTGCTTGGCCATGGTGTTAAGGAGCTTAAAGAAATGCTTATTAAGTACTTACCGGAGGGAGAGCCATATTTTGGGGTGGACCAGCTATCAGACCAGCCAGAGAAGTTTTTTGCAGCAGAAATATTCCGTGAAAAGATATTGCTTAACTACCAGGAAGAGATACCGTATTCAGTGGAGGTTATTATAGAGGAGTTTAAGGAAACCGAAAAACTTACGCATATTCGCGCCGTTATATATGTTAACAGGCATACCCAGAAGGGGATAATTATTGGCAAAGCAGGTGCCGCACTAAAAAAGACAGCAACCGCGGCTCGTATAGAGATGGAAAAGTGGCTAAAAGAAAAAGTGTTCTTAGAAGTACAGGTAAAGGTCAAAAAGGATTGGAGAGAGGATGAGCGTCAGCTTAAGAATTTTGGTTATTAATAAGAATTTATGGCACGTATAGTAGCAATAGTAGGAAGGCCCAATGTGGGTAAGTCAACACTTTTTAACCGCCTTACAGGCAGGCGTGAGGCCATTGAAAACGAAACCTCTGGGGTAACCCGCGATCGTCATTATGGCAGGGTGGAATGGAACGGAGAGCATTTTACATTAATAGACACAGGTGGTTACGTAAAGGGCACTGACGATATTTTTGAATCTGAGATACGTAAACAAGTTGGCCATGCTATTGAAGAAGCTGACCTCATACTCTTTGTACTTGATATAGTTGAAGGCATAACCCCCTTTGATAAGTCAGTGGCAGATATGCTGCGGAGACTGAAAGACAAAGAAAAGAAAGTGTTACTTGTTGCCAACAAAGCGGATAATTTTGGAATGGAGCATATGGCTACAGAGTTCTATGCGCTTGGCCTGGGAGATATATTCCCTGTTTCATCAGTAAGCGGGGCTGGTACAGGCGACTTGTTAGATACAATGCTATTGTTGATGGCAGATAAACAGGACGATGCACCTATGAATGATCTTCCGCAAATAGCGGTGGTAGGGCGCCCCAATGTAGGCAAGTCTTCTTTCATCAATGCATTGTTTGATGAAGAAAGGCATATAGTTACCGAGGTGGCAGGTACCACGCGTGATGCGGTAGATACACGTTTTACCCGTTTTGGAAACGATATAATGTTAATTGATACTGCAGGGCTTCGTAAAAAAGGCAAGGTAGATGAAGATGTGGAGTTCTATTCTGTACTGCGTACCGTTAAAGCCATTGAGCGTGCAGATGTTTGTTTGCTTGTATTAGATGCACAACAGGGCTTTGAAGCACAGGATATGAGTATATTCAGTCTTGCAGTTAATAACCATAAGGGTGTGGTTGTAATTGTAAACAAGTGGGATCTGGTAGAGAAAGACACAAAAACTACTGAAGCCTATGTAAAGCTCATTCATAAAAAAATGGCGCCCTTTAATGATGTGCCTATCGTATTTACCTCTGTCCTGGAAAAGCAGCGTCTTCTAAAGGTTTTGGATGTGACTATGAAGGTTTATAATAATCGTAAAAAGAAGATAAGCACTTCCAGACTTAATGAGGAAATGCTTCCTATCATAGAAGGTACGCCGCCACCTTCATTAAAAGGCAAATTCGTTAAGATAAAGTACATTACACAACTTCCCACTGTATTTCCTGCGTTTGCTTTCTTCTGCAACCATCCAAAATATATTCGGGAAGACTATACCCGTTTCCTTGAAAACCAATTTCGCGAGAAGTTCGATTTCAATGGAGTACCTATTGAGATATTCTTCAGACAGAAGTAGATTTTTTTGAATTCAGGAAACAGAATTCAGGAGCCAGAATTGAAAATGGAACGCTGATAACACTGATTCGTCGGATGTTCGCTGATTTATCCGTGTTGATCAGTATAATCCGTGTAGTCCGTGTTCTATGGTCTTTACTTTAGTAGTCTTCAACTTTATAACTTTCAACTATTGGTGGATTCTATCGCAAGATTGTTTCGTAATTTTGGATTTTTGGTATTAATTCGTAACTTTTAATTTGTAATTCTTTTGTCCAACCGCCTTATAAACGAAAGCAGTCCTTATCTTTTACAGCATGCCAATAACCCTGTGGACTGGTATCCCTGGGGCGACGAAGCATTTAAAAAAGCTAAGGAAGAAAATAAGCTTCTCATTGTAAGTATTGGTTATTCCGCCTGCCATTGGTGCCATGTAATGGAGCACGAATCGTTTGAAGATGCCGAAGTGGCAAGGTTAATGAATGCCTACTTTGTATGCGTAAAAGTAGACAGAGAGGAACGTCCTGATGTGGATCAACTATATATGGATGCGGTGCATCTTATGTCGGGCAGGGGAGGATGGCCTCTCAATTGTTTTGCTTTGCCGGATGGTAAACCTATATACGGGGGTACTTATTTCCCAAAAGAAAACTGGATGGAGATTCTTGAATCGCTTAAGAACCTTTATCAGAATGAACTTAACAAGGTTCTGGAGTTTGCAGCTGAAATGGAAAGAGGTCTGATAAGCACTTCTGCAATGCCTGATTTCAAGCCTTCACAAGATATTATTAATATGAAATTTATTGATGCACTGGTGGCAAAAATGGAACCCGCATTCGATAAAACATATGGCGGATATGGCCATGCGCCTAAATTCCCCATGCCCAACAATTACGAGTTCTTGCTCCATTACGCTTATGTATTAAAGAGCACAGATCGCTTACAAGAAGCAAAAAACATTACAGATTACGTTTGCCTTACCCTGGATAAAATGGCTATGGGCGGAATATACGATGCTATTGGTGGAGGCTTTGCACGCTATTCAACCGACACTATATGGAAAGCGCCTCACTTCGAAAAAATGCTTTACGATAACGGACAGCTTATGTCACTTTATGCAAATGCATATAAATTCAGTGGCAATAAAGAGTACAAAGAAGTGGTACATGGTATTTATAGCTTTGTAACTCACAAATTGATGTCTTCCGATGGTGGCTTTTACTGTGCCCTGGATGCCGATTCTGAAGGGGTAGAAGGAAAGTATTATGTTTGGAAGAAAGAGGAATTACAAACTCTGCTGAAAGATGACCTTACTCTTTTCTCTGCGTATTACAGCATCAACGATGCAGATGTATGGGAAGATGAAAGTTTTATTCTCTTCAGGAAGCAGAGTGATGAAGGGTTTTGTAAAGAGAATCATATATCCACCGTTCTTTTAGAAGATAAAAAGAAAGAATGGGTAAAAATACTTGCTCTATACAGACAAATGCGCACTGCACCAGGGCTAGATGATAAGATACTTGCATCATGGAATGGACTTATGCTAAAGGGTTTGGTAGATGCATATAATGCAACTGGTGATGTATCCTATCTGGACACTGCTTTTAAGAATGCGAATTTTATAAGCGAAAAGCTAATGGCTAAGGATGGTTCCTTGTGGCGCAATTATAAAAATGAAAAAGCTACCATTCCTGCTTTCCTTGACGATTACGCCTTTGTAGCCGAGGCCCTGTTTGAATTATATCAATGTACTTTTGATGAGAAATGGCTGCACCTATCAGAACAGTTGGTGAAATATGCTTTTACGCATTTTTACGATAAGGATAAAAACATGTTCTACTACACTGCAAACTATCACAAGGCCATTATAGCACGCAAAGCCGAGACATCTGATAATGTTATTCCGGCTTCTAATTCGGCTATGGCTAACTTGTTATTTAAGTTGGGACATTGCCTTGCAAAAGAAGAATACATCAAGATTGCTGGAGGCATGTTATCGTGTGTGAAAGATGGTATGAGTAACTATCCCTTTGGCTATTCTAACTGGTGCATACTTGCACTTAACCAATGCAGTTGGTTTTATGAGGTTGCTATAACCGGGGATGAAGCCGCTGAGTACCGCGATTCTATGAATAAAAAATACTTGCCTAACAAAATTATTCTGGGTGCCGAAAGCAAATCTAATTTGGAATTGTTAAAAGAAAAATTTGCGGAGGACAAAACCCTTATTTATGTTTGCGAAAATAAAACATGCTTTGCGCCTGTGTCTTCACCGGAAGAGGCAATGCCAATTATTGAACGTGTAAAATGAGGTGGAGTAGGGCGATTCTTTTTTCATTTCTTATGTTATCTGTTCTCACGGGTTATGCACAGATGGCTGCCTTCCAGGATGATGCTGATATCATAACACCTTCTTTTAAATACGAAGAAATACGCACAAAAAAGATTGCATCCCTTATGATACGCATCGAAGAAAAGCCTGATGGCAAACGTATAACAGATGACGGTCTTGTGCAGTTTTATCGCTTTGATTCCGCAGCCAGGCTGGTAGAATCGTATTACACAATCAAGGAAATTGGCGATAGCTGGGATACCGTTCGTGCTCATTATTACTACAATAAGAATAATAAGTTGGTAACCAAAAGAACGAGTGACAGAGGAGTTTTTGATACCTGGTATTATGTTTGGTATGATAATGGCATGCTAAAAAAGGAAGCACATGTACAGGAAACACCTGGCCCGGGTATAGGCCCTGATTTTAAGATAGGTAACCAGAAAATGATATCATGTGACAGCTTTGCATATAATATATATCCTAAACAGGTACAGCGTTTTGGTTATAACGAACAAAATACTTTATACGAAAAAGCAATAACACAATACGATGATAAAAAGCGTATGATCAGTCGGTATTCTCACTATCAAGTAGGATGGTTGTTTTCGCAGGTAGATCTTAAGTATGATTCCATATACAGGTTAAAAGAATATACATACGCATCTAATCTGAGTGGAGAAATACACACCAGCGTTCGCCTTAGCTATGATAAATATGGGAATATACTTGTAGAAAAAGTTTACTCAGGCGATAAGCAATTGCATGAAATAGAATACCTGTATGATAATAATACAGGTCTTATATCCGATAAACTGGATCGAGACTATGCCAATAGTCTGATAAGTATTTTAAAGTTTAGCTACACCTTTTTGGATGTAGATGATGTTCCACCTCCAACTAACTAGATTTAAGAATTCTTAGATTTCCTGTCTCGCAATTTTCTGTACTTGCTAAGTACTAAGTGTTTAAGTGGGAGATTAATTCAATATAAATAAATAACCAATTAAGTCATACATTGTTTAATAATAAGGTAACAAAGAGTTGAGATGGGATTGGTGTGTTGAGGGTATCCTTGCGGCATAATTAAAACCCCGATAATGAAAACACAATTACACTCAATTTCAAAGTTCAAAACTAGTTTGTTTTGTACAATATTTATGATGTTTGCTGCATCATTAAGCGCTCAAAATTACTATCCTACTAATCCAAACACCGACTTGTCGCAAACAAGTAATTGGACAACGAGCGTATCGGGTATTGGAGGAACAAATCCTCCGAATTTTACAACCGCTGGCCAGGTATTTTATGTTATAGACTCTAGCGGAGCTAATAATGCAAATCCTACTATTCTTTCTGCATGGACTGTAAGCGGAGCTGGCTCCGGAGTTGTAATAGGTGAGGGAATAAATGCTGTTAATTTTATAATTCCTGCTGCAAATTCACTTACCGGTACAATAATTAATATTAACGCAAACGCTACTTTAAAAGTAAGTAACCTTACTGGTATTACCTGGCCTACAATTGCAAATCCTGCCAGCACAGTAGATTTTCTGAATCTGAATAGCGTAACCATACCCCTCACTGTTACTTATGGCAATGTTATTTTAGATAATACTATCCTTAATAATGCTGTTGCCGGTGGTTTTGACTTTACCGGTAATCTCACCCTTCAAAACGGAGCTTCTTTTAATCCTACTTCTGTTGCTATTGATTTGGTTATGTCAGGGGCCAATAACCAAACTATTACAGGTAACAGCCTGACCATTAACTGTAATAAGTTTATGGATAGTCTTAAAACAAACGGTAACACTGCATTGGCTGCCAACACAAACATAAAAACCTTAAGCTCACTTCAGCTACATCAAACTGGCTCAACCAATACATTTAGCGACGGAGGGAACACTATTACCTGCGGCAATAACGTTAACACATGGGGAGTTGCTTCGGCCTTTAACTTTACCGGAACTCTTATTTTAAATGGCTCTTCCGGGACCCAAAAAATAGACAACAATAATACTAATTCTGCACCGACTGCTGCTGTGGCAGCCTTTAATAATATTACTATTAATTGTACCGGTTCGGGCAAGGTTTCTTTTATTACAAGTGCAGGCACAAATCCTGTTATTAATATAAAAGGTAACTTGGTAAATAATTTGGCCGGTACGGGTACTATTCTTCTTGTTTCTACCAGTCCTTTAACAGGTGTAGATACTTTTAATATTGGAGGTAATTTAAGTACTACGGGTACTACGCCATTTACTTACAATGCTCATACAATCTATAATTTCAACGGCAGTTCTCCTCAAACACTTACAACATCTATAGCAACCCCTGGTGAAGTTATTTCTAACCTAGAAATCAGTAATTCAAATGGAGTAATATTAAATTCTGCTTACTCTATATTAGCTGCAAGTGGTAGTTTTAACCTTAATAAAGGAGTGCTGAATACCACCCTTACACATATTCTTACACTTAATGCCGGCTCTACTGCAACAGGTGGATCTGCTACTTCGTATGTTAACGGACCGCTTGCAAAAAAAGGCAACACAGCATTTACTTTCCCTGTAGGAGGCAATGGCCATTACGCACCTATTGGTATAAGTGCGCCTGCTAATGCAACAGATGCTTTTACCGCTTCTTATGCATTTGCCTGTGCTTCTGCAAACCCTGCATTTAATACACCGCTTACCAATGTTTCAGCTGATGAAACATGGAGTCTTAACGAAACCGCCGGTTCTGACCTTGTGAATGTTATTCCTTCATGGCAAAACAATGCGGCAAGTGGTATTTCTACATTCGATGGAACTTTAGTAGTTGCGTCATATAGCGCCGGTTCATGGAGCTCTATTGGTCAAAGTTCTATTACAGCCGGTACCAGCGGCAATGTTTCATCTACTTCAATTCAGCCACCAGCAAGTGCCGGAGAATATACTTTTGGTTCAACTAATGCTACTTCGAACCCTTTACTTACTCCTATTGGAACAACATTAACAATTAACAACTATAACTGCGGTGGTAATACAGGAAGCATAACAGCTGTGCCATCCGGCGGTAATGAGGTTTATTCCTATTCATGGGCACCTGCGGGTGGAACATCCATAACTGCAACAGGTCTTACAGCAGCTAATTATACAGTTACCGTAAATGATGCAAACGGATGCAGCGCGTCAGCGGCTAGTGGATTATTACCAGGCGGGTTTTCGATCACCAATATAACTTCTACCCTCTCCTCGTGTGGTGGAAGTACTGGTACTGCAACAGTTACCGCAGGAGGTGGAACAACTGCTTATACATATGCATGGAGCAATAGCGGAACAACATCAGGTATTAGTGCACTATCTGCAGGTTTGTATACTGTAACAGTTACAGATGCTCATACGTGTAATGCAACATCTGGTGTAACAGTTTCCACGCCTAACGCGCCAAGAGATTCGATCATCAATATCACCAACAACCTTTGCTATGGTGATAATAGCGGAACTATCACGGTAGGAGTGCAGGTAGGTACTCCCCCATATACCTTTGCATGGAGCACAGCAACAACTCAAACTAATGCAATGGCTACAAGTCTTACCGCAGGTACATACACAGTTGTAATTACCGATGCTGCGCATTGTGTGTCATCCAGCAACGGCACATTGGTTGATCCTGCGCAGTTGAGAGACTCTGCAGTTTCTATTCATAATGGATGCGGAACATTGCACAATGGTTCAGCTACTGCAGGTGTAATAGGAGGCACAGGTGCATACACATATTCCTGGAATACCAACCCTGTGCAAACTTCACTAAGTGCCACAGGCCTATCTGCAGGAACGTATACACTTTCTGTTAATGATGCAAATAACTGTACAACTAACTCGTTCTTTACTATTGTACCCGGTACCATACCAACAGTTACATTTAACCTGGCAGCAGACAGTATCCAATGTGATACAGTAACGCAAGTTGTGCTTACCTCGTTTGCAAGCCCAACAGGCGGAACCTTTACCGGAACAGATGTGAGTGCAAATGCATTCCACCCGCATACAGCTGGTAACGGCAGTTATGCAATAAAATATAAATTCACCAATGGCAGTGGTTGCTCCGATTCTGCTACACAATCGATCAGGGTAAAAACTTGCTCGGTTACAGGTATTGGACAGATATCTGCCAATGAAAGCAGTGTAGTAATTTATCCTAATCCTAATAATGGTCAGTTTAATTTAAGCGGCCTTACTAAGGGTGCTGCTGTAGAAGTGTATAACGAAATAGGAATGCTTATAGGTAGCACAAAGGCAGTAAATGAAACAATGACGTTGAATATATCCGACAAAACCAACGGAATGTATTTAGTAAGGATCATCAGTGCAGATGGAGCATCTTCTTCCTGGCAGAAGGTTATAAAACTTCAGTAGTAAATTCTATTGAGTCGATCTAAAAGCCTTCCGAGCGATCGGAAGGCTTTTTTTAATATTCGTAAGCGCCTGTCGAATTATTCCCTTTCCACTTAGCTTCATTCTGTTCTTCAAGCCTCATGTATTGGATATACTGGTCATTATCGAGCACGGATTTTATCTTCTTGTCTCTGTCATCACGTAATTCCTCTATCTCCTTATGTATGGCATCATTATCTATGTTGTTCTTAGAAAATGCAGCTTGCACAGATTGTGCATAATCTTGTTCAATGGTACTGAGCAGGGTTTCTTCTTCCGTTGAGATATGACTAACGTTTGCTTTTATTTCTGCGGTCTTCTTCTGTGCCATAAGGTTTACGTCAAAGGCAGGCATAACATCGGTTTGCGCGGGAACACTAATAGCAACCACTATGAATGTTGAAAGAACTAATAGCTTTAACTGTTTCATACCTATGATTATTTTATCAAAGGTATTGAGCCCTAAGTCCTTTAGTAAGGAATATCGTTAAGCTAGTGAAGAAGTAGCCTGAACTGTCAGGCCTTGTGGGTGAACCTACTTTACAGGAGTGATCTTCTTTTCTATGGGTAGTTCTATCTTGTCGTCGCTGGTGTAGCTGGAATACTTTGTTAACTGGTCCTGTACATATTGATCCCATTTCTTCTGGCCGGCAGCATCTGTACCCATTTTGGTTTCATCATCATACTTGGCAGATTCATCCATAAAGTCCTTATTGGCTTGCTTGTTTATTCTTTGCGCTATAATGTAAAATTTGCCAATAGTTTTATACGTAGAGTCGGGGAGCTGTTTCCTTTCCATCCTTGCATGTACTTCAGCAAGGTCAAAACGGGTTTGTTCATGGTGCAGGGCGTCATCTGTCTGGCCGTCAGCATCCGGCCTGGCAGAGTTTTCCTTATTAAAGGCCGCATATACGTTGGCTATCATGGTCTGATCATCCTTTTGTTCAGGTAAAATCAAAATGCCCAAGGCGCTTTTCACTTTGTGTTTACCTGTTTTAGGTTCATCTTTTTTAAAATCTTTCCAGGTAATTTGCTTCATAGCATCCCAATATATCTGGTCGCCATTGCCAAGCATAGAACTAAATGGGAAACTTGCCAATACAAAAAACAGAACCACATACACTTTCTTCATAAATCTTAATTTTAATGGGTAAAAACGTTGAAATTACTTAGGCCGGAATTATTTATGATCATACAAAACAGCTAACCTTAGTCAAGCGATTGTGTGGGTTGTCCTGCCAATGAAATAATCTGCTTATACTCTTCCGGTGAAGTATTGCTGTAAAAATAATCAATGGGGTTTATCTTAGTTCCATTCCTTATAACTTCATAGTGAACGTGGTCGCCTGTGCAATCACCGGTACAGCCAACGTATCCTATTACCTGTCCGCGTTTTACTTTTTCTCCTGCCACAACAGCAAACCTGCTCATGTGGCCATAAAGAGTTTTGTAGCCAAACCCATGATCTATTACAACGTGGTTGCCATATCCTTGTTCGGTAGCATCAGCCATTTCAACTACACCATCACCGGTTGCGTATATAGGAGTGCCTTCGGGAGCAGCAAAATCAATACCCGTGTGCATTTTTTCCACTTTATAAATGGGGTGTATCCTCCAACCGAAGCCGGAGATAATAGCCGTATGCGTTCTATCATTTATAGGTTCTATAGCTGGTATGCTGGCAAGCATTTTTTCCTTATTCTTTGCAATTTTCTCTAATTCATCGTAAGACTTGGACTGAACATAGATTTGCTTAATAAGTTTATCCATGTTGCGGGTTGCATCTACCATTAGTTGAGAATTGGTATATCCATCCAGATCTTTATAACGGTCCGATCCACCAAAGCCTGCCTGGCGCACTGCATCAGGTATAGGCTGGGCATCCAGTACTACTCTGTAAATATCATTATCTCTCGATGCCATGTTCTTAAGCACATCTGACATCTTACCCATTTTGTTGTTGAGTAGGCTATATTGAAACTGTAATTCTGATATCTCACGTTTTAGCTGCTTTTCCTTAGGGGAGTCAAATATGCTAAAGCCAATAACCAATACTATAAAGGAAAAGAAAACACTTGTGAGCAAATAGGATAATACCTTCAGCATTTTGTCGCGCAGACGATGCTGAACCTTTTCGAGGGCTAGTGTCTTGGTATTAAAAATGTACTTATTTGCCATGACTCACAAAAATAGCCTTATTTTTGAGTTAATTTAATAGTACAAAGCTAAGAAAAATATTTTGCAAAGATAAGCCTATGAATTCTGCCGAGGTTAGAAAACAATTCCTGCAATTCTTTGAGTCAAAAAAGCATCTGATAGTGCCTTCTGCGCCTATTGTGGTGAAAGATGATCCAACTTTGATGTTCACCAATGCCGGGATGAACCAGTTTAAAGAGACTTTTCTAGGTCATGGCAAGCAAAAGAGCAACCGCATTGCAGATACCCAAAAATGCCTGAGGGTATCGGGGAAACACAACGACCTGGAGGAAGTGGGGGTAGATACCTACCACCATACCATGTTCGAAATGTTGGGTAACTGGTCTTTTGGCGACTACTTTAAAAAAGAAGCTATTGCTTGGGCATGGGAGCTCCTCACAGAAGTATATAAGATAAATAAGGATAACCTATACGTAACTGTATTTGAAGGTGACAAAACAGAAAACCTTGCTTTTGATGAAGAGGCACAGAAATACTGGCTAGCCTATGTGCCTAAGGAAAAGATAATACTTGGTAACAAAAAGGATAACTTTTGGGAAATGGGTGAAACAGGCCCCTGCGGACCCTGTTCTGAGATACATGTGGATTTAAGAAGTGTTGATGAACAAAAGAAAGTAAGCGGGAAAAGCCTTGTAAATACAGGTCATCCACGAGTTATAGAAATATGGAATTTGGTGTTCATGGAGTTTAACCGCAAAGCAGATGGCTCTTTGGAAAAGCTACCTGCTAAGCATGTAGATACAGGTATGGGCTTTGAACGCTTGTGTATGGTATTACAAGGCAAGCATTCGAGTTACGATACCGATGTTTTTCAGCCCCTGATAAAAGAGATAGAAAAGATATCGGGTAAGCTTTATGTATCAGATGACAATAGCGAAGTACAAGAAAAAATAAACATAGCAAATAGGGTTATTGCAGATCATATACGTGCCATATCTTTTACCATAGCAGACGGACAACTGCCATCTAATACTGGGGCTGGCTATGTGATACGCCGCATATTGCGCAGGGCAGTGCGCTATGGTTATCAATCGCTTGACCTTAAAGAGCCGTTTCTTTACCATTTGGTAGATGTTCTTGTTAAGCAGATGGGCGATGCCTTTCCGGAGATAGTAAAGCAGGAAAAGCTTGTTAAGAAAGTAATTCAGGAAGAAGAAATGGCTTTTATGCGCACTCTCGAGAAAGGTATTCAGCGAATAAATGTGTTTTTAGCGATTCGGGACGTAAGAATAAAGGAAATTATTAATGAAGCAATTAATACTAGCACAGAAGAAAAGGAGATAATTAAAGCTAAGATAAAGAAACAAGTAAATCTTGTTGTCCCAGGTGAGCTTGCCTTTGAGTTGTATGACACTTTTGGATTTCCTATTGATTTAACACAATTAATTGCTAAGGAGTGGGATTTTGGAACACACCTCTTGGGGTATGATGAAAAGATATCTATGGATGATATTATAAAGGAGATGAAACTGAGGTGGAGTATAGATATGGAAGGTTTCCAACGGGCATTGGAAAAGCAAAGAGATCGTTCTCGCTCCGCCACAGCAGTTGGTACAGAAGACTGGACGGTGCTGAAAGATAAGGTAGATGTGGCTTTTGTAGGATATGATAAGATACAGGAGAAGTCACATATTATAAGATACAGAAAGATAAAAGTTAAGAACAAAGATCAGTATCAAATAGTACTGGATAAAACACCTTTTTATGCCGAGAGTGGTGGGCAGGTGGGCGATACAGGCTTTTTAGAAGCAAATGGAAAGAGGGTACGAATTATAGATACCCAAAAAGAGCATAACCTAATTATTCATTTTGCGGAAGCACTCCCGGAACATTTAGACGCTTCCTTTACTGCTATAGTTGACCCAGTTAAAAGAACACTTACTGCAGATAATCACTCTGCCACACATTTGCTGCATGCAGCCCTGCGCAAGGTTTTGGGTAAGCATGTGGAACAGAGAGGTTCGCTGGTTAGCCCTGATTATTTACGATTTGATTTTTCGCACTTTTCTAAAATAACCGACGAGGAACTCAGGGATATTGAATCATTGGTGAACCAAAAGATAAGGGAGAACATATCTTGCGAAACAAAAGTAATGCCTGTTGACGAGGCTAAAAAGCTCGGCGCTATGGCATTGTTCGGAGAAAAGTATGGTGATACAGTTCGTGTAGTTACTATGGATAAGAACTATTCCATAGAGCTTTGTGGGGGTACGCATGTAAAAGCGACGGGACAAATTGGTTTCTTTAAAATACTGTCAGAAAGCGCTGTGTCAGCAGGTATTAGGCGTATTGAAGCAGTCACGGCATTAAAGGCAGAGGAATATATCAACGCTCAAGTGTTTACTTTGCGCCAGGCTGCTGAGGCTTTGAAGGCTCCTAAGGACATACTAAAAAGTATACATGATCTGCAAGAGCAATTGGCAGAACAAGGTAAGCAGATAGAAAAGCTAGCTCGGGAACAGGGCAAGAATGTTAAAGCTTGTTTACTTGAAGAAAAGAAGCAGATAGGTGACGTAGTATTTATTGGTGATAAGATAGACGTGCTTTCTGCTGATGTAGCCAAGGATATATGCTTTCAGCTGAAGAGTGAAGTGTCTAACTTGTTTATGATAGTGGGAGCAGAGATAAATGGCAAAGCCAACCTTTTCCTTGCATTATCCGATAACCTGGTAAAGGAAAAGAATTGGAACGCATCTACCCTAATCCGTGAGTTTAGTAAGGAGATACAGGGTGGAGGAGGTGGACAACCTTTTTATGCCACAGCTGGTGGAACTAATATACCTGGCATTCAAAATGCTATAACAATCGCAAAGGATTGGGTGGAGAATAATAAGTAATTAAAATGAACATTCTTTCAATTTCGGCTTTAGCAGTAGGGGCTTGGTGCATTATCAATGGCATATTGCACGATATTTTTGTGCTTAAATCTGATTACGGAAAACAATATGATAGGGAGCTATTAAGGCTTTTAATGGATGGCCATGTGCTTATTACATGTGGTGCTATTCAGGCAGTAAGTTTTATTGGATTACAACATAATGCCCACTGGGCTTATGCTGTAGCTGCCATTGCTACAATAAGTCTTCTTGTTTATTGCGCCATGATATGGCCATTCTTAAAATCCGTGGTAACCATGATGTTGAACTTGGCCTTGCTAGGATTGATTATAGTGGCATGGTTTAAATAATGTACTCTATGTTTTCGAAAATAGGGTTGTTTTTTCAATAAACCTCAAAGCAATAGTGAACAGATTCTCTATAAAATATTTTTACCTCTTTTTACTTTTAAGTATTACTACTTTATGCTCTCATGCACAGAGTAAGCATAGTAATTCCAATAAAACCAAGGATAGTATTTCGATAAATTTAGAGGTGAAAAAAAGTGCCGGAATAAATTCCGGTAATAGTCAGTTAATATTAGAGCGGGAAGTTGACTCGCTAAAAAACATTTTAAAAAGCCAAAAAGAAGATACCAACAAAGTAAATATCATTAATCTACTTACAGAAAAACTGGGACAACTGGGCTATAAGGATAGCTCTTTGCAATATGCTAAAAGCGCAATAGTGTTAGCCGAAAAAATTGCATTTAAAATGGGCAAGGCAAATGCTTTAAATAACTCCGGTGTTGCCTATTATGAACTTGGAAATTATCCTATGGCGCTCAAATTTTATCTCAGGTACTTAAATATAAGCCAGGAAATAGGATATAAAAGAGGCATGATAGCGTCCTACGGCAATATTGGAAATCTTTATCGTGCCCAGGGTAATTACCCTAAAGCATTAGAATATGATTTTAAGTCGCTAACCTTATCACAGGAACCCAGATACAAAAGCTATACTGCAACTTCTTTGGGCAATATAGGGCTTATATACCAGGTAATGGGCGATAATATCAAAGCTCTTGATTACTTTTTTAAGGCTCTAAGCATAAACCAGGAAATCAAAAACAATTATTCGATTACCATCGACTTTACCAACATAAGTCTCAGTTATTATCAAGAAAAAGATTATGCTAAAGCACTTGAGTATTGTTTTAAGGCGACAGCTCTTGCTCAGGGGATAGGCTATAAAAATATTCTTACAAAAGACTTTGAGATTATTGGAGGAGTTTATTCGGACCAGAACGATCTACCTAAAGCCCAAGATTATTGTTTTAAGGCTCTAAAAATAGCCGCAGAAACCGGAGACATTAAATCGGTTGCCGAATTATACTCCGATTTAGGGAGTCTTTGTATTATGCTTAAGAAATATAAACAGGCAAGAATTTTGCTTGATTCAGGTCTTGTAATTTCAAAAACGATTGGTGACAGGCCAACCACAAAAGATAATTATCGATATCTCGCTCAAATTGATAGCGCTACAGGTAATTACAAAGCCTCGGATGACGAATACAAACTATATATTATTTACAGAGATAGTATTATCAACCAGGAAAGCATTCAGAAAATTACGCAGATGGAATTGAATCAACAATTCCAAAAAATAGAGGATTCTATTAAAGTGGAACAGGCAAAAGCTATTAGCATTAAAACATCTGAAGTTAACAGAAAGCGTATCGTTATTTATAGTATAACTGCAATCTTGCTAATTGTTATCATCCTGGCAATATTTTTAATAAACAGGCAGCAGGCAAAACGTAAAAAGGATAAAGCAATTTTTGAAAGGGAAAAATATCAGATAGAGAATGAATTGGCAAAGTCTAAAGCCACGCTTGACCAGTACGTAAAAGACCTGATGGAAAAGAATGCATTGTTAGAGCAATCTAATATTGATTTGGAAAGTATTAAGAACCTGAAAGCTAAAGAAATAGATGAGGAGAGAATTGAGCACCTGGAGGATTTAAATAATGCAACCCTCCTTACTGAGGATGATTGGGATAAATTTAAAGATCTGTTTGGGAAAGTGTATAAAGGATTTTTTATTCGGTTAAAAGAAAAACTGCCTGACCTTACCCCGGCAGAAATTAGATTTATTTGTTTAACCAAACTTAAATTAGATACTAAGCAAATGGCAAGTATTTTGGTAGTGTCTTCCGATACTATCAAAAAATCGCGCTATCGCTTACGAAAAAAACTAGGTTTGTCCGATGATGATAACATAGAGGGTGTTATAGCATCTATCTGATTATCAGTATTTTAGGTATTTGTCCACCGCTTTGTGTACCCGGTTTCTTTGGATGTAGCCATGCTATGGGCATAGTTTTGTTTCCTGAAAATTATTCAGAAAACAAACTAAACTACATCAAATGAAAAAACAATTCCTATTGATCTGTTCCATACTCTGCTTATGTATAGTTGGTTCCGATGCCCAGTATACTGATCTGCTTAATTTCAACGGTACAACTAATCCAAAGGGTTTTTCACCTCAGGGATCATTAACACCTTCTATTACGGGAGATACCTTGTTTGGAATGACCTCTGGCCTGGGTAATAATGGGAATCCCATGGCCGCAGGTAATATATTTATGATTGACACTAATGGAAGCAACTATAAAGACCTGCTTAATTTCAATGGCTTAAATAGCCCTCAAGGGTTCACTCCTTATGGATCATTGACAAGATCTGGAAATGTAATGTATGGAATGACTTATAATGGCGGTGGCGCATTTGATGGTGGTTGCATATTTTCAGTAAATACAGATGGTACCGGATACAGAGATCTTTTGAATTTCGATAGCATAAACGGTGACCTTCCTTTTGGCTCACTAACATTATCAGGAGGAGTGTTATATGGGATGACAGCATTTGGAGTAACTAATTATGAGCAATTTGGGGGAGGAGGTGTTTTCTCAATACATACCGATGGCAGCAGCTTTAAAGAATTGGTTGGATTTAATGGCACAAATGGCGACCAGCCAATTGGCTCTTTAACACTTTCGGGGAAAACGTTATTCGGAATGACATCGCATGGTGGAATAGATAGTGGTGTCATATTTTCTG
>Ga0206878_10188_pt1 | contig 26412 bp, 20 predicted proteins | sample Alteio_BWOrgCont_8_FD_152621 | JGI IMG/M metagenome (GOLD analysis project Ga0206878, IMG submission 152621) | Enriched cells from forest soil in Barre Woods Harvard Forest LTER site, Petersham, Massachusetts, United States -... | ecosystem: Environmental > Terrestrial > Soil > Temperate forest >... | reverse complement strand
TCACGGACAACCTGACTGCAAATCCTGAAGGCCGCCTGCAGATCAGAAAATTGCCGGGCGGCAGCATGACAGCCACAGGAGAATTGCAGCTTCATGAACAAAAAAAGAAAAAAAACCAGAACATTTTTCAGGCTTACGGTCAGAAGCTTGCCATCCGCGAAGGTCGACTGATTTATACAGGCGGTGCGCTCGCGAATCCCGGGCTTGCCATTACCGCAGTCAAAACCATCCGCTCGGTGGGACCATCCGCAAGCAATTCTGCTTTTACTGAAAATCCTGGATTGCAGCCTGTTTACATGGGGAGCAACACCCTGACAGCAGGGATTCATGCCACAGGCACCCTGGAACATCCTGAGGTTACCCTGTTTTCAGATCCCGCCATGACCCAGACAGATATTTTGTCATATCTGGTGTTTGGTGTTCCGCGCTCACAAATTACCGCAGGACAGGCTGCCATGCTCCTGCCAGCACTTGTAGTCCCTGTGGGCGATGGACCCCTTGCAAAGGCGCTGAAAGACCGGTTCAGCCGGACGGAGCTACATCTGGAATCCACACGCTTTTTCAATTCAGGCACAGGCTCGACCATCTCAACCACAGCCCTTGTGATTGGCCAGAGAATCACGCCCAAACTGTCCCTGCATTACAGCATTGGATTGCTTTATCCCATTTCCATTCTTAACATGCGCTATGAAATCACCAAACGCTGGGCATTGCAGTCAGAAAACAGTACCATGGACAACGGTGCGGATTTGCTGCTAACGATTGAACAGGATTAAGGGAGGAATCATGAAAAGTAAATGGGCTGTGATGCTGCTGGGTGGATGTCTTGCAACTGCGGCTTTTGCTGCAAACCCATCGGATCAGATCATCAAACCCTGGACCAAACCACTGCCAGCAACAGGCGCTCTCAGCGTCGAATCCATCCCGCCGCTTTTGACTGCCAAAGCAGCTCCAAAAAACGCCAAATCAGCCGCAGCTTCCAAAAGCCGTTAAGCCGAATCAGGCTGTCTCAGTAGCAACTGCTTCTGGTATGTCAGATTCTTTTGATGATGCCGGATTCTGGCGTTCTGCACTGCCACCTGCTTCCAGCACTTCACGAATCACAAACCGCGGACGCTTTCTGACTTCCTGGTAGATGCGACCGATATATTCGCCGACAATCCCAAGGCCCATCAATACAATACCAATCAGGAAAAACAGGATGGCAAACAGGGTAAAGACACCCTCGACCTCGGGACCGACCACAAACCGCCGCGCCAGCAAAAAAATCACAAACAGAAAACTGCAGACAGACACCCCAATACCAATCAGCGTAAAGACCTGCAGGGGGAATACCGAAAAGCCGGTGATTAAATCAAAATTGTAGCGAATCAGTTTGTAGAGCGAATAATTGGATTCTCCCGCAAAACGGGTTTCATGGGCTACGCCCACTTCAACCGGATTTGTCGCATAATTGAGTGCGAGCGCCGGAATAAAAGTCGTTGATTCGCCGGTGGATGCCATCAGATCGACAATCCGCCGGCTGTAGGCGCGCAGCATGCAGCCTTCATCCTGCATTTTGAGTTTGGGCATCATCCAGGCACGAATTTTGTTATGGAGCCCTGATACCCACAAGCGCCAGCGACTGTCCTGCCGGCCCAGACGGTGGGTATTGACCACATCGTGGCCCTTTTCCATTGCGGCGACCAGTTTGGGAATCTCTTCGGGCGGATTTTGCAGATCCGCATCCATGGTGATCACAATTTGACCGCGCACGCGCTCAAATCCCGCCATGATGGCCATGTGCTGGCCAAAATTGCCGTTGAATTCTATTATCCTGATCTGTTCTGGTTTTCTTTTGTGCAGTTCGCGCAACAGGGCGACTGAATGATCCCGACTGCCATCATCGGTCAGCAGGATTTCCCATGGCTTGCCCAGTCCGTCCAGCACCGCCGTCAGGCGGCGATAGAGTTCCTCGAGGTTTTTTTCCTCGTTATAAACGGGGATCACGACACTGATGTATGGATCTGGCATGATGGGAATCCTGTTTCTGGACCATTCTGGCTGCGGATTATACTGCATGACTCCACAAAAAATCAGGAAAATTTTTGCACGCTTTCAGGCTGCCAACCCCCACCCCACGACTGAACTTGTCTGGCACTCTGACTTTGAGCTTCTGGTGGCCGTCATCCTCTCAGCCCAGGCGACAGACACTTCCGTCAACCGGGCAACTGAAAAGCTCTTCAAAGTGGCGAATACCCCTGAAAAAATACTGGCTCTTGGTGAGGCTGGCTTAAAAAAATACATCCAAACCATCGGCCTTTTTAACACCAAAGCCAAAAATATCCTCAAAACCTGCCGGATTCTGGTTGAGCAGCATGATTCAAAATGCCCGGACAATCGCGAAGCCCTGGAAGCCCTCCCGGGCGTTGGCCGAAAAACCGCCAATGTGATACTCAATACCTGTTTTGGCCAGCCGGTGCTGGCTGTGGATACGCATATTTTTCGTGTGGCGCAGCGTATCGGTCTTGCGAAGGGTGCGACGCCACTGGCGATTGAAAAACAGCTTGTGGCAAAAATCCCCAAAGAATATCTGCATGATGCCCATCACTGGCTGATTTTGCATGGGCGATATGTCTGTACGGCCCGAAAACCTCACTGTCCAGAATGCCTGATTCAGGATTTGTGTGAGTATGCGGACAAGACGCCACTTAAAACCTACTGAATCTCCCACAACGCCAATGGCAGGGGCCCTGATTTGATGCTCTGAATGACACCCGCCTGTTTGGTTTTGGTGAGAATCCTGCCATTAGGGTATTTGGCAATTTGTTTTAAATCTTTTGTGCGCAACTGATTCGTCCACTTGATTTCAACCGGCCAAAATCTGTTATTGTGCACATAAGCAACATCTATCTCACCTTCAGCTTTAATATAATATGTCGGGTAAAAGCGATGATAATGTGTTGCCACGCAGGACTCAACCAGTTTTGATGAAAAAATCGGGTCATCAATACCTGATTTGATTTGCGCCTCAAAGGGATTTTTAACAGGATGCAGCCAGGTATTGATGGCGTGAAAAATAAAGGGATCTGCAAACATGATTTTTTTGCCCTTTTTGGGAGCCGCAACCAGTTTGTCTTCCAAAAGCGCATGCTGCACAAATACGGCATCCATGGATTCAAGCAGCGCTGTATAGTCTGCTACTGTTTTTGGATGATCAATCGACAGATCCTGCGCAAGCGCATTCCATGTGACCTGACTGCCGTATCGTTTGACAATAGCATCCAAAATTTCACGCAAATAATGCTCCTGTTTGCCGCGCTTTAACATGTCGCCCCGAATCCAGTCGGAATAGGTCATCAGTGTTGCTTCCAGAATACGACCATGCAATGCAATATCATTAATGGCAGTCAGAAATCCCCCATGCATCAAATACATGTTAAATTCATCAAATAACAAATCGACAAAGACATCAGAATACCGGTTATTTCCAGAATCTGCTTTGGCTTCGCGGATATTTCCATGCTTCAAAATCACCGATTCCCGAAATGAAAGTGGAAACAAATGAAAATTAACTGTTTCTGCCTTCCCACGACGACCAGGAAATCGCATGCGCGCTTCCTGCATCAATATCAGGTCCGACCCCGTTAAAATGAGCTCGACATTATCCAGCCAGCCAGCATCTGCAGCAAATTTGATACCCTTGTCCCAGTGCTGAATATACGTAACCTCATCGAGCAAAACATATCGCAGGATTTGATTCGATGTAGTGGAAAGCCAGTTCTGCAGCAAATGAACCAGGGTATGCTGGTTATCAATCAGCTCACCTGAAAAAAAAGCAATGGCAGTGGGTGGAATACCCAAACGAAGCAACTTTTCCATCCACTGTTTTAATAATGTGGTTTTTCCAATCTGACGCCCACCACCCAGGGTATATATCCCCGGTACGTCTATTGGTAATTGTTCAAGGAGTGCCGGCACCCAAATATACTTTTGCAGTCTGAGTCGCCTGAGCTGGGGATCCAGCTCTGCAAAATGCTCTGGGTCTTCAAGATGCGCGTTATGTGATAAAAATCTGGAATCCATAAATATGATCATAGGCCATTGATCAAATTTAGTCAATGCCCAATGATTAAAATGTGGGAGTAGACAATAAGTCGAAGTAACCTATTGTATTAAATGATCTTTTTTAAAAATACAAATCAAACTGCGCCGTAATAATATTATCCGCCCGGCCGTTCTGCGGAGAGGCCGCAATGCCGGAACCTGATGCCGTGGCACTTGCCGCATAACTCCGCTCATGACGAAACTCCAGACTCTGCAGCGTATCGCGCCAGATGGATGTATTCAGCACCAGTGAATAACGCTCTGCCGGCAAATTAAGCGCCAGCGCATCCTTCGTCATCGCATAACCTGCGGCAACTGTTGTCGGTCTTGCAAAAGCTGTAAATGTATACGCCGCCTCCGCATTCAGCGCGCGCGGTTTTGCCCCTCGGCCATTCAGCGTCAAATCATTGGCACTGAACGCCGTCGTCGCTGCAACATATTCACCAAGCAATGTCACTGCAGGCCCAATATTGACCATGCCGCGAATATTCAGCGCCGGTACCCGATGGGTGATCTCTTCATTGCCCGTGCCATTGGTCCCACCAAATCCATTAAAAATGCCGGTCGAGTTGCCCACATTCTGCATGCCCACAGAATCCGCCAGATTGGCAATCACACCCGCACCAAGATCCGCAGTCGCAGGCCCCTGGGTAAAACGATAACCCCCATTCAGACCGCCATTGTTGATCCTCGAAGCGGCTCCGCCATGACTGTCACCGCGAAAGACATAGCCTGCAGCATATAAACCATTGCGCTCCACAGGCTGATATCCAATAACCAGCGCGCGTGCCTTCGTCCCCGAAAGCTGTTTGGTCAAAGGGGCCGCCACCATATTGCTGCTATAAGTCCCAAAGGGGACATACAGCTGCCCCAAAGTGCCATAAAAAGGCGTCACCGCAAGACGGCCCACCGTCAAAAATGCCTGACTGACATACACCCGCGAATTCTGCACAGGTGAAAAATTGGCATACGTTCCTGTACTCGCACCAGAAGAATTGTCATATGAAAAGGCAATCAGCCCATTCAGCCACTCCCCCGGCCCGAGAATATAGGCATCCAGCCCAGCGGCTGCGAGATCAATATTGCTGGAATTGGCACCCTCTCCGGACATCTGCCAGTATCCGGCCCCCTCCACAATGCCGCTCAGCAGCACATGCGCAGTCCCAGGCGGCTCTTTAATGCCCAGTGACCGCAAATGCCTGCGGATGTCATAACGAAGCCGTAAGAGCGCCACATCCTGATTAACACTCGGCGCATTGATGATCAGATGCCCCCCGGACCAGGCAATCGGAACCCCAATATAGGGACCCGTCGAGACAAAGGACTTGCCCGGCACCCCAAAATCCATCGGAAACCAGGTCGTGGCATCAGTATTATTCCCTGCATCTGCTGCCATTTCCGCCATCTCTGCCTGCGCGGTTTTCTTTTTGGAAAGGGTGGCTTTGAGACCATCCACCTCCTGCTGCAGTTGCTCCACTTTGGCAGACAGCTTTTTATAGTTTTTATCTTTTTTATAATCAGGGGATACAGTCGCCGCAAGCGCAGTTTCCATGACACAAAAAACACAAAAAATACTCGCAGCCATTACCAGTAAACACCGCATCAGTCCTGCCCCCAAAGCTTTTGATGGATTTCCAAAAAGCAGCCAAGCTAGCAGACTTCTCATAAGGCCTCAAGTCTTGTCAGGCCAGATTCAGAGGAGTAGGCTTTATGCATTCTCAAACAGGATCAAATAATGATCTTTAGTAGCGGTAGTGGTTTATATATAAACAGATCCCCGGCTATAGAGATACTTCTGAATGCCGTATGACGCATCGCTCGTAACAGGTCTGGGAGTAGCCACTGCTGTTGCGGGTGCTCCCAGCCTGTGGAGACCTCTCGGGACTTTACTGGCATTTGGGAGCTATTCACTGACCCAAAGCTCCAAAGAACACGCAGCCCTCATCAGGAACCGCAAAAACCAGAAAAAACTGCTCGCCGCACTCAAACTGATCGAAATTATCGATCAGCACGGACTGCTCAAGCTTTTGGACGATGACTACTGGACAATGCCTGCCTTCGAAGAACTCGAACGCTGGCAGCAGGAAGCTGATCACGGGATCTTTCATGCCAGACAGTCCGCGGGCCGGATGTCCCCCCTGAATCCGGAATGGATTGTCTCTGAAAGTGATATCAAAAAACTCTATATCAATACCCGTGAAGACGGTTTTGCACGGCCCGAAACCGAACCCCTGTATGAACTTTGCCAGGTACTTTTATCCGGCAATCCCTGGTTTATGGGCGAACAGTCCCGAATCACCAAATTCACCTTTGTGCTGATGATTGACCGTCTGATCAGGAAGATTGAGACTGAGCGGGATTTTACACTGTACGAGGCAGGCGTACTCTCTGACCGGATTGGAGACTGCCTTGACAAAACCCTGCAAATTTTCCCGGATGCCCAAGGTGAGGAATTCCAGCTGATTCGCGAGGGATCGGCAAACCACCTGCGACATAACGGCGACACTTCCTGGCTTGCACTGCTCAGAAATTTCAAAACACTGAAACAGCACAGCAATGCCATCAGCCTGCTGGAAGATACTGCTGGGACATTTCGGGAAAGTTATTATAAAATGGAACTGCCAGAAATTTTGGACAATATCCAAAAAAATGTGCTGCGCAAAACAGATGCGCTGCTGATTTGCCTCTGCAGGCGCTACGGTGCATGGACATCCCCGCCCCTCACCAAACCTGACGATATAAAGTTTCCACACGGCAACAGAAAAAGAATGTTTCGGATTTTTTGCACACATCTCCGCGAAAAAATTTCACGGGAAAAACTGCTGGAACTGCTGCTCGCTGAATGCGGAAACAGTACCGAAAACAGAATTTTTGCCGGAAGTCTTGCCGCCATCTACAGCCTGAAAAACCAGATGGAACATGTCAAAAACATTTTACTGCTTTGCGGCATGGCCAGCACATTGCAGGAAACCGATATCCTGCCATTTTTCCACGTCCCATTGCAAAAATTTTCAAATGAAATGCCTGTCCTGTTTGAGACGGTCGTTAAATCATTTCAGTCAAGATACACTCACGTCATCATTCGGAATGTTGAAGATGAGAAGGCAAAGAGTCTGGTCAAAAGCATACTGGGATATTGCGATGAAATCATAAAAATCACCCATCTTGCACAAATTCAGTCACAAAACGAATCCAGACTGCTCAGCCGACGCAAAATTGAATGTCTGGCTGCTCAAATTCGCATTTATCCGGACATCGATCAGCGTGATCTTGCAGCCATGGAAGAAATCCTCTCTGTCCTGCTCTCGCTTTCCGAAAGGGAAACACTTTCTGCGCCTGTCGCAGATGTGATGCTGCCAGAACAGATTGACCCGCCATCGCCCCTCATGACTGCAGAAGAACCCAGCGCACCTGATATAGAGTATGAAGAAGAAGAAGCAGAAGAAGAAAAAGAAGAAGAGCCGGATGAAATTATTGCGATGTTTGACAATCTCACAGAATCCGTCAGCGTGAGGATCAACCCGGAATTACTGGATCAGGAAAGCCGCATTCGCTTTGAATGCGCCCATGAATCAGCCCACAGGGGTTGCTGGTTTGAAGAAGAACTTTCTGAAAACAGGGACGATGAGCCAACCGTTCCACCTGTCAAAAATGAACCATTTTATTATCCAGGTTCCGGCATGCGATTTTCCGTAAACATGGCATACCGACGGGAGAGAATTCCTCCCCCTGCAGAACAAAAAAACCCGCTGATTGAGACGTGTATTGATGATTTCAAATACATTGCGATGCAGTTTGGCAATTATCTGTATCTGACCTCCAAATACAAAAAAGCGCTGGCAAAAACAGTGTCTGAATTAACCAGGACGGATGAAAACATTTCTCCTGAGACAATAATCTTCTGTCGGGAAAGAATCAGTGAACTTGAGAGTGATTTTGAGGGGGAATTCCAGAAAACCGCGATCTGGCTACAAAATCGCAACCATCTTTCCATTTCATTTCCCGGGTTTTTTAATCGTACCAGAGACAAAGTCACGAGGATTGAGGAAATCTGTACCCGCTATCCACGCCCGGAAAGATTTCTCCCGTTTTGGAACGGGAACAGTGAAATGGATGCCAAAAATCGCCTCACAACGGATTTCATCTGTTCAATTGTAGATGGTTCTGACATCGGCCGTGAAGCCAAAAAACATTTTTTCAGAAAGCTGCTGGTCTGTCCTGATCCCGAAGATCGACTGGAGAGGTTTCGGAAAGCACTTTTCCAGAAGAGAAGCGTGCGCTACCTTGCAGATGGATACTGGTTTGCAGGCTATTCACTCCTGCGCCTGGATCCTGCATTTCAGGTGCCGCTGTCACTGATTGATCCTTCATTTGAGAATATCACCACACATCTTTCTGGCGAACAAAAATCCATTCTTTCTGTATTATTTTCGCCAGAAGAAAACCTGAACAAGCGGGAGGAATGGTATAACAGTAATTACAAAAACGAAACCGGCTCCCGCTTTGAGCGTCTTGAGCAGAGTGATCAGGCATGCGTGGAAAGAGCACTTAACCGCTAAAATCCTCACCAAAAAACCCGCGCATGCGTCGCAGCATTGACTGCATGGGAGACTGCTTTGCAAATGACGTTGAGAGATCCGTGGTCCATTTGCCAGTCTCGAGATTCACAAGCACAGGTGTCATGGTATTGTTCTGCCCAGGATAAAATGCCAGCGCCCATTTGCCCCGATAATCAGCAAACTGCTTGCTCGACAAAATCAGCTTGAACATGCTGTCTTTGACCACAATATGTGTCGTCACGGGGTCAATACGAAAATAATTGATCCCCTCAAACAAAACCCTTTTCTCTTCAGGATGCACACTGCGAACCGCTTCAGGTGAAAAATCACTTTCAAGATAGAGATCCCTGTCCTGAACCTGTCTTGCACCCTGCGCCGTCATCAGTGACAACAGCGACACCCCATCCGAATGCGCTGCGATTTTCAGATAATCCAAAACCGTTGCGCGGATATCCAGAAGTGAAGTCATGCCCGTCACCATCCCTGGCTGAAAAGGCGCAACTCCAAATGTCCGAAAAGCCATCACACTGTGATACTGGGGCAAGCCCAGCACATCAGTTCCATGACCACCGGACATGTCCATTTCTTCATTCGCGGCAGACGGAGGATAAAATTTCGGAATCATCGCCATTTTGGGAATTTTTGAAACATACAAATCCGGATCGGTGATCCTGTCGCCTGGAATTTCAACCGCTTCACCATGGTCAGACAGCAGAATTACAACCGCATGATCCAAAAAATGGTTTTTTTGCAACAGATGCATAAGATCCGCAAACTGTCCATCCACCCTTTCAATCGCAGAATGATAATGATGCAGTGACACCTTGCCATTCAGGGGCAGAGAATTCCAGACATAGGGAAAATGCGGCAGACACAAATGCACCGCCAGAAAAACCGGCCGGTCTCCCTGAACCTGAAAAGCATGCTTCAGCCAGGTCAAAAATGTATCCGGCTGATAAAGCGCATAAGCTGCCCGATTGCCATAACTCCACGGGAAAAGCCACTGGCCCAAAGCCGTATTGACCAGCAAATTGGAGAGCGGAAAATCATTCACGGAACCCAGCAGAAAATCATTGAAACCCTGCGGTGGTGTCACCACCTGGTCAAAACCATAACGATGATCAATGTTGCTGAAACGACTCTCATCTGTCGCAAAAATCGTATGATAGCCAGCACGCTGCAGAATGGATGGCAGGGTATCCCCAAAATCATGTTTTGAAGTATCGAGCAGATTGGTGCGAATACCACTTCTGACAGGATAAAGCCCCGTCAAAATACTGACCCATGAAGGATAGGTCCGCGCCAGCGGCGTCAGCGTCTCTGGAAAAAACACTGATTTTTGCAAAAAACGGTCCAGATGCGGAGTTTTCAGATCAGAACCGGAAAAGCCCAGAAAATCAGGACGCAGGGAATCAATCCCCACCAGAATGATATTGGGCCGGTTTTGCTGCAACCCACTCACGGGAAGATTTTTTCCAAAATTTCCTGACAATAAAAACAATATGAATGACAGCGAAAGGCCCAGAATCAAAAAAACGGCCACAGCATGATGTTTCACAACCCCCGCATACAAAACAGACAGGATGTACCAGGCACTGAACGTCAGTGTGACACAGGGCAGAATACTGCAGATGCCCATCAGCAGCAAAAGCCATGGATGCGAAAGAAATGTCTCAAAAAATCCTGCAAAATGTGAATTGGGGAAAAAGAATGCGTTGGCCAAAAGCACCAGCAGGAGCATGTCAAACCAGAGCAAAAATGAAAATCGTACCACCTGACCCGGCAAAAGGCGCAGAACACGCCCGGTACAGATCGCAAACCCAAAAACCAGCAGCGCAAAACACAAATGAACAACAAGTTCAGCGGCCAAGAATCCAAAAATCCCTGGCAATACCCGAAACGGGATTTGCAAATGTCTTGCCACCAGACGAAAATCTGCAAAATAAAACTTGCTGTGCATCAGGGCATAACTGATTTCGGTCAGGATAAAAATAAACGTCAGCAGCAGCAGATAAAAAAACAGCTCCCGCTGCCAGCACCTGTCAGCCAGCCCTGTTCGCCCTGTTCCCATGTGCCAGTTCTTCCCCTGCAAAATCATCCACGGCGATAATACGCTGCCTTGCAGCTGCCGCTTCCAGAATGGCCTGAAAATCCGCGTCTGACAAGAGTCCCTTCTCATTGGCATCTTTGGCCTGCGCCTCATGCGTCTCACCTGCAATCTGTCCCTGCTTTGCAGCCTGATGCAGGAACTTTAACGGTACCTCTGCCCGTATCACTTTTTGCAGGGCATCATTCAGCAGGGCCACAGGATTTCCGGCAGAAACGGTCCCCACAAAGACCCTTCCCATCAGGCGATCCCGTGTCGCAGAATCAGATGAAACCAGTTTGGCGATTTTGGCCGAAAGACGATCCGATGGAGGAGAAAACCGTCTGCCAAAAGGCAATACCAGACAGCGCAACAAAACCCGCGTAATCCTGTCTGGATAGTTGCGCAAAAACCCATCCAGCGCCTGTTGGGTTTCATACAGACAGGTTTTGGCCGCCCAAGCGACCAGTGGCGCATCTTCTGGCGGATAACCAATATCATGATGCTGTTTGAGCACACCTGAAAGCATGTACAGATATGCCAGCATGTCGGAAAGACGTGCTGACAAAAACTCCCGCCGCTTGAGCGAACCCCGAAGCTGCAGAAGCGCAACATCAGACACAAGGGCAAATGCAGCGCTCATCCGTGTAATCTGTCGATAGTATTTGCGAGCCCGGCGGGAAGCCCCGGCAGGAGTACGCGCAATCCGGCCGCCGGTGAGTGCCAGCAGCAGACCGCGCACAATATTGCTGAGGGTATAACCCGCATGCCCCCAAAGAGCGCGGTCAAATGCCAAAAGCCCCTGCGTCCCCGAAAGCGTTGCCGCCTCAAACTCTGCAAAAATATACGGATGACAGCGCATGGCGCCCTGACCAAAAATGATCAGGTTGCGCGTTAAAATATTGGCACCCTCCACAGTGATGGCCACCGGAATGGATTGCCAGGACCTGCCCAGCCAGTTCTGCGGACCAAGGCAAACTCCTTTGCCACCGTGAATATCCATGGCATCATTGCCCACTTTTCGTCCCATTTCGGTCACATAACATTTGGTGATGGCAGATGCCACTGCAGGTCTTGCTCCCTGGTCTATGGATGCCGCAGTCAGCAGCCTTGTACCATCCATGATGCAGGTAAACCCTGCAATCCGTGCAAGCGCTTCCTGAATGCCCTCAAAGTGACTGATGGGCACACCAAACTGGCGCCGAACACGCGCATAGGCACCCGTCACGCTCGCCATCATGCGGGCACCCCCCATGCCGGAAGCAGGCAGGCTGATGGCCCTTCCCGCCGCAAGGCACTCCATCAGCATCTTCCAGCCTTGGCCCGCCATGGCGGGGCCGCCAATGATCCAGTCCACCGGAATAAAAAGATCCTTTCCACTGACAGGACCATTCTGGAAAGCTACCCCTGTGGGAAAATGTCTTCGGCCGATTATCAGCCCTTCAAGCGTTCGCGGAATCAGCGCGCAGGTAATGCCGGGTTTCTTTTTATTCCCCAGCAAATGGTCAGGATCCAGCAACCGAAAGGCAAGACCAATCACGGTTGCCACAGGGGCGAGAGTAATATAGCGCTTGCTGAAATTGAGACGGATCCCCAGAACCTCTTTGCCGCCATAAATGCCCCGGCACACCACACCGGTATCCGGCATGGCACCCGCATCAGATCCCGCCTCTTCACTGGTCAGCGCAAAACAGGGAATTTCCCTGCCCTGTGCCAGTCGGGGCAAATAATACTGCTTCTGTTCTTCTGTGCCATAGTGCAGCAACAGCTCGCCAGGCCCGAGAGAGTTGGGTACAGACACTGTCGTTGCAACCGTTGGACTGACACCGTAAATTTTGGTGTGGATTTCTGACTGCGCGCAGGCTGAAAACCCATAACCGCCATATTCTTTCGGAACAATCAGTCCATAAAAACCATGATCGGCAATAAACTTCCACATTTCAGGAGGAATATCTGCCCTGCAATGGGTAATATCCCAGTCATTGATCATGCTGCAGAGAGTATCCACCGGACCTGCAATAAAAGCTTTTTCTTCTTCCGAAAGCAGGGCGGCAGGTCGCGCAAGAAAAGCCTGCCAGTTGGGATTGCCACAAAAAATTTCTGCCTCAAAACCTGTGGTGCCCGCAGCAAGCGCCTCTTTTTCTGTGCGCGACATATGGGGCATTGCACGCCTGTAAAAATGCAGGATGGGTTTTGTCAATAACCGTGCGCGCAGGGCAGTTACAGCAAAAGGCAGAAAAACTGCAACAAACACTGCAAAACAGATCACTGTTTTCAGAATTCCGGCATGGGAAAAATGCAGACCGAATCCCAGAAGAATGGCAACAGACAGGGCAAACACGACAAGGGATGCGCGATGATAAATCAGTATCAGTATGAAAACCGGCAGCAAATACCCATAACACGCTGTCCATCCCATGGTTATTTTCCTTTTAATTATACGTCTTTGTCTGAAATCGCAAAAATGCCCGGCGCATTCCTGAGCTGTTCTTCATAGTCGAGGCCAAAACCAAAAAGATACCGGTTTGGAGTTTCAAGCCCGACAAAATCGGGTTCAAAATTGACGCCGGGTTCCCGTTTGCGTTTTTTGTCGACCATGACTGCTGAATATGTTGATTTCGCGCCCATCTGGCTGCAATAGTCCAAAATGGCCGCCAGTGTCAGTCCGCCATCCATGATGTCGTCCACCACCAGAATGGTACGGTCTTTCAGGGAATGCCTTGGCTCAACAAGCCAGTGCAGATCACCACCCCGGGTCTGGCCACGATAACGGGTGGCATGAATATAATCGACCACGAGGGGGAAATGCAGACGGGTCAGCAGGTGCCCGAGCGGTACCAGCGCCCCCACCATGACACAGAGTACAATGGGATTTTCATCCCTGAGCTTTTTGGTGATGCTTTGCGCCATACGATCCAGGGCATTTTCCACCTGGACCATGTCATAGAGGCATTCTGCCCGGCGGGCAATTTCGGTAATTTCAGCAGGAGTTTTCATTATGTATCCCTTATCCCTGTTTCCCTGATGACAGAGGCCGCGATTATACCTATACACCCGGCTTTCATCTACAATGGCGACCTGTTTTATGGGGGAATCCCAAATGAAAGACACAAGCCATCTTCAGACCCTGCGCGACTGGCTGCGCTTTGCCTGCAGCCGTTTTCGGGAAGCCGGGCTTTATTACGGCCATGGGACTGACAATGCATGGGATGAAGCACTGGCGCTCATCCTGCATGCCCTCTTCCTGCCCATGGACCTGCATCCCCCGATGCTGGATGCCCGTCTCACCGATGAAGAATGCAAAAAAGTAGCCCGGCTCATCGTGAGAAGGGTCGAAGAACGCATTCCGGTCCCCTACCTGAACCAGGAAGCCTGGTTTGCCGGTCTGTCTTTTTATGTCGATGAACGTGTCCTGATTCCCCGTTCTTCCCTCGGAGAACTGATCCAGAACCAGTTTGAGCCCTGGATCCAGCCCGACAACATTCATCGGGTGCTTGATCTTTGTACGGGCAGTGGCTGTATTGCCATCGCCATAGCTGAGGCATACCCTGCAGCCCAAATCGATGCCAGTGATCTTTCAGAAGAAGCACTCGCGGTTGCCAAAATCAATCTCTCCCGTCATCAGAAAGAAGATCAAATCACCCTGTATCAGTCAGATGTATTCACTGGCCTGCCTTCACAAAAATATGACCTGATCATCAGCAATCCGCCTTATGTTGATGCAGAAGACATGGCTGCACTCCCTCCTGAATACCGCCATGAGCCTGCTCTCGGGCTCGCGGCCGGGAGTGATGGTCTGGATATCGCGGTAAAAATTCTGCAACAGGCTGCGAACTGGCTGACACCAGAGGGTCATCTGATCGTCGAAGTGGGCAACAGTGAAGCCGCTCTGGCTGAGAAATATCCGGAGATTCCCTTCACATGGCTGGATTTTGAGCATGGTGAAGGGGGTGTTTTCATGCTGACGGCGGCTGATCTCCGTCAATCACCAGGGCGACCGCAGGTCGCTACTGTTTCACAATCCGAATCCTGAGCGCATGAATCTCGTCAGGAATCAGATCATTCAGTTCGGCATAGACTGCCCGGTGAACAGCGACCCTTGACAGATCCTGAAAATGATCTGAAGCAATCTCGACCGTATAATGGCCCGCACCACCCGCACTGCCTGCGTGACCTGCATGCTTCGCACTGTCATCCATTACCCGAAGGATCTTTGGCTGAAAAGCCTTTTGCAGGCGGGATTCGATCAGCTGCATGCGTTCAGCGGATTGCATGATCATCTCCGGTCAGACAGATGGCGAGACAGGAAGACCGCCTGAACCAGACAAAAAAGCAGCAAAAGACCAGTAATACCATAAAATTTGAACCCAACCCAGGCGGCGGTACTGAAGTGATAGGCCACATAAATATTGATCCCGCCAAGGAGTGCAAAGAAAATCACCCACATCCAGTTCAGCTGTCGCCATACCCGCCGATCGAGCTCTGCACCCTGAAGCCCGCCTTCCAGCATGCGCTGCAACAGGGATCTTTTGCCCACAAACCCACTTCCCAGAAAAACCGCTGACATGATCCAGAAAATAACCGTTGGTTTCCATTTGACAAAGAGCGGGTTGTGAAAATACAGCGTCAGTCCACCAAAAACCACGAAGACCACCAGGGTCAATAACTGCTGTCCCTCAAATTTTTTGGTTCGCAAATAATGAACAATAACCTGAAGAGCTGTAGCAATAATGCCCACTATTGTTGCCGAATAAATTCCATACCAGTGAAAGACCGCAAAAAACAGCAAAACTGGCACAAAATCGTACAGAAACCGGTTCATATTTTTTACCCTGTCCTTTGGTGAAATCCCAAAAAGGGTACACTAATACAAACCATCTTTCACGGTCTTGTGATTCAGATGAAAAAAATTCAGCAGGAAAACGGGGAAACTCCAGACCAGAAGGCTTTCCGGGAAGCCATGCGGGACGTCAAGCCGCTAAAAACCGTTGAAAGAGTGCTTCCCGTGCCCAAAAAACCCAAAGCTTCAGTCCGTCCGCGATCGCAAGACACCCAAATAACAGACAGCCCCCTGCCCTTTTCTGATTATGAAAAGCTGCCTCCGGTCACTGGCAATCAACAGATCCAGTATGCAAAATCAGGCGTTCATCAGAAAACACTTCGCAAGCTGGCACGGGGCCAATATAATCCAGACGCAGTGCTTGATCTGCATGGCCGGACCGTGGCAGAAGCACGATCCCTGCTGGGACGGTTTCTGACAAACTGCCAGAACAAGAGCATCCGCCACGTCCTGATCATCCATGGCAAGGGAAATGGTTTTCCGGTTTTGAAAAACCGGCTGAACCACTGGCTGCGGGAAGCCGCCATGGTTTCAGCTTTCTGCAGCGCACCAGAACGACTGGGTGGAACCGGCGCCCTTTGTGTCTGTGTGCAGCCTCCAAAAGGAGAAAAATTTTGACAGACAAACCTATTATTATTGGCATCGCAGGTGCGTCCGCTTCCGGCAAAAGCCTGCTGGCCAACACCATTGTCAGCGAGCTGGGCTCAGGCCAGGTGGTCGTTCTCTCCGAGGATTCATGGTACCGGGACAACAGCGACATTCCCTTTGAGGAGCGGGCCAGAATCAACTATGACCATCCCAACTCCATGGACCACGAACTGCTCTGCGAGCAGCTCACAGAGCTGCTCGCAGGCAAGTCTGTCGAAGTGCCGGTCTACAATCATGCCCAGCACCTTCGCGAGAAATTCACCAGAACCGTCGGCCAGCATGCCATTATCGTCCTTGAGGGCATTTTGCTCTTTGTGGAAAAACAGCTCCGCGACCTGATGGACATTCGCATCTTCATGGAAACATCCCTGGATATTTGCCTGATTCGCCGTCTGCGCCGGGATATCCATGAAAGGGGGCGTACTTTGGAATCCGTTTTGACCCAGTATGAAGAAACCGTGCGCCCCATGTACCTGCAGTTTATTGAGCCCTCCAAGCGCTATGCTGACCTGATTGTCCCTCGCGGTGGTGGCAACCGCATTGCCATCGACATGATCAAGGCCAAAATGCGTGAACTGCTCTGGCAACACAGCTCCCGCAAAGAGTAAATACGCAGGACTCCTGCCTGTTTCCGGGGTTGCGGAAACCATTGTCATTTCATGTCATCCCCACTTACAATGATCAGAATTTGCAATATCTGAATCGAATGACGCCACAGGGAGAGTGGGCATGAAACTGCGAAACAGGGTATTGCTCAGCATTGGAATTGTCTGGGTTACCTTTATCGGTATTGCCTCGCTCAGCTCCGGGTTCCTGGAGCCTGCACTCAGGACTCTGCCCCCACCTGCTGTTCACTATTATTATCTTGTGAATTTTGTCCTGCTGGGCGGCGGCATTTCACTGGTACTGGCCGCAGTCCTCGACCGTCTGGTGATCAGACGCCTTGAAAAACTGAATCAGGATATCAATGAGATCAGCGAAAAGAATGAACTGTCGCGCCGTGTGGATGCCTCAGGCAATGATGAACTGTCAACCGTTTCAGGCGAAATCAATCGCATGCTGGGCATCATCGAAGCCAGCCAAGGGAAACTGGAACAGCGTGTTGAAGAACGCACCGAACAGCTCAAAACCACCAACATGCATCTGGAACAGGAAATCCAGGAAAGAAAATCCATCGAGAAGGAACTGATTGTTCACAAGGAACATCTGGTCCGTCTCGCCCATTATGACAGCCTGACCGCACTGCCCAACAGGGTGCTGTTCAATGGTACCCTCAACAAGGCCATTGCTGCTGCTGCGAGGCATCAGCGAAAACTGGCCATTCTCTTCATTGACATTGACCGTTTCAAAAACATCAATGATGCTTTCGGACACGCCACAGGTGACCGGCTGCTTCGGGAAATTGCCCACCGTCTCTCGACCGTGCTGCGCGCAGACGACATTCTGGCCCGCCTTGGCGGTGATGAATTCATCATTTTGCTGAATGATGTCGGCAGCACCAGCCTTGTGAGCTCAGTTGCAGAAAAACTCATCCAGACCTGTTCACAACCTGTGAAAATTGATGGCCGGGAATTTTTTGTGACAGCCAGTGTTGGTATTTGCGTCTACCCTGATGATGGCAATTCCCTTGAAGGACTGCAGAAAAACGCAGACATGGCCATGTACCGGGCCAAGCGTTCAGGCGGCGGCACCTTCCAGTACTTTACCCAAGAAATGAATACAGAAGCGCACGAACATGCCCAGCTTGAAACCGCACTCAGAAAAGCCATTCGCAACAATGAATTTGCCCTGCACTTTCAGCCAAAACTCGATGTAAAACAGGGCACCATTACCGGCGCTGAAGCGCTGATTCGCTGGGAGAGTCCGGAGCTTGGTTTTGTCAGTCCTGCCAGATTCATTCCGCTCGCCGAAAATTCCGGACTGATTATGGCCATCGGTGAATGGACTTTGCGCGAAGCCTGCCGCATCATCCGGAAATGGCAGGATGATGGCTACCCTTCCATCAAGATTGCAGTCAACCTGTCTTCAAAACAGTTTCGCCACCAGGATGTGCCAAAGCTGGTCAAAGACATTCTTGAAGAAACAAAACTCGATCCCTGCTGGCTTGAACTGGAAATCACTGAAACCGCCGTCATGGATGATGTGGATACGGCCATCAATACCATGAAGGAAATTTCCGCCCTCGGCATCACTATTGCCATGGATGACTTTGGGACAGGCTATACTTCCATCAGCTATCTGAAACGCTTTCCGGTCAGTATCCTGAAGGTTGACCAGAGTTTTGTGAAGGAAGTACCAGATCATCCGGATGATTGCGCCATTGTCACTGGCATCATTGCGCTCGCCCACAGCCTGAACATGAAAGTCGTGGCAGAAGGCGTGGAAACCGTGGAACAGATGCAGTTTCTGGCCGACAATGACTGCGACATCGTGCAGGGATATTATCTCGGCAGACCATTGCCAGCCGAGAAATTTTCAGAAATGCTTCGGTCTGAAAAAATGCCTGAAACTACCGTATCCTCAACCTGATCCACTGGAAACAGTGATGTGTATTTATTTTTAGGAGCGTAAAATGAAATTCAGATTAATCCCGCTGGCTGCAGCACTCTTTGCCTGCGCCCCACTCTCTGCAATGGCAGATGCATCCGCCGGAAGCGGTTCTGCCGCCCCATACAAAAGTAACCAGAAACCCGCACCGGCTGCAGCTGCTGCTCCTGCTGCCACATCCGGTGGTCTGACCGGCACATTTGATATCACCACAAACTACATGGATCGTGGTGTCAGCGACAGCAACAATTTGCCAGCTGTTCAGGGCGGATGGACGTATACATTTGCATCCACTGGCATCTATTTCAATCTCTGGGGATCCAGTCTCAACGAACTGGACACCCAGAACAACATTGCGACGCTTGAACTGGACACCATCATCGGCATCACCAATCCGGTTGGCGAGCATTTTACCTATAACATCAATATCACCCGCTACAATTACCCAAAGGCAGCGGCCTCCTACTCTGAACTGATTGCCAGTGCACAATGGTATTTCATCACAGCACTGATTGGATATTCCACCAACGTCTATGACACTCATGGCAATGGCACCTATTACAATCTGGGTTTCAAATATGATGTTCCGCCAGACTACATTTTTGGCCTTGATAACATGAATGTCAGTGGCGGTGTCGGTCATTACAGCCTGCCTGCCCGCGGAGGCCTCTCCAGCTACAATGACTATAATCTTGCCGTCACCAAAACCATTGGCAACTATGCCCTCCAGTTACAGTGGACGGATACCAATGGCAGCAGCTTCAGACGGTTCTATGATCCCGCGCCCCCCATCCGCGGCAGTCACTTTATTGGCACAGTGACCTACAACTTTTAAAAAACACTATATAACATAATGTTAACCCATTGACTGGCCTAAAGGCCGGTCAATGGGTATAAAATGTGAAGGCTATCAAAAGCAAAATTCAGGCAGGGAAGCATGAATATGGCTATGGATCCACGCAACGGGCTACAAAAACCACGCCTTGTACATGAATATGTAGCCATTCATGCTGAAAAAAATCCCGGCTTTCCGGCATGTGGATTTCAGGACGCGGTCATCAATTACGCCAGACTGAATGCCGGGGCAAACCGGATTGCCCATTTTCTGCATGAAAAGAAAATCCACCCCGGGGATACAGTTGCGGTGATGCTGGAACGCACACCCCTTTTAATGGAAGTCATGATTGGCGTTTTCAGGGCAGGTGCGATTTTTGTCCCACTGAATCCCAAATATCCCGATGAAAAGATTCGCCATATTATTGATGACTGCAATGCCCACCTGATTTTGACCGACAGTCTGCAGCGCATCCCGAAGGACATGCTGTTTCGTGCAATTCTCATCAATCCCGCACTGGATCCCCTGAACAGGCTTCCAGACACTGTGCCACCGGCTGTGGCCGTGGATGAAAACAGTGTGGCTTATGTGATTTATACCTCAGGGACCACAGGCCAGCCCAAAGGGGTCATGATTTCCCATGGCAACCTGAACAACCTGACGGAGTGGTATAAAACTCTTTACCATCTCTCCCATGAGGATCGCGCTTCCCAGTTTGCATCACAGGGATTTGATTCCTTTTTTTGTGAAACCATCCCTTTTTTTTCCATGGGGGCCAGTGTTCATATCGTTGATGACATGACACGTCTGACCCCGGCCCTCTTTTTTGCATGGCTGGAACGAGCCAAAATCAGCGTCTGTGACCTGCCAACTTCCTGGGCCAATGTGCTTTTTGGATATATCTGGCCAGATATTCGTTCACTCAGGCTGGTCAAAATTGGTGGCGAAAGCCTGAAACGCTATCCCCAGCAGACATTTGGTTTTGAATTGTGGAATATTTACGGCCCGGCTGAAGCCACCATTGAAACCACATATTTCAGAATGGCCAAAGCCGGACAATCATCAGCAGAAAACCAAAAAAAATATCCGGTTCCGCCAATTGGAAAACCGCTTCATCATGTGCAATGTCACATCGTTGACAGCAATCTGAATCCCGTCCCCGACGGCACTGCAGGCGAGCTTCTGATTGGTGGAAAAAATGTCTCTCCTGGCTATCTCAATCGCACGGAGCCAGATCCCGAAAAATTCCTGCCTGACACTTTTTCAGGAAACCCCGAAGGCAGGGTCTATCGCACCGGAGACCGGGTGCGCAGACTGGCCGATGGCAATCTTGAGTATCTCGGCCGGCTGGATCACGACATCAAAATCCGCGGCTGCCAGATTGAACTTTTGGAAATTGAAACCCACCTTGCCAGTCACCCTGATGTCAGTGAAGTGGTTGTGCTTGCAAGGGAAACACCGGATGGGAAAAAATCGCTGCTCGCATGGCTGGTCCCCAACATGGAGAAAATCCGCATTCCATGGCACGAGAAATGCCTTGTGGCACTCGATGAATCCCGTTATATCGAAGCCGTCTCTGAAGACATTTCCCGGGAAGGCATAGCGATCTCCGGACTTTCTGAAAAAATTTCCACAAAAAAACCTGTTCGCATCAATGTACTTCTGCCAGGGGCTGCAGACAGCATCTGGCTTGAAGGAATTCTCATCTGGCAGCATGATACAAGGGCTGGCATTCATTTCAGTCTTTCTGATGAAGAAAAAAAATATCTTCAGCAAAGTGTTGAGTTCTATCTATCCTCACACAACATCATGAAAACCCTCGAAAACACTTCCGCCAAACGAAGTCTGAAAATGGCGCTCAAAAAGAAACTGCCTGAAAATATGATTCCGGATGTCTTTTGTACCCTGCCACGATTCCCACTGACCTTCAATTGCAAAGTTGATACCAAATCCCTGCCGATTCCGCAGACAGCCAGCCAGATTTCGCCGCGCATCGACAGCCAACAGATCATTGACGACTGCCGGCTGGCAGAGGACATTATTCCAGGGAAAGTATCCCAACAGTCACTGACCGCACCTGAAAATATCCTGCTGACCGGTGCTGACGGGTTTTTAGGGATTTATCTTCTGAATGCGCTGCTTGAGCAAACTGATGCCACCATTCACTGCATGATCAGAAAAGGCGGGTTTTCAAGCATTGCCAAACGTTTTGAGGAGCAGGTCAGAATATTTGGTCTTGAAAAAAATGTCAATCTCGCCAATCAGCGCATTGTCCTTGTGTCAGGAGATATTGCCCTGCATCATTTTGATTTGCCACTGGAGCATTATCAGCATTTATGCAATGTCGATGCCATCTGGCACTGTGGAGCACAGGTCAATACCCAGGCTTCCTACAACCGTCTGCGTGACAATAACGTCACAGGCACGCGGGAAATCATCCAGTTTGCAGTCACGGGAAAAACCAAACCGGTTTATTATATTTCAGCGCTTTCTGCAGCAACACACAAAAATGCAGCAGGAGAATATGATGAAGTCTTTCCGGAACCTCTGCAACCCCAGCTTTCTGGCGGTTATGCGCTAACCAAATGGGTTTCTGAACGCCTTTTGACAGAGGTCAAACAGCGGGGATTACCGGTTCATATTTATCGTTTGGGCCATATTCTGGGTGATTCCTTCCATGGTGTCATGAATACCAATGATCCACTGCTGCTGCTCATCAGGGGATGCATACAGCTGGGATATGCCCCGGACTGGGAAGAGCTGATTGCTGTATTGCCGGTTGATTTTGTCAGTCATGCGATTGTCTGTCTTTCAGGCGCCGCACCTCCAAAGAGCGGTGTTTATCATATTGACCAGCCCCATGGGATGTACTGGACTGAGTTCATGAAATGGTTTCAGAGAAGGGGATACCAGATTCAGATTTGTTCGCATCATGAATGGCTGAATCTGCTGGCCGGCATTGACAGGGACAATGCGCTTCATCCATTTCTTTCCTGGTATCTCTCCATGAATCTGCCACCTGTGACACCACAGACATCAATGATCAATGCCATGGCAGGTCTGCAAAAAGCGGGGTATGAATATCCTGCCATGGATGACCGGCTTTTGAATACCTGGCTTGATTATCTGGTCGAATCAGGATTTTTGCCGACTGTGCAGACAGTAGAAAAGGTACCGTAGAGGCAGACACTCTGTGTCCGCCCCTGAAGATCATCAACTATTCTGCGGTAAAGATCAAACCGCTTGCGCCATTGTAGTAATAATCTGGCTCGACTTCCCAGTAGGCTGTTTTGCCAACTGGCAGGGTACAAAATGTCCCGTTGCCTGGATTGACAATCACTGGAATCCCGTTGCAGTTAAACCGCACTGGATCAGATACACGGCCGTTGTTCGGGATGTATTTGTTGACATAGAGCATGAACGTGGTTGTCCATCCCGTGGGTGAGATCGACCAGCGATTGACACTGGGATTCAGGTCCCATGAAGAGTACCGTGAATCCATTTTGATCCGGTTCAGATCAATCGTGTTGGTCACGGGTTTTGCCAAGGCTGCCGTACAGAGCACTGCGAGCGCTGAAGCTGTGAAAATTTTTTTTAGCATGTGAATAATCTCCTTAAAACTGGATTGCTTCGTCCTCTACGCATCAGCCAATAAAATAGGTCTGGCATAGGATATCGGCAGCTGCGCCGCATCCTCAAAGGTAACATATTCAAAGGCATCCTGTTCGGCCAGCAATTCACGGATCAGGGTGTTGTTCAGTGCATGCCCAGACTTGTGTCCTGTGAATGCCCCAATCAGGCTGTGACCCATCAGATAAAGATCACCAATGGCATCGAGAATCTTGTGTTTGACGAACTCATCTTCATATCGCAGGCCATCTTCATTCAACACGCGGAACTCATCAATGGCCACCGCGTTGTCAAGACTCGCACCCCTCGCCAGATTCATGGAACGCAGCTTTTCAAAATCTGCCATAAACCCAAAGGTACGCGCCCGGCTGACTTCCTTCACATAGGAAGTACTGGAGAAATCCAGCGTCGCAGTGCTCGTGTGCTGACGAAAAACCGGATGATCAAAATCAATGGTAAACGTGACCTTGAATCCTTCAAATGGCTCAAGATATGCCCACTTGTCGCCATCATGAACTGTAATCTTGCGCTTGATGCGAATGAAGCGCTTGGCCGCATTCTGCTCACGAATACCCGCTGACTGCACCAGAAAAACAAAAGGTCCAGAGCTGCCATCCATGATCGGAATCTCGGAAGCCGTGACATCAACATAGGCATTGTCAATCCCAAGACCTGCAAGCGCTGACAGCAGGTGCTCCACCGTCGAAACCTTTGCTCCATCCCGCACCAGAGAGGTCGACATGGTTGTATCACCGACATTGCAGGCGATGGCCGGAATTTCGACAACGGGGTCAAGATCAACCCGCTGAAAAACAATGCCCGTATCTGGAGGTGCCGGACGCAGGGTCAGAGCAGCACGTTCGCCGCCGTGCAGGGTAATGCCAGTTGCACGAATCACGTTTTTTAGCGTTCTTTGTCTGATCATGACAGCTCACACATTCATTGGGGAATAGCCTTGCGGAAATGTTAGCATAAAATATCCACAAGCCAAATCAATAATTTACCTGATGAAAGCCAGGGGCAACCCTCTATGGGCGCCCCTCGCGATGACTTGAGGGCAGGATCAAACCTCTACCTCTTCCTTGCGGCGCAGGAAGGCCGGGATATCAAGATAGTCAAGATCCGGACCCGACTCGGGAACCGGCTGGGAGGAAGCCGCAGACTGCTGGCTGGCAGCATTGCCCACATGGCCGTGACGACGGATGACTGCCGGTTTTTCCAGCTGGCGGAAATCAATGGATCCATCATGCCGCAGGGAATCAGACAGCCTCGAACCACTGCCAGTGCCTGTCTGCTGTTTGCGTCCAAGACCAGTGACTATCACCGTGACATGGATTTCATCCCTCATCTCGGGATCAATCACGGTACCCACCACCACAGTCGCACCTTCAGAAGTGATCGCCCTGACCGCATCACCCACTTCCTCAAACTCGCCAATCGACATGTCAGAGCCTGCCGTGATATTGACAAGCACACCACGGGCCCCGGTCATGTCCACATCTTCGAGCAGCGGGCTCGAAATCGCAGCCTCTGCCGCCAGTTTCGCCCGGTTATCCCCCGAAGCCACACCCGTTCCCATCATGGCCATGCCCATTTCGGACATCACTGTCCGCACGTCGGCAAAATCAACATTGATGTGCCCAGGACGGGTAATCAGCTCGGCAATCCCCTGAACCGCCCCCCGCAACACATCATTCGCTGCCCGGAAAGCATTAACCAGGGTCACATTCTTGCCCAAAACAGACAACAGCTTGTTATTGGGAATAGTGATCAAAGAATCAACATACTGGGAAAGATTGTTGATTCCCTGTTCTGCGATCTGCATCCGGACCTTGCCTTCAAAAGAAAAAGGCTTGGTGGTCACAGCCACCGTCAAAATACCCATCTCTTTGGCAATCTGGGCAAAAATGGGGGCCGCACCCGTCCCTGTTCCACCGCCCATGCCCGCAGTCAGGAAGATCATGTCCGCACCACCCAGAGCCGCCCTGATGCGCTCCATGTCCTCTTCGGCTGCCTGCCTGCCCACATCAGGATTGGCACCTGCTCCCAGCCCACGGGTCAGTGCTTCACCCAGCTGAATCACCGTATTGGCAGAAGAATTGCGAAGGGCCTGCGCGTCGGTATTTGCGCAAATGAATTCAACACCCTCAATCGTGCTGGCCATCATGTGCTCGACAGCGTTTCCTCCCCCACCGCCAATGCCAACGACCTTGATGACCGCATCCTGCGGGTTTTTGTCTGTCCGTTCAAACATAAGCGGAGTCTCCCATTACCTTGCCTTTCAGCATTAAAAATTTCCCTGAAACCAGCCCTTCATCCTGTCCCATACACTCTTCAGACCCGACTGGCCGCCAAGACCCGACTGACCCTCTTCCTGCTGTTGCATGCCGTATAGCAAAAGCCCTACCCCCGTGGCATAAACGGGGTTATTCATGACATCCGGCAGACCGGTCACATTCTGTGGAACACCAATTCGAACCGGCATTTTGAAGACACGCTCGGCAAGATCAGCAGCTCCCGGAACCCTGGATGCCCCGCCAGTCAACACAATCCCTGCAGGAATCAGGTCCTCAAATCCGGCACGACGAATCTCGGCCGCCACGAGAGCAAACAGCTCTTCATAACGCGCTTCAACCACCTCGGCCAGTGCGCGCCCCGGCAACCGGCGGCCCGCACGATCCCCCGTGACCGGTATATCAATCATTTCGGATTCTTCGACCAGCATCTGCATGGCTGCTGCATGTTTCAGCTTGATCTCTTCAGCACTCCGCGCGGGAATCCTGAGGGCCACCGCAATGTCATTGGTGACCTGATCCCCTGCAATCGGAATCACCGCGGTATGACGCACCGCACCTTCTGTGAAAATGGCAATGTCTGTCGTGCCACCACCAATATCAATCATGCACACACCCAGTTCTTTTTCATCTTCAGAAAGAACAGACTGGCTGGAAGCGAACTGTTCGAGAACAATGTCTGTCACGGCAAGACCACAGCGTTTCAGACACTTCACAATGTTTTGTGCAGCGCACACAGCACCTGTCACAATATGTACACGCGCCTCAAGACGAACACCCGACATGCCGACAGGCTCACGAATGGAATCTTGGCTGTCAATAATGAATTCCTGGGGAAGAATGTGCAGAATTTTCTGGTCTGCAGGAATGGCGACTGCCCTTGCGGC
>Ga0206878_10187_pt1 | contig 26482 bp, 21 predicted proteins | sample Alteio_BWOrgCont_8_FD_152621 | JGI IMG/M metagenome (GOLD analysis project Ga0206878, IMG submission 152621) | Enriched cells from forest soil in Barre Woods Harvard Forest LTER site, Petersham, Massachusetts, United States -... | ecosystem: Environmental > Terrestrial > Soil > Temperate forest >... | reverse complement strand
TATCATTTTTGCTGGTATGTTTATGATCTTGCGGCCTGGACTATGGGCATCTAATAGAAAATATATGAACTGGCAGAATATTGGTGGTGCCGAAAATATGAGTGATGATGTGCTCGATTCTGTAGCTATTTTTTATGGCATAAGAAGAAACATATTATCAAAAAGCTTTAAAGGAGGAGAGATCGTGAATATTTTTGGTGGTACTGAGATAAATCTTACCCAAGCTGCCATCAACGGAACGGCGACGCTTGATGCAGTTAATATTTTAGGCGGAGTAAAGATTATTGTACCTGCTGATTGGGATGTGCGCCTTAACGTGGTTCACATTTTTGCCGGCACGGATGATAAAAGGACTGCCATGCCCAATACTGATTCAAAGAATATTTTAATAGTAACGGGTACTGTAATTTTCGGCGGTATAGATATCCGAAGTTATTGACATAGTTAAAGTTACAGTTCTTTCACTGGCAGGTGTAGAATATATTTTATAAAGCCATTACCTAAAGAATTTGAGGGTTTTGAAAGTATTGTATACTTTTAAGCGCTCAACAAAATCAATAATCTACAAAAACAATAAATTAGAAATGTATTCGTTTTTGTTTTGTCACCATGTAATTAATATGGAGATAATTGAAAATAAAATACAACGGCTAAATAAGTATCAATGAATGTTTTAATGATATTGTCGCAAGTAGAAGTAACCGGAGCAGAGGTTTATGCGGCGGCCATAAGTGATAAGCTTATAGAGCGCGGCCACAAGCTTTTTATTGTATCTGATACATTAACGGTTTCTACTAAGGCAAAGTACTTTCCTATGCCTTTGAATAAAAGAAGAGCGGATCTGCAGATAAAACATGTCATTAAGCTTATAAGGATAATAAAGCAGAACAAAATAATGGTGCTGCACGCCCATTCACGTATAGCAAGCAAGCTGGGCTATATTGCGTCTAAAGTTTGCGGCATTCCTATGGTTTATACAGCGCACGGTCATCACCATAACAACATGAGTAAAAAGATATTCCACGCATATGGAGATCACACCATTGCGATATGTGAAAATGTAAGAGACCAGATCGTTAACGATCTTATGTGGGATGCAGATAAAATGGAAGTAATAAGGAACGGAGTGGATAGCAATATTTTTAATTCTTCTTTCTGCACTAAACAACCTGAAAGGCCAGTAGTTTCAATTATTGGAAGATTATCCGGACCAAAAGGAGATACTGCATACAAGGTACTGGAGGAAATATGTAAGAGGAGGCCACTTGATTTGGGCGTTGACATAAAAGTTATCGGAGGTTCAAATATTCCTGAAAAGTTTTCGGCATTCAAGCATGCTGCATCTTTTTCAGGCTTTTCAGGTAATGTTCGGGATCAGATCGCCAATTCATCGGTTGTTATAGGAAGCGGTCGTGTAGCAATGGAAAGCCTTATGATGGGTAAGCCAACAATTGCTTTCGGAGAAGCCTCGTATGAAGGCTTGGTAACAGATGATAACCTGAATGCGATTTTGAAAAGCAACTTCGGTGATATTGCATCCAATGGAAGCATGGATGTGAGTCAGTTGTATAACGACGTTACAAAAGGACTTAAGATGGTTAATATTACTGATACTTTAAAGGATAAAGTACTTTCTGCTTTTGATCTTGGTAAAGTAACGGATAGGATAGAAGATCTTTACCAGGGCTTTTATTCCAAAAAAATATACGAAGTGCCCATCCTATTATATCATCGCATCATTACAGATTCAGCGCAGGCAGGAAAGCACGGAACGTATATTACCCTCAACAGGCTTGAAGGGCATTTTAAATATTTAAAACGCAACGGGTACACCCCTGTAACATTTGAAGAGCTTTCGCTTATCAAGCGTTTTGATACTGAAAAGAAATATGTGATACTTACCTTCGACGATGGCTATAGAGATAACTATAACCTGCTTATGCCTTTGCTTGAAAAGTATGGTTTTAAAGCAACCATATATCTTGTAACAAACAAGACGGAGAACAGCTGGGATCTTAAAGATGAAGGAAGGACATTCCCGTTGCTTACTAAGGAACAGGTATTGGAAATGAGTCAGAAAGGAATAGAGTTTGGTGCTCATACCATGAACCACGTGGATCTTACACAGGTTGGAGTAGAAGAGGCCTGGAAAGAAATAACTGGCTCAAAAAAACACCTGGAAGATCTTTTGAAGAAAGAAGTTAGAACCTTTGCATATCCTTACGGCAGGTTAAATGAGGCCATTAGGAATTTGGTAAAAAAAGCAGGCTTTTCTTATGGAATAGGAACTGTTAATGGCCCTCTTGCCATGCATAAGGATTTGTTTAACATACGAAGGATTGTTATCCATCCCGATACCAATGTATTTCGTTTTGCCAGAAAAGTCAAGGGGAACTATACTTACAGAAAGAACAAGGGCTTCGTCTATAAAGAGATTGAGCTGAATACAGAAACTTCTCCGGCCCTTTCAAGTATTTAAATAAGCAGTTTTAAGAGTTAATAGAAATAAAAAGTCCCCGAAGTTTATTCGGGGACTTTTTATTATACTTATTGTAAATAGAAATTACTTTTTCTTAACAGAATCTTTTTTCATTTCCATTCCTTCGTGTCCTTCGTGCTTCTCATCGTGCATCATCATAGGGCAACTACCTCCGTCCTTTCCTTCATTACATTCTTCATTCATACCTTCTTTGCATTCATTCATTCCGCCCATATTCTCATTACAACCACCCATCATATCATTGCAACAGCCACGTTCCATCATTCCGCAACCACCCATCATACCTCTGTGGCCCATCATTCCATGTCCACGCATCATCATTCCACCATCCATCCTGTATTCTCTCATTTCCATTCTGCGATGTCCCATTTTACAGCATTTCATAGCACCTTTTCCAAGTGCACCAAGCAGACATAGGACTCCCATAATAATTACAAACAAAGAAACGTACCTGTATACGTTACCTAAATTTTCTCTTTTTGTTTGGGCAAGTAACATCATTCCTGCAACTATGGCAAGAAGAGAGAGAGCGAAAGAGGAAAGTATCATTTTATTTAAGTATTGGTTTAAGAGTAAAAGTAAGTAATTATTGAGTGATTTAACAATTTTCCACCATATTGTATAATTAATAGGTCAGTGTGAGGCTGATATCATAATTATTAGGAAATTAGATGAATAATTCCTATTCTTGCCAAGCCGAGTTTCAACACAATTTAAAAGCCTGTTATATGATACTGACTGAAAAGATAAGCGTTCGCAGAACAGCGAGAAGCAGACTGAGAGAGGTTGATTTTAATAACCTGGATTTCGGTAAAATGATATCCGATCATATGCTCACATCTGAGTATAAGGATGGTGAGTGGAATGCTCCTTACATTATGCCCTATGGTGATATTGTTTTCTCTCCTACTATTCTGGCTCTTCATTATGGACAAATGGTATTTGAAGGAATGAAGGCATTTAAGATGAAGGATGGACGCAATTCTATTTTCAGGATCAAGAAGCATTATGATCGCTTTTCAAAGTCTCTTGAGCGTATGTGTATGGCACCCGTTCCTTATGAAATTTTTTCGGAAGGATTGATAGAGCTTATAAAGGTAGATGCCGGATGGGTGCCTGATACAGAAGGCTCTGCACTATATATACGTCCTTTTAGTTTTGCTTCTGAAGAAAGGTTTGGCGTAAAAGTGTCGGATGAATATAGGTTTATCATTTTCAGTGGTCCTGTAGGGCCGTATTATTCTAAACCACTTAAAGTAAAGGTGGAGGATAAGTATATGCGCGCATCGAGGGGCGGAACAGGGTTTGCAAAATGTGGGGGGAATTACGGAGCTGCTTTTTATCCTCTGCAACAAGCCAAAAAAGAAGGTTTTGATCAGGTGCTTTGGACTGATGGTACTCCCGAGTTAAATATAGAAGAATCGGGTACCATGAATGTTATGTTTGTTATTAATAACGCCATTGTAACGCCTCCTCTTTCTGACTCTATTTTAGATGGAGTTACACGTGATTCCTTCCTTACTATTGCAAAGGATATGGGTATAAAGGTGGAAGAGAGGAAGATAGGAGCAAAGGAACTGGCCGAATCTATACAAAAAGGTATACTTACAGAAGCATTTGGAACAGGTACTGCGGCAGTCGTTGCGCCTATCCAGGAAATACATATACTCGGAAAGGACCATAGAATAGGTGATATTAAAGACAATGGTGTCATGAGCAAAGTAAGGAATGAACTTAATGCCATTCGTTTGGGAGAGAAACCTGACAAATACAAGTGGAACACCATAATATAAGTCTCTCTTAATATATGGGCTTTTCTTGTTTACCCTAAATGAAAGCCATAACCAGGACTATATTTATTCTTTCGCTTGTAAGTCTTTTCAATGATGTAGCAAGCGAAATGCTATTGCCCATCATGCCATTGTATCTTAAAACAATTGGCTTTTCTGTTTTTCTTATAGGTATACTTGAAGGGCTTGCAGAAGCTACATCCAGCTTAAGCAAAGGGTATTTCGGCAAGATATCAGATAATTCGGGCAAGCGTATGCCTCTTGTAAGATGGGGCTACGCATTAAGTATGGCATCTAAGCCTATGATGGGTTTGCTTACATATCCCGTTTGGATATTCTTCTCACGTACAATGGACAGGCTAGGTAAGGGAGTGCGCACGGCAGCACGTGATGCCATATTATCCGATGAATCCGAGCATGGAGATAGAGGTAAGGTATTTGGGTTCAATCGCGCTTTCGATACATTGGGTGCAACCATTGGCCCTGCACTTGCGTGTGTGTTTCTTTATTTTCATCATGGGCAGTACCGTCCTCTTTTTTATTTTTCATTTTTCCCTGGCATTGTAGCTGTGTTTTTAACCTTTTTGGTAAAGGATAAAGAGCAGGAACATACACCGTCTGAGAAAAAGAGAGTACACTTTTTTGCCCAGTTTAAGTATTGGAAGGATAGCTCTCCTACATACAAGAAGCTACTTAGCGGACTTTTGTTTTTCGCCCTATTCAATAGTGCAGACGCCTTCCTTATTCTAAAGCTGAAGGAGTCAGGAATGGGAGATATTATGGTTATCGTTATTTATGTATTCTATAACCTGGTTTACGCACTTGCATCTTTCCCTATAGGTATTTTGGCTGATAGGGTTGGCTTAAAACCTATGTTGTTGGCCGGACTTGTAATATTTGGAATTGTATATTCAGGTATGGCTTTTGCCCAAGGGACGGTTATGTATGTTGTTTTATTTCTCTTGTATGGCCTATATTATGCCTGCACTGAAGGAATTTCAAAAGCGTGGGTAAGCAAAATAAGTAATAAGAAAGATACGGCTACTGCTATTGGTTTCTTCTCGGGTATGCAAAGTATTGCTGCTTTGTTATCCAGTACTATAGCTGGTTTCGTATGGTATCAATTCGGTTCCTTCTATGTGTTTTTAATAGCAGGTGTGGTAGCTTTTATAACTTGCATTTATCTTTCCTTTATTAAACAGGCATAAGTGATTGTTCTTCTTGGTTAATAAAAAAGACATAAAGTTTTTCGTACATTTACATTTGGTCAGGATTGGCTGCTTAATATTGCAATAGGGTAAATTATAAGGTGAGAAACGCGATATTGTATATAGTTACTATAGCTGCATTCATCGCAGGTCTTTGGATAATTATTGGACGCGGTAATAGTTTGCCGGTTAAACCAGCGCAGGAGCAAACAAAGACATTACTTCCATCAAAGGATATTTCTAAAGTAGCTGTACCGCTTAACAGCATTGCCCAGGCAAGGGAGCAGTTCATGGAAAACATGAAACACCCGCTCAGCTTGTTATTACTGCAAATACTGCTTATTATAGTTGTGTCGAGAGTGTTCAGTTTTATTCTTATTCTTTTAGGGCAGCAATCTGTGGTGGGAGAAATAATTGCGGGTATAGTACTAGGGCCTTCTTTAATGGGATTACTCTTTCCAGATTTTTTTCATTTTATTTTTCCTGTTGAATCTCTCCCCACGCTTCAGTTTCTAAGCCAGATAGGGCTTGCCTTTTTTATGTTTATAATAGGTATGGACCTGGATATAGACGAGATACGTAATAATGCGTCTGATGCGCTTTTTGTAAGCTATTCCAGTATTGTACTTCCGTTTTTCCTGGGCGTATTTTTAGCATATAATATGTATGATAAATTTGCTCCGGCAGGAATAGGTTTTCTTCCTTTCTCGCTTTTCCTGGGTATATCCGTAAGTATTACTGCATTTCCTGTGCTTGCGCGTATCCTACAGGAAAGGGGTATGACCAAAACTCCTATAGGATCTCTTGCCATCATGTGCGCGGCCAGCAATGATGTCATGGCATGGTGCATATTGGCTGTAGTAATAGCCATTGCAAAAGCCGGTGCCATAGCAAGTGCACTTTTTACGATCATACTGGCTATTTTGTTTGTATTGTTAATGGTATATCTCGTAAGACCTTTAATTCAAAAGATATGCGCTGAGCGTTTAAAAAAGGATTCACCGGATAAGGTTGTAGTAGCCCTTGCATTCTTTACTTTGCTTGCATCTGCCTATATAGCTGAGTTAATAGGTATCCATGCGCTCTTTGGTTCTTTTCTAGCAGGGGTCATTATGCCGCACAATATGATGTTTAAGAAAAAGATAACTGAGAAAATAGAAGACGTAAGCATTATGGTGCTATTACCTATTTTCTTTGCCTTTACAGGTTTAAGAACGCAGATTGGTCTGTTAAGTGAAAATGCGGCATGGAAAGCTTTTGGATGGGTGCTGCTTACAGCTGTTGCAGGTAAGTTTTTGGGTAGCGCTATCTCGGCTAAAATAGTAGGACAGAAGTGGCGTAATTCTGTTACCCTTGGTGTACTTATGAATACACGCGGACTTATGGAGCTTATAGTACTTAATATAGGATATGACCTTGGTATTCTTTCTCCGCAAATGTTTGCCATGATGGTGTTAATGGCTATTGCCACTACCTTTATGACTGGCCCCTGGCTTAACTTGATTGATTGGATCAGCAAAAGGAGAATAAATACTGTTAAGGCTGTTTAATTTATGCCACAGATTCACAGATTACATAACAAGTAAATTATGAAAAACAAAGCTCGTTGCGAATGGTGTCTTAAGGACCCCATATATATTGATTACCATGATAAGGAATGGGGAATACCTGTTCACGATGATAAACTACTGTTCGAGTTTTTAGTTCTGGAAAGCTTCCAGGCGGGGCTTAGTTGGCTTACCGTTTTAAAGAAGAGAGAGAACTTCCGCAAGGCATTTGCCAATTTTGATGCTAAGAAAGTTTCGAAGTTTGATAAGAAGAAGTTTGATGAATTAATGCAAGATGCGGGTATAATCCGCAACAGGCTGAAGATAGAAGCGGCTATAAACAATGCAGCCCGATATCTTGAAATACAAAAGGAATTTGGTTCCTTTGATAAATATGTATGGAGCTTTGTAAAAGGGAAGACCATTGTAAACAAGCGAAAATCCTTAGGTAATGTGCCTCCTAAAACAGCTGAGAGCGATGCTATGAGCAAGGATATGGGCAAGCGTGGTTTTAAATTTCGTGGCTCAACAATATGCTATGCTTTTATGCAAGCAACAGGAATCGTAGATGATCACGTTGACCATTGTTGGAAGAAAAGCAAAAAATAGAATTAGGCTTGCGGCGCACCGGCTTTCTCCGAATAGATAACATTCATTAGTAGATTACCAACCATTTTAAGAGTATTGGTATCTATTACATCTAGCTTATCGGCATGGGTATGGTGGAAGTATGGGTAGTTGCCTTCGTTTGCTCCATCAGCTGATTTTACAATCCTATAATCTACAATATCAATGGTGGGTATGCCGGCCAATGTGTTAATATAAAGGTGGTCATCCGTGGTTTGCCCAGTTATATCGCGTGTAAAGGAATTAGAGTAGCCCATTTGCGCTGCAATGTTCCAAATCTTATTTACAATATCGGGAGCAAAGTGCATGGATGTACCTTCCATAGGGAACACAGCATTTTTAGCTCCTACCATATCTAATAATATTCCATAGCGTGGAGTATAGTTCTGTGGCAAGTTTTTAGCCCAGTACTGAGAACCCAGGCACCAACTATCCTGCATGCGCGGGAAGTTGCCATCCTGCTCTTCCTGCCCATAATCTTCGAGGTCTAAAAATACCAGGTCAATACCAATATTAGCGGGTATATTATGCAGGTGTCTTGCAATTTCGAGAAGTACCGCTGCACTGCTGCCACCATCATCGGCAGCATCAAAGGGCTTCATGGGCTCAACACTATCTTCGTCGGCAAAAGGTCTCGTATCCCAGTGACCAAAGAGAACAATGCGGTTGGGGTTCTTAGGTTGAGACGAAGCAATTACATTTTGAAAATCGAATGTCTTTCCATCGAATGTTCGTGCCGAGCTTCTTTGCACTGTAACTGTAAGGCTATCCTGGGTTAACTTATGAATAAAGAATTGCAGGCATTCTTCGTGTGCTTTACTATTAGGTACACGAGGGCCAAAAGCAACTTGCGTTTTTATATAGGAATAGGCAGAATCAGCATTAAAATCCGGGATATTTAAAGTGACATTGCTCTTAACATGTATTGTATCTGAGCTGGTAACAGTAGAGTTTTGGTTTTTGCAGCCACTACTAGCAACAAATGCAAGAGCAGGAATAGTAAACAATAGAACGAAAGAACTATTTCTTTTTTTCATATTTAAATGTTGTTCCTTGTGGGGTATCTTTTAGCTCCCCAAATTCCATGAGTATGTTTCTTAAACTATCACCAAGCTTGAAATCCTTTTCCTTCTTGGCATTATCGCGTGCATGGATAAGCTTGTCTACAATTTCTTTAAAGTCTTTGCCGCCGGAACTTTGGTTTTTCTCAGGTATCAAGCCAAGCACATCTTTATAGAATGTAATATATGCTTTTTTGAAATTGTCGAATACAGTTTTGCTCACTGCAACTTTTCCGGCTGTGTTAAATTGGTTTATCCATGATACAGCTTTAAACATGGTGGCTATTACAATGGCTGTATTAAAGTCATCGTTCATAGCATCAATGCATTCCTTCTCAAATCCTGCAAGGTCTTTTTCTGCAGCAGGGTTCACTACATCTTGTTGCCATTCCATTTCACTAATGAGAGAATAGGCATCGCTGATTTTTGTGAATGCCTTTTCTGCGTCCTGTAATGTTTGATTCGAGAAATCTAATGGGTTGCGGTAATGGCCTTGAAGTATGTAAAAGCGTAAGGTCATGGGGCTGTATGCCCTTTCTAACAATTTATGCTTGCCCTGGAAGAGCTCATCGAGGTTTATAAAATTGTTGAGCGACTTACCCATCTTTTGTCCGTTGATGGTAAGCATATTATTATGCAACCAATAGCGCACGGGCTGTTTGCCACTACTACCCATGCTTTGGGCAATCTCGCACTCGTGGTGAGGGAATAAAAGATCCATACCGCCCCCGTGTATATCAAAGGTTTCGCCCAGGTATTTTTTACTCATGGCAGAACATTCAATGTGCCAGCCCGGGAAGCCTTCGCTCCAGGGTGAAGGCCAATGCATGATGTGTACAGGATCTGCTTTTTTCCATAATGCAAAATCAGAAGGCCCTTTTTTCTCACTTTGCCCATCTAATTCACGGGTGTTAACAAGCAGGTCCTCTGTAACCCTTCCGGATAACTGTCCGTAAGGATAATCTTTCTTATATCTTTCGATATCAAAATATACCGAACCATTGGAAACATAGGCATAGCCATGTTCAATGATGGTCTTGATCATTTCTATTTGTTCAATGATATGGCCGGATGCGAAAGGCTCTATAGAAGGAGATTGCACATTTAGCATCGCCATGTTCCTGTGATATCCTTGTACATAGTGGTGCACCAGTTCCATAGGTTCAAGCTTTTCTAATCTTGCTTTTTTGCCAACTTTGTCTTCTCCTTCATCCGCGTCATTTTCAAGATGGCCAACATCCGTAATGTTCCTTACATAACGAACCTTGTAACCACTATGAAGCAGGTAACGATATACAATATCAAATGTAATAGCAGGCCTGGCATGGCCCAGGTGGGCATCTCCGTAAACGGTAGGGCCACAAACATACATACCCACGAATGGCGGCTGTATGGGAGTAAATATTTCTTTCTTGCGGGTTAAGGTATTATAAACCTGTAGTTTATTGTCCGACATGGTTTATACCAATGTTGCCTTCCTTGTTTTTCTTCTGTCCATAGAAGCTTTAATATCTTCGAGGCGGCCCTTAGGTATAGCGCTGATAAGGCGTTTGGTATACTCTTGCTGAGGGTTAAAGTAAATATCATCCGAATCACCTATCTCTTCAATTTTTCCATTGTAAAGTACCAGCATCCTGTCTGAAATAAACTTAACCACAGAAATATCATGCGATATAAATATGTAGGTAAAGCCAAAGTCCTTTCTTAGTTCAGTAAGCAGGTTGAGCGCCTGAGCTTGTATGGATACGTCAAGAGATGATACGCACTCATCGCAAATAATAAACTCAGGATTAAGCGCCACGGCACGGGCTATGCAAATACGCTGACGTTGCCCGCCCGAAAACTCGTGAGGGTAGCGGTCGAAGTGCGAAGAATTCATATTTACACGTTCCAGAAGTTCTATAACCTTTGCCTTGCGTTCTCTATCACTGCCTAAAATATTGTGAACCTTCATAGGTTCCATTATGGCTTCTCCAATGGTGATACGAGGATTGAGAGAAGAATATGGATCCTGGAATATGATCTGCATTCTTTTGCGGTAATTGCGCATTTCATTGTGGGTAAGGCTGGTAAGCTCCTGTCCTTTATATAAAATACTGCCCGATGTTGGTTCAATTAGCCTGAGTATAGTCCTACCTAATGTTGTTTTACCTGAGCCTGATTCTCCTACAATACCCAAAGTTTCACCCGGGTATACGTCGAAAGTCAGATCATCAACTGCTTTTACGTATTCTTCTGTCTTACCAAAGATTCCCTTTTTAATAGGAAAATATGTTCTAAGATCTTTTATTTTAAGTACAGGCTCCTGCTTGTAAAGCTTTATATGTTCTGCTTTGCGTACTTCAGGAGTTATCACATATTTATCAATTACATCCTGAAGTTTAAGCTTGCTTCCGCTTAAATCGCCTGACTGTGTAGGTTTCATAAAGTCTGACACAGTTGGCAAAATATAAAGGCGTTTATCAAGCGGTGGACGGCATGCAAGCAAGCCTTTAGTATAAGGGTGTTGTGGGTTAGAGTAGACATCCAGTATATTGCCTTGTTCTACAATTTTGCCTTTATACATCACTATAACCTTCTCAGCTATTTCGGCAATAACGCCTAAATCGTGAGATATAAATACTATGCTCATGTCATGCTCTGCCTGCAGTTCTTTCATTAATTCCAATATAGCATGCTGAACGGTAACATCAAGGGCGGTGGTAGGTTCATCAGCAACAAGAATAGAAGGCTGGCAAGACATAGCCATGGCTATCATTACCCTTTGCTTTTGTCCTCCTGAAAGCTGGTGAGGATATGAGTTTACGATTTTTTCAGGGCGTGGTATTTTAACTTGCTTAAAAAGATCAATGGTACGATCGCGGCTCTCGCTTTTGGATACCTTTTGGTGGAGCATAATGGCTTCCATAACCTGGTTACCACATGTGTAAACAGGGTTAAGCGATGTCATGGGTTCCTGGAACACCATGGCTATTTCATTACCCCTGAGGGTGCGCATTTCTTTTTCGCTGAGCTTGGTAATGTCTACCATGCCACGGGTCCTCGAATTAAAGAGCATTTCTCCGTTGGCAATGTTGCCCGCACGGGGGATAAGGCGCATAAGGGCAAGGGAGCTAACCGTTTTACCGGAACCCGATTCACCCACTATACCAAGAGATTCTCCTTTATCAACCGAATAGCTTATTCCGTCAACGGCCCGTATAGTATCTTCCTCGGTTCTAAAGTCAACCGTAAGGTTTTTCACATCCAGTAGGATATCACTCATACACTCTCTAAAATTTTTCGAGGCCGAAAGGTAAGGATTTTTGCCTTACGCTATAAGGTTTTTTGTCAATAATCTTCGCTGTAAAAGACCAGGGATAATTTTCCGTAGTCATATTCCTCGCTTTGGTCGCTTAAAGTGACTTTGAATTTCTTGCCTTTGCTTTTAATGCTCCATACCTTACTGTCGCTCCCACTGGCCGATTGGCCGTATTTATCGGTAAAATAGTCCGATAACCTGTTTGATAGAACTGCGGCTACTGAATCATTGGTGAGGAACACGTCCTCATCTATTTCATTCAGCTTTTGCTGGTCAAAGTTATAGGCGATGGTAAAATAGTTTAGTGAATCTATGTCTTCGTTTACCGAATCGGCATGGAGAGTGTCCAATGGCATAGAGTAGGAGATATAGTTGGTATCTGTTTCATCAGGAGTTTTTTTCTCAGAACCCTCTACTGTTTTAGGATCCGCACCAAAAGTTACATTTCTGAATACATTTGGTCCGCTGCCGATAAGCAACTGTATTAGGTTTACCTTTTTAGGCAAGGCTTTGGTATTATCCTGCTGGTGACCTTTGCATCCATAAAATAACACAAATGCGGTGATGAAGCAAGCAAGAAATAGTATAGATAAGGCCGGGCCTTTTAAAGCCCTTAAGATATTCATTTCAGGAGTATGATGAGGACGAAAGTACTAAAAATACTTACTCAAAGGCTATACATTTTTCCGGGAAGGGACTTAAGTATACCTGCAAATTCAAGGCTTAAAAGGTGGGCTGATAGGTTGCCGGGTGTAAGTTTAGAATGTATGGCAATATCATCTATATACATGGGAACTCCCTGTGTTTTAATAGCATTTACAATAGCAGCTTCTTCACTGCTAAGATCATGAAATAGCTCTGGTTGAGCCTTTTTAGATTCCACTTTATCCTTCCATCCCAGGTATTCTATTACATCATTGGAAGATTGAACCAGGTAGGCTTTATTTCGCTGGATAAGATTATTGCAACCGCGAGAGATAGTATCGTCTGCTTTACCAGGATAGGCAAGCACTTCACGGCTATAAGAAAAAGCAATTTCTGCTGTTATTAATGCTCCGCCCGATTCCTTGGATTCTATAACTGCCACAGCATCCGAAAGGCCTGCTATAATGCGGTTTCGTTTGGGGAAGTTTTCTTTGTTGGGTTGGGTGTTAGACATAAACTCGGTGAGTACACCTCCCTGTTCCAGCATCTTTTTAGCAGTATTAGCATGTTCAGCAGGATAAAGCATATCATGCCCGTGAGCGACAACTCCAATAGTATCTAAGCCATTATCCAGTGCTGCACGGTGTGCGTTGATATCGATACCAAAGGCAAGGCCGCTTATAATAAGGGCCCCGGTATCTTTTAAGCCCTGCACCAGCTCTTCCGTCATTTTACGGCCATAAGCAGTAGCATTGCGGGTTCCAACAATACCTATAATACGTTGAGTGTTCAGGTTTGCATTGCCCCTGTAATATAGCATTACCGGACCATCATCGCATTGTTTAAGGCGCAATGGATACTCCTTATCTACATAATAGAGCGGAGTTATTTTGTTCTTTTCAATAAAGAGGACTTCTGCCTCGGCCTGCTTAAGCACATCTTGTTTGGAAATGGCATCGGCTGTGGCCTCACCAATATCGGGAATCTTTAATAAGGCTTGTTTCTTTTCCTTAAAAACGGCTTCTGCACCGCCGCAATAGGCTATGAGCTGCTTGGCTTTAATATTGCCTATCAGCGGAATTAAAGTAATACCTATTTTATATGAAAGGTCATTATCCACGGATGCAAAAATAAAAACTCCTTTAATAGTAGAGCAATATCTTCTGATTTCGCTTTATTTCCTTCCCCTCTCTGCGGGTAGAGAGGGGTTGGGGGTGAGTATTTGTCTTAAGCCCCTAGGGGTTTGGGGCTGAATTAGGTAGATTTTAAGTGAATAAAATTGACTTACCTTTGAGCAAAATAGAACAAGTGGCATTTCTGGAAAAATTAAGAACAGGCGTAGCTAATTATTTTCTGCGCAAGAAAGTAACAAAAAATAATCGTGAGCGTAATATCTTTAACTTGAGGGATGCTAAAACAATTGGTATAATATTTAATTCAGCCAGCGCTGAAGATGTGGACCTGGTAAAAAAGTACGATAGCTATCTGAGAGATATGGGTAAAACGGTGAAAACAATGGGATACGTAGGACTTAAGGAACCGGCTATAAATATAAGCTGGTGGCCCGGAGAAGCTTATATTACCCGTGAAGAAATTAACTGGCTTTATGAACCAAAAGAGCAATTTATTCATAGCTTTGTACAAGAGGGATTCGATATGCTTATAGATTTGAATGTAAACGGAGAAATGCCGTTGATGTTTGTAACTGCCTCATCAAAAGCTAAATGCAAGGTGGGCAGATATACTGAGCGATATTCGAATTTGTACGATGTAATGATCGAGACCGACGAAACAAAAACATTAAAGTATTTTTTACGTAACGTAGACACATATATGGAAATGCTGAACAAAGGCAGGAATGTGGAAACGGCAAAACATTGATGTATGGAAAACGACAACAAAGAAAATTTACCCGCTCACCTAAGACAAGAGGTTGACGAAGCAGAAAAAGAAGCTATTGCCCGCATGGAGATAGAGTATGAGCTGCGCAACAACCTTATGTATAAAAAGTTTTTTTCTACCTATCCACCGGAAGATATTGAAGAATTTGTTAAAGCTTACGCCCGACGTAAAGTAACCTGGATAAACTGGGGCAAGTATTATTACGAACATAACGAAGACCACCAGCTTAGGTTTTATAACCTGGCCCAAAGCTGCCTCTGGCAGATACAACAAAAGAAGTTATTTAACCTTCAATGCCAGTGGAGATCGGAAAAGATAAAGATACCGGGAGTGGTATGTACTATGGATTTTCGTTATTGGGAGTATAATATAAAGCATTGTACCTTTTTACCACAGATAACCCAATGGGAGTTTGACCTATATATGGATTACTTCCAGAGCGACGAGGTTGAAATTGACCCAACAGAGGGAGACTTTGATTTTGAATGGCAGGACTATGTTAGGTTTGCCGAAGAACATAACAGCAGCAAAGACGAAGAAGATTTGGTGTTACCATTGTGGTACCAGTTTTATGATAACCGCATGGGCACTGCGAGCCTAATGGGTCTGACGGATGTAAGAGGCGAGATGGAAAGCAAATACCTTAAACTCTATTACGACCACATTAATAAAACAATGCCCGAAGAACGCTCTGATGCACTTGCAGCCAGGAGCAGCGATGATTATCTTTCTGCGTATAACCCAGCATTGGTAGAAAAATTTGTGCGTGAATTTGAAGATAAACAGGTGCTACGCTACTATCTCTCTTACGAAAAGAGCCATAAGCCTATGGAGTTTGCAGATGAACTGGCAGAGATGTCTTTTAAGGAATTAAGAGAAATAAGTGATGTTGTACCTGTTAAAGCTAATGCTGACTGGCGCGAGGCCTTGATTGACGCATGGGAAGAATACAGACGCATACAGGTGCTTAAGCTTTTACCATTGGTATATGACGATTACCTGCAAAAGCAAAACCTGGGCATATCATACGAAGCCGAGAATAATGTGGAAATAGAGAGTGAACTGAATGAATGGAAGAGTGCTATCATTAAAGGAAGGGAAATGGACGGTGCTGCACCTGACTTTAATTTCTAAACAAATTAGTATTCAATTATAGCCTTTTCCTGACTAGATAGGAGTTTCTTTACTTCATTCTTTACTGATTTATATACATTTGCTAATAATTAAGCCACTAAAACCATGAAAAAGAGTTTACTCATTTTAGTATCATTAGTTTTAAGTTCACTATTAACTACGTCGGCCCAAACAATTGGAGACCTATGGGGGCTTACATATGCAGGGGGGGCTTTACAGGGTGTTGCATTCAAATATTCACATAGTACTTATACAATTATGCATGATTTCGGGGCAATAAATGATGGTTCTGAACCCAAAGCAAGCCTTATTGAGGCTAGTGATAGCAATTTGTATGGTATGACAGAATATGGTGGTATTAGTTCAAATTTGGGAACCATTTTTAAATGCACACCTTCGGGTATTGTAACTGTATTACATACTTTTACTGGCACTCCTAGTGATGGTTCGTATCCGAATGGTAACTTAATACAAGCTAATGATGGTAATTTTTACGGCATGACCCAATATGGTGGAGATTCGAATGAGGGAACTATTTTTAAATGTACGCCCACGGGCATCGTAACCGTCTTGCATAGTTTTATTGGCGGGAATGGAGATGGTTTATATCCATTAGGCGATTTAATACAAGCTAATGATGGTAATTTATATGGGATGACTGAGAGCGGCGGCGGTGGAACAAACGCAGGAATTATTTTTAAATGTACACTTTCTGGGACAGTAACTATGCTTTTTAGCTTCGGCAGTGTTACACCAGTTTCAGGATACCCCATAGGTAGTTTAGTTCAAGCTAATGATGGTAATTTATATGGTATGGCAGGAGGGGGGGCGAGTACGAAAGGAATTATTTTTAAATCTACGCCTTCTGGCACTTTAACTGTATTACACAACTTTACTGGAGCTTCGGGTGATGGTTCATATCCTTCCGGTAATTTGATACAAGCTAATGATGGTAATTTATATGGAATGACTGGAAATGGTGGCGATTCTAATGCAGGTACTATTTTTAAATGTACGCTCGCAGGTACAGTAACCTTATTGCATAGTTTTACTGGCGACAGTGCAGATGGGGCACACCCATCAGCTAGCCTAATTCAAGCTAGTGATAGCAATTTATACGGTATGACTAATGCAGGAGGCACTTCTAACAAAGGTATAATATTTAAGTTCACTCTTTCTGGGGTAATAACAGACCTCGAGAATTTCAATGGTACCAACGGTTTTCTCATCCACGGGAATTTACTTGAGTACAAGACAAATCCTACAAGCACCAATCAGTTAAGGAATAATGTTACTGACATCAGTGTATATCCTATACCTAGTAAAGGACATTTTATTGCTGATTTAAAGGGTTATAGGTCCGAATCTATTACTGTTTATGATGAAGTGGGTAAAGCAATATTGAAGCAATCTTTAAAGAATGAAGACAGGGAGAATATTGTTAATGTTGATATGTCGAACTACACTGCCGGTATTTATTTTGTCCAAATAATTACCAATCAAGGTGTGATAGATAGGAAAATTATTATTCAGAAGTAAATTTGCCCAACTAACCTTCCTAATTGTGGGAGAAACAAGAATGGGATATATATGCAGATTATGGCAAAATCGGTAAATAAAAACTCGCTCCCCGTAATGGAGCATTTCTACACTATACAAGGAGAAGGAATACACAGTGGGTCTGCTGCCTACTTTATTCGCCTTGCAGGATGCGATGTGGGTTGCCATTGGTGTGATGTGAAGGAAAGCTGGGATATAAAAAGACACCCTGTTCTGGAGATTAACGCGTTGGTTAAAGAAGCAAAGGCACATAAAGCTCCCATAGCGGTTATTACAGGTGGTGAGCCTGCCATGCATAATCTAGAAGTAATTACTTCAGCTTTAATTAAGGCTGGTATGGCGACGCATATAGAGACTTCGGGTGTCTATCCTATAACCGGTAAATTCGACTGGATATGTGTTTCACCCAAGAAGCTCAAGCCACCCATCAAGGCCTCTCTTGCTAAAGCAGATGAACTAAAGGTTGTGATATATAACAAAGACGATCTTAAATGGGCAGAAGCAAATGCGGCCCTTGTTTCTAAGAAGTGCAAACTGCTATTGCAACCCGAGTGGAGCAAGGCAGATAAGGTAATGCCCTTAATAGTGGAGTATGTAAAAAAGCATCCTCGCTGGCAGGTATCCTTGCAAACGCATAAATACATGCAAATACCTTAGGGGGAGTGAAACGCATACCTGGTGGGGAGAAAAGAAGTTTATAATTGAAAAATAAGAAACACGAGGTTTCTCAATTTTACTTTTTAGTTTAATTACTGCGCCATCTTCTCCAGCCTTTCCGAAATGGTTTTAAAATCCTTTTTAAGGTTAGCCAGTTCGCTGTTATGGGCAGGCATCTCAGATGTAAAGTAGTTAACAAACTTCCAGGCTTCCATCACCTGTTCTATATCTATCTCGTAGGGTTCATAGGCTGTGTTAAGCGAGCGAAGCAATAGCTTTTTGCGTTTGCGCACCTGGTTATATGCCACCTTAAATACTACGCCCTCGTCCCGGGTAACGATAATATATGCGGTGCCGTCTTTAAGGGTACTAAGGTTTTGCACATATTCACCTATTACATAAGCTTTGTCGGGTATAGGCAGCATAGAATCTCCATCCAGCTGAAAGGCCCTGTACTTTCTATCCTTTTGCAAAAAAGGTAGCTGAAAGGTAGGCAGCCCGCTTATATATTCCGGGTCGTTATATCCCGCTGTATATCCCGCCTTAGATTTTACGGGTACTATCTCTATGTTCTCACGGTCCTGGCTATCAACTGTTGAATAAAGCACCCGTAAGTTCTTGCCTTCTATATCCTTGGTAAAGCCTCTTTGCATTTCGCCCAGGCTAAACTCGCTGATCTTGGATAGGTCTAAACGCACAATAACATCCAGGCTGAATTTAAAGTAGTTGGATATTTTCATCAGCAGGTCCAACGGAGGGGTGATGGCTACACCATTCTCGTAGCTATTAAGTGTGGAGCGTTTTACACCCAGTATGGCAGCCAGGTCGTCCTGAGATTTTTTAAGCCTGTTCCTCAACAATTTAATATTAGAACCGAGATAAGTTTTTGGTGAAGTCATAAATAATTGTTATTTTAATTGCCACAAAGTTGTTAAATAAATTAACAATATCCAAATTTATGGCTACACGAACTGTTTTATTCAGCCCTTTAGGGGTTTGGGGCAAACAAATAAAGAGGAAAAACATTAGAGATTGATATAAACTTCAAATGATACGTTACCAAAATTTATGCTGCCCCAGTCTATTAAAAGGCAAATAGTCCATCTCGATCTTGATACCTTTTTTGTATCGGTAGAAAGGCTGAAGAACAGCGCCCTTGTCGGAAAGCCCGTGTTGGTTGGTGGTAGTAGCGACAGGGGCGTGGTGGCAGCATGCAGTTACGAGGCCCGTGCTTTTGGCATACACTCGGCCATGCCCATGAAGCTGGCCCGGCAATTGTGTCCACAGGCTACCATAATAAGGGGCGATCATGAACAGTATAGTCACTACTCGGATGTAATTACTGACATAGTTAAGGAATCGGTACCCGTTTATGAAAAGTCATCCATAGATGAGTTCTATATGGACCTAACCGGCATGGATACCTTCTTCGGTTGCTATAAAGTGGCTACCGAGTTGCGTAACAAGATAATAAAGAATACGGGGCTGCCTATATCGTTTGCCTTATCAGGTAACAAGACAGTATCTAAGGTAGGTACAGGCGAGGCTAAACCCAATGGATATAAAGAAATACCCCTGGGTGATGAAAAGATATTCCTGGCGCCCTTATCTATCAGAAAGATACCTATGGTGGGAGAAAAGACATACCACCTGCTGCGTAACATGGGTATAGAAAAAGTAAAGACTGTGCAGGAAATGCCTGTGCAGCTTATGGAGCAGGTATTGGGTGAGAACGGCACCGTAATATGGAAGAAAGCCAACGGCATTGACAATTCACCTGTAGAGGCTTATTCCGAAAGAAAATCTATATCTACCGAATGTACCTTTGATAAGGATACTATAGATGTGGCACATCTTAAATCAGTACTGATAAGTATGACTGAAAAGCTGGCCTTTCAGTTGCGCGATGAACAAAAGCTTACAGCCTGTGTTACCATAAAAATACGCTACTCCGATTTCAACACATATACCATACAATCGCGCATACCTTACACGGCTGTAGATCATGTGTTGATAGACAGGGCCAAAGAACTTTTCGATAAGCTCTACCAAAAGCGCATGCTGATACGCCTGATAGGGATACGCTTCAGCCACCTGGTACATGGCTCATACCAGATAGGCTTATTCGATACCACAGTTGAACAGGTGCAGTTGTACCAGGCTATGGATAAGCTTAGGAAGCGCTTTGGCAAGGATGCCATACAGCGTGCCGGGGGTATGGGCATAACCCTGCGTGACTTCAATCCCTTTAACGGAATACGCAACGGGGACCCTTCTAAAAAGAAATAAGATGCTGCTCAACTGCCATACTTCATATAGCTTTTGTTACGGCACCTTACCCGTGGAAACTCTTCTGGAGGAAATAAGCGCCAATGGTTATGAATCATTTGTGTTGACTGATATAAACAATACCTCTGCCTGTCTGGATATGGTGCGCAGTGCTGCTAAACACAACCTAAAACCTATATTGGGTATAGATTTAAGGAACGGTACTAAACAAAAATACGTAGGCATAGCACGCAATAACCAGGGCTTTAGAGAACTGAACGAACACCTTACCGAGCACCTGCATGCATCTAAAGATTTTGAGGATGAAGCACCGGAGTTCCAGCATGCATATATTATTTATCCCCTGGATGCATACACAGGAAAGCCATTACGCGATAATGAATTCATAGGCATATCAGTAAAAGATATTCAGCGCCTGCCTTTTCATCCTGCCAGAAAAATGATGAATAAAATGGTGGCATTGCAACCTCTTACATTTACACAAAAGACTCACTTTAATACACACCGTCTGTTACGTGCCATAGATAAAAATACACTGCTTAGTAAATTATCATTGAGTGAACAATCTTCTCCCGATGCGTTTATTATGCCTAAGGAAAAACTATATGCTGCCTATGCCCACCTGCCTCAAATCATTCAAAACACAGAGCATATATTAAGCGATTGCAACATAGAATTTATATACGGAAAGCTGGCCAACAAGAACAAAAAGTATTTCACAGATAGTATAGCAAATGACATGCAACTCTTGCGGCTTGAATGTGAAAAGGGATTGAACTATCGTTATAAAAATCCATCGGAAGAAGTATTGAAGAGAGTGGAGAAAGAATTAGATATAGTGGGCCAGATGAACTTTGCATCCTACTTTCTTATCAATTGGGATATTATACGGTATGCGCGTTTTAAAAACTATTACTACGTGGGCAGGGGCAGCGGAGCCAACAGCATATTGGCTTACCTGCTTAATATAACCGACGTGGACCCTATAGATCTGGACCTTTATTTTGAGCGTTTTATAAATCTATCCCGCGCCAATGCCCCTGACTTCGATATGGATTTTTCATGGACTGACAGGGATGATATTACCCGTTATATTTTTGAGACGTATGGCACCAAGCATACTGCCTTGTTGGGAACTTACTCCACATTCCAGAGTGATGCGGTAACACGCGAACTGGGAAAAGTATTTGGTTTACCTCCCCAGGAAATAGACAAGCTGCAAATGGAAACAAAGCATATAACGACTAAAGCTCAGCGGGAAAAAGCAATGCAAGCTGCGGATCAGGTAGGCAAACTGGTGATTAAGTACACCGAACTTATAAAAGGCCTGCCCAGCCATTTAAGTATTCACTCAAGCGGTATCATTATATCACAGGAGCCCATATCATGCTATACTGCCACTAGTCTTCCGCCCAAGGGATATCCTACTACCCAGTTCAGTATGTTAGAAGCAGAGGATATTGGCCTGTATAAGTTCGACATACTTAGTCAGCGTGGACTGGGAAAAATAAAAGACGCTCTCGCCATTGTAAAAGAAAACAAGGGAGAGGATATAGACATACACAACGTTAAAAACTTCTTAGAAGATCCGAAAATAAAAGCACTGCTGAGCAAGGGCAAATGCATAGGTTGCTTTTATGTAGAGTCACCTGCTATGCGTATGTTATTAGCCAAGTTACGTGCCGATGATTATTTGCGCCTGGTTGCAGCCAGTTCTATTATACGCCCGGGTGTAGCGCAAAGCGGTATGATGCGGGAATACATATTGCGCTACCGTGATGTAAAAAGAAGAGAAGCAGCAAAGAAAGCCCTGCCCGAATTATATGAACTGCTGGAGGAAACATACGGAGTAATGGTATACCAGGAGGATGTGATTAAGGTGGCTCACTTTTTTGCAGGCCTTTCTCTTGCAGAGGCCGATTATCTGCGCAGGGGCATGTCGTGGAAGTTTAAACTGCGTAATGAGTTCGATAAAGTGAGAGAAAAATTCTTTAGCAATTGCATAGCAAAAGGTCACGATACAAAAGTGATAAGCGATATATGGAACCAGATAGAGAGCTTTGCGAACTTCGCTTTTTCAAAAGGGCATTCTGCCAGCTACGCCGTAGAAAGCTACCAGGCACTTTACCTTAAGGCCTATCATCCGCTTGAATATATGGTTGCCACTTTGAATAATGGTGGAGGCTTTTACCGCATGGAGCTTTACATACATGAAGCACGTATGCACGGTGCTGAAATAGTGCCGCCCTGCATAAACACCAGTACAAATATTTGCACTATAAAGGATAAAACCATATTCCTGGGTTTTAACCTTATAGCTGCATTAGAGAAAGAAGTGATCATAAACCTATTGACAGAACGCCATGCCAATGGTATTTATAAAGACCTGTACGATTTTACCAAGCGTGTGCCTGTTTCAGTAGAACAGCTTGCCCTGCTAATTCGTGCAGGTGCTTTTAGGTTTACAGGTAAAAACAAAAAGGAGTTGTTGTGGGAGGCCTATATGTTACAAAACCCTTTAAAGAAAACACATCCTACCAAAGATCTTTTCGATATAGTGCCTACTAAATATAGGCTTCCCCAATTAACCAACTCCTGGTTAGATGATGCCTTTGATGAAATAGAACTGTTTGGTTTTTCACTCTGCTCTCCTTTTAAATTAGTGAATGTGCCTATAAGTACTCAGCTAAAATCAAGCGATCTTTCATCGCGTATAGGGCAGGTGGTAGATATTATAGGGTACCTTGTAAACATTAAAACAGTGCGCACCATAAAAGGAGATAAGATGAACTTTGGTACCTTTATAGACCTGGATGGGTATTGGATAGACTCGGTGCATTTTCCTCCCTCGGCAAAGGCATACCCGTTCAAGGGTCCCGGCTGCTATCACTTAAAGGGCAAGGTTACTGAAGAGTTCGACTATATGGCCCTGGACGTAACTGAAATGCGCAGGCTGGATATAATGAACAGGGATGACGCTGAAGTTTCGGAACCACAGGTGGCCTGATAGAATACCTATTATTCATTTTTAGTAAATTACTAAAATGTTTATTAATTAATAAAATATTTATATATTTGCTCCATAAACTTAAATACTATGGACGAAAACGAAGTTTTAACCGAAGGCAACGAAATCTTGCCAGAGCTAACACATGAACCCATTGATGAGCCGCAAGAAGAAGGTGATGAAAAAGGCATTACCTGGGAGGCCAACCACAAAAAGATTGTAAAAGCAATAAACGAATCTCTCAGGGCCTATAGGGCAACCCCTCCCAGTGTAACTGAGCTTTCTCGCCTAACGGGCTTAAGTAGGCAAACGATTTATTCCCATCTAAAGGAGTATTCTACGCATCCTGTGCACTGCCAAAGCACCGAAATGTTTGATCTTATGAAATTCGATGTCATGATGCGCCTTTGCTCAGAAGCATTAAGTGGAGACATGAGGGCTATAAGATTGTATTTGCAAGTTGTGGGCATGGTAAAGCAACAAAGTGGGCTGGTGAAAAAATCCTGACAAGCTTACTCACCCCTACGCCCCTCTCTATCAAATAGAGAGGGGAAGGATTGCTAAAAATCTTAACAAAAGCTTGACACAACTTGACACTTTTTTGAGCTCTTTATATTGGTTATCAGTGACTTGATTGTGAAAAGGGCGCAAAAGTGTCAACCCACTCTATAAAAGTGATGATTGATAGGTGGTTATTGATTATTTTAGGGACAAATACTCACCCCTGGCCCCTCTCTATAAATATAGAGGGGAAGGAATTTATTTATAACCTGCTGGGGTTAAAGCAATCTGTGAATCTGTGGCGGTTTTTTATCTGTGGTAATTTGTGCAATCTGTGGTAAAATCAGGGCAATGACTTTGCGTTCTCAGCGTGTAATTTTCTCCGCGTTCTCTGCGGTAAATGTATTTGATGTTAAAATTTATAACCTAATAATCAACTACTTATAAATTATTTTAGTACTATGTATTGCAAGGTATCATGTAATGTATTTATATTTGCGGTGTCAAATAATAAACTCGTTACCAATGGAAATAGAAAACACAAAGGCGCAGATGCGGAAAGGGGTATTGGAGTTTTGCATACTGTGCATATTATCTGAGAAGGATGCATATCCCTCGGAGATAATAGAAGCGATGAAAAATGCAAAGCTGATAGTAGTAGAGGGCACTCTATATCCCTTGCTAATGCGCTTAAAAAATGAGGGCCAGCTTAGTTACGAATGGAAAGAGTCCGCATCGGGCCCTCCACGCAAATATTACAAGCTAACCCCGGCCGGAAAGGAATTCCTTAAAGAGCTATACTCCTCCTGGGGAGAGCTGGTAGATTCTGTTAACCTGATTGCAAAACAATATTCTTCAAACACCTTATCGTAAAAAAAACATGAAAAACACTAGAACAAGCAGCATTGGTCGCATACAATTTCACCTGGAAGAAGACGCACACAGCAAATTGTCAGGATATATAGATGCTATAAGCCGCTCTCTTCAGGGATCTGAAGGCCGGGATGAAATAATGGCTGATATAGAAGCCCGCATAGCAGAACTTTTGCTCGAAAGGATAAAGAACCCTCAGCAAGTGGTAACCATTACAGAGGTGGATGAAATAATAGGTATCATGGGTTCACCCGATGCTTTTTCAACTGGCGAAAAAAGCAATACAAAGCAAGAATATTCTTCTGCAGGTACTTATCAGTCCAGCTATAAGAGGGTTTTCAGAGACCCGGATGATAAAATAGTTTTTGGAGTATGTTCAGGTATAGCACACCATTTTGGTGTAAATCGTTTATGGCTGAGGCTTGCTCTTGTTCTATCCATCTTGTGTTTTGGATTCGGATTGTTGCCTTATATAATACTTGCTATTGTTATTCCCAAAGCACGTACTGCCTCTGAAAAGCTTGAAATGCGGGGCGAACCGGCAGATATAAACAATATCAAACGTACCGTAGAAGAAGAACTCAATGATCTGAAAAAGAAGGTAGAAAACGTTAGGGATGACTTTAAAAGTGGGCGATATCGTAACACGGGAAGAGCTACTGGGAAAAAAATTGGTGATTATCTTTTTAATTCGTTACTCCCGGGCGTTGGTGGTATAATAGGGACAATTTTAAAAGGAATATTTGCTTTTATAGGATTCACAGCAGTAAGTATTTTCTCTTTAATGCTTATCGCTCTTTTGATTTTACTTTGTAGCGGAGTTAATGTAGTTCATATGCATGGAGAACATGGTCAATGGGTAAACTACTCCATTCATAATGTATTCACTCTGTTTGCATTAACAGGTACTGCTAGGCTTTTTTTAATATGGGGGATAGGCCTTTTTTTGGGAGTGCCACTTTTAGCTCTTATTATACGTATCGGTAGGGCAGTGATAGGCGTGCATGGCAATTTGCATGGTATTAAAATAGCTTTGTTTTCGGCATGGATGGTGGGCCTGGTATTATTATTATTCGGTACCTTTCAAACCTTAGGGCATTTTTCTGTAACTGGCTATTCTAAGGAAGAGATTAAGTTCACTAATACGGCTAAAACCCTTTATGTAAATATGCTTGAAACAGATTATAGCGATATTACATTAAAGGTCGATTCTCTTAATTTCTATATTTCAGATGATCATGCCTTCCAGGGTAATCCTTCACTATGTATTCAACCCAGCCCGGATAGTAGCTTTCACCTGGAGATGGAAAAATATGCGCGGGGTGTTTCAGAACCTGAAGCGATAGTATCTGCCAAGGCTATAGACTATAGTTTTTCCCAGCACGATTCTATATTGAACCTAAGTCCATACTATCAATTGGAGCAAGGAGCAGGGTGGAGGAAGCAAAAGTTGGATTTGGAGCTGCTAGTACCTGTAGGCAAGATTATTTCACTTCCCAAAAATGTAGAGGGTATACTGTGCTCAAAGGTAATTAGGGGACACAGACATGTTAGCGGGCATGAATGGCTTATGAGTCAGTCGGGGCTTGTTGCGAAGGATAGTCTTTAAACCAACTCGGAGAATTCTCTATATTTGCGCCCTTAAATTATTGGAGAGTTGTCCGAGTGGCTTAAGGAGCACGCCTGGAAAGCGTGTATACCCGAAAGGGTATCGTGGGTTCGAATCCCTCACTCTCCGCCTTCGCCTCGCAGTAACTCGGCTACGGCGGACGCAGTCTGCAGGTGGTAACAAATGAAAATGAGGCTCAATTAGCGAAAAAAGGAAAGGGGCCCCCCAGCCCCCGATCCCTTCTCTGAAAACAATAGTTTACTAATTTAAA
>Ga0206878_10186_pt1 | contig 26492 bp, 22 predicted proteins | sample Alteio_BWOrgCont_8_FD_152621 | JGI IMG/M metagenome (GOLD analysis project Ga0206878, IMG submission 152621) | Enriched cells from forest soil in Barre Woods Harvard Forest LTER site, Petersham, Massachusetts, United States -... | ecosystem: Environmental > Terrestrial > Soil > Temperate forest >... | reverse complement strand
GTCACCGGCATCATGCCGATGACCATCCCCACATTCACCGCGATCTGGAAGAGCATCACCGCCGCCACGCCCATCACGATGAAGCTTCCGGGCAGGTCCGCCGCCGTCTGGGCGTTCTGTATGAGTCGCATCAATATCAGGAAGTAAAGCCCCAGCACGAACGCCGCACCCACAAAGCCGTGCTCCTCACAGAAGGCCGCGAAGATGAAGTCGGTGTACGGGATCGGCAGAAAGTCTCCCTGCGTCTGCGTGCCCTTGGTCGCGCCTTTGCCCCACAGCCCGCCCGAGCCCACCGCGATCAGCGACTGCCGTATCTGGTAGCCCGAGCCGCGCGGGTCTGTATCCGGATTCATAAAGCTCGTCAACCGCTGTTTCTGGTATGGCTTCAGCAGCTTGCCCGAGAACCACAGCCCGGTGAAGAGCATCCCGAATCCCAGCACCAGGATCAGCGCCTGCCGCCAGCGTATGCCGCCCAGCAGCAGACCGCCGATCAGGATCGGCGAGTACGTCAGCGCCGTGCCCAGGTCCGGCTGCTTCAGCACCAGCAGCATCGGCAGGCCCACCAGCGCAAAGGCCTTGGCAATGTCCCTCCACGTCAGCTCGCGGCCGGCCAGGTTCCAGAAGTAGCGCGCGACCGTCAGGATCAGCACCAGCTTGACCCACTCCGACGGCTGAAAGTGGATCCCGCCCGGCAGCCGGATCCAGCGCCGCGCTCCCAGCACCTTCGTCCCCACCAGCAGAACCGCCACCAGCGCCGCGATGCTCACGCCGTACGCCCAGTACGCAAACTCCAGCAGCCACTGGTAGCTCACTCGCGACATCACGAACATCAGCACCAGCCCAATGCTCAGATACACCATCTGGCTCTTGTGAAAGCCCACGAACTTCGTGTGCAGCGTCGCCGAGTAGATCTCGAACACACTGATGACCGAGAGCAACAGCACAAAGCTCAGCAGTATCCAGTCGAAGTCGCGAAAGAACCGGCGCATTAGAGATCGCCTCCGGGCTTTGCGCTTTGAACATTCGCCGTACTCTGCGGCTTGGCTATAACATCCGGCGTCACAGGCTTCACCACCTCAGGCGGCAGATTCCCAGCCGCCCGCCGCTGCTTCGTCACATACTCATTCACCACAGCAGCAACAAGGTGCGCGGCGTCAGCACCCCATGTGCCACCCTCCCACAACGCCACCACAACGATGTCCGGATTGCGCCGCGGCGTCATGCCCACGAACCACGCATTCGTCAACGAGCCGTGCAGGCCAAGCTTGGCCGCAGCATCGTGGCTTACCGTCTGCGCAGTACCGGTTTTTCCGGCGAAATCGATGCCTTCCAGGTGCGAAGCATCTGCCGTACCTCCCGGCGACGTCGCTGCAGCCATGCCATCGGTGATCGTCTCCCAGGTGGATGCAGCAAGCGGTACTGTTTTCTCGCCTGAGCCCGGGAACATCTGCGCATATTCGTCTTTCTGGTCGTCCGGGATTTCATCCTCAAAAACAAGGTGTGGCCGCCTCATCACGCCGCCCGAGGCAATGCCGCTCAGCGAACGCGCAAGCTGAATTGGCGTCACGGTGACCGGACCTTGTCCTATGCCAACAGAGATCGTCTCGCCCGCGTACCACTTCTCGTGATAGTTGCGCAGCTTCCACTCTTCCGATGGGACGATGCCCGTTGCCTCTTCGGGCAGATCGATACCGGTCTTTTGTCCCAGGCCGAATTCGGTCGCATACTTCGCGATCGTCTCGATGCCCAACTTATCGGCCAGAGTATAGAAGAACGTATCGCACGACCACGGGATCGCATGGTCGATATCCACCATGCCGTGCCGCTTGTCGCACTTATGGTACTGCCCGTAGTAAGTGCCGCCGCCATTGCAAAACACGTGCAGATTTTCAGCGATGTTTTCTTCCAGGCCCGCGGCCGACATGATGATCTTGAACGTCGAACCCGGCGCAAGCTGCGCCTGGATCGCCTTGTTCAACATCGGATGGTTCGGATCGTTGATGATCTGGTCCCAATCCGCCTTCTTGATGCGCACCGAAAACTCATTCGGGTCGAACGTCGGCCGCGAGACCATCGCCAGGATCTCGCCAGTGTGCGGATCCATCGCCACGATGGCGCCGTTGTGCCCCTGCAGCGCCTGCTCGGCCACCTTCTGCAGATCCAGATCGATCGTCAGCCGCAGATCATGCCCCGGAACGGCCGGCGTCTCGCCCATCTGCCCGATCTCGCGGCCGTGGCTGTTCACCACCACATCGCGCGATCCGTTCCTGCCCCGCAGGATCGCATCGTAGGTCTTCTCGATCCCCGACCGCCCCACCACATCACCCGGCTCATACTCCGAGTACTGCGGGTCGTTCAGCATCTCTTCCGACACTTCACCTACATAACCGATCATGTGCGCCGCAAAGCCGCCCGGCGGATAGAGCCGCCGCTGCTCATCCAATGTTTCCAGTTCCGGCAGCTCGTTGCGATGCGCTTCGACGAACGCCTGCTCATCCGGCGTGATGTCTTCCTTCACCGGGATCGGCTCGTACTTCGGCGCATGCTGGAAGCGCTTCACCGTCGCCTGCAGCTGGTCCAGCGGAATGTGCAGGCCGTTCGCGATCGCGGGCAGGTCCACTGCAGCATTCTGCATCTGCTCACGCAGCAGGAAGCACGAGACCGAAGGATAGTTGTCCACGATCAGCCGGCCTTCGCGGTCGAATATCTTGCCTCGCGGCGCCAGCACCGGCACCTTGCGGATGCGGTTCGCCTCCGCCAGCACGCGGAAGCTGTCCGTATTCAGCACCTGCAGACGCCACAGCCCCACCAGCAGAATGGCGAGCACGAGCGCAGCAATATACTGCGCAGCATGGAGCCTGCCCGTTGGGAGCTTCTCGTTCCGTCCGCTGAGTGCGTTTGATTCCACTTCCCTGATAGCTCCGCCGCTTTCTTTGTATTACCCTCTGCGTCTTAGACGATCCAAAAACCAGAAAAATCCGACGGCGACCACCGCATTCGCCAGCATCTTCGCCAGCTCATGCAGCCACAGCCACTGCATCTCGAATCCGAGCAGCCGCCGCTCGATCAGATAGATCAGCACCGAGTTCGCCAGGCTGAACAATGCCGTCAACAGCAGCCGTGTGATGGAGTTCTCCACGTCGATGCGCACGCCGATCGAAGCCGCTGCATAGCCGATGATCGACTTCGCCATGCCGTTCACGCCGATGGGATGGCTCGTCTGCGCATCCTGCACCAGACCGATCACCATGCCCGTTAGTGTTCCTTCGATGGGCCCGCGCAGCATGATGGCAAAGTAGATGACCACCAGCAGTGGCAGATCGAGCAGCGCCAGCCGCGGAAAGATGTGCGGCAGATAGACCTGGAAGAGCAGCGCAGCCACGGGCACCATCACCAGCACCACCGGATGGAAGGTGGTCTCCTGTTCACGTCGCGAGATGAGGCTGCGCATCACCATCTAGTTCTGCTCCTGTGCGCCGCCGGGCTGCGCATGCGTCGTCTGCGGCGGCGCGGTGGGCGTTGGGATCTTCGGCGTGATCGGCTTCGTATCTCCCGGCTGCAACTCTGCGGCCGGCGGCGTCGCTCCCGGCGTGAACCTGTCCGTATGCAGAGCCGTTGCTGGATGAACAGCCGCCGGTCCGGCAGGTGCTGGAACACTCGGATCCGGTGGCGTAATGCTCGGCAACGTCTGGAAGACCGCATCCGCCGCGCGCTGCACCTCAGCGTCGCCACCCGATGCATCCATCGGCATACCCGCGGCGTTGCGCGTGTCGGTGATCACCAGCACCTCTTCCAGCTTCGAGAGATTCGCCGCCGGCTTCACCGTGATCGCAATGTATGGTGGATGCTGCTTGTCCGGTCCTACCGACTCCACATCACCCACCGCCAGTCCGCGCGGATAGACCTGGTCGCCGCCACTGGTCAGCACGCGCTCGCCCTGCTTGATGCGGTCATCCGGCAACAGGTCGATCACCTGCGGCTGTCCCGCCGCATTGCCGCGCAATATCCCGCGAATGCGCGTCGTCTCCAGCACCACGCCCGCGCCTGCCGTCTGGTCATTCATCTCCAGCACCTGCGCCGCGTGCGGAAACACATCGCGTACCTTGCCCACGATGCCGTCCGGCGTCACCACGGCCATGTCCTGCCGCAGGCCGTCGCTCGATCCCTTGTCGATGTAGACCACGCGCGACTGGTCGCTGCCGCTCGTGCCGATCACCTGCGCGATCACCGTTTTATAGATGTACTGTTGCTGGAACCCCAGCAACTGCTGCAGCCGTTGGCCCTGCCGCGCATCCGCCAGCAGACTCATCTGCTGCAGCCGCAGCTGGTCCACTTCGGCCTGCAGCTCAGCATTCTTCTGCCGCACGCCGCGCAGGTAGATGTAGTTCTTCCACGCTCCGCGCGTGCCGTGACCCATGTTCGTCAGCAGCCGCTCGAACGGCACGATCACGCGCGTCATCGCGTAGCGCACTGTGCGGACGTGATGCCCGTCCGTGCGCGTGTCCGCCACGCCCATCGTGGTAGGCCGGTGGATCTGCGTCGCCAGCGCGATCAACTGCGCGACGAGCACAACCACGAGCACCAGCGCGTTCTTAAAGCGGCTGAAGAAAGATTCCATTGCACTCTGTGCGCGCCCGCATCACTTTTCGCGGAAGCGTCGGCTATTCGATCGAGATCTTGCGCAGCAGCGCGAAGTCGGAGAGCATCTTGCCCGTGCCCAGGACGACCGACGCCAGCGGATCGTCAGCGATCGAGACCGGCAGCCCCGTTTCGTCGCGGATGCGCTTGTCCAGGTTCTTGATCAGCGCGCCGCCGCCCGTCAGCACAATGCCGCGGTCGCTGATATCGGCCGAAAGCTCCGGCGGTGTGCGCTCAAGCGCTACGCGGATCGCATTCATGATCGTCGAGATGCACTCGCCCAAGGCCTCGCGGATCTCAGAGTCTTCGATCGTAATTGTTTTCGGCACGCCCTCGATCAGGTTACGGCCCTTGATCTCCATCGTCAGCGGCTTGTCCAGAGGGAATGCGGAACCGATCTCGATCTTGATCTGCTCGGCCGTACGCTCGCCCACCAGCAGGTTGTACTTGCGCTTGAGGTAGTTCATCACAGCCTCATCCATCTGGTTGCCCGCCATGCGCACCGAACGCGAATACACAATGCCGGAGAGCGAGATCACCGCGATGTCCGTCGTGCCGCCGCCGATATCGACCACCATGTTGCCGCCCGGCTCCGTGATCGGCAGACCAGCGCCGATCGCCGCGACCATCGCCTGCTCGACGAGATGCACTTCACTCGCCTTCGCGCGATACGCCGAATCCATGACGGCGCGTTTTTCCACTTGAGTAATTTCAGACGGCACGCCGATCACGATGCGCGGATGCACCAGCATCTTCCGGTTGTGCGCCTTCTGAATAAAATAGTTCAGCATCTTTTCCGTGTGACGGAAGTCGGCGATCACGCCATCCTTCATCGGCTTGATCGCGACGATGTTGCCCGGCGTGCGGCCCAGCATCTCCTTCGCCTCTTTGCCGACGGCTTCCACTTCGTTCGTCAGTTTGTTCACTGCGATGATCGAAGGCTCGTTGACGATGATGCCTTTGCCGCTGGCATACACGAGCGTGTTCGCCGTTCCCAGGTCGATCGCCAGATCGCTGGAGAAGAGACTGAAGATGGAGCGCATGTTGTGAAAGCGCGATGTCCGGGAAGAGAAGCCATTCTGTGCCATATGTTGCTTTTACCTTGTGTTTAGTGAGCGTTGCGAGTGGACGCGTTCCCTCAATTGTACGTCGCCAAACGCCCTGCCGTCCGCCGCTTCAAAGCTTTTTATCCCCGGCTTTTCATAACATCGCCGGATTGGTAGGCTGGTTTATGACTATCGGCGTTCCCAGGGAAGTGAAGGACCACGAGAGCCGCGTCGGCATCACCCCCGCCGGCGTGAAAGCCCTCGTGGAAGCTGGCCATAAAGTCCTGGTCGAAACCCGCGCAGGCGAGCTCTCCGCATTCCCCGACGACGAGTACCAGAACGCCGGCGCCGAGATCGTCGGCTCCGCCTATGACACCTGGCGGCTCGCCGATATGGTCGTCAAGGTCAAAGAACCCGTCGAAAAAGAGTACGGTTACTTTCGTGACGGTCTCGTACTCTTCACCTTCCTGCATCTGGCTCCGCTCACGCAGCTTACCGATGCGTTATTAGCCAAAAAAGTAACTGGCATCGCCTATGAGACCGTCCGCGACCGGGCCAATGCTCTCCCCCTGCTCACCCCCATGAGCGAGGTCGCCGGCCGCATGAGCGTCCAGGTCGGCGCCAGCTACCTTGAAAAGGAACGCGGTGGCCGTGGCGTCCTCCTCGGCGGCGTCCCCGGCGTCCCGCCAGGCAACGTCGTCATCCTAGGCGGAGGCATCGTCGGCACCAACGCCGCCAAGATCGCCCTCGGCCTCGGCGCCAAGGTCGTCCTGATCGACCTCAACCTCAACCGCCTCCGCGAGTTGGACGACATCTTCAACGGCCGCCTGCACACCCTCGCCTCCAACTCCTACAACATCGCCCGTGCCACGCAGGAGGCCGATCTCCTCATCGGCGGCGTCCTCATCCCCGGCGCCACCGCACCAAAGATCGTTACCAAAGAGATGGTCGCCAAAATGCGTAAGGGTGCGGTCATCGTCGACGTCGCCATCGACCAGGGCGGCTGCATCGAAACCGCCCACCCCACGACCCACAGCGACCCCTCCTTTGTCGTCGACGGCGTCGTCCACTACTGCGTCACCAATATGCCCGCCGCCGTGCCCAACACCTCCACCCTCGCGCTCACCAACGCCACCTTCCCCTATGTGCTGAAGCTGGCCAAGCTCGGCGCAGAAGCCGCCATCCGCGAGGACGCCGGCATCGCCGAAGGCGTCAATACCTACGGTGGCGTGCTTACCTACGCAGCCGTAGGAACCGCCCAGAAGAAGCCAACCCGGCCAATTGGGGCTCTCGTCTAACTAATTCGTCAATACCGCTGTTGTGGCATGGGCCAATACTCGTAGAACGTACCCCGGCGCGCTAGAATCATTCCACCATTTGAGGAAGAGCTTCGCATGCCACCCTCCCGCCAACGCAAGGGCCTTGTCGCAGTACTGAGCGCGTGCTTTCTCGTGCTCCTGCTCGCCCTGATGGCGCTGAACGCCTTCAACCTGAAGCAGTTGAACCCTTCCACCGCCAATGAGTTCCTGCTCTTCCTCGGCCTGAGCATCTTCGCCTTCGTCCTTTGCGTCGTGGTCGGCGTTCTCCTCTTACGCAATATTCTTAAGCTGTTTGCAGAGCAGCGCAGCCGCGTCCTCGGCTCCCGCCTGCGCACCCGGATGCTCGTCTGGGCGGCCATGATCTCCATCCTGCCCGTCTTCTTCATGTTTCTCTTCAGCTACCTCCTGCTGAACCGCTCCATCGACCGCTGGTTCTCGCAGCAGGGCAATACGCTGAGCGAGGTCTCCACCAGCCTCGCCGGCGAGTTCGCGCACTACACCACAGACAATGCACGCGCCGAAGCCGACGCTCTGGCCCTCGTCTTCAACGATCCCCGCAATCACTTCTCCAGCGAGAGCCGTGCCGACCTGGAGACGCAGATGCGCAGCCGCGAGGTCACCCTGCAGGGCGGCTTCTCCGCCATCTATCGCAACGGCAGGCAGATCGCCGCTTTCAATCTCCCCGTCGCCAACGGCTCGCCCGTCGAGGTCAAGAGCTGGCTCCTCGGCAAATCCAGCGATGACGATACCGCCGCACCCGCGGCACTGCAGACGATCGACCCAGCACAGGACACTCCGGACACCACCATCCTGCAGGCCGCGCAGCGCAACGACGACCACATCTTCGCCTTCGGCTCCACTCAATACGCGCTCGCCACCGCATGGGTCGAGCAGGGCGGCGTCATCGTCGTCGGCCTGCCTCTGCCCGCCGGCATGGCCGGCAACGTCGCAACCCTGCAGAGCATCATCGACTCCAACAGGATCAACTACGGTGAGCGGCGCCAGGTGCGCGGCACCTACATGCTTCTGCTCTTCATGATCAGCGGCCTCACCTTCTTCGCCTCCACCTGGCTCGCTCTGCAGTTCTCCACGCAGATCACCCGGCCCGTCGAAGCGCTCGCCGACGCCATGGGACAGATCGCCGCCGGCCACTACGCCCACCGCGTGGACACCTCCGCCACCGAAGAGCTCGGCGATCTCGCTGCCTCCTTCAATCGCATGGCAGAAGACCTCTCCAGCAGCCGCGCTTTGCTCGATCAGTCCAACCTGCGCATCTCCGCCGTCAATACCGCGCTCGATGAACGCCGCCGCGAGGTCGAGATCATGCTGGAGACCATTCCCAACGGCGTCGTCATGCTCGATCGCGAGGGCCGCATCGTGCTTGCTAACCGCGCCTTCTCCGAGATGATGGATCCGGGCGGCCAGCAGCCTTTCATCGGCCTTCCGCTGCAGAAGATCTTTCCAGATGAGGTCAGCCAAGGTCTCGATAAACTGATCCGCCGCAGCCATCGCATGGGCTCCGCCAGCAGCGAATTCGAGATCCATGCGCAGAAGGGGCTGCTCTCCATCGTCGCCAGCGTCGCTGTCGTCGATAGTGGCACCGGCGATCGCGCCGCTCACGCCTACGTCGTCGTACTCGAAGATGTGACCGAGCTTCTCCGCGCGCAGAAGCAGGTCGCCTGGAAGGAGGTCGCCCGCCGCGTCGCCCACGAGATCAAAAATCCACTCACGCCCGTCGCTCTCTCCTCCGAGCGCATCCTCAAACACATCAACCGTCTCGACGCGCTCCACGCCGAGCACGCCATTGAATCGCCCTCGCCCGCCATCATCCGCAAGTGCAGCGAGATCATCACCAGCTCCGTCGAGACCATGCGCGACCTCGTCGATCAGTTCTCTTCGCTCGCACAGTTCCCCGCCTCGCGCCTGCGCCCGGCCGATCTGAACGTCATCGTCGAGAACGCCATGGCCATCTTCGCCGGCCGACTGCAGGGCATCACTCTCAAGATCGATCTCGCAAGCGACCTTCCCCTTGTCATGGCCGATCCCGAAGCCATGAAGCGCGCGCTCACCAATCTCATCGATAACGCAGCCGAGGCCATGCAGCCCTGCCTGCTCCGCGAGCTCACCCTCTCCACCGCACTCGTCTCCGGAGGCCACAGCGTCGAACTCAGCGTCGCCGACACCGGCCCCGGCGTAACCGACGAGATGCGCGAGCGCCTCTTCCTGCCCTACTTCTCCACCAAGGAGCGCGGCACCGGCCTCGGCCTCACCATCACGGCCAAGATCGTGCAGGAGCACGAGGGCAACATCCGCGCCGTGCCCAACCTGCCCACCGGCTCCATCTTCATCATCGAGCTTCCCGTCTACAGCTTCGCCGAAGAAGAGCTTGACCCACTGCTCCGGCACAACAAGGAAGAAAAGAAAGCATGAACCACGTCCTCATCGTTGACGACGAGACCGAGATCCGCAACTCGCTCGAAAGCATACTGCGCGAAGAGGGCTACGCCGTCACCACCACAGGCACCGCCACCGAAGGCCTCGAACTTCTCCGCGATGCCTCATACGATGTCGTCCTCCTCGATATCTGGCTTCCCGACGCCGACGGCCTCGACACCCTCGCCGAGATCCGTCGCCTCGAATCCGCCAACCCGCCGGAAGTCATCATGATCTCCGGCCACGGGACGATCGAATCCGCCGTGAAGGCCACCAAGCTCGGCGCCTACGACTTCCTCGAGAAGCCTCTCTCGATGGAGCGCACGCTCATCCTGCTCAAGAACGCCATCCAGTCCCGTCAGCTCCGCGACGACAACCAGGAGTTCCAGCGCCAGCTCGCCACCAAGGGCGAACCCACCGGCGAGAGCGTCCCCATCAAGGCGCTGCGCCAGCAGATCAAGCTCATGGCGCCCACCAACGGCCGCGTCCTCATCTACGGCGAGAGCGGCACCGGCAAAGAGCTCATCGCCCGCTCGATTCACTCCGGCAGCCAGCGTAGCGACCGCGTCTTCGTCGAACTCAACTGCGCCGCCATCCCGGAAGACCACATCGAGAGCGAGCTCTTTGGTTACAGAAACAGCGCCGGCCCCGGCGACCCGCCCGAGATGCGCGGCACCTTCGAACGCGCCGGCGGCGGAACATTATTCCTGAACGAAGTCGGCGACATGAGCCTCAAGACGCAAGCGAAGGTTCTAAGGGCATTAGACGAGCAGCGCGTCACCCCCGTCGGCTCCGCCCACTCCATCCATGTCGACGTGCGCGTCATCGCCGCCACCAACAAGGATCTCGAAGAAGAGATCGCCCGCGGCAACTTCCGCGAAGATCTTTTTTATCGTTTGAATGTCATTCCGTTCTTCGTCCCGCCGCTGCGCGACCGCCGCGAAGACATTCCCCTACTCGTGAAGGAGTTCATGCTGGAGTTCGGCCGCCTCTACGGCCGACCGCGCGTGGAGATGGCCGAAGACGCCCTCGCATCCCTCAAGCAGTACCAGTGGCCCGGCAACCTGCGCGAACTGCGCAACGTCATCGAACGCGTCCTCATCCTGAACCCGAAGATCAACCGCATCGAGAAGAAACACCTGCCCGTGCTGACCGCACGCGCCACCGGTCGCGAAGGAAAATCTCCAAAGCCCGAAGAGTTCAGCACATTGACGCAGGCCCGCGAAGCCTACGAACGCGACTACATCCTGAAAAAAATGCAGGAGTGCCACGGCAACATGAGCCGCACCGCTGAAGCCCTCGGGCTCGAGCGCAGCCACCTCTATCGCAAGATGAAGGCGCTCGGTATCAACGTGAAGGAATAAATTTTAATTACTGTCATTCTGAGCGGAGCATCGCGCTTTTGCGATGCGTAGTCGAAGAACCTGCTTTTGCTCTCACAGGCTATTTCTCGTCCGTAGCCTGCTTCGCCCCAAGCTCTTCCAGCTGCCGCCGCCAGTCCAGCTCTTCCACAAACCCGCGCGAGCTGCGCCAGTCGTCCTTCACCTTCACGAACAGCTCCAGAAACACCCGCGTCCCCAGCAGCGACTCCAGGTCCTTGCGCGCGCTCGTGCCGATCTGCTTCAGCATCGTGCCCTGCTTGCCGATCAGGATCGCCTTCTGCCCCGTGCGCTCGCAGTAGATCGCCGCAGCGATCTTGGTCACTGGCTTCTTTGCGCCCGCAGCAGGCTTGCGCCCCGTGGGCGCGGGCTCTTCAAACGCCTCCACCACCACCGCAGTCGCGTACGGAACCTCTTCGCCCGTAAGCATCAATATCTTCTCGCGGATGATCTCCGCCGCCAGGAATCTCTCCGGCTGGTCCGTCACCTGGTCACGCGGAAAGTACCGCTCGCCCTCCGGCAGGTGCGCCACGATCTTGTCCAGCAGCAGCTCCATCCCCACCTTCTTCTTGGCTGAGATCGGAATGACCTCCGCAAAACTGTGCAGACCGCTCCAGTGCGCGATCAGCGGCAGCAGCTCCGCCGCGGGCACAGCGTCGATCTTGTTCAGCAGCAGAAAGACCGGGCACTCGATCTTCTTCACCAGCTGCAGCACAAAGTCGTCCTCCGCCTTCGACATCTCCTGCCGCGACTTCGTGAATGGCTTCGCCTCGCCTTTGTCCGCTTTAGGCAGCCTGTGCGTCGCATCCACGATCAGCAGCACGATGTCCCTCGACTCCAACGCGTCGTAGACCTCCTGCATCATGCGCTTGTCCAGCTGCGTCTCCGGCTTGTGCACGCCCGGCGTATCCACAAAGACGATCTGCGCCGGCTGCCGCCCCGGCTTGCCCGGAGCCTTCGCGCGCACCGGCGCCTCCACCACGCCCAGGATGCGCGTGCGCGTCGTCTGCGGCTTGTGCGTCACAATGGCGAGCTTCTCGCCCGTCAACGCATTCAGCAGTGTGGATTTTCCCGCATTCGGGCGACCAACGATAGATACGAAACCGGAACGAAATGCCATGTCTCTATGCTACGCGCAAAGCTACTCTGGCTCCGATTCGCTCTTAGGCGTCTGCTTGATCCGCACACGCTCCACGCGCCGCGTCGTCGAGGCCAGTACCTCGAATCGCAGACCCTCGGCCTCCACCACCTCGCCTTGCAGCGGGATGTGCCCGGCCATCTCCGTCACCAGTCCGCCAACGGTCGTCGCTTCATACCCCGGCGGGATCCGCACCGCCGGAGGAGCCTCTTCGCTCTCGCCGCTCTCAATGCAATCCTCGCCCGCGAAGAGCTCCTTCAGCCGCGAGACCTCGAACCCTCCCGGCACCACGAACGCGCCATCGCCCTCGCGCACGGGAGCGTTCTCGGCGTCGTCGTGCTCGTCGTTGATGCTGCCGACGATCTCTTCCAGCAGGTCTTCGATCGTCACCACGCCCGCCACGCCGCCGTACTCGTCGATCACGATGCACATGTGCTGCTGCTGCCGTTGCATCTGGTTCAGCAGCTCATTCACTTTTTTCGATTCTGGCACGAACGCAGCCGGCCGCTGGATCTCCGCCACCGTGCGCCCGCGCGCCTCGATATCGGGTATCTGTAGCAGGTCATGCGCAAACGCGATCCCCGTCACATGATCGGGCGACTCCGCATAGACCGGCACGCGCGAGAAGGGATGATCCGCCAGCTCCGCCGTGAACTCCGCGATGTTCATCGTCCCCGGCACGGTGAAGAGCTTCGGCCGCGGCGTCATCACCTCACGCGTCACCTTGTCGCCGAACTCGACCACTGAACGCACCAGCGCCCGGTCGCTCTCTTCCAGGATGCCCTCTTCCTCGCCCGCCTCCAGCAGAGCATCCATCGCAGCGTCTTTTTCCTCTGGACGCTCGATCTCCTCCGCATCCGTCGGCTCGGCGAGAGAAACAATAGAAAGCAGCAGCCCCAGCAGCAGCGTTGCAGGCGTCACCAGATAGAAGAGCGCCGTGACCAGGATGCGTATCCGCGCGATCCACAACCCGCGCGTGCGCATGAAGAAGACGAACGGCAGCAGACGGTCGAAGATCAGCACGATCAGTACAAGCTCAAAGATGGTCCGCGCCAGCACTCCAGTGATGGAGAGCCCGGTCGCATCATGCGCCGCCAGCACCGGGCAGATCTTGATCCCGAAGAGCACCGCGATCGCCGCCAGCGTGAACTGCCGCAGCACCGCGGCAGAAAGCTCCGCACTCTCGCGGCTCAGGTGCAGCTTCGGCTCCACCAGCGTCTCCCAGGCGTCGATATTCTCCTGGAACTCGTGCGCCAGAAACTTTCCGCTCTCCGTATAGAGGCGGTTCATGTACGCAGCCAGCGTCAGGATCGCCAGTAGGATGGGCAGCACCAGCATGGACTCGTTCATCGCGGCGCCTTCTTCTTCGTACCCACACTGCGCTCGATCAGGGTCACCGGCAGCTTCAGCTTCGTACGCAGCTTGGTCTCCAACCGCTCCATCTCGCCTTCATCTCTCTCATGGTCCATACCTTTGAGATGCAAAAGCCCGTGCAGCAGCAGGATCTTGACCTCACTCTGCAGCGAATGGCCGAACTCCTTCGCCTGCCGCGCCGCCGTCTCCAGCGAGATAGCGATATCGCCCGCATGGTCTTTAGCCAGCTCGTCCGCCGGGAACGACAGCACATCCGTCGGCTTGTTCTTGCCGCGAAAGGCCGTGTTCAGATGCTCCAGCTCCTCGTCATCCGCCAGCAGGATCGAAACACTACCGCGCAGGCCGACGGCCTTCTGCGCCTGCCTCACGAATCTCTCGAGAACGGCCTTCTGAATTCTCCGGTTTGGCGCTGCGAGTACGATCATTCGTTCCATCCAGGGCGTTACATCAAGAAAAGGGGAGAGAGCCGAAGCTCTCTCCCTGATGTTACGGCAAGCTTGTTTGAATTACTGCGGCTTCTGCTGGACCTTCTTCTTCTCGCCGCCCAGCACAGCCGCCGGCGCCGGCTCGCCCATCTCCAGCGGAAGCTGTGTCTGCTGCGCGCGTCCATACGTGTCATACGCCCGCACGATGCGCTGCACCAGGTGATGCCGCACCACGTCGTTGTCCTCAAAGTGGCAGAACTTGATGCCTTCCACGCCATCCAGCACGTGCAGAGCCTCCAGCAAGCCGGACTTCTTCGGATTCGGCAGGTCTATTTGTGTGAGGTCGCCCGTGATCACCGCGCGCGAATTGTTGCCGAGACGCGTCACGAACATCTTCATCTGCTCGTTGGTGGTGTTCTGCGCCTCGTCCATGATGATGAATGCATCATTCAGCGTGCGCCCGCGCATGAACGCCAGCGGAGCCACCTCGATCACGTTGCGCTCCAGCAACTTGTCCACACGCTCCTGGTCCATCAGGTCATAGAGCGCGTCATAGAGCGGCCGCAGATACGGATCCACCTTCTCCTGCAGGCTGCCCGGCAGGAAGCCCAACCGCTCGCCCGCCTCGACCGCAGGCCGAACGAGGATGATGCGGCTTACCTTCTTCGCCATCAACGCAGCCACCGCCATCGCCACCGCCAGGTACGTCTTGCCCGTACCCGCCGGCCCGATGCCGAAGGTCATATCGCTCTCTTCAATAGCCTCGACGTATTTGCGTTGGTTTATAGATCGCGGCTGCACCATGCGCTTCACGCCCGTCGACCGCTGCTTCCCGCTCTCGACCAGCGAACGCAGGCTCACCTCCGGATCAGCGACGACCAGCTTCAGCATCGCGTGCAATTCGCCGTTGTGCAGCGCGAGCCCGCCCTTTCGCAAAAACTCGTAATCGGTGAAGATCTGTTTCACGCGCGCCGTGGATTCGGCGCTGCCTGACACAATGATTCCGTCAGACTGTGGGTCGATCGTGACCTCGAGAGCATCTTCCATCAACCGGAGATTCTCATCGCGCGTACCGAACAGGACTTCCGCGTTCGGCGTGATCTCAATCGTTATATTCACCAATTGTTTGCTCAAGTGAGTGTCTGACCTCCGTCAGGTTTGCTGTTACGCCAGGGTGCACGCGCGGAAGCTCCGCACGCAGGGGTTCTGCGAAAAGCTATCTTGCCTGTTTTGGATGCTGCTTATGTTGTTGAGGATGTTGTGGCTCCCGGAAGCCGAAAAATGCCGCAGCCCGGTTGGACGGCTTGCACTCACTTGCACGGATTGGCGATTGGTCACCAAACTTAGCCGAAAGATGAGCCTAAGGTAGAACGACTCGCGGCCCACGTCAATAGAAGAATGCCACAGACCGAATCCGCCGGAGAACATGGGCCATAAATTGACCCAGCCTTCAAATTCACCTATCCTAGGAACTGCAGGGATGTGGCCTAAATTCCTCCTCCGCCTGCATCCCTCCCGACCAAAACCGGGTGAAATTTCCGCCGGATGACCTCCGGCCAGAAGAGAAGACACGACACATGGCAAATCATATCTCCTCGCTCAAGCGCGCGCGCCAGACCGAGACGAAGACCGCAGTCAACCGCGCCAACAAGAGCAAGCTCCGCGGAACATTACGCACTTTACGTGAAGCAATCGCCGGTGGCGACGCCGCTACCGCTACCGCCCAGTATCGCGCCACCGTCAGCATTCTGGACAAGGGCGTACAGAAGGGCACGTTGCACAAGAACACCGCCAGCCGCTACAAGAGCCGCCTCAACGCGCGCCTGAAGGCCGTCGGCACCACCTCCGCATCAGCCGCCAAGCCCACCAAGGCGAAGGCCAAGCCTGCCGCCAAGAAGGCCGTCTCCAAGAAGAAGGCTTAGCCTCTTCCGCATCACCCCGCAAAAGCCCGGCCACGCGCCGGGCTTTTCTGTGCAGTGAGCAGAATAGCTCAGACGCTTTTCCCCACGGAACGCGATACTAAGGAATATGAGCGTACTCTGAACATACGCGGGGTATCTAAGATCTCTGAACGTTCTACAGCAGCGCGCATTGCCCCGGCTCCCTTGCAGGAACAGTCCATCCCCTTATCCAGCTTGTTGATCCGCGCCGACACCGTCGCCCGCTCCGACGCAGAGGCCGCCCTGCTCAAGGCCGGCGCCCTCCAGCGCGCCATCTTCAACAGCGCCAACTTCTCCAGCATCGCCACTGACGCCCACGGCGTCATCCAGATCTTCAACGTCGGCGCCGAACGCATGCTCGGCTACACCGCCGCCGAAGTCATCAATAAGGTCACACCTGCCGATCTCTCTGATGAGCAGGAGTTGATAGCCCGCGCCGCGGCGCTGAGCCTGGAGTTCGGCACCACCATCACCCCCGGTTTTGAAGCCCTCGTATTCAAGGCCTCCCGCGGCATCGAAGACATCTACGAGCTCACCTACTGCCGCAAAGACGGCAGCGAGCTGCCCGCCGTCGTCTCCGTCACCGCCCTGCGCGACGCGAACGACGCCATCATCGGCTATCTCCTCATCGGCACCGATAACACCGCGCGCAAGCAGGCCGAAGAAGCCCTCCTGCGCAGCGAAATGCTCGCCAGCGCCGGCCGCATGGCCGCCAGCATCGCCCACGAGATCAACAATCCTCTCGAAGCCATCATGAACACCCTCTACATCGTCCGCACCTCCGACGATCTCCCGCAGGAGGCCCGCGAGTACCTGGACATCGCCGACGGCGAGCTCATGCGCATCGCCCACATCACCCGCCAGACCCTCGGCTTCTATCGCGAGTTCTCCGCCGCCACCAGCAACTCCGCCGGCGCTCTGATCGACTCCGTCGTCAACCTGCTCCAGGCGAAGATCCGCTCCAGCCGCGCCAGCGTCACCCAACAGTGCGACGCTCGTCTCCGCGTCATGGGGATCGCCGGCGAACTGCGCCAGGTGCTTGCAAACCTGCTCGCCAACAGCCTCGACGCCATCGGCCCGGACGGCCGCATCATTCTCCGCGCCTCCGCCTCCACGGATCCGGTGAATGGCAGGCCCCACATCCGCATCACCGTCTCCGACGGTGGATGCGGCATGGGTCCGGCCACGATCAAGCAGGTCTTCGACCCCTTCTTCACCACCAAGGGCACCGTCGGCACCGGGCTCGGCCTCTGGGTCTGTAAACAACTCATCGAGAAGAACGGCGGCTGCATCCAGGTCCGCTCCAGCACGCAGGGTCCACGCCGCGGCACCACCTTCTCCGTCGTCCTCCCCGGCGAAGCCCGCGCAAGCTGACCTAAAGAATCTGGGTGCCCGCCCAAAATCTGGGTGCCCCATATATGCGCAGTTTCATCGCGCATATGTGGGACATCGTCGCGCAGCGACGACGCGCGACGCGCATGTAGTTGCATCCGCCCACCCCACCATCTACCCTTGCATCAGCCGATGAGCCTCTTCGCCCCCAAATCCGCTCCGCATCTTGATGAACTATCCCCGCTCGCTGCCATGCCCGGCGGCGAGGTCCATCTCCGCGGCGCGCACCTCGGCAGTCCTGCTACGGCCACCATCGGCGACACACCCGCTCCCCTCACTCTCTCGCGCAATGCCCACGCCATCCTCTGCGTCCCCGAAGGAACCATCTCCGGCGCGGTCAAGCTGCACGCCCACGGCGCAGAGAGCAACGGGCTGTTACTCAACGTGGCCGTTCCCCTCGCCGAGAATCTTCACCCCGTCTCCAATCCCGCCGTCGATGCCGACGGCAATCTCTACGCCACCTTCTCCGGCCCCCGCGGACAGGCCGTTCCCGTCTCCATATTCCGCATCGACCGCGACTACCAGCTCCGCCCCTTCGTCCGCGAGCTGATGAACGCGACCGGCCTCGCCTTTGGCAAAGACGGCTACCTCTACGCCAGCTCCAGATCCGAAGGCACCGTCTACCGCATCTCGCCCGAAGGCGCCGTCTCCACCTACGCCGAAGGCCTCGGCGTCGCCACCGGTATCGCCTTCGATGACGACGGCAACCTCTACGCCGGCGACCGCAGCGGCACCATCTTCAAGATCGCACCCGCCAGTGAGACTGAAGGCCAGAAGATGTTCGTCTACGCTACGCTCGAACCCAGCGTCGCCGCGTACCACCTGGCCTTCAACGACCTCGGCACCCTCTTCGTGACCGGTCCCACTACTTCAAGCTTCGACAATGTCTACGCCATCGACCGCGACGGCAATTCATCCGTCTATTTCAAGGGCCTCGGTCGCCCGCAGGGCAGCGCCTTCGACGCCGACGGCAACCTCTACGTCGCCGCCTCCCTCGCCGGCGAACGCGGCATCGTCCGCATCACACCCTCGCGCGAAGCCGAACTCGTCGTCTCCGGCAGCGGCATCGTCGGCATCGCCTTCATGGAAGACGGCTGCGCCGCCTTAGCCACAACGAATGCGATCTATCACGTTGCGCTGGATATCGAAGGCAGACCGCTGATATAGATTTTGATTGCGATGACAGACACGCTCACGCTCGACGCGCCACCCATACTCAGTCGCTGGAAGCGTATGCTCTATTCATTTTTGAGCGCGCTCATCGCATGGATACTAATTTCCTTCGCTTTAACCGCAAAATCGCGGTTTGGATGGAAAGAAGCCTTGAGTAACTGGATGCTCGTATTTGTGTGCGGAGGAATTCTTTGTCTGGCAGGATGGATATTATCTCTGCCAATAGTTCTTACAGTTACCAATTTTAAACGTGAGCGTTTCTGGATATTTCTTGCGATAGGAACCATAATTGGGCCTCTTGTCATGCTCCTGATGAAGATTTATAGCACTCTCACTGGCCCAGCAATTTTCTTATGGAAGCCAGACCGCTTTGACTATCTTTCCGTTTCTGTCTCATTTCTATCTACGCTCATATATCTCCTACTTATGCGTCGCGCTGAGCATCGGATAAAAGCATGATCGCTGAAATCATCGCCGCCGGCTCCGAGATGCTCACCCCGCATCGCCAGGACACCAACTCGCTCTATCTCACCGAGCGCCTGAACGCCCTCGGAGTGGCCGTCGCCTTCAAGACCATCGTGGGGGACAACCTCCAGCACCTGACGGATGCCGCCCGCATCGCCCTCCACCGGGCAGACATCGTTATCTTCTCCGGCGGCCTCGGCCCTACGGAAGACGACCTCACCCGCGAAGCTGCAGCCGCCGCGCTCGGCCTCGGCCTTCACCGTGATGCGGACGCCCTCACCGCCATGTACAAGCGCTTCGCCGCCCGCCGCATGACCATGCCGCCCAACAACGCCAAGCAAGCCGACCTGCTCGCCGGCGCCGTCGTCCTCGAGAACAAGAACGGCTCCGCCCCCGGCCAGTGGCTCGACACCACCGTCAACGGCCACCGCAAGATCGTCATCCTTCTTCCCGGCCCGCCGAAGGAGTTGATGCCGCTCTTCGTCGAAGCCTGCGAGCCTCTTCTCGCCCGCGAGCTTCCTGAACGCCACTTCGCCAAACGCATCTTGAGAATTGCCTTGATGCCGGAGTCCAAAGTCGATTCCCTCGCCGCGCCCATCTATAAAAAGTTCGCCGACGTCGAAACCACCATCCTCGCGCACTCCAGCGAGATCCAGCTGCACTTCCTCTGCGCCAAGCCCACCCTCGCCGAAGCCCACGCCCGCGTCGACGCCGTCGCTGCCAAGGTTGAAGACGCATTAGACGAAGCCGTCTTCTCCAACAACGGCCAGACGCTCGAAGAGGTCGTGCTGCTCCGCCTCGAGATGCGCGGCCTCACCCTCGCCACCGCCGAAAGCATCACCGGCGGCCTGATCTCCCAGCGCCTCACCAGCATCGCCGGCAGCTCGCGCACCTTCCTCGGCGGAGCCATCGTCTACTCCCCCTGGCTCAAGACGAAGTTCGCCGATGTTCCCGAAGCTCTCATCCGGAAGCACGGAACGGTGAGCGAAGCCGTCACGAAAGCCCTCGCCGAAGGCATCCGCAAACAGACCGGAGCCAGCATCGGCCTCGCCATCACCGGCGTCGCCGGCCCCGGCGATCTCACCGACACCAACGGCAAGGAAAAACCCGCCGGCGGAGTCTATATTGCGATTGCAGACGGCCGCAGCACCGAATCGACCCATAAAAAATTCGCCGGCGACCGCGAGCGCGTCCGCACCTTCGCCGCCCAGCAGGCCCTCGACCTCCTCCGCCACAAATTAATCTAGTGGCAACAATGCGGGTGCCCCATATCTACGCGGCTTCATCGCGGAGATGTGGGGTCTTTCGCTCGTAGCGGCAACAAGTTGTTACACTCATCCAAGAAAAAGATGCCCACCTACGTCACAGCCCTCGCGCTCGCATACCTGCTCGGCTCCATCCCCTTCGGCTACCTGCTCGTCCGCGCCTTCCGCAAAGAAGACATACGCGACACCGGCAGCGGAAACATCGGCGCCACCAACGTCATCCGCTCCGGCGCCAAAGGCCTCGGCTTCGCCACCCTCCTGCTCGATCTCCTCAAAGGATCCGCCGCCGTCCTGCTCGCGCAGCATCTTGCCCTCCGCGCCGGCCTCGCCGACCCCTTCCAGCTCATGACGCTCGCCGCCGTCTTCGCCGTCGTGGCCCACGTCTATCCCGTCTGGCTCGGCTTCAAGGGCGGCAAAGGCGTCGCCACCTCGCTCGGCGTCTTCATCCCGCTCGTGCCGCTGGCTGCGGCTTCCATCCTTGCCGTCTTCCTCGTGCTCTTTCTGACCACGCGCATCGTCTCGCTCGCGTCCATCATCGCTGCGGCGTCGCTCTGCTTCTTCGGTCCCTACTTCGCCCACGGCCCACTCAGCACTATCACGCTCGCCGGCCTGGTCTTTATTCCGCTACTCGTCATCGCCAAGCACCACCAGAACATCCGCCGCCTGCTTAACGGCACCGAGCACAAGTTCAGCAAGAAGAAAGAAGCCGCGTGAGCGCCCCTAAAAAGATCGCCGTCATAGGCGCCGGAGCCTGGGGGACCGCGCTCGTTCTCTCGCTTGCGCAAAAACAAGAGGTCACGCTCTGGTCGCATAACGCCGCCGCCGCTGCTGAACTCACAGAGACGCGCCGCAACGAACACTATCTCCCCGGCTTCGACCTTCCCGCCAACATCCACATCACCGCCGATCTAAAAGAAGCCGCAGCAGCAGACATCCTCCTCTGCGTCGTGCCCTCGCAGCACATGCGCGCCACCATCGAATCCCTTCGCCCAGCACTTCGCCACGATCACATCCTGCTCTCTGCCACCAAGGGCATCGAAGACCAGACCTTCCTCCGCATGACCGAGGTCATGCAACAGGCAGCAGGCATCCCGGTAAAGCTCGGCGTCCTCAGCGGTCCCTCCTTTGCGCAGGAGGTCGCTGCCCACATGCCCACCGCCATCACCATCGCCTCTGCAGATGCCGCGCTCGCGCAGGCCATCCAGAAACAGTTCTCCTCGCCCACCCTCCGCCTTTACACGAACGACGACGTCATCGGCGTCGAACTCGGCGGCGCGCTTAAGAACGTCATCGCACTCTCCGCCGGCATCGTCGCCGGCCTCGGCCTCGGCGCCAACGCCACCGCCGCGCTCATCACCCGCGGCATCTCCGAGATCACGCGCCTCGCCATCGCCTGCGGCGGCAAGCAGAAGACGCTCGCCGGCCTCTCCGGCGTCGGCGACCTCGTCCTCACCTGCACCGGTTCGCTCTCAAGGAACCGCACCGTCGGCATCGAACTCGGCCGCGGCCGCAAACTCCCCGAGATCCTCGAAGACCTGCACGGCAAGGTCGCCGAAGGCATCCGCTCCACCCACGCCGCACTCGGCCTCGCCCGCCAACACGGCATCGAGATGCCCATCACTGAGCAAATGGAAGCCATCCTGTACCACGGCAAGTCGCCCAAAGAAGCCATCCGCGACCTCATGGCCCGCCCCGGCCGCGACGAATAATTTTGGACGCGCTTCGCGCCATCCCTCACTGGTTTAGCAATGAAGAACGCGGCGTTGCCGCGTATCAGCGATGAAACCCTGCACAATTTACACTTAAGCAATGGCATTCTCCCTCTTTGGCAAGCGCACAGACGAATCTGAAACGCAGGAACCCGAAGAATCCGCCGGATTCCTCGGCCGCATGCGCCAGGCCGTCACCCGCACGCGCGAGTCGCTCAACGAGCGCATTGACACCGTCCTCGCCTTCACCCGCGAGGTCGACGAGTCCGACCTCACCCGCCTCGAAGCCATCCTCCTCACCGCCGACATCGGCTCCGCCACCACCAACGAGATCATCGAGAACCTCCGCCAGCGCGCATTGCGCCAGAGCATCGAAGGCGGCACTGAGCTCAAGCAGCTTCTGAAAGACGAACTGAAGAACATCCTCGACTCCGTCAGCACGCCACCCAAAGCCGTCGCCGGTACAGAGGTCATCCTCATGGTCGGCGTCAACGGCACCGGCAAGACCACCACCAGCGGCAAGCTCGCCGCCCACTTCACCGCCGAAGGCCGCAGCGTCCTCCTCTGCGCGGCCGACACCTTCCGCGCTGCGGCGATTGAACAGTTAGAAGTTTGGGCGCAGCGGTCTGGTGTCGAAATTGTGAAGACCAAACAGGGCGGCGATCCCTCCGCCGCGCTCTACGATGCGCTCGCCGCCGCCAAATCGCGCCACACCGGCGTTCTCCTCGTCGACACCGCCGGCCGCCTCCACACCAAGGCCAACCTCATGTCCGAGCTCGACAAGATGCGCCGCACCGCGCAGAAGGTCATCCCCGACGCGCCACATCAGACGCTGCTCGTCATGGACGCGACCACAGGGCAGAACGGTCTGCAGCAGGCACGCCTCTTCACTGAAGCCTCTGCGGTGACCGGCATCGTTCTCACCAAGCTCGACGGCACCGCCAAAGGCGGCATCGTCATCGCTATCGCCCGCGAGCTCGGCCTGCCCGTCCGCTACGTCGGCACCGGCGAAAAGATGGGCGACCTGCTTCCCTTCGACAGCACCGCCTTCGTCGATTCATTACTCGGCTAAAAACTTTGGCGACCACAGCCCAACTCGACCTTCAGCACATGCAACGCGCCCTCACCCTCGCGCGTGAAGCCGTCGGCCTCGCCTCGCCAAATCCGTCCGTGGGTTGCGTGCTGATAAAGTCCAATAAAAAAATAGGCGAAGGCGCGCATCACTACGACGCCAAAGACCACGCCGAAGTCGTCGCCCTCAAGCAAGCCGGCTCAAACGCCGCAGGCGCCACCGCCTACGTCACGCTGGAGCCCTGCAGCCACACAGGCCGCACCGGGCCATGCTCCGACGCGCTCATCGCCGCAAAGATCGCCCGCTGCGTCATCGCCACGCAGGATCCCAACCCTAAGGTCTCCGGCGAAGGGATTAAAAAACTCCACGCCGCCGGCATCGAAGTCGAACTCGGTCTCTGCGAAGCTGAGGCACGCGCCCTCAACGACGCCTTCGCCAAGTTCATCCAGACCGGGCTTCCCTTCATCACCCTCAAGGCCGCACTCTCCGTCGACGGCCGCCTTGCGCCACCACCGAACACCCGCGCCGCCAAGCAACCCCACTGGCTCACCGGTGCCGCCGCCCGCGAAAGCGTCCAGCAGCTCCGCCACGCATCAGACGCCATCCTCACCGGCGTCGGCACCGTCCTCGCCGACGACCCCACCCTCACCGACCGCACCGGCGTTTTTGGTATAAAAAATCGCCGACGCCGTCTCCTGCGCGTCGTGCTCGATACCGCCCTCGTCACCCCGCTCGACTCGCACCTCGTCACCACCAGCAACGAAGATCTTCTCCTCTTCTGCTCCGCCACCGTCGACGAGCCGCGTGAACAGGCACTCATGGCCCGCGGCGTGCAGATCGAGCGCATCCCCACCACCGCGCTCGGCCGTCTCGACCTCCATGCCGTCCTACAGCGGCTCGCCGCACGCCAGATCCTCAGCGTCCTCGTCGAAGCCGGCCCGCGCATCAACGGGGCCTTCCTGCGCGACGACCTCGTCGACAAGGCCGTCCTCTTCTACGCCCCCACCGAGCTCGGCGCCGGCGCCCTGCCCTTCGCCGAAGGCATCGCCTCACCCTTTCTCTTCGAGCAGAACCTGCAGCACATCACCCGTTCCACCTTCGACCGCCCGGATGGCGAAGACGCCTGCATCACCGGCTACCTGCACGACCCCTGGCAGATGCGCTAGCCTAAGGACATGTTCACCGGCCTCATCGAAGCCACCGGCACTCTTCAGGCGCTCCCATCTCCGGAGAAAGCCACGCGCCTGACCATCTCCACGCCGATCTCCGCTCGTCTCCGCGAAGGCGACAGCATCGCCGTCAACGGCGTCTGCCTCACCGCGCTCGATATCCAGAAAGAGAGATTCTCCGCCGACCTCGCCGCCGAGACCATCGCCCGCACCACGCTCGCCCGCCTCGCACCCGGCAGCCTCATCAACCTCGAGCTCCCCACGCCCGCCGGCACACCCCTCGGCGGCCATATCGTGCAGGGACACGTCGATGGCGTCGCTACCCTGCTCGCACTCGACCCGGTCGGTAACGACTGGCGTCTCCGCCTGCGCATCCCGGACGAGCTCGTCCGCTACGTCGCCGCGCAGGGGTCTATCACCGTCAATGGCATCAGCCTCACCGTCGCCGCCATCCAGAATGACGTCGTCGAGATCGCCATCATCCCGCACACCTACACAGCAACGAATCTGCACGCACTGAAACCCGGCAGCGAACTCAATATCGAAGTCGATATGCTCGCCAAGTACGCCGAGAAGCAGTTCATCGAGAGACACAAGGGCGCCGGCATCACGCTCGACGAGTTCATCGCCAAAGGGTATTAATCTTTAAGCCAAAAGCTTTTAGTTTTAAAGAGACATGACCATGCGCAGAATACTTCTCACAGCCGCCGCGCTTCTTTTCAGCGCCGCCACACTCGCCGCGCAGCAGAACCTCGTCATGATCCAGGTGCTGGACGGCTACACCGGCGTCGCCATCGCCAGGCACCAGGTCACCCTCTCCATCGGTGCCGCACCCGCCGACGCAAAGGCCCGCAAGAGCATCATGACCTATTACACCGATGCGCGCGGCGTTCTCATGATCCCATTGCCGGCAGACTCAACCGGCTGGCTCCAGCTATGGACCGCCGACATGCACACCTGCGAGCTGCACCCAGAAGACGACGCCTTCAGCCTCGCGAAGATCGTCTCAACCGGCGTGCAGGCCCCCAACATCTGCAGCAAGCTCTCGACCAGGATCAGCCCCGGCCACTTCGTCATCTACATGCGCGAGTTCACCAACGCCGAACACGCTGCGATGAAAAAGTAATTCGATCCGGAGCAACGCATGGCAACGAAACGATACAACAAGTGGCAGGAAGAGACAGAGCATCTGCGAGAGATCCTCCTCGCCTGCGGCCTGACCGAAGAACGCAAGTGGGGCAAGCCTGGTTTCACCTTCGAAGGAAAGAATGTGGCTATCATCATCGGCCTGAAGGAGTCCTGCAGGCTTCTCTTCTTCAAAGGTGCGCTGTTCAAGGATCCCAAAGGTCTTCTCGAAGAGCCGGGCCAAACCCAGTCCGGCCGCTGGTTCAGCTTCACTTCAGTTCCGCAGATCGCAAAGCTCAAGCCCGCCATCAAGACCTACACGCAGGAAGCGATCACCATAGAAAGATCCGGCCTGAAGGTGAAGAAGAAAGCCACCTCCGAGTATCCAGTGCTCGAAGAGCTCCAGCAAAAATTCAAGCAGCTGCCCGCTTTGAAGAAAGCCTTCGCCACCCTCACCCCCGGCCGTCAGCGCGCCTATTTGCTGTACTTCGCCGGAGCCAAACAATCGGTCACCCGCGAGTCGCGCATTGCAAAGCACAAGCAACGGATCCTCTCCGGTAAAGGCTTGGACGATTAGTCTTTACCCACGGCAGGCAAAACAAAAGCCCCGATTTCTCGGGGCTTTCTCTTACAGCTTGTTTGCGGAACTTACAGCGAGCTCATATTGTGCAGGAACTCCTGGTTGTTCCGCGTCTTGCCCAGTTTGTCGGTGAGAAGTTCCATCGCTTCCACCGGGCTGAGAGGATTCAGCACCTTGCGCAGGATCCACGTCCGCTGCAGGTCTTCCTTCGGGATCAGCAGCTCTTCCTTACGCGTGCCCGAGCGCTGGATATCGATCGCCGGGAAGACGCGCTTGTCGACCAGCTTGCGGTCCAGAATCACTTCCATGTTGCCCGTGCCCTTGAACTCTTCAAAGATCACTTCGTCCATGCGCGAGCCCGTATCGACCAGTGCCGTCGCGCAGATCGTGAGCGAACCGCCCTCTTCAATATTGCGCGCCGCGCCAAAGAACCGCTTCGGGCGCTGCAGAGCGTTCGAGTCCACACCGCCGGAGAGCACCTTGCCGCTCGGCGGCACGATCGTGTTGTACGCACGCGCCAGACGCGTGATCGAGTCCAGCAGAATGACCACGTCGCGCTTGTGCTCCACCAGGCGCTTCGCCTTTTCGATGACCATCTCGGCCACCTGTACATGGCGTGCGGCAGGCTCGTCGAACGTGGACGAGATAACCTCACCCTTCACCGAACGTTGCATGTCCGTCACTTCTTCCGGGCGCTCGTCGATCAGCAGAACGATCAGCACGACCTCCGGATGGTTCGTCGTGATCGAGTTCGCGATCGCCTGCAACAGCACCGTCTTACCAGTACGCGGTGGAGCGACGATCAAACCGCGCTGGCCCTTGCCGATCGGCGTCAGCAGGTCCATCACGC
>Ga0206878_10185_pt1 | contig 26665 bp, 33 predicted proteins | sample Alteio_BWOrgCont_8_FD_152621 | JGI IMG/M metagenome (GOLD analysis project Ga0206878, IMG submission 152621) | Enriched cells from forest soil in Barre Woods Harvard Forest LTER site, Petersham, Massachusetts, United States -... | ecosystem: Environmental > Terrestrial > Soil > Temperate forest >... | reverse complement strand
AATTTAAGTGGTGGCTCGACCTGTTTGGCGAGGATTATTATATCGAACTGCAGCGCCATGATATTCCTGAGCAAAACACAGTAAATGCCGTTTTGCTGAAATTCGCAAAAAAATACAACGTGAAGGTAATTTGCTCCAACGATTCGCACTATGTGGATCAGCAGGACTCGAACGCCCACGATATTTTGCTTTGTGTAAATACCGGCGATATGCAAAGCACGCCCATCGCTACCGATGAAGAAGGCGGCAAGGGCTATCGTTTTGGTTTCCCTAACGACCAGTTTTATTTTAAAACGCAGGCCGAAATGGCTAAGCTGTTTGATGACCTACCCGAATCGTTAGACAATACCAACGAGATCGTTGATAAGGTTGAAGTATTAAAACTAAAAAGGGATATCCTGCTGCCCAACTTCGTTATCCCCGCGGAATTTAAGATACACAGCGATTTAACGCCTGATGCCGACACCCTTAACCAATGGGAATACCTGAAACATTTAACCTACTTAGGGGCAAAGGAACGGTATATCGATATAAGTCCCGAGGTCCAGGAACGTATCGACTTCGAACTCTTTACCATCCGTACCATGGGATTTGCCGGTTATTTTTTAATTGTGGCCGACTTTATAAAAGAAGGACGCAATATGGGTGTATTCATCGGGCCGGGGCGTGGGTCGGCAGCAGGTTCGGTGGTGGCTTATTGTACGGGGATCACCAATATCGACCCGATGAAGTACAATTTACTGTTCGAAAGGTTCCTGAACCCCGACCGTAAGTCGATGCCCGATATTGATACGGACTTTGATGATGCCGGCCGGCAGAAGGTGATCGATTACGTGGTGGAAAAATACGGCAAAAACCAGGTAGCGCAAATTATTACCTACGGTTCGATGGCTGCACGTACCAGTATACAGGATGTGGGCCGGGTATTGGATATGCCATTGTCGGAGATGAATGCCATCAAAAAACTGGTACCCGACACACTGGGTATCACCCTGAAAGATGCAATTGAGCAGGTGCCCGAGTTAAAGGAAATTTTAAAGGGTAACGACCTTCGCGCACAGGTTTTGCGCGAAGCTGAAAAATTGGAAGGCTCGGTTCGTAATACAGGCGTGCATGCTGCGGGTATTATCATCGCCCCTTATGACCTTACTGATATTGTGCCGGTTGCCGTTGCAAAGGATTCGGACCTGCTGGTTACCCAGTACGATGGCCGCGTTATTGAGGATGCCGGTGTAATTAAGATGGACTTTTTGGGTCTCAAGACCCTGACTATCCTAAAAGACGCATTGCGCCTGATCAAACAAAATCATGATGTAACTATTGATATCGATTATATCCCGCTGGATGACCAGAAAACATTTGAACTTTACCAGCGTGGCGATACCAACGGTACATTCCAGTTTGAAAGTGACGGGATGCAAATGTACCTGCGCGATTTGAAACCCGATAAGTTTGAGGATTTGATCGCTATGAATGGACTGTACCGCCCGGGGCCCATAGAGTATATCCCAAGCTTTATTAAACGTAAGCATGGCCAGGAGCCGGTTGCATTTGATTTGCCCGATATGGAAGAATACCTGGGCGAAACCTATGGGATTACCGTTTACCAGGAACAGGTGATGCTTTTATCGCAAAAGCTGGCCGGCTTCAGCAAGGGCGATGCCGACGTTTTGCGTAAGGCCATGGGCAAAAAGCAAATTGAGGTGCTCAACAAAATGGAGGGCCAGTTTATGAACGGCGCTGCCGAAAAAGGCCACCCCAAAGATAAACTTACCAAAATATGGACCGACTGGAAAGCCTTTGCCCAGTATGCGTTCAACAAATCACACTCCACCTGTTATGCTTTTGTCGCTTATCAAACAGCGTACTTGAAGGCGCACTATCCATCGGAGTACATGGCGGCGGTTTTAAATAACCAGAGCAACATGGAAAAGATCACCTTTTTTATGGAAGAATGCCGCCGCATGGGGGTGCAGGTTTTGGGGCCGGACATCAATGAATCCGACATGGCATTTGCCGTTAATAAAAAGGGCTTACCGGTGTTAAAGGTGTTGGCGATAAGGCCGTGGAGAGTATAATTGAAGAGCGTAAAGAGCGCGGCCCATATAAAACGGTTTACGATTTTGCCCAGCGTTCAAACACGCGCAGTATTAACCGTAAATCGTACGAAAATTTGGTTTATGGTGGCGCTTTTGATGAGTTTGGTATAAACCGGTCGCGTTTTTTCGCTAAAACAGACAATGGCGTGCTAACCGGTATTGAACGCCTGATAAAATATGCCAACGATTACCAGAATAACCAAAGCAGTTCGCAATCGTCGTTGTTTGGCGGCGGGGCTTTAAACTCATTTATCCCGGAGCCGGCCATGCCCGATGCGGACGAGTGGGCGCTGATAGAGAAACTTAAATACGAAAAGGAAGTAATTGGTATTTATTTGACCGGCCACCCGCTCGACAATTATAAGGTCGAACTGGAAAGATTCTGCAATACCAACATCAGCGACCTTAAAATGATGCAAAAAGCCCGATCGGGCGAGGGTGGCGAAGAGATCATGACCGCGTTTAATAACCTGCGTAAACGGGGTGAAATTTGCATCGGCGGCCTGGTTTCGTCCGTTCAGCATAAAATGACCAAAAACGGCAAGCCATTCGGTACTTTTGTTTTGGAGGATTATAAGGAATCGTACGAGTTTGCGCTGTTTGGCGATGACTATGTAAAATTCCGCAACCTGCTGGTTGATGGGTATTTCCTGCACCTGAAGGGCATTATCGAAGAGAAATTTAAGCAAAAAGATAACTGGGACATGCGCATTTTAACCATGAGCCTGCTCTCCGAAATGCGCGATAAGTTAACCAAATCGTTAACCGTGTGCCTCGATTTGAATTCGCTGAATAGCTTATTGTTAAGCAATATCCAGGAGGCTATCAATGTCAATAATCAGCGATACCCCGTAAAAAACTGTACGCTCCGTTTTATGGTAAAGGATAGGGAAGAGGCCATGCTGGTGGAACTGCCCTCCAAATCGTTCAAAGTAAACCCCAGCGACGACCTGATGGCTGATATATTCAACCTAACCAATGTGCAGCCGGTGTTGAATTGATGTGTTGATTTGAAGATTTGAGGATTTGATAATTTGAAAATGAATAAAGACGCAGATGATCGATAAAATAAGAACCGAAGCACAATACAAGCAAGTAATGGCTTTAATTGAAAAATTTATCGCTAAGGCGACTGAAAGCGGCGGCTTTAATTCCCTGTCAGCGGCTGAAGGAGACGAACTGGGCCAACTCGGTAAACTGGCAGAACACTACGAAAACAATGTGCTGAAAATTATGCCTTTGCCGGTTAGTATAATTTCGGCTGGTCAGATTGAATGAAGATGCTGTTTCTTTAACCTTCTTATTATAAAGAAAATAAATTCGATAACCGGTGTAAATATCACAGTGATGAAAACACCGATCATTAAAAATGATGCAGAAATAATACTACACCTCGGCCCGGACGGATCCGGGTGAACATCGGACTCTACCAAATACATCGACGCTATGGGCAGAACTATACCTAAAATATAAGTTAAAATTGCCGTTACTCCAGCCGGTATCCTGATCCTGTCTTTGATTTTTAATGTCAAAAGTATAATTTGGAATAGAGGAGCAATAAAAAGGAGTAATAGCGCAGCCAAAGGTTTCATCGTTAATTGTATCTATTGATACTTTTTTTTAAGGCAAGGTGACCTGTTGCCAATTTTTTTAGTTTGCCTTTGACAGGATGAATGATTAAATTTGTTATATCAAACTGGCAATTTATGACGACAGCGGTAATTAGAAAGAAGTTACATGGGTTTATCGAAACTGCAGATGACAAGCAGGTGGAAGCGGTTTATTCTATTTTTGAAGATCAGATAGCCGAAAAATATGATGCATGGGAAGATGAAGAGTTTTTGGAGGAATTGAAAGATCGGTTGGATGACATTGAAAACGGAAAGGATGATGGCTTATCATGGGAAGAAGTTAAAATAAAAGCCAGATTGGACGCCAAACGCAATTATTAATACATCGCTTGTAAATTAATCAACTCATACAGATAGTACGCCGTCAGACTTGCGAAGTTTTCAAAACTTCGCAAGTCTCATTCCGGAGTGTGTGAAATTTTACTAAACGGATCGGCAGCCGAAAAACCTTCTTTCTTAAACTTTTCCAGGCTTTGTTTTATATAAACCTCTATCTCGTAGTCGGTTGATTTCTTTACAAATTCATAGGCCGGTCGGTACTGCGTCAAAAACACCGAAAGCGTATCTCCTTTTAACCCGGTGACACGCGATACTATTCCCTTGTTGAAATGCTCATCAACGTATTGTTCGTGTTCATCAATTATCAGCATTTTTTTAAACTTATACTCCGGCGAGCTTTTTTTTGTTAAGGCGGCGATCAGTACCAGCGGGTTTATAGAAATAAACTCAAAAGGTTGCCCGTTGGTGCTTCCTCTAAATGCATCCATCACCGTTGGGCCTGTATAATTAAACTGTTTGGCCCAGGCAGCGCGGTTGCGGATGGAATCGGCTTTAAAATCCAGGTCGCCATGAACAGTTACCGTTTTAAGCGAAATTATCTTAGGCTCCAGCTCAATATGAAGCGCTACGCCGGGTTTACCCGGCAACAGGGAATAACTTTTGTAGCCAAATTGGGTAATTCTCAAGCTATCGTATTTGGCAGATAATGTAATTTCAAACTGCCCGGTTGAACCGGTATAAGTTTTTGCAGCGCCGCAGGTCACAAGGGCGCCGCTTATGGGCTGCTTGTTGGTTTTATCTGTTACAAAACCGGTTATTTTTTGCCCGTAAGCGCTTATGCTTTCAATAAAAATCAATATCAAAACTAAATACTTCACCGGTAAGTGCTGATTTTTTATTCCTTTACATCAAAAATAATGATATCGTTATGCACTGATCAATGTTTAACATCATTTAACTTTTTAAACCGTTCACGATTTTTTTTGAAATGGCATTGACAAAGTGAACTCCGCACGATACTTTTATTTTTTTTATTCTTTATGAAAAAATTATTGGTCATAGTTTGCTGCCTGGCGGCAGTAGCTTGTAAAAAACATAACGACGATAAATTTATTGGGAAGTGGACCGACGGCCATTTCCGCCATATTTCCATCAACCCGGCTAAAGATGGTTACGTGGTCGACGATATCAGCAACGGCGGTAAAATATACCCCGCCAAACGGTTGGGTGATGAGTTGATCGTAACCACCGAGACCGGCATATCTATATTTAATTACCTGAAAGCAACAGATGGGCTTTTTGCCGGCCAGGTAAATTTCCATCGCGAATAGCACATCCGGGAAAATTTAAAATTATTTATAGCTTTATAGGATGGCATCCCTCAAAGATTATAACTCCTCTCCTCCCAATAATGCGTTGGGCACAATTGTCTTCATCTTGTTTTGGGTTGGCATTGTTTTAACGGGATTCGCCATGTCGCTGTATGATGATGTAGTAATGCCGCTGTACGTAGCGCTGTTGCTATGGGTTGGGCCGGGTGTTATCCTTACGCCTTTTTTAAATAATTTGCTGCCCAGCAAAAAGCTTAAAGGCATACCCAAAATTATATTGGTATGCGTTGTAAATGTAATTGCTTTTGGCAGTATCGTGTTATACGGTGTTTTAGCTATCGACTATTACCAGGCAAACATTACACAGCTAACAACTAAAAAATTTGCTGTTGTTAAGTATGGTTACACAAGCAGCCGTTCAGGAAATAAGGCTCTTTTTGCCGATATCAACTACCAGAACCTGGTAAAACAAATTGGTTTCCCCGATTATGCTTTAGCTGATTCAACGAAGTTTCGCAATGTACAGCTGGAAACCGCCCCCGGCTTTCTTGGTTTCGACGTGATAAAAAGTAAGAAACTGGTAAAATAAAACTCGATTTTCCAATATTCGGAACTACGAGATGTGCAAATGTGCAGATATGCGGATGTGCAGATGAGGAAAATTCAGTGGCGGCGCATATTCAAATAATTCCGAAATCGAAACTGCATAGCACTCTTGAGCACCGCTGAAAACAAACAACAAGCGAAAAATTCCGACATCCGAAATCAAAAACTATCTTTGCGCTATTATGAGCAAATCAACCGACGAACTTTTTAAAAACGTTATATCGCACGCAAAAGAATATGGCTTTGTTTTCCAGTCAAGTGAAATTTATGATGGCTTAAGCGCTGTTTATGATTATGGCCAGTTTGGTTCCGAATTAAAAAACAACCTGAAAACCTACTGGTGGAAGGCCATGGTGCAAATGCACGAGAACATTGTCGGTATCGATTCGGCTATATTTATGCACCCCACCATCTGGAAGGCAAGCGGACACGTGGACGGCTTCAGCGACCCGATGATCGATAATAAGGACTCAAAAAAACGCTACCGCGCCGACCAGTTGCTGGAGGATAAGATTGAAAGGTATAATAAAGACGGTAAAACGGATAAAGCGGAACTACTGCAGGAAGAGTTGGATGAAGCACTAAAAAAGGAAGACCTTGCCCGTTTAAAAGACTTGATAATTGATCACGAAATAGCAGACCCTATAAGTGGCACCCGTAACTGGACGGATGTTCGCCAGTTTAACCTGATGTTCAGCACCCAGATGGGCGCCGTGGCCGATGATACCGACGTCGTTTATCTCCGGCCTGAAACCGCACAGGGTATATTTGTAAATTATCTCAATGTACAAAAATCCGGCAGGATGAAAATTCCGTTCGGTATAGCGCAAATTGGCAAGGCCTTCCGTAACGAGGTAATTGCCCGCCAGTTTATTATCCGCATGCGCGAATTTGAACAAATGGAAATGCAGTATTTTGTACGCCCAGGCACGCAAAAAGAGTGGTTTGATAAATGGAAGGCAACCCGCTTAAAATGGCACCTGGCATTAGGTACCGCCCCAGAAAAATATCGCTACCACGAGCATACCAAGCTGGCGCATTATGCCGACGCTGCTTTTGATATAGAATTTGATTTTCCGTTTGGTTTTAAAGAAGTGGAAGGTATCCATAGCCGTACCGATTTTGATTTAAGTCAGCACCAAAAATTCTCGGGCAAAAAAATGCAGTATTTCGATCCCGAAATCGATCCTGCAACCGAAAAGCCGTATGGTAACTATATACCTTACGTTATCGAAACATCGATAGGTTTAGACAGGATGTTTTTGTTGACCATGATAAACGCTTACGAAGAAGAGGATTTGAGCACCGAAGAAAAACAGGACAGCCGCACCGTATTAAGGCTGCACCCTTGCCTGGCGCCGGTGAAAGCCGCTATTTTCCCCCTGATAAAAAAAGACGGCCTGCCTGAAAAAGCGCGCGAGATAATGGATAAGCTAAAGCTTGATTTTAACCTGCAGTACGAAGAGAAGGATGCCATTGGCAAGCGCTACCGCCGCCAGGATGCGATAGGCACGCCGTTTTGCATCACGGTTGACCACCAGTCGTTAGAAGATAATACGGTAACCATCCGCCACCGCGATACCATGCAGCAGGAACGGGTGAATGCCGATGATCTGCAAAAAATAATCGGCGATTTGGTTAGCTGGAAAAATTTGCTTGTCTGAATCGTGATTTGTCCCCTTCGTCTATAAATTCTGCCTCTTGGTAGAATCTATAGAATTTATCCAAAATCTATCAATTCATTTGTAATATTGATGGCATCAACCATCTGATTTATCAACTAATCAATATATTAAAATGAAAAAATATACGCTATTAGCTGCGCTGTTAAGTTTAATTTTGCCGGCTTCGCTTTTTGCCCAAAGCTATCATCTAACCAAAACATTCCATATCAATAGCGCGGGCGGATACGATTATACCACGGTCGACTCCCTGTCCGATAATTTATACTTGTCGCACGGTACGCAGGTAAACGTGATCAGCAAAACCACCGGCGATTCAATCGGCGTAATTAAAACCGATAAGGATGTGCATGGCATTGCCCTGGTACACGCGCTGGGTAAAGGTTATATTACCAATGGCGGCGCAAACAGCGTTGCGGTATTCGATCTTAAAACCAACAAGATATTGGGTCATGTTCCTACAGGCCCCTTTGCCGATGGGATATTATATGATGATTTTTCGAAAAAAGTGATCACCTGTAACGGCCGTGGAAAAAACATGACGGTGATTGACCCCGCTACCGACCAGGCGGTTGCCACCATACAATTAACCGGCTGGCCAGAGACCGCCGCGAGCGATGGCAAAGGGAAAATATACGTAAACAACGCCGAGAAAAGCGAAATTGATGTGATTGACGCCACCACTTTTAAAGTTATAAATACCTGGCCTATAGCCCCGGGAAAGAGCGCTTCGGGCCTGGCGATAGACAGGGCCACCATGCGTTTATTTGCAGGTTGCGATAACCAGTTGCTTGTGGTAATGGACGCCACAAATGGCAAGGTAATAACCACCCTCCCGATTGATGACGAATGCGACGCGGTAGGCTTTGATATAAAATTAAAAACGGTTTATTCTTCCAACGGCGAAGGGACGTTAACCATCATTAAAGAATTGTCGCCGGATAAGTTTGTAGTTGCCCAGGTGCTAAAAACCGAAAAAGGCGCCCGCACCCAGGCAGTCGACCAAATTACCCACACCGTTTACCTGCCAACAGCTGATTTCAAACCAAAAGACCCAAAATCGTTCAGGCCGGCGGCGATACCCGGTACATTCAGGGTATTGGTGGTAAGCAATTAACTTGTTATTTGATTCGTCGTTTGATATAAGGTTTGCGAATTCTGGTAGGTTTCGAATAATAAAATTGGCAGTCTCCCAAACAAATCCGAAATTGATCTGCTGAAAACTAAATCCGAAATCGAACACCCGAAATCCGAAATAACATTGAATAATTACGACAACAAGATCGGCATAAAATCATGGGCTGAAGAGGACCGTCCGCGCGAAAAGCTAAGCGGGCAGGGGAGGCGCGCACTAACCGATGCCGAGCTGATCGCCATTTTAATAGGCTCAGGCAGCCGCAACGAAACCGCTGTTGAATTAAGCAAACGTATTCTTCATCATTACGAAAACGACCTCAATAAACTGGGCAAAGCATCCATCGCCGAGTTGTCCAAATTTAAAGGGATAGGCGAGGCCAAGGCTATTTCTATTATAGCCGCATTGGAAATTGGCCGCCGCCGCGATGATACGGAAATAAAGGCCCCCGAATTTATCAGCGGCAGCAAGGATGCCTGGCAATATATAAAACGCCAGCTGGTTGATTTGAGTCACGAAGAATTTTGGATCATATTAACAGCGCGTTCGCAAAAAATAATCACCAAGGAATTGATCAGCAGGGGTGGTTTATCCAATACGATAATCGACCCCAAGATCGTTTTCGGCCTGGCCCTGCAGCACCAGGCCTGCCATATCATATTGGTACATAATCATCCGTCGGGTAATTTAAAGCCGAGCCACCAGGATGTGGTGCTCACGAAAAATTTGGTAAACGCGGGCGACATGCTACAGATAAAAATAATGGACCATTTGATTATTACCGATGCCGGTTTTTACAGTTTTGCCGATAATGGGCTTTTTTAAGAATTAAATACGGGATGGCCATCGGGGTAGCAATGTCGTTTACTTAATGACAATCGACAATTAATTGATCGCCGACTAGTTGCCTCACCCTGCCCTCTCCAAAGGAGAGGGTTCTAAAAAAGAGCGCAGTTAAAGTCCTCTCCTTTGGAGAGGATTTAGGTGAGGCGCGAAGACGAGTCCTTAAGTAAACGACATTGACTGCAGAATTATCAAGTGCGAAATGTTTTAACTTTATGACGCACCGTTGAAACAACCAATGATTTGTAATGTTAACTTTATCAATAAATCAATTAGCTATGATAATCCCAGAAAACCAGATCCCGCTTGACGATTCCGAAAATTCAGATGCTGAAGATCAGCAAAGTCAGCAGGACGTTCATTCAAACGGATTGGATGATGCACCCGAACCAGGTGATACCGTTGATTACGAGAATCCCGATAAATTGAAACAGGCGTATGATGCGTCCGAGTCAGCCTATACCTTAAAATTGGGCGGCGATAGCGACACACCTAAGAAAAAAGAGTGAGCCCTATTATTAAACAGATTCGGCTTCAATATTGGTTTGCCCAGTGTTGTTGAATATTTGAGGAACTACGTCAAAGGAGATATACTGTTTTTGACTTTCGATATTTGTGCCTTTTAAAAATTTATTATCGCGGATAACAATTTCTCCATTATACCAGCAGTCAAAAAAATTAACAAAGTCGAAGAAGGTATTATTTTTAATCAGTACTTGGTGCCCCGCTTGGTTATGTCCCCCCGCCTGGAAGTCTAAATATTTATCAAAAACGAAATTTTCGAAGGTAAATCCTTGCAGAAAATAGGAAAATATAAAACGGCAATCGTTAAAATGAGTATTTATAAATCTTATTGGTTTTTGAAATTGGCTATCAGTTCCTTCAAAATATTCTATAATGCAGTTTTCAATGGTTATTTCTTTATTCCAATTACTATCGCCAATAATTTTGATCTCCCCGCTCACGTAGCTGTCAACCAATGGTGATTCCGCATTAATAAGGTCGTTTGCTTTGTCGGAAGAAATGTTGTGAAATGGGTTCATATTCATTTTATATAAACTAAATTACTCATATAATACCATATTGGCAAAATGGTAGTTTGCCTCTTGTTCATATTTTAAGCTCGAAATCTATTCTTTTTTTTCGGACTTTCGGACTTTTCCGACTTTCGGACTAAATCCTATCTTTGCGCTATAATGAAGATATCTTATAATTGGCTAAAAGAATTTATTCCGATGGCTGCCGGGGCCGATAAAAGCCCGGCAGAAATTTCGAAAATACTAACCGGGACAGGTTTGGAGGTGGAGAGCCTTGAAAAAGTTCAGCCTATTCCAGGCGGATTAGAAGGTTTGGTCATAGGCTATGTGAAAGAGTCCCATGATCACCCAAATTCCGATCACCTGCATCTCACAAAAGTTGATGTCGGCACCGGCGAAGACCTGCAAATTGTTTGCGGCGCGCATAATGTAGCCGCAGGGCAAAAAGTGGTGGTAGCTTCCGTTGGCACCACGGTTTACCCAACTGCCGGCGAACCTTTTAAGATCAATAAATCGAAAATAAGGGGTGAGGTTTCTGAAGGGATGATCTGCGCCGAAGACGAAATAGGGTTGGGCTCCGACCATGCAGGGATTATGGTGCTCAATGATAACGCCCTGGTAGGCTCGCTGGCCAAAGATTATTTTAGCGTGAACGATGACTACCTTTACGAGATAGGATTAACGCCAAACCGCGCTGATGCCGCTTCGCACCTGGGCGCAGCAAGGGATGTTGCGGCGTTTTTAAAAATTGATGTTAAAAAGCCTGATGTTTCGGCATTTAAGGTAAATAACACCAACCGTACCATAAAGGTTGTTGTAGAGAATGAGCAGGCTTGTCCGCGGTATTCAGGATTAACTATTTCCGGTGTCGAAGTAAAGGAATCACCAAAATGGCTCAAGGAACGGCTGGCGGTTATCGGCATACGATCGATCAATAACATTGTTGATGCCACCAACTATGTTTTACACGATTTAGGCCAGCCTTTGCACGCTTTTGATGCCGACGAAATAAAAGGCGATACCGTGACCGTTAAAAATTGTGCGGAGGGCACTTTATTTAAAACGCTGGATGATGTGGAACGCAAACTTTCGGCAGATGATTTAATGATATGCGATATTGAAAAACCGATGTGTATTGCAGGCGTATTCGGTGGTGCAGGTTCGGGTGTAAAAGCAACTACCAAAAATATTTTCCTGGAGAGCGCTTATTTTAACGCGGTAGCCGTTCGTAAAACATCGAAAAGGCATGGTTTAAAAACCGATGCATCCTTCCGGTTTGAGCGCGGCACCGACCCTAACATGACCGTTTTTGCTTTAAAACGGGCTGCTTCGCTGATACAGGAAATTGCCGGCGGGCAAATATCATCAGAGATTTCAGACCACTATCCAAACCCGGTTGAACCCTTTGCTGTTGATGTTACCTACCAGCATATCGACAGGTTAATTGGCAAGGTACTTGGCCATGAGGAAATAAAAGGCATCCTCCAGGCTTTGGAGATAGAATTGGTTAGCGAGACGGCCGAAGGCCTGTCGTTGAGCGTGCCGCCTTACAGGGTGGATATAACCCGCGATGTGGATGTGATAGAAGAAATATTGCGTATTTACGGCTATAACAATATCGAAATACCTACCCAGATCCGCGCATCGTTAAATAATTCCTCGAGGCCCGAAAAAGATTCGGTTCAGGGCCTGTTGAGCGATATGCTTACGGCAAATGGCTTTAACGAGATCATGTCCAACTCGCTTACCAAATCGGCCTACTCGTCCGATCTGGATAAGGCAGTGAAGATATTAAACCCGCTAAGCAATGATCTCGACGTAATGCGCCAGACCATGCTTTATTCGGGCCTGGAAGCCGTGGCTTATAACCATAACCGCAGAAATGCCGACCTTAAATTATACGAGTTCGGTAAAGTCTATTCGGTGGAAGAAGATAAATACAACGAAACGCAACGTTTCGCAATTTTCGTTACCGGCGCTGCAACTGCTGAACAATGGAATCAAAAAGCAAAAGCATCATCTTTCTATAACCTGAAAGCTGTTGTCGACGGCATACTGGCAAAGCTAAATATCAGCGATGTAACGGTTGAAGACGCCACCTGTAAAAGGCTGGCTTACGGTTTGCAATATAAACTGAACAACAAGCAGCTGGTAAAATTCGGGTCGGTAACTGCCGAAGCCTTAAAAAAGGCGGAAGTAGATAAAGAGGTTTTTTATGCCGATTTTAATTTTGACATGATCCTGAAAGCAGTCAGGAAAAACAAGATCGTTTACCAGGACGTTTCAAAATTCCCGGCGGTGAGGCGCGACCTTTCCATGCTGATAGATAAGGGCATTACTTTCGGTCAGTTGAAACAGATCGCCCAAAAAGCAGAACGTAAATTACTGCAGCATGTAAATGTGTTTGATGTTTACGAAGGCGATAAACTCCCGGCGGGCAAAAAATCATACGCCCTAAGTTTTGTTTTGCAGGACAATGAAAAAACGCTGACCGATAAAGCTATAGATGGCATTATGCAGAAAGTGATTTATAACCTGGTGAAAGAAGCAGGAGCGGAGATAAGGAGATGATGGTTGATCAGGTTGATTGAGTTTTAAAAATTATTCGATATATTTCACCTTTAATAACATAAACTTTAAATTAACTTAATCTAACTCAATAAACTTAATCAACCACCAAACATGGCCTTAGCAGAGCAATTAGACAGGATTGTAGATAGAACAGAGCGCTTAATTGAGCTCTGTGCTGCTTTGCAGGAGGAAAATGACCTGTTGAAACTGGAGAGCGAGGCGCTCACCGTAGCCCTTGATGCGAGTAAAAATAAGACCAGGGAACTCGATGAAAAGCTGCGCGCTTTGAAGATGGCGAAATCTTTTTCAGAAACAAATGAAAAAAGTCTTGACATAAAGCAAAAAATTAACGAATTTGTGCAAGAAATTGATAAGTGTATTGTATTATTAAAAAAATAGTACAAAAAGTGAAAAGCTCAAATGGGAGAAATCTCCATAAAAATAAATATTGCTGACAGAGTTTACCCTTTAAAGGTGAACATGGAAGAAGAAGAAATAATACGTAGGGCAGCCAAACTAATTAACGACCGGATAAAAGAATATCAGGAAAATTACGCGGTGAGGGATAAACAAGATCTGCTGGCGATGAGTGTTTTGCATTATGCAACATCCTCATTAAAAGCAGAAAAGAAAGTTACAGTAGAAGATGCAGAAGTAACTGAAAAGGTTTACCAGTTAGATTATTTGTTAACAGAATTTTTTTCAAAGCAATAAACGTTCTTTACATAATGCAAGAGCAATTAAGATTTAACCGCAGTTAAATTTTAAGTTTCACTATTAAAAACTTAACGCTTCAATATAAAGGGTCAAAGAGGCATGCGTTGGTCGTTATAATTAACGGTAACCCATGATTCCAAATATCCCAATGAAGTTTTTAAATACATGACACTTAGAAGTTTAGTTGCGGTTTTTTTATTTATACCAATTATAACATGAATTCAACATTATACATCCTCGTAGGGGTGCTACTTGGCGGCCTCCCGGGGATAGCCGTAGGGCGCTGGCTGCTGCGAAAACTGTTTAAAGACCAGGAAATAGCAGCACAGAACAAAGTAAAAAAGATTTTAAAGGACGCTGAAAATGACTCCGAGATCCTGAAAAAGAACAAATTGCTGGAAGCTAAGGAACGTTTCCTGCAGATGAAGGCCGAACACGAACAGCAGATCAACGAAAAGAACAACGGCATCAACCAGCGCGAAAACGCTATCAAGCAAAAAGAACAGTCGTTAAATTCCCGCCTGGAGAACCAGAATCGCAAGGATGCCGAGCTGGATAATATCCGTAAAAACCTGGAACGCCAAACAGAAACCGTTGTTAAAAAACAGGAAGAAGTTGAGCATTTAAAAAATCAGCATATACAGCAACTGGAAACCATTGCAGGCCTTTCGGCAGAGGAAGCTAAAAATCAGCTGGTTGATAATTTACGCGAAGAGGCACGCAGTAAAGCAATGGCCCAGATAAAGGATATTGTTGACGAAGCTAAACTAACAGCTACTAAAGAAGCTAAAAAGATAGTTATTCAAACCATACAGCGTACGGCTACTGAAAGCGCTATTGAAAACACGGTTTCTATTTTTAATATTGAAAACGACGAAATAAAAGGACGTATCATCGGTCGTGAAGGCCGTAACATCCGTGCACTGGAAGCTGCTACCGGCATCGAGATCATTGTAGACGATACGCCAGAGGCGATCATCCTTTCGGGATTTGACCCGGTAAGGCGCGAAATTGCCCGCCTGGCTATGCACCGTTTAGTAACCGACGGACGTATCCACCCGGCGCGCATTGAGGAAGTAGTGGCGAAAACGAAGAAACAGATAGAGGAAGAGATTGTCGAGATCGGCGAGCGTACGGTGATAGACCTGGGTATTAATGGCTTGCACCCCGAGTTGATCCGGATGGTTGGCAGGATGCGTTATCGTTCGTCGTATGGCCAAAACTTGTTGCAGCACTCGCGCGAGGTAGCCAACTTCTGCGCTACCATGGCAGCCGAACTTGGCTTAAATGTTAAATTGGCAAAACGTGCCGGTTTACTGCACGATATTGGAAAGGTGCCTGATGATAACCCGGAACTGCCGCACGCTATTTTAGGAATGCAGCTGGCCGAAAAATATAAAGAACACCCCGAAGTTTGTAACGCCATTGGCGCACACCACGATGAGGTGGAAATGACCTCGATGTTATCGCCGATAATACAGGTTTGCGATGCCATATCCGGCGCCCGCCCAGGCGCCCGCCGCGAAGTGGTTGAAAGCTACATTAAGCGTTTAAAAGAGCTGGAGGAACTGGCAATGTCGTACCCCGGCGTGGAAAAAACATTCGCCATACAGGCGGGCCGCGAGTTGCGTGTAGTAGTGGAGAGCGAGAAAATAAGCGACGCGCAATCGGAAATACTGGCAGCAGATATATCCAACCGTATCCAAACCGAAATGACTTATCCGGGGCAAATAAAAGTTACTGTAATAAGAGAAACCAGGTCGGTAGCATTTGCGAAATAAAAACAAAATTTATAATTTTAATATTATAATTAAAAACGAAAACCAAAATGCAGGCTACCTTAAAGTCAAAAGTTTCGGATATTTTCACCAAATATAATTTTTCGAGAGAAGACGCTGGTTTTATTTCCGAAGTGTTAAGTGAAATAGATAGCCGGCAGGACGAAAAGTTCCAGCTTAGCAAAGAGTTATTCTTGACTCAAAAAGATAAAACAGAGATCATAGAAAGAATAGAGAATCTAAAAACTGAGTTTAACGCCACATTATATAAAACAATTTTTACGGTAGGTATTATTCAGCTTTTGGCTATTATCGGATCAGTTTTGGCAATAATTAATTATATGCACAAATAATCGAAAGTGCCTGCTACCCAAAACAAAAAGTCGCCCGCTGCTACAGCTGTTGAAAAGCGCCCGGTTGATATTTATTTTGATAAATACGCCGAAAGCCATCAAAATCCAACCAATAAACTTATCCACTGGATTTGCGTGCCGCTTATTGTGTTTAGTTTACTCGGCCTTGTTTGGGCAATCCCGTTTCCTTATCTTAAATTTTTAGGTAGTTATAACGGCTTTTTTAACTGGGCATCGTTTTTAATTGCATTCGCTGTTTACTATTATTACAAACTTTCGCCGGTATTATCATACCTGATGCTGCTTATCGTTTTCGCCTTCAGCTACGGCATAATTGAATTGGTTGCCTGGCAAAAGGGCGGTGGCCCGCCCCTATGGCAATCGTGCCTTGTGATTTTTGTTGCCTCATGGGCCGGGCAGTTTATTGGCCATAAAATAGAAGGTAAGAAACCCTCATTCTTCGATGACCTTAAGTTCCTCCTCATCGGGCCTATCTGGTTGCTCCATTTCATTTTAAAAAAAATCGGTTTAAAGTATTAGCCGATGGGTTTTGGCATAGGTGGTGTAAATTATCAACCATTCTTAATAAAATTAATTGGCCTGCCTGTTGCAAAAAAGTACAATGGGCCGTATTAGTTTATAAACCCAATTCATCGGTCATGAAAAACAAAGCATTCTTACTTTTCCTGGTATTGGTAACACTTGGTTGCGCCAAAAAAAACAATACGAACGTGGTGCTAAGCACTAATTTAACCAGTTGCGCTGCAAATTCAACTTGTACCTACAACTATTATGATAATGCCGATTTTACTAACGGAAATCAACCGGTAGCCGGAAATTCCCGTGTTTTCTGGTATAAATCGGTAAACGCCAATATTTGCGGCGCTACCACCGAGTTTTTCTTTAAAACAAATATGGGCGATACTGAATTTGATATAACTTCAAGCCAGATCGCTTCGGGAGAGGTTTTCGCAAACGATTTTGTCTGCCCTTGCTGCGAGAATGCCACTTTACTTAAACCCGTAGGGGGCGAGATAAAAGGAAAAAGGATTGATGGGACCCGTTGGTTGATAAATGCATCCATCATATTTGGTACATCAATTAGTGCCCCGGCAGATACAATGGTGGTAAATCAGTATTTTTCGCAACAGAAATTACCGTAGTATTGTTAATTGAGTTAGATTGAGTTGAACTTAACACACATACGGCTTAATCAACCGCTCACAAATTCTTCCCCAACTTCTCTAAAATATCCTGGGGAACTTTTTCCAGGTCGAGTACTAAAAACCCGTCGAGGCAATCGGCAAATTTAGGGTCGATGTTGAAGCAGATAATTTTAGCGTTGAGGGCGATATACTGGCGCAGTAAAACCGGTACCTTCATGTTACGGGTTTCCACTTCCGATATCAGGTTGTCCAGGCCCTTAAATGTGTCTTCGCCGGCCATCAGCACATCGGTATCAATGCTCGCCAGGTCGACTTTGAATTTTTTACGGGGCCGCACGTATTGCGCCATATCATGGTCGAAATGGTTGCGGTTGATATAATCGACAATAAGCGACTTTGAAAATTTGGAAAAAGAGTTGCTGATACTTACAGGGCCTATCAGGTAACGGTAACGGGGGTTATCTATCAAATATTTTAATATTCCTTTCCACAATAAAAACAGCGGCAGGGGCTTTTGCTGGTACTCTTTCCGGATCCACGACCGCCCCAATTCAATGCTCTTTTTTAATACGGGTGTAAACTGCGATTTTATTTTAAACAATTCGGACACGTAGAAGCCGTTTTTGCCGATGCTGTAAAAAATCTCATCGCCCAGGCCAAGCCGGTAGGCGCCGACTATCAATTTTGCGTCAACATCCCAAATAAACAGGTGATGGTAGTAAATATCATATTCATCAAGGTCGGTCGCTTTGTTGGTACCCTCGCCAATTTCCCTGAAAGTAAGTTCCCGTAACCTTCCGATCTCGCGGATAACATTAGGGATGGATGAAGTGGGCACAATAAATACCTCGTAATTCTTTTCTACCCACACCCGGTAATCCTCGCGTAATGGCTCTATCTCTTTTTCCAGTAAAGCTGTTTTTGTTTCGGGGACTATTTCGGCAGGCTGTTTTTTAATTTTGAAAAGGTTACGCGGGTTGAAGATCTTTTTCTCTTCGTCAAGCCCAGTTCCCAAAGCATAAGTGCGTGCCCTTAAATAATTGAGCAGTTTGGTAGCATTGTTGTATTCGGGAATTTCCTGGATGTTTATCGGTTTGCCTATGCGGAGTTTAATGGTATGTCCCTGTTTATTAAATAATTCCGATGGGAGCTTGGCTGTCCGCAGCGCAGGATGAATAAGGCTAAGCAAATTAAAAAGCAAGCCATTATTCCCGTGAAAATAAATGGGCACCACGGGCACCTTAGCTTTTGCAATAATCTTACCCACAACCGGGTGCCACATGCGGTCGGTCACCTGCCTTTGATCAACCTTAAAAGTGGAAACCTCGCCTGCAGGAAATATGCCTATTGGCGTACCGTTGGCAAGCAGTTCCAAAGTGGTTTTTAACCCGCTGATAGACGACGAGTGTTCGATATTCTCGAAGGGGTTTACCGCAATAAAATAATCGGCCAGGTTGGGGATCTTTTTTAGCAGGAAATTGGCCATCAGTTTGGCATCGGGCCTCGCCATGCACAATATCTTCAAAAGCACCATGCCCTCAATCCCGCCATACGGGTGATTGGCAATGGCTATAAAACTACCTGCGGCGGGCAGGTTTTTTAATTCCCGTTCATCAAAATCAACGGTGATACCGCAACCGGCTAAAATGGCGTCCACAAATTCGGGGCCCTGCTTGGGCTGTGCCTGGGCAAACAATTCGTTTACCTGGTTTATTTTCATTAGTTCCATCAATAGAGCGGCCAGGCCCGGCATTTTCAGCTTATCCAGTTTCGTGGCTTTGGCAAACTCTTCGGTGGTAATTACTTTCATCCTTTATAAAAAAATAAACCCTTTGGGTTGATTAAACGCTCTGAAATTATTTAATTTATTTATTAAATCGAAGTATCGGCTTTTGGCATTATGCTTTCAGCTTTTAGCTTGATAAAATTTAACTTTGATAAACCTCTTAAATGAAAGCGCGGATAAAAAATTACCTCACCATCACAAAAAAGGAATGGAACGGTATGGTAATACTTGTTATTTTGATTGCAGGGGTATTGGCTGCGCCTTATGTTTACCAATTGTTCCGCAAAGATAACACAATAAATTTTAAAGATTTTGATAAAGCCGTTGCCCAATTGAGCAAGGCCCAAAAGAATGGCAGCTACGTTTTTGAAAAGGCCGGCGCCGATGATAAAATAGCGAACCCGGTTATGTTTCCGTTCGATCCCAATAAGTTAACGATAGTGCAATGGCAGCAGTTAGGCTTAAGTCAGCGCCAGGCTATGGTTATTGATCATTACAGGGTCAAAGGCGGCCATTTTTATAAAAAGGAGGATGTGCAAAAGATATATGCCATAACCCCCGCAGATTATAAAAGGCTGGAGCCTTACATCAATATCCCGGAAGAAGCATACGTTTCAAAAAAGGCTAAACCAGGTGTGGTCATCGAATTGAACAACACGGATTCAGCTAAGTTAACAACCTTAACTGGCATAGGCCCCTCATTTGCTGTAAGGATCATCAGGTACCGCAACCGTTTAGGCGGATTTTGCCGGAAGGAACAGCTCCGGGAAATTTATGGTATCGATTCGGTGAAATATGATGAAATAAAAAGCCAGGTTTCGGTAAACCCGGAAAAAATCAAAAAAATAAATATCAACACTATCTCATTCGAGCAATTGCGGATATTTCCGTATTTGGGTTATAAACAGGTAAATGCCATTATTCAATACCGTACACAGCACGGAAATTATAGTTCAATTGCCGATATGAAAAATATAGCCATCCTTGATGACCAAATTTTAACTAAAATTGAACCTTATTTAAATTTCAAATGATAGCACAGCAAATAAAATCGGCCATTCGCGATATTCCTGACTTCCCGAAACCGGGGATAATTTTTAAGGACATAACGCCCATATTAAAAGACCCGGTTTTATGCGAACAGATAGTGGACGCTTTTATCGAACAGTTAAAAGGTATCCATATTGATGCCATTGCGGGCATTGAAAGTCGCGGATTTTTGTTCGGCCTATCATTGGCGACAAAACTGGGGGTGCCGTTTGTACCGGTACGTAAAGCGGGCAAACTGCCGTTCACCATTAAACAAAAGGCCTACAAACTGGAGTATGGCACCGCCGTTATAGAGTTGCATACCGATGCATTTGAGCCCGGACAACATATTTTAATACACGACGACCTTTTGGCGACCGGAGGTACCGCCCTTGCAGCAAGCGAACTGGTACAGGAAATGGGAGGGATAGTTGCCGGATTCTCCTTTGTGGTTGGGTTAGGATTTTTGAACGGGAAAGAACGGATTGAACCGGTTTGCGATAAAATTGTGGTGTTGGCGGAGTATTAGGATGATTGATGGCTCACGGGTATTTTAAATTTTTATTCTTATTTTTGAATAACCGCCAAAATTAATCGACGGTATTAAATTAATACGCCATGGGTTTGCAATTTATTTCGGATAGTAAAGGAGAAACTACGGGGGTTTTTATACCTATAAATGAATGGAATGAACTCAAAAGCAAATTTAAAGGTATTGAGGAAGAGGAGGATTTAGCAACAATTCCTGATTGGCATATAAATATTATCCAAAGCCGTTTGGATGAGTACAAAAAGCACCCGGAACGGGTTTTGGATTTCGATACAGCAATGGACGAAATTGATAAAGAACTCTAATGTATCGCCTGGTTATTCTGCCCATTGCCAAAAAAGATATCCGGGAAGCTGCATCCTGGTACGAATCTAAGCAGGACGGCCTGGGTAAAAGATTTACGCTCCATGTCCGGAACCAGTTGAATTCCTTTAAACGAAATCCTTATCGGTTTATAAACAGGTATGGCGAAACAAGAACAATGGTTTTGGATGTATTTCCGTTTATGGCCCATTATATCATTAATGAACCCCAAAAGTTAATTGTAATTGCTGCGGTTTTACATACCAGTCGTAGCCCTGATATTTGGAAATCGGGGCGCAGTACAGACGACGAAATTGACGATTTGTAATTTTTAGACGTTAAAAGACTATTTATTTTTATTGGTTAATAAACCGCCAATAATCTACCTATTCCCATTAAACGTACTATTCATACCATATACCAATCCGTTATATTTTCGTGCCCTTTTTATTTGAAACCGTTACGTAAAATATTACGTTACTTTGCTGTAAACCAATATAAATACATGGATTCTTTACTGACAGATATACCCTCCGGATTCGATTTCTCCATCGACGAAAATCAAAAAATGATAGGCCAGATGGCTAAAGATTTTGCTGAAAAACACATTAGACCGCATGTGATGGAATGGGACGAGGCGCAACATTTCCCAATCGATCTTTTTAAACAATTAGGCGAACTCGGCATGATGAGCGTATTTGTACCCGAAGAATATGGCGGCTCGGGCTTTGGTTATTTTGAATATGTTACGGTAATTGTAGAGATCGCTAAAGTTTGCGGATCGATCGGCTTATCGGTAGCAGCGCACAATTCATTATGTACCGGTCATATCCTGGCGTTTGGCAGCGAAGAACAAAAACACCGCTGGCTGCCCAAACTGGCCACCTGCGAATGGCTCGGCGCCTGGGGATTAACTGAAGCCAATACCGGCTCGGATGCCATGGGCATGAACACAACGGCCGTATTGGATGGCGACCATTACATCGTTAACGGTTCGAAGAACTGGATCACGCACGGTAAATCAAGCGGCGTGGCCGTGGTAATGGTGCGGACAGGGGAGAAGGGTGATTCAAAAGGCATCTCGGCCCTGGTAATTGAAAAAGGCACGCCCGGCTTTACGCACGGTAAAAAGGAAAATAAACTGGGGATGCGTGCATCCGAAACTACCGAACTGATATTTGATAATTGCCGCGTGCCGAAAGAAAACCTTTTGGGTAAAGAAGGCGAAGGCTTTAAACAGGCGATGAAGGTTTTGGATGGCGGGCGTATCTCCATTGCCGCGCTATCGTTAGGTATAGCAAAAGGCGCTTTTGAAGCTGCTGTTGCCTATGCAAAAGAGCGTAAGCAATTCGGACAGCCGATAAGCAATTTCCAGGGAATTGCGTTTAAATTAGCCGACATGGCCACCGAAATTGAAGCAGCAGAACTGTTGATAATGCAAGCCGCCGATCTGAAGAATAAACACCTGCCCGTAACCAAACAATCGGCTATGGCCAAATACTTTGCATCGGAAGTGGCCGTTCGCACCGCTACCGAAGCCGTTCAGATCTTCGGCGGGTATGGTTATACCAAAGATTTCCCGGTGGAAAAGTATTATCGCGATGCCAAGTTGTGTACAATAGGCGAGGGGACGAGCGAGATACAGAAGATTGTGATCAGCAGGGAAGTGTTGAGGTAAACTTCCCATTGCCCTTGTTTGTGTAACTTAAATCGTTTATTTTTGTGTATAACGCAATTTTAAAATTATGGAACGTATCGTACTGGAAGTTGATGGTGTGACTGCAAGGGCCTGGAAGAATACTTCTCCTGATTTAAGACAGGAATATGAGGCTAAGATATCTTTATTGTTAAGGAAACTGAAAGAGGCGGAATTTAATGATCTGCTCAATAGGGCTGGTAAAATAGCCGAAGACAATGGCCTTACTGAAGAAAAATTAAACGAAATATTACATGACCGGGACTGATCTGTTTGTATTTGATACAAACATTTTGATCAGTGCATTTATTTTACCTCATTCTACGGCACGACAAGCATTAAATAAAGTTTGGGACAACGGAGTAGTTGTTATATCTCAGGAATCTGCTGATGAATTTACCGAAGTATTTATCCGGCCCAAATTTGATAAATATCTTCCTTTGGAAACCAGGTTAGAAATTATCGACGACTATATTTCACTTGCATATCTTGTTAAACCTGAAATTGTAATTACTGAATGCCGCGACCCAAAAGACGACAAATTTCTTGAGTTAGCTTGTTCTGCCAAAGCAACTTGTATCATTACAGGTGATCAGGATTTGTTGGTCTTAAATCCGTTTCGCGGGATTTCGATAAAAACTGCCGCTCAATTTTTACAATTGATATAAAATATTATCGGGATGCCAAATTGTGCACAATTGGCGAGGGGACATCGGAGATACAGAAGATTGTGATTAGCAAGGAGGTGTTGAGGGGTTGATTTGTTGGAATGTTATTGGTTTGTTTAAAGGGTGAAATGTTTTAAATTTGAAATGTTATAACAAGCCTAATGATACACAAACTTCATCCGGATGTCCTGCGAGTTGAATTGCGTTATTATATCGACAACGCCTCTGAAGAAGAGTTGAACGACCTTTACACTTTTATTGATTCAAAAACTCCGCGTTATGAGTGGTGGAACGATGAGGAAATGATGGCTGAACTCGACCGGAGGGAGGCTGATCTTATAAGCGGTAAAGATAACGGCGTAACTTTAGAAGAATTAAAAAAAAATCTCTTGAATAGTCTTAGGAAACCTGGGCAAGTTGTTCCTGATGCAAACTCCAACAATTGACAATGGAATATTTCGAAGAGTTTGATGAAAATCAATTTATTGGACGAGGCTTTCTTGAAAATGGTAAAAAGGAAGGTTTATGGCGCTACTTTTACGAAACAGGCGAGTTAAAACAAGAAATTGAATACAAAAATGGAGTTGAAGATGGCAGTTTCAAGCTGTACCATGAAAACGGACAGATCGCAATTGAATCTACCCACATCGATGGTAAAACGGTCGGATTATTTATTGAATATTACGAGAACGGTCATCTGAAACAAGTCACCGAATTTATAAATGACATAGGTTATGCTATTGATTTTTGGGACAAAGATGGCAATCAACTTTTGATAAATGGCACCGGGAAAATAATCGCAGAATATGGCGCTTGGGGAGGCGATGTATTTGAACAATATTTTGAAAATAGAATTTTTATTAAGGAGGTAAGAATTAAGGGATATACATTTTTAGGCTTTCATCCGAAGGAGAATGACGATCAAAATTCTTAACTAAAAAACTTGATGATTCAAATATTTGGCCTTTGATAATCATTGTTCAACCTCACACTTAATCAACCCAATCAACCCAATCACCAATCCCTCCCCTCAACTAATTCAACTTCCCCCTTCCATATTCCAAAACTATTATGTACCTTTGCCATCCCTGAAAGGAGGTATATCGGGAATTATGATCATTATCAACGTAAAAGACGGCGAATCGTTAGACAAAGCATTAAAACGCTTCAAAAAGAAATTTGAAAAAACAGGTGTATTGAGAGAACTTCGCAGCCGCCAGGCATTCGAAAAGAAATCGGTTACCCGTCGCCACGTGGTGAAACACGCCATCTACAAGCAAAATATGAACTTAGAAACAACTGTGTAATTTTTTTAAGGTTTCTTAAAAAATTATCAGATTTTCTAATCAAAATACGAAAACTATTTGTACATTCAATTTTCGGATGTTCAAATAGTTTTTATGTTTACAGAGCGTTTTATCCGGTATATTCAATTCGAAAAAAGGTACTCTCCGCATACCGTATCCGCTTACCAATCGGACCTCGACCAGTTTATTGCTTTTCTAAATAATCCCGAAAAGCTTACGCCGGCCCCAGTTGACACAATAACGCACCCTTCTCAAATTACGCATTACCACATCCGCAATTGGATGGTGGAATTGATGAATGAGCATATCATAGCCCGTTCCATCAATCGAAAAATCGCAACGCTGCGCAAATATTTTAAGTTTTTACTACAGGAGTGTGTTATTGAGGTTAATCCCGCTTCGAAGATCAACACGCCAAAAATTCCCAAAAACCTGCCTGTAATTGTCGAGGATGTGAAACTAACCCAAATGCTCGACGAAAATGAGGTATTCACCCACGATTTTAAAGGTCAGCGCGATAAACTGGTAATTGAAATGCTGTTTGGCACCGGCATGCGGCTTTCGGAATTACTGGGCGTTAAAGACAGCGATATAAACGTTTACGAGGGCACCGTAAAGGTATTGGGCAAACGCAACAAAGAACGCATCATTCCCATAAACAACGAACTGAAATTATTAATTGCTGAATACCAGGAGTTAAAGAAAAAGGAGGATTTTTTTAGTAACAATTCCTTAACCTTAATCGTTACAGATAAAGGAGCAAATGCTTACGCGAAGTTGATCTATTTAATTGTGCAGAAATACCTCTCCTACATATCAACCCAAAACAAACGGAGTCCGCATGTATTGCGGCACACTTTTGCAACAAGCTTATTAAACCGCGGCGCCGACCTTAACGCCATTAAAGAACTTTTGGGTCACGCTAACCTCAGTGCCACCCAAATATACACACACAATTCAGTCGAGAGGTTAAAGTCAATTTACAAACAAACCCATCCAAAGGCATAAAAAGGAGGAATCATGAAAATTACAGTGCAATCTATTCGTTTTAATGCAGACAAAAAATTATTGGATTTTATCCAAAAAAAGGCTGACAAACTGGATACCTTTTATGATCAGATCATTAATGGCGAAGTTTATTTAAAGCTGGAAAATGTTGAAGACGAAGCAAATAAAATAACGGAGATTAAACTGACGCTGCCGGGCAACCAGCTTTTTGCAAAAGAACAATGCAAAACATTTGAAGAGGCCACCGACCTTGCCATTGAATGCCTGCGCAAACAAATTGACAAACACAAACAAAAGAAAACCGTTGCGGCGGCTGCGGCCAAAAAGGCAGCATTACTGGTGGAAACAGACGAGTTTTAAAAACAATATATCAATTAATTTTATAGGATCGGCGGGTTTTAACCCGCCGATTTTGTTAATTAACAAAGCAGTTTATTAAAGTATATGGCTACAAGAATTTTTACCAATATGATGGATGGCTTTAAAAAAGCGGCACTCAAAAGTACTTTTAGGAATTGGTGTTACATGAGGTAAATAGTATCTTTGGTTCAGTATAATATCATTATGAAAAGTGTGGTTAAATCGAAACGTTTAAGCGATGCCCAAATGCTCGTCCTGCAGGTGGTTCAGCAGCCGTCATACAATGAAAAAGATTTGGCAGAATTGCGTACCTTGCTTGTTGCGTTTAACAACGAGAAATTACAGCAACACCTGGATAAAGTTGTTGCAGAAAAAGGCTATACGGATGAGGATTTCGATAAGATGTTAAGGGGACACGATCGAAAGACGCATTGATATGCTGCGGATAGTAATAGATACGAATGTACTTGTCGCTTGTATTTCTCGTAATTCGCCACATCACTGGATTTGGCGAGCCTTTGTAGGCGGCGATTTTCAGCTTTGCCTCACAACTGATATTTTGATTGAGTATGCCGGAGGTGCTTGGAAGATTTTATTCGACGGTTGCTGCGGAAAGTGCTTTATACCAATTCTTAATTCAGGATAACGTGATTCAAATAATCAGATATTTTGAGTGGCGCGTTATGGAAAATGACCCTGACGATAATAAGTTTTTCGACTGTGCTGTTGC
>Ga0206878_10184_pt1 | contig 26728 bp, 26 predicted proteins | sample Alteio_BWOrgCont_8_FD_152621 | JGI IMG/M metagenome (GOLD analysis project Ga0206878, IMG submission 152621) | Enriched cells from forest soil in Barre Woods Harvard Forest LTER site, Petersham, Massachusetts, United States -... | ecosystem: Environmental > Terrestrial > Soil > Temperate forest >... | reverse complement strand
CCTCAGGATAGGCCTTATTCATCACAACATGCAAAAGTCGGGAAAACGGCAACCGGTAGCGGTTATCGCGAGAAACGCCTGCTCGCACAGCAACAATCGACCTGTTTGATTACGGAGTCACTATTAATTCGCTGATTGTTAAACCATTGATCAATAGATGCGTTTGTGTATAATATAAGTACATTTCATCGATGGCTGCTTAATATGCCCGTTCCATTAGATATTTTAGATAAACTTCGCAAGAATGATCCTTCACTTGTTCATTTAAATATAAGTTCTAACGTCACTTTACATTTTTCACAATCTGAACACGCATATATTGCATTACGCGGAGACGAAAATGAAAGACTTACTGATGTGGACATGCTCCAATTATGTGAGGCATTAACCAATAATACCTGCCTAAAATCTCTCAACCTTAATAAAAACAGGGTGGGATCTTTAGGAATAGCAGCACTTGCTACAACAAAATTAGAAGGACTCTCTATTAGCCAAAATGGATTGAATAGTGACTGTATCGATGCGTTGATGTTGAGTAAAACGTTAACATCGCTTGATGTCTCTGGGAATATCTTAACAGATGCGGATATTGAAAAGCTTGCGAGACAGTCGCGATTAACTTCTGTGGATGTTAGTTACAATATAGTTGGTCCATTATCTATGACCGCTTTTGGTTTGAATACAACGCTTACAAAACTCTCTATCAAAGAGACTGGATTTGTAAGGCGTGGGCAAAGATACATTGATCTTTCTCCACTTAGATTTAATACGACGCTAAAATGTTTGGAATTATGTCGGAACCCTATTACTACCCTTGAAGCACTTTCAGGACACCCTGAACTTGAGGCGCTTAATCTTGAGGAATGTAGCATAGGAACGAATGATGTTGATGATATTCGCCCTATTTCTCAAATACCTAAGCTTTCATGGTTGAGTCTTCGACAAACTGAATCTAGAAGAAGAGATACTGACCATATAGCTGAGTTACTTGCGAACCTTCCGCTTTTGTATCTTGATATCAGTGAGACAGAAATGAGTGCTTTGGGTGCTAAAGCGCTGGCTAGAAGCACGACACTGATAACGCTCATAGCAAGTAAGAATTACATAGGTATATGTGGTCTTATAGCACTTGCAGAAAATAAAAATATCACACATCTTGATATAAGCAAAAACAATTTTAAATCTGGCGTTTCCTCAAAACCTGAAATTAGACGAAGAAATTATCAGGAAATTCCTGATTATATACTTAATTTTCCTGATGAGATTAATGTTGCTCTTATGAAGGCTTTTGAACAGAACATGACATTAAGAGTGCTTAATATGAGTAACATGCACAATCCATACAATGCTTATATTACAGACGAAAGATTAGCAAGTTTCATCAAAAATAATACCACCGTTCTAACGCTTGATATAAGCCATTTTGCTTATGCAGTGACAACTCTTGTCCTTGATGGACTTGCTGAAAATAGAACGATTCGGGAAATTACTTTTACTTGTAATTTAGAGAGAAAAGAAAATCAAAATGCATTAGCTAAAAATCACAATTTAACGACGATTAAGTGTAAAAATAATCAGGATTATAAGGCAGTGGATCAGCCATATGCACAAGAGATACAAGAAAGAAATAAACATATTGCTATGACGCTTCTTATTTTACATGCGCTTAAACCTATAAATGGCCGTGCGCGCGTCATAGATAACATTAGTTTGCTTCATCATATTGGTTCTTATCTTTTCCCCCCGCAATGTATCAAGAAGGCACATTTACGTGCTCATTCCATTTTTAATCGGTCAATGATGCTACTAGAAAGACCTGTAAAAAGAATGCGAATAGAGGAGACAGAAGTGAATAATACTGCTTCGAGCTCTCTATAATATTAATTCCAGTTAGTGTCTGCTGTTGGCAATTCATCTCCCATTCCTACCTCCTGCGGATTTGTCCGTAGGAACACGAGGGCGTTGCTTTTTTCCAATTTGGTACACAGCGTGTCCTAAATTTGCATTGCCGCGGCAATACCGCCGCAAGAAGCCATGAGAAATATGTTAGGCTATATCAAATATAATTATTCAGTAAATTTTGACTCCATGGAATTTCTCCAACAAGCTGTTGGAGATTTGATTTTGTACTCATGATTGCCTGTTGCTTTTATTCGTTGTCAGGTAATTCATTTAAAATAGCACGCTCACGTTTCAGTTCAGATCGGAGCTCTTCCTCCGTGGGCAAATAATGCAAGTACTTCGAAGCAAAGAGTTGTTTGCTTTCGGTTAATACAGAATATTTAGCAATAGCCTCACTTTTTTCGCTACACAAAATTAAACCGATGGTAGGATTGTCGTCAGAACCTTTTCGATGTTGGTCATAAATTCTGACATAGGTATCAATTTGCCCTACATCCTGATGAGTTAGTCTGCCTATCTTTAAATCAATTAGCAAAAAGCATTTGAGCTTAAAGTTGTAGAAAACAAGATCAATATAAAAATCCTGATCCTCAGTGGCAATCCGTTGTTAACGTTCAACAAACGCAAATCCTTTACCAAGCTCTAACAAAAATTGTTGAAGATTGTTTATGAGGCCTTGTTCAAGTTCAGTTTCAACCACTGGTTGATAAGGTAAATTTAGAAAATCTAAAATATAGGGATCACGCAAGTAATTTTTAGCGTCAATTTGTAACGATTTTGTATGATCTTCCGCTTCTTGGATGACCGGAGCTTTATCTTTACTCATGAGTAAACGATCATAATAAAGCTTATCAATTTGGCGATCTAAAGCTCTAACAGTCCATGCATTTTCTATGGCTTCTTGGGTATACCATTCACGTGCTTTAGAATCTTGAACCCGTAATAAAATACGATAATGCGTCCATGTCAATTTGGTACTCACTGAGTGCCAAATTGGATTTTGTAAGTAAAAAGCTCGCATATTCAATAAGTTCCTTGCAGTAAAGCCTTTACCAAACTCCTTACGCAAGTCTTGTGCTAGAGCTTTAATCTGAGATTGGCCATAGGCTGCTCTTTTGTCTCCTTTTTGCTCTTCTTCAACAATCAAGTGTCCCAACTCCCAGTATGTTTTGACCATAGCATGATTGACCGTATGCTGTAGTTGGGTTCTTGACTCCTGCAAGAGATTGCGAATTGCGAAAAGTAATTCGGTTGAAACGAGTGTACTCATGTTAAAAGCTCCTTTTTTATCGGTTGGATTGCAATAATCGCGGCAGATTTTACTACGCCCATGCACTTCAGGATATAGTCTGTAATCAATTGCATTGGCTTTCTCAGCCGCTCAACATCAGCCACAATATAACCGGCGGTCACATCGTTTGTCATTCTATGATTCAATAATCGCTTAAGGGCATATGCTGGAATATCTAGACTTTCAGCAATGGTGATAAACGTGCGTCGCAAGTCATGAACAGTAAACTGAATATCAGTTAGTTGTGTCACCTTGGCCATTTGTTTGCGCGGTTCTACTATATGACCGGCAGCACCAGTCCCCGGAAATACATATTCATTCGTTTGCTGTTGTTTGCGGAACTTAAGCAATTCATATAGGTAATCGGAAAGCGGAAGCGTATGCGGATCGTGGTTTTTGGTATCGAGAACGGTTAGGGTTTTGCCGGTTAAGTCCACTTGATCCCATTTTAAAGATGCAGCCTCTTGACGGCGTAATCCAGTGAGCATTATCAATAACAGATAATCACGGAGCGTTTTATTGAGTAGTTGATCAAGCGCTTCATACCAAGGAGCCAATTCATGCGATTTGATAAATGTTTGACGCCGCTCAATTCGATACCAAGCACGTGTTTGTGATAATCGTTTAACCGGGTTTTCAGGGATGAGGGATCGGCCTTGTGAGTCCTCATACTGCCCGGCACCAAAATTAAACAAAGCACGTAAAACTCTCATAGCTAAATTGGCATAAGCCTCACCATGCTCCTCGCCCAATTTTTCATGCTGTTTGGCAATTTTATCTTTGGTGATAGAAACCAGCGGTTTATTACCCCAGTTTGAAAAAGCTTTGGTTAAAATTTGTTTGTAATTGACGAGCGTGGTTGGTTTTAATGATTTGCGTACCTGAACATAATCATTAAACACCTCGTTTAACGTGACCTCACGCATTTGTGCGGTTCGTTTTTCAGCAACGGGATCAATCCCCATGGCAATTTGACCCAGCAACTTTTGCGCATCTCTTCTTGCCATTTCAACGGTCAACTCAGGATATCGACCTATTGTGATTCGGCACAATTTCTTTTTAATGAGCTTTTCGACAAAGAAGGCTTTGGTGCCACCGGAGGTCACTCGAACACCGAAACCTTTCATGGCATCATCGTAATAACGTTTCTGGGCTGTTTTCCCAGTTTCTGTAATGACCGGGATTTGCAGCTTATCCACTACAGATTTAGTGATTTTCATGTATTCTTCCGATTGAGACGTGTCGTTGGCGTGTCGAATATGTGTCGAATAAGTAATTAAAACATGTTAAAAGGATTTATGACTGAATACAAGGCGTATGGTGTTGAAATAAAAGAGTATTAAAGCTATTTAAAATTATGTCGAATGTGTTAAAATTGGTTTTTTTTATAATTCGTAATCAATAGGCTCGGCGTTCGATTCGCCGCAACGGCACCAGTAAATACAAGGAATCCGAGCCGCGCGCGTCAGCAAGCAGAACAATGGGGTACACTTAAAGCAAGGTAACGCACCATCAACAGCCGTCATCCCGAGGAGCTTGCGACGAGGGATCTCCTGATGCCCAATCGATGTTTATTAATTACAAAACACCCTTAATGATCAAATGCAAGTCAGATCTTGGGCGTTCAGATAACTCTCTGTTAATACTATCTATTTCCTAAGATAAATTTATAAAAATGCATCAAAAAGATCTTGACCGTCCTTATTTTATCCGGCAAGATAATTTTTGAAGGTTTCATAAAAAGGGAACGATGGACCGATCCTGATAACCTTAATTCAACTTCAAGATAAGGATATGGTCATGAACAAAGGTACTCTAAACTCGCCCGTAAAAAAATTCTATTTCATTAAAGATCTCGAAAATCTCATTGGACGCAGCCGCTTAACGCTTCGCAGATGGTGGACTTCAGGCAAGTTTCCCAAACCATTTAAACTCAATGGCGTTACATTAGCTTGGGATACTGCGACTATTGATTCTTGGTGTGATGCACAACGTCAGTATGCAATCGTTTAAGTTTATATGCATCAAGCTAAACATTAGTTTGAAGAATATTTAATCTGAACAGTATGCTATCCTACCTAGTAGGAAAATTGGGTTAAAAGCTCATTTTCCTACTGCATTTTCATTCGCTGGGTTAATGGCATTTCTAATGATTATAGAATTTTTACTAATTTTAATGACAAGAAATCTAGAAAAACAAGCATCCTTCTATAGGGATGTGCTTGAGCTCGATTTGCAATTTGAGCACCAAGATACATGTGGATTTGGTAAGGATAAGCAGTTATATATTGTCTTACGACAAGACACCTCTGAAAATAGCCATCATTTAGCTGAACACAAAGGTCCTCAAATTATTACCTTTAAATGCCAAGGGAATATGGAGCAGTATGCTACCAAAATTAAGGAAGCTGGCTTCAAAATACGTGATACATTGAAATTACCAGAACATCACGTTCATTATCTTTTTACTGAGGATTATGATGGTAATGAAATCTGTCTTAGTTTTACACTAAAAAATCGCTCTTCCTCTAGCCAACAAGAAAAGATCTGATGATATACTCTCCCAGGAACTAATTATGATTGATAAAACAGAAATAGAACATACACAACTTCAACAAGCTGTTATTGAAGGCTGTAATACTCGATCCTCAAGTTTTTTGTAGCACTTATAGCCTTCCCTAGGATCAAACGCCGTGTTACTTTAATTGGCATTTCAAGCTGTAAATAAGTTGTAGCAGGATGCTCATTAAAGAACCATTGGGTTTTGCAAAAGAGTTTATTAAATCCGTTAATCAGTGCATAGAAACAGAAAGTCCAGGCAAAAAGATGTCACGACACCAACAATGGTGGTTGGCATTTTGTATTACGGCGGTTGTATTAACAAATAGCGTGTGTTGGGCTCAGTTTGAGAGGATTAGCTTGGGAAAACTAACGTTAGCGTCAATATCTTGGATGTTTAGGCGTTCCAAATTACGATGGGAGCAATTACTGACACACAGTGTGCGTGTTGTGCTTGAAACGTATGGCCTTACGCAAGGGGTTCTTGTATTGGATAACTCTGACCGAGCCCGATCTAAAAACACAACAAATTTACATAAGGTGCATAAACTTAAGGACAAAAAGACAAATGGGTATGTTATGGGTCAAAATCTTGTTTTTTTGGTATTGGTTACACCTAAATTAACTGTTCCAGTTGGATTTGCATTTTATGAGCCCGATCCTGCTAAAAAAGACCGGCCTAAAGAGCCAGATCGGGATCCTTTATACCCAACAAAGCAAGAATTGGCACTCAACTTGTTAAAAGATTTCGCTACAAATTTTAATAAGGTACATGTCCAATGTGTTTTGGCGGATGCATTGTATAGTGATACAGCATTCATGGATGCAGCAAGCCTCGTATTCGGTTCTGAGACGCAGGTTATAAGCCAATTACGTTCCAATCAAATTATTCGCGCCCAAGGTCATGAAAAATCGGTGAAGCGTTACTTTACCTCATATCCTGGGGTGACGAAAACGATTTCTATTCGTGGTGGTGCAGTGCAAGCAGTTATCTTAGGTGGTGCACGATTATGGGTAAAAGCCCATCAAAAAAAGCGCTATGTTATCGCATTACGTTATGAAGGCGAGCAAGAAGACCGTTATATTGTTGCGACAAACACAACATGGCGGATGACAGATATCGCGGAAGGATATACAATTCGTTGGCTCGTAGAGGTGTTTTTTTCAGACTGGAAGCAGTATGAAGGTTGGTGCCAATTGGCCAAACAGCCAAGTGTTGATGGGTCGAACCGAGGTTTGATCTTAAGCCTACTGACTGACCATGCCCTTCTTCTTCATCCTGAGCAGAAAGCCTTACTAAAACACAAACTCCCTACATGCACTGTGGGGAGCCTACGAGAACAAATTCGGTTTGACGCGATAATCAAATTCATTAGCCAAATTATTGACAGTGAAGATCCAGCGGCACAACTGTCTGAATGCGTCGAACAAATCAAAAAAGTGGTGGTTCTTGCTCCGTCCGGAAAACATCTCAATCATCGAACATTAGGGCGATTAGCACCTACTGCTTCATTAAAATACAGGGCTGCTGCATGATCGATTTGTCAATGTAAAAAAACTTGAAGATCGAGTTAAAAGTGATTTATATCTCTAGACCAATTCATGTTACACTGATAAATAGGAAATACTCATTTGATTAGTCCAATATAAACTAAAAGTTAGGAGTAAATTATGGCACTTAGTGAAGAGGCTATGTGTTTTCTGGAAGAACATATTCCTGAGCTTGCTGATATAGCCTTCAAAGAAGCCTATTGGTCTGCTTTGGCCTCTGGAAGCAGTGTACTGATAAGTGAAAATGGAAATCTTGTAGAGGTATTTCCTGATGGAAAACAAAAAATTATTAAACGTTTACCACCATCAGTATCAGTAACTCGTGGTCAGAAGCTGGAAATTCAATGAATGACATAACTCCTCGTCTTCGTATGTTCGCGGGACCAAATGGTTCTGGAAAAAGCACTTTTAAAGCTATAATCCGGCCTGAGTTGCTCGGGATATACATTAATCCCGATGAGATAGAAAAAGAAATTAACGAACGCGATTTTCTTGATTTTCGGAATTACCAATTAAAAGTGACGGAAAAAGAAGTGTTAGATTTTTTCATTCACTCTCCACTGTTAAAAACAGCTGATTTACTAGATGATGCATATGAACTACGTTTTAATGATGATAAATTAAGCTTTTTTAATGTGGGAGTCAATGCTTACTTTGCTTCAGTCGCAGCGGATTTTATTCGTAATAAACTAATTGAATGTTCAAAATCGTTTACTTTTGAGACGGTAATGTCTTTTCCGGATAAAGTGGACTTGCTTCGTAAGGCACAGTCGCGTGGATATCGAACTTATCTATATTATGTAGCCACAGAAGATCCATCAATAAATATCTCACGAGTCAAGTATCGAGTTAAGATGGGAGGCCATTCTGTACCGGAAGATAAAATCATAAGCCGTTATGCACGATCTCTTGATTTATTAATACAAGCTGTTGAATTCACAAACAGATCTTATATTTTTGATAATTCTTCTCATGAACACATATGGTTGGCAGAAATTACGGATGGGCATTTGCTTGAAATAAAAACAGATCAGATGCCTGCATGGTTTAAAAAAGTTTTTGAAAACAAATTCAATATAAAAAGTAAGGTAAATTAACTCGCGTTCGGTATGGTTTTTAATTTGGAGCGAAATGCGATAATCAGTCCACGTCAAAATTTTGAATTTGGTACGCAGTGAATACCAAATTGATCAGACTTGATAGAACTCATGTTTCCCCATCAAACAATAGGCATGTACCTCAATGCGAAATTGATCGCATGCTTCGCTTAATGTTTGTAAAAAAATCTCGTGATCAATTCGGTCATTGAATATTTTTCGACGCCCAGCTCCTCTGTTCATCACGTGATAATACGCGTTCTCATAAATAATTCGCTGTGGTCTTGACATTAAAATCCATCAGAAAATAAAAAAAACGACTACATCCAGTTTTATATCCATATACAAACAGATTTGCCCCCCTTATTATAACCTCTGTGAAACGGTACTAGTTATCTTCAAGACCGTTAGAAAAATCAATAATCGATGCAAAAAAGTCACTATCAACGACATCGTCGGTTACACCATTGACGTGAATTAACACTGGCCGACAAGAATGCCCCTTAGCATATTTTAGCGTATCTATTTTTTTCTGAACCTCATCTATCACGGAGGAATCTACCAAATTTTTAGAAAATTTTATTTCACAAATATAAAGTGTATTAAATTTTGTCTGAATTAAATAATCGATTTGACAGCCTTGATAGCGAGCTGTTTTTCGCTGATAAAACGGGTTTTCTGATACAATATCATTAGGCGTAATCTGCAATTCTTGGTGAATCAATGACCGATTATTTAATACCAAATTTTCAAACTGCAGCCCCATGATTGTATTCCATTCAGGTAATGCGGTTAAAGATTTTGTTTGAAAGCTATTGCGATCAATTTTACTTAAATTTTTGTCGATATATTTCAAGTAAAATCGTACATAATTGTCACTTAGTCTGTATTTACTTAATTTTGAATCTAAACCTGATTTGATATCCCAAGTGAAATCACGCGTAATAAACCCTGATAATTCGAGTTCTGCTAGATAATCCGACATACGACCACCGGGGTCAATGTTTAATAAATCGCAGATTTCATTTCTTTCTTTAGGCCCAGTAATAAGCACTTCAACTATTTTTTTATAAAACGCACTGTCTCGTAAAAACAAATCAGAAAAAATTTGTCTAAACTCATCAACCAATATAGCGCCCTTGCTAAAACAAAGCTGTTTTATATTTTCCTCTGCTGAGTTATTAGGATTAATTTCTTCCAAGTATTTAGGAATGCCTCCTGTCACAGCTAAGACTTTGAGCTTTTCGTAAGCCGATATATTTTTTGGCCAAAATTGTTTACAAGCCAACAAAGGCAGCTCATCCAATGTCAGTGTATAAGAAATACGTCCAACGAATCCCGTGCTGCTCAGAATATTATTTTCAATCCAGGCGGAGGCTGAACCACAAACGACAAAAACAAGCTGGGCGTTTTGTTTAAGATGATAATCCCAAAAATTTTTGATCTTTCCAAGAAAAGCAGGATCATCAAGACCCATCCACGAAATTTCATCAAACAATAACAACACGCGCCCCGTTTTAATACGTTCTCCAACGGCCCATAAGGCATCACTCCAATCGTCGTATCGTGCAAACGGCGCCTTAAACTGCTGCGCAATTTGTCTGGAAAATTCTTCTAACTGATTTTTGGCAGTTATCCCTTTTTCAGGAGCAAGACCTGCAAAACTATAATAATGATCAAACGATTTTCCAAACTCTTCAATGAGTCGACTTTTACCTATTCGACGACGCCCTCTAACCACAATAAATGAAGCAGATTTTTTTTTTGAAATTTCGCGTAACTTCTTCAGCTCCACTTGCCGACCGATAAATTTTGACATGAATATTGGATCCGTAAATTAACAAATGATCATTTTAGGATCCAATATAACATGTATTTTAGGATCCGCAAAATACAAACAATAGAATATTTTGCCTAAAACACAAGGGTCTGTTGACATTTCAGATCTCGACGTCCCGCGGCTTGTCCGCGGGATCCAGTTCGATCTGTCTCCGTGCAATAAGTTTGGGCATTGAGCAAGATCTCTGATAGGATCGGGTAGGAGGGGCGTAAGCCCCGACCTCCCACAGAACCGTGCGTACGGATCACGTACACGGCTCCTCATGCTAAGCGTATCCATTTGTTGACGTCAAACCAGTGACTCCGTTTCTCATTAGATCGGATTTTCAGCCCCTGTTTCTCGATAAACCACCCATTCGGGTAGGCTCGTTCCACTGCATTTTTATGCGATAACGCCCAACGTTTATCATTGGAAAAGCTTGTTACTGCTGCCTTGGTTCGAGACACTCCTCGTTTCATCAGTTTATTGAAGAGGTGCCGTCGAGATTTCTGTTGGTCCACTATTCGTGACCGCAATCGTCGCCTAATGTGCGCTTCGATTGCTTTCAGTTGGCTTGGGTACTCAGTCATACTGTAATAATTTGACCAGCCCACATACCAACTATTAATCCCTTTAATGGTGTCCTCAAGCGTCTCGTGCGTCCCTCTTGGTGTTAGTTCCTTCACCTTGTCCATGGCACGACGAATTGATTTACGCGCGATTGCTCGCGTGCCATTCACTATCGTCATGCCTAAAAACTTTACCAGTGAACTCTCCGCCACCTGGCTCTTTTCCCGGTTTACTACCAGTTTGAGCTTCTTTTCAATACCCCGCTGCGCAGCATCATTCCAACAAGCTTGATAATTCGCTTGTCTTCAATTATCTTGCTCAACCGGCCAATCAAACGGTCTTGGTTCATTGTGTCGAAAAATTTCGATAAATCAATATCGACCACATACCCTTTACCTGACTGCACTATCTTTTGAGCCGATTCTACGGCCTGACCCTGATTTCTACCGGGTCTAAAACCGTAGCTGTTTTCTGAGAACAGTGGGTCGAGTATCGGTTCCAGCAGTAGTTTGATAGTCGTTTGTACCACTCTGTCACGAATGCAAGGAACGCCTAATAAACGAACCCCTGCACCGTCCGGTTTGGGTATTTCTACACGTCGCACCGGTTGTGGTTTGTACGACCAGCTCGCCAGTTCTTCTTTTAACTGCTTTATCTCTTCATGTAGCTTGAGCTCAAAAGTTTCGATCGTTTGCCCGTCAATGCCGGATGTCCCACCATTCTTCTTTACGTCCCGCCACCCCTGCATCAAGCTCCACTCGCTGCAAAGTTGTTCGAAGAGATGCTTGCTATCTTTGGATAGTAAGTCTAATGTCATTTGGCTGTGCATTTGAATCACCAGTTCATCGATTTGTGTTTGTGTCCATCTGATGGTTTTACGTTCATCATGGTTCGACACGCCCTCTGTACTCAGCTAATCTCTTGGTGAATGCTCTTCATGAACATCAACTCACGTTAACATGTTCCGCCCTTCATCTCCGCCGTCCTAGCACTTTCGGTTGGTTTTACCCTCAGATATGTCACCATACCCTCATCGGCCGACCGTTTTACGATTACTATGGCTTCGTCTGCAAACCCTTTATGCATTAGCGTTGCATTGCTGCTTTGCTTAGGGCTTAAGGCTTCCGCACGCGGCACCGACCCACATAAACGGCTTCTTCACCGGGTAAGATCAATATCGTTTTCATCGCCTACCTACCTTCTCTACCCCAGCAGATTTTACGTAAAGGATATTGGGTTCAGTGATCACCGGCACCTGTCCCTCTGCTGAAGCCTATCCGAAGGTTCACACCAAGTTTAGGCTGCGATTTTGGCTCAAGCTTTCTTCAGATCCATCATTGGCCACACTATTTCTTCAGTCTCCTTTCTTCCGTGGAGTTAAGTTCTATATCCCAGTTACTTTAGTGTGGTTTCTTCAGGCACCCTTGCTTTATTGCCTACTAATTCCCTCCTTTCAGGGCTTTGGTCGGACTTTCACCGACTCGATATTGACCATACCGGTCGCACAGTTGTCGACAATTTGTCGACAACTCAGGACTATCCTCATTTTTACGCGCATTAATATACAATAATGATACCATCAGAATTTGGTGGACACTGTCTGCCAAATTGGATATTAGAGTGATTACGTCATGCTAATGATCCATTTTTTTTGACTGGATCGCCATAACAGTTGTAGATCTTACACCCATGCACTTCAAAATATAATCCGTGATCAACTGCATGGGTTTTCTGAGACGCTCAACATCAGCCACGATATAACCGGCGGTGACATCATTTGTCATTCGGTGGTTCAATAATCGCTTCAGGGCATAAGCTGGAATATCCAAACTTTCAGCAATGGTGATAAATGTCCGTCGTAAGTCGTGAACAGTAAACTGAATATCAGTCAGTTGTGTGACTTTGGCCATTTGCTTGCGCGGTTCTACTATATGACCCGCGGCACCAGTCCCCGGAAATACATATTCATTTGTTTGTTGTTGTTTACGCAATTTAAGTATTTCATGGAGATAATCGGAAAGAGGTAACGTATGGGGATCGTGATTTTTTGTATCAAGCACAGTCAAGGTTTTGCCGGTTAAATCCACTTGATCCCATTTTAAAGATGCAGCCTCTCGACGACGTAATCCGGTGAGCATTATCAGTAACAGATAATCCCGCAGAGTTTTATTTTGTAATTGATCAAGTGCTGCATACCAAGGGGCTAATTCATGCGATTTGATAAACGTTTGGCGACGCTCAATTCGATACCAAGCACGTGTTTGTGATAATCGTTTAACCGGGTTTTCTGGTATGAGTGACCTGCCTTGTGAATCTTCATACTGCCCGGCAGCGAAATTAAACAAGGCACGTAAAATTCGCATGGCCAAATTGGCATAAGCCTCGCCGTGTTCTTCACCCAATTTTTCATGCTGTTTGGCAATCTTGTCCTTGGTGATAGAAACCAGTGGTTTATTACCCCAGTTTGAAAAGGCTTTGGTTAAAATTTGTTTGTAATTGACGAGCGTGGTTGCTTTTAATGATTTGCGTACTTGAACATAATCATTAAATACCTCGTTTAACGTAACCTCACGCATTTGAGCGGTTCGCTTTTCAGCAACCGGATCAATTCCCATGGCAATTTGACCCAGTAACTTTTGCGCTTCTCTTCGTGCCATTTCAGCAGTCAACTCAGGGTAACGACCTATTGTTATTCGACACAGTTTCTTTTTTATGAGTTTTTCGACAAAGAAGGCCTTGGTGCCACCAGAAGTCACGCGCACACCAAATCCTTTCATCGCATCATCATAATAACGCTTCTGGGCTGTTTTCCCTGTTTCTGTAACGAGTGGGATTTGCAGCTTATCAACTACGGATTTAGTGATTTTCATGGGTTTTTCCGATTGTGGCGTGTCGTTGGCGTGTCGAACATGTGTCGAATAAGTATTTAAAACATGGTAAAAGGATTTATGACTGAATACAAGATGTATGGTGTTGAAATAAAAGGGGATTAAATCCATTTAAAATTATGTCGAATGTGTTAAAATTGTTTTTTTTATAATTCATAATCAATAGGCCCGGTGTTCGGCTCGCCGCAAAGGCACCAGTAAAATCAAGTAGTTACGTTTTATTGCCTCGATTGGATATGTTTTCAGTGGGTACTTTAGTGGGTACTTTTTACAAGTTAAGTGATCTGTAATCGAACTATTTTGATTGATATTATTTGTTACTTATTTTGTTAAGCCGCGTTTAAATGAGGGTTTTTGAAATGTTAAATGGTAACGAACTTGGAAAATACCAACATTTTAAAAATGGAAAACTCTATGAAGTGATTGGTCAAGCTATTCACAGTGAAACTCGCGAAGAGATGATTATATATAAGGCACTATACGATTGTGAACAATTTGGAGAAAATCAAACATGGATACGCCCAAAGACAATGTTTTTTGAAAAAGTGAACCACAACGGACTCACCGTGCCACGATTCCAAACTGATTGTTATGCAGAAAGGCACACAATAAATCCGTGAAGTTTCCCGACTAAACGTTCGGCCACAAGATTAGGAAAATGAAGGTGGCAATCACAAGACCCGCAGGGTTTCACCAGAATCGCACTGGTTCATCATTTGTGTTCGCTCCAGATTATCAATGAATCAGCGGAAATCAATCATTTTTTGAGTTCGTAATTCATTGAACCCGATTGAACGTAGGGCTAAACCAAATTTGGAAAAAACTTCAACGCATAGTGCACAAAGATATTATGTTGGTTCGAATTAACTAAAAAATGATGGTATTTCATGCTTGACAACCAAAAAAATTAAATTGTTAATAACTTTTCTGTACGGATTTATATCAATTCGATTTTTGTTTACTACAGTCTCGATTAACCGTTTGAATATAAAGTGATTTTATAAAAATGCGCTACTTTTGAACCAATCAGACTTACCCACAAAATCTGTGGATAAGTCTGTGTTTAAGATGTATAGGGACTAGAAAAAACAATGAATTACACACTTGACCGATAACACTACAATTAGCCCTCCCCAACAGAGTGAACAGAGCAACCGAGTTGTCATCAACCCACGTTCCTTTTACTGCTACCCCATAAAAAAGGATCGGGTGAAATGCTTTTATACTTAGCATTGGCTTCAATAAGAGTAAAGGGGTCAAATCAGTTTCTATACTTATATTAGAATCCCTAAGTTATTGACAATAATATAAATATATCTAGATTAATATCCATATACAAACAGATTTGCCCCCTAATCTAACTTGTGATGCATGTTCCCCTACTGATAATGCAAGCCTAATGCTAAGCCTTCAAGATAATCTGCTATTTCAGGATTCTCACACGCTCTTGCTCTGTCTATTGGTGTCTGATCTAGAGAATTACGGAGAGATAAATCTGGCTGGTATCCAGCGAGCAATTGAACTAATGACGATATACCCAGATCTGCTGCTATGTGCATCGGAGTAATTGAAAATTGACAGCCAACTACATTAATAAGGTGAGGATTTTGCATAAGCACATTATCTATGTTACGTTGTAAATTCACAAAATCCAAAGAATTTTCATCAAAGTTTTCTTGACGGTACATTTCACAAGCTGTCTCTAATAAGTTTTCAAGTTCATTCGGCTCACGAGCAGAAGGCACTAATGATTGTTGTAATATTCTATGCCTATTTATAAACAAAGTGAGCATCTGTCGAGTTCTATGTATTGCGATCATATTTTTCCTTCTTTATCAAAAGTGCCGTCATTGTATCATAATTTGCCAATTTGTCGCAATATGTCTTAGCAAGATGCGCGAACCAAAATTAATCTCTTAAACTGGTCTTTCCTTCGATGACGTGGATAAATGATAATTGTCAGAGAGGTAAATCCGTATCTTCAAGTTGAATGGGTATATAAGGACGCCAGTACCCCATGGCTGGCTGGTTGCATATAAAAATGTATCTAGGGGGTTGGTATATATTCCAGATGATAAACATGACTGGAAATTTAATACTAGCGGAAAAACCTCTAGCTAACTGGGGTTCAAAAGCTGCGGTTTTTAGTGAACACTCCATCCTGCGAAAGAAACGGTTTTAGCGCGTCGAGGGTCACCCAACATTTGTGATTGAAGATAGATGCCAGTATGATTTCAAGGAATCAATAATCAAAGGTTAATTACTCATCCACCCACGCCCCTCTATGCCCAACATATTAAGCGTGTTGTCTATGAATTTTTTCATTACCATGCAGGTGTTCCTTGAGCTTTCGGATATCTGATGACCAATTGGCTTATCCCAGCATTTTAAGAGCCTAATCCACTATACTGCGCGTGATCACAAAGTTGATTTTTTTCTATGAACCTTTCTGTGAACTTTCCATTAAGCAGTAACCAAAATTGTCCGGGAAATTGCCTAGGAGTTTGCCCGGGAGTTGCCCGGGAAGTTGCCCGGGAGTTTCGTTGAGGGCTATTTTGTTATTTTTTAAGCAAAAACCATACAGCTGATCGTAAATTTCTTCGCGTATCAACAATGCCTGCATTCTTAAGTATTGCCAGATCATACCTTAACGTCCTGATTGGCGGTGAATTTTCCAAGTGTTCACTAATTTGAACTGTAATCAGCTCAACTTTCTCTTGTAAGACTTGAATAATGTCTTTCTGGCGCTGCGTAAGCTGAAGCGTAAACTCTACGACTTGGGGTTCCTAATATTGCTTCAAGACCGAGTTCATTGCTTCTTTGAAAGGAAACGTCACAAAAAAACCACCCGAATACTCTTCAAATTCCGGATCGGGAGTTCCGTTCTTTTTACAATAATCCATCATGCGTATAGTGCCTGTTCCCCATTTTTCGATCCAACCTCTTTTGTAAAAAACATGCGCTATTATTTCATTGTTATGTTGTAATAATGTGTATTGGATACCAGAAGGAATAAACCATGATAAAGAGGATAATGCTCTATGTTAGCATGACGTGCCTCATCGTATTTGGGCAATCGGCCTTTGCCAATCCATTCTTTATTATTACTCCAACAGGAACACCAGCCACTATTAGCATCATACTGTGCCTTAATGGACAAGGATCACTAAGTTGTCAAAACTATACTGTATCGGCTTTAACGTTAAGCATTAAGACAAATGTGCCCAATCATACTTATCCTGCCGCTGGTATTAAAATAAAAACGGCAGGTTATACGGTCACAGGCTGTACACCTAACAAGCAAGGGTATTGCTTGTTCTCGGTCAGTGATACGGCCCCTAAAACGATATCGATTACACCGTCAGGTCTTTCAGCGATTGCTTATGTGACTAATTTTCCCAACGGGTGTATAGATCCCTACGGGTGTGCAAATTATAGCGTGTCCATTTGCCCTGTCAGTCAAGATGGATCATCCTTCGGAACTTGCAGCACATCGTTAGCGCTGGACAATACAAGCACGAGTACGTTAAATGAACCTTTTGCGATTGCCATCAATCCAGCACAAACCAAAGTGTATATCGCCAATTCCGTCCCATTAACTGGGTCCAATGCTTGCCCTAGTTCTGAATATTCAATCGCTATTTGTCCTATTAATTCGGATGGTTCGTTGGGTGTATGTACTTCCGCATGCGATTCCACTTTTAATTTATTGACGGGTGTTGCATTCAGCCCTGATGGTAACACCCTATATGCTTCTAATTACCAAGGTGGATCCTTTAGTGGTTCGGTGTCTATTTGTTCCGTCAATGAGGATGGTTCGCTTCAACCCTGTTCAACGTCGAATGGCCCAGGCACGACGGGTGAATCAGGAATCAATTTTGGCAATTCCCTTTATGTCGGCATACAACAAGCCTCTAATGGAAACACTTACCTCTATGCCAATGCTCAAACGAATCAAGAAACTACGGCGGCTATTTGTCAGGCCAGTGGTAGTACGATAGATTCTTGCAACAGTACCTATGGCCAAACCACGTATATTGCTAATGTGAATGGAATTAGTTTTAACCTAGCAGGTAATATTGCCTATCTTGCTAATACCCAAGAAAGTCCACCTAATGTGAGCGGAGTGTCTATCTGTCCGCTGGATACGGCAGGTATGATTAGCAGCTGTACGTTGTACACAGATCCTACCTTTCAATTTGCTAACTATACAACGGGGGCAGGTAACAATGGCGTTGGGTTATTTATGTCTAGTCCCACAGGTTTTGGATATATTCCTAACAATGCTGATCCAAATAACACAGTGTCCATCTGCAAGATAAGTCAAACGGATGGATCTATATCTGGTTGCAGAACAGCAGGCGATAATACGTTTAATGGGCCGAACGCCATTGCACTAAAAATTTTTTAACGCGCGCGGCGTACTATCTCGTTAAGTCGCGGTAGGGATTTCCGCGAGAATATCGGCCTCGGTCATCTTTATCGTTGCGCAACATTAAGAAGAAATAAAGAAATGTTTTTTGACACATCACTTTTATCACTAGGCATGCGCATTCGAGAACTACGAAAAGCGAAGGGATTCTCGCAAGAAAATTTTGCCGCTGAAGTTGGCTTGGATAGGACGTATATGGGTAGTGTTGAACGAGGCGAGCGTAATATTGTCGCACTTAATCTAATCCGTATCGCCAAGTGCTTAAACACTGAGGATTGACTAACCAACATGGTTTATCACCTAAATCATAACTTTATGGTTATTTATTGTGCTTGACAGGGGTTTGATGGTTTGGCTATACTTCCAATACACAGTCTCTGTACCTGAACCGGCGCCAATGGCGTTCCTCCCTAGAAATCTCTAGAGTAGGGTACATAGACGACCTACTTGAAGTCCCAAATACTTTTGATTTTTCCTCGACGTTTAAGCACATCAAGCCAACGATTAGCATCTTTTCTGTTTTCACTGTAACTTCTTGCTATAGCACCAACAACCATATCAGCTAATTGAATGAGGTTATCTTTTCTCGAGTCAGTAAATTTAAATTTTTTAATTTTGTGATCGCCAATGCGCTTTCGCAAATATGCAGTTAATGCGTTTTTGAACTCTTTATCACCACTGCCATCTATTTTTATTGAGGCGTTTTGTAATGCATGGTCATCATATTGCATCAGCATTTTTACAAAGTAATTATAAAAAGAATCTGTATCATTTCTTAGCGTCTGACTATAGATATTCCTCTTGTCGACAACTAATGCTCCCACGGTCTCTGATCCAAGGGGTCACCCCTTAGTTCTACTCCATGCTTGAACCCATCAATAAGGAAATGCCAGACGAAACCGTTGAACTGCTATTTGATGATGATGAACTCAATCAAGATGGTGCTGCAACCATTGCTTACGCAAAACTGCAATATACGCACATGAGTGATTTTGAACGCAATGAACTCAGAAAGGCACTGTTACGGTATTGTGAGCTGGATATGCTAATTTAATAACCGCCATTGATAATCATCAATCCGAGCAAAGCAGATTAGTCGCCAAACAAACCACACGTGTCCGACGATTCGAAGGCTTGATTTACAATAATGCTGATATTTTTCGATGTATAAAATATACGATATATGAAATAAATGGACAAAAAACAACGGATCGTATACTATACGCACAATGACTAATACAAAGACACTAAGGTGTAACCTATGAACGAGCAACAATTAAGACAAGCAGCCGCAAATGGTAATATTGAGCAGGTAAAGGAACTACATTCTAAAGGTGCTGATCTTCATGCCAGTGGAGCTGAGTCTGGAAAAACAGCATTGCATAGAGCGGCAGAAAATGGCCGATTAGACGTAGTTCAATTTTTATTATCCCAGCGTGCCAATGTTAACTGTATGGATATAAACGGGAACACTCCCTTAAACTGTGTAATACAATCTAATGCAGGTTCGCTAGCCGATAAAATAGCGGTTATTCAATGTTTGATAACCTCTAAAGCGGGTATTTTAAACCATAATTTAGCGGGACAGACACCCTTAATGAATTTTTCTAACATTCGTGATCAAAATGAATTGGTGTTAAAACCTCACTTACAAAATGAGGTTGGGTTAATTATTCGTGAAATGAAACGTCTAGTTGCTGAACAAGCCAAGAAACAAGGGTTAAGCGCTTCAATACGTCGCAATGGAGAAGTTATATTTGCAGATGCAGAAACTTTGCTAAACGATAGAAACTCTTATCAGCTTCCCAAGTCGGGTCAATTAAATATAAATGTTATTGATAGAGAATCCCCGTCTATCAATCTTGCTCCACATAAATAACGAGATATAAGCATAAAAACCAAAATTATGACCGAAACCCTTAATGATTGTATATCTATGACCTTTTTAAAGAAAAAGGATTAATCCCTGTTAAACAGGATAATCATACAGAAGTCTCACATTCTTTTATTCAAATTCCTTTCACACATCTAACCACTTTAAAGAAGCAGGAAGAAAATCATAGTCGATTAACAGTTCAACGGGGTGATACACAACTGTGCCTTAATCTGCTCTTAATGGTTTGAACTAAATCATTTCTGTGCGATTGCTGTGGTTACTTTTTGCATCATTTTAGCCGTAACTTTTTCTTGATTTTCAATTTTACTGACGTAGGCTTGCGTAACACACATCAGCGTGGCTAGCTCTTCTTGTGTGATACCTGCTTGAATGCGAGCTAAGGCAACGGGATTATCGATATAATCAGCAGGATCAAACACCTCATAATCTTCATTTTCTTGCGTATGTTTCAATTGTTCAGTAATTTGATGGCGCAAAGCATGGTAGGTGGCAACAGGCAAGAGGATATACTCAACTTTACCATCCATTGATTTAATTGTTTGTAGGTTCATTTGTAAGCACCTCCACGGGGTTTAATTTTCTCAATCGAAATAATTTTTACTTCATCATCCCTATCAAAAACAATTCGCCATGAGCCAACGCGTAGGTGAAAATATGGCTCGCCCTGTAATTTTTTAATATCTAAGCTGGGATTGTCAGGATCTTTACCCAGCAATACAATCTTTTCAGTAATTCTGGTTCTATCAGTCGGCAAAAAATAATCTCAATCCCCGTCAACCCACTTGTTAATGAATTACACACCTGACCGATATCACTACACACGCCCTCTCCAATATATTGAACAGAGCAACCGAGTTGTCATCAACCCCCGTTTACTTCACTCTTACCCCATAAAAAAGGATTGGGTGAAATGTTTTTATACCTAGCATTAGCGTGGATAAAATCTAAATTCACCCTCTAGGTTAATGCTCTAGTAGGCACGTCGTTGTAGCGTTTAAGGCCTTGTGCTATGCATCGTAGAACTTACGACCTCGTCCGACAGTTGTGCAATTTGTGTGGAATATGAATTCTTCTTTTCTAAATCGAAGTATTTAATAACAAATTTATCCACCTTTTGCGATAGTATAAAGTACAATTCATCCGGTAAAGTTGAAAAAACAACAATGGTTACTTTATGATTAAACTTATGAGCCAATAACCGAGCTTGAGGATGTCTTCGGTTAGGTAGAACTAGTTCGTTTAAGTACTTAAGAGCAGCACCCGTAGACAACGCACTAGTCTCAGGATAGTATCTACGATGTTCCGAAGGCACTAAAGGTATTCCACACGATTCTGAAAGATATCCACATTCATCAAAATACCCTTTTTCAATATAGATTCCAAATAACAATCCCCGTCTCTTCACGTTCATTGTCATTTGATTGAGCCCATAAAACTCTCGAAGAGCTTGCTCTCGAACTTTTGGATCGTCAATGTGGTAAGCTAAAATCTCATTAATTGATTTATAAAGACTATGATCATTGATATCCTCTGATACTAAAAAATAATCGAGTGCAGACTCAGATACATCTGTGCACAAAAGATATGGACTAACCGAAATGAGAGATTCTCTATAGTGATGGTCAATTATTACTCTCTTCTTCCCGTCAACAATTTGTTTACTACCCATATGTTTTTTACAACCCTCAACATCGGAAATTCCAGGATCGATATGACTAATATTTGCCTTATAGCGTAATTCGCTGCGAAATCCTGAATATGAATGTCCTGACTCTAATGCCTTTATTGATTTCATCAACGTATGTAGAGGTAAAAAATTAAGACCCGCTTTCCCATGAAAAAATACATCATGGGTTCCAACCAGCTCAAAGTGTCGTCCAATAGCTATTTTGTGCTCCATGTGATATAGATCACGCCCAAAAACATAATCCTCGTTCTTGCGAGTTTCAAGCGCTGTGATTCGTTTATTAACAGTTGCAATATTCATCAGCCGTTGAAGTTCCTCGGCGCCCTCTTTATATCTTGAAAAAGTTTTGTCTAATTGATGTTCAAAGGTTCCGCAATCAGCATTGGAATGAGTGCTCATATGTCTAGCGAAGAAACCATATGAATTTTTGTGAGTAAGAGCAAGATTTTTTACTACTTTCCTAGCGTGTTCCATATTCACTGCTCCATATTCACTAACTTGCGGCCAAAAGACAATATATACTTGTCGCTAATGAGTTTAGTCATTTTGGCAACGTAATTGATCAATCGGCCCAGCACAGCATGCTAAAACAAAATCTGGTTCAGGATCTGCTTTTAAATCAGCGATTTTTGCCATGTAGATGATGAGAGGCAATATAATAGGGTTCTCAGGAGTGGGAAATTCAATACGGAAAATACTTCCCATCGCTGTTAAAGTTAAATCAATAATAATATTCACTTTAGCTAGCAACTTTTTCAGCAGCTCGATAAATTCTCCAAGTGTACTCCAATTGTCATTAATATAAACTGAAATGTGATTGGCAGCCATGTTTCTGGATTTTATCACATTGCTATACTTATTAATGAACTCTTCTTTGCGGATCGGGTAATGGAAACCCATATGTGAAACGGTAACCACTATGTCAGTTATATGGTGATCATGAATATATTCTTTACTCACAAAATCCATCATACTTAAATTGGATTTTTAAAAATAGGATCTGTGGCAACTAGGTGATATATTTTTCTGGTAGAATTATTTTTAAAAAAACCAACATCATCTACAGACCTCATTAGATCATTCGACGATGATGGCTTGTTTGAGACAATAGATTTATCACAAGCACGCACACTCCAATTGGGCTCAGCAGTCCTATTGACTATTCTTGCCATTTCTAATATCACATAAAATAACACAAGGTCATCTTCAGAGTGGGGAAAATTCAGTTCACAAAATTTTCTACAATGGGGAACTCTGCTAATATTTAACCCCAGCGCAGAAACATCAATATCAACATTTTTTAATTGATCTTTGATGGCTCGAAGTGCTTCTTTTGGATTAAATAAATCTTCTGAACAGTCTATTAAAATATTATTCGCAAGCATTTCACGGCACTGCATTATTTTTCCTTGCTTATCAAGCAATCTCTCTGTTCGCCATATGTACTTACTCTGACCGTGCTCTGTAGCATAAAATTCTACTTGTACATCCGCTACGCACGAATCATCGAAAAAATCCGTGATTTTTATTTCTTTATTTTTAATCAATTGAGCCAACTGAGCAGGAGGATTTTTCTCGACTGATTTAGGAGGTTGTTTTGCCTCTGTAATCTGTTTTGTATATTTTACTGTATGCACATTCTGCTGGCCTACAATCTGTCTTGCCGTACTCATTATTAGAAAAAAATCCGCCGGTTGTTTTGGTGAATCAAAAAATAAAGTAAATACTCCATTCGTATCAATACTTAAAGGCTCTTCAGGAAAAGAAATACTCACACCTTGCTGCTCACAAGATTGATTGAACTTTTCAAGAAATATATCTGGTGTCCAAATATTAGGGTCTAAACTGAGTTTAAGGCAATTGGCTTCTATTTCATCCATATGAAAAGCGTTTTTTTCACGAATAAAACTCCTCTCGGCCGTACCCATCATGGTAAAACGCGTACTTTTTAGTATCGGTGATCGTGCAGAAAGATTAATTTTTTTTGCAATGTCGAGTATACGTGAGTAAAGGTCGGGTTGCTCAGGAAAATAAGGGAATTTTAATACATATTCATCAATATCATTTTTTAACATCTCAAGAGAAATATCTAACCCCTGTTGTAATAATAACGTGTTGAGGTGTTGACAAAAATCATTTGGAGTAGAATGATTTTTCGCATCTAATTTGATAATAATACGATCTACTACTTTATGGTTTTGCTCCAATAGACGATTTTTAGTATCGTGTATTTCCTCAACGCAAACCGGCATTTCATGCGATTTTCCTTGAAAAAACGAATATTTTTTTTTACGATCTAAATCGGTAACATCAACTAAAGTGAATTTGCTACGCATTTTATTTATCTTAATAATAGGCTGTTTTATGAAAAGTGTATCATAAAAACACACCTCATACTAATGAAAATACGATGTATTAAAATATAACTATATTATATTATGCGCAATAATTGGTGCGCTAGTCAGAATCAATGTTACGGTTTACGATCGTACCTCTAAACGGTTTAGGATTTATAATGAAACATTGGTCTAAAGTAGAATCTCTTCATCAAACGGTTAAGAACCCGAATATTCACATTAAAGGCACTCATAGTTATTACAGTAATGCATGGGGAGGCAATTTTGAAGAAACGGTTGCGCGATATTTATATGGGGATAAGTTTAGTTTAAGCAATTGGGAACCACAGTGGGAAATTGATCAACTCTACATTGGTGATTATGTTGCTATTGCTGCAGAGGTTGTGATTTTAATGGGTGGCAATCATAATCATCGTGTTGACTGGTTTAGTTTATATCCCTTTGAACATAATTACCTGGATTCTTATGTGAGCAAAGGTGATACCGTTATTCATGATGGAGTATGGCTTGGAATGCGGTCTATGATTATGCCGGGCATTACTATTGGTGAAGGTGCTGTAATTGCCGCCAATGCGGTCGTCACTAAAAATGTTGAGCCCTATGCAATTATGGCCGGGAATCCTGCTAAATTAATTCGTAAACGATTTCCTGAGGATGTCATACAGCGCTTGGTTAACCTAAAGTTTTATGATTGGAATGAAGCAAAATTTCACTACATGAAACAGCATTTGTGTCACCCCAATGATATTGATGCTTTAGAAAAAGAAAGTGCTCGATATGATGCAATATAAAAAGAAATAATGATCCCAATACTTGGTGCTGTTGACATTTCAGATCTCGACGTCCCGCGGTCAAGCCGCGGGACGTCGGGCTTCGACAGGGCAAATGTCAACAGCCCCTTGAGTAAATGGAGACACTGTAAAGAAAATTGTGAAAATCATTTAAGAGTCTGTTAATCAAGGTACCTAACTTATTGTAGATAAATCATGAAAACTTCAACCAATGTAGAAGAAAACTCACCACTTTTTGCATCACGAAACGCCATGATTTCTAAGGCTAATGATTATCGATGGGCTTATGATAAATACATAGAGGCGAGACAAGTACATCATAATCTTGCACAATTTTGCACACTAGATGATTTGCTTCTTTTATGGCATGTTGGCCTAAATTATCAGAATGAAGGCAACTATGATGGTGCAATTGAATGCTATGAGCGCATTTGTGAATTAAATCCTCCCTCTCCTCAAATAGTCAATCTTTCCGAAGTAAGAAAACGTTGTGCATGCGCTTATTTTGCGAAAGAGAGGCAGTTACGATCATCGTCAAGCATGTGGAAGTTTTTTTCCTCATTCCGTCATCAAGGAAACCAGCAATTGTCTTCTTTATCGCAGCACACTCTGAAGTTTGTTCGCCATGGCTCATTGCAAGTAGGGCAAGAGTTGGCGAGGAGTGATGTAAGAAAAGTGCATGTAGGCAGTTTTAAAAAAGCTCCAAACCATCCAGTAGTCATTAAATACTCCGACATGGACGAATTGGAATGGTATGATTTTGTACATGAACTGATCATTCATTCTGATTTAATTCATCCCAATATAGTATCGATACTTGCAGTTTGCACCAGTCCTCTGTATTCATGCATCATTCTTGAATATATGAATTTGGGATCTTTGAGTCATTGTCTAGAAAAAAAATCGATTGATTTCAACAATGCGAATAAGCGATTGATTGGAGACGCTACTATTAGCGCAGTTGCTTACTTGCATGAAAGAAATATTGTGCATCAGGACATCAAAAGCGCAAATGTATTGGTTCACCAGCAAGATAAGCAGCTGATGGTGAAACTGAGCGATTTTGGATGTGCACGCGCAATTGATGCTACAACAAGTGCAGGCACAGAGCGTTGGCTTGCTCCTGAAGTAAAAAAGCGTGGGGGTAGATGCTCTAAGGGGTCAGATGTGTATGCTTTGGCGATTTTGTTATGTGTCACAGAGGTTGTAAATCAGTCAACGGTGTTGACGGCTATTTCAGATAGAAAATTTAATGTGATATCATCAAAAGTAGCGCCTAATTTATTCGCGTTACTGACACAGTGTTGGAATGAAAATCCTGAACAGCGTCCAACTATAGAAAAAGTTCAAAGCACACGTAATGATATCTATGCTAATGATGCTATCGATATCCCTTTGTCGTTAAATTGAAAACCAATGGAGTCACCCATTGGTTCATAAATATCAGTTCTCAATTACGCATTTAAAAGACATGTATTGAGCCCTGAAGGCGGTTGAGAGTACTCTTTAGAATCCATATTGCTTTGTGGTAGCATATGTTTTTCAGCGTGGTTTAATACAGCGTGTAAGTTAGCAATGGTCTGTGTCTTGTCCAGAGCGCCATCAGCAAAGATCGGTTGCATCTTCTTTATTAAGCTTTCATAAAGACTCGCACTTGAACGAGGTGCACCTTTAGCATCGAATAAGCCAAAGTGCTTTTTATTCCCTTCATTCCATTCGTAATTGTCTTTGAATGTCCATACAATAAATCCACGAATATCAATTCCTGCATCCAATGAGTTCACGATCACTCGTAAGTAGTCAATCAAAAACTGAGGACGTAAAGCATCTTTCTCATCTGCAATACCTGTCTCAGTGATGATGATTGGCAGTCTTAACTTACTCGCT
>Ga0206878_10183_pt1 | contig 26740 bp, 19 predicted proteins | sample Alteio_BWOrgCont_8_FD_152621 | JGI IMG/M metagenome (GOLD analysis project Ga0206878, IMG submission 152621) | Enriched cells from forest soil in Barre Woods Harvard Forest LTER site, Petersham, Massachusetts, United States -... | ecosystem: Environmental > Terrestrial > Soil > Temperate forest >... | reverse complement strand
GTAACTGTTGATACAGCCAGGGATTACCACTCCCAGCTCGTGCAATCATGAACGCATCACAGCCCGTACTGTTAAAAGCCGTGGCCAATGAGGCCTGATCAGCAATATCTCCATTCGCAATCACCGGGATCGAGACGGCTTGTTTAATCATTGCAATTTGAGCCAGATCACAGGGCCTATCATAATCATCCGTCCAGCGTCGGCCATGCACAATCAAGGCATCCGCACCTGCTTGTTCAATAGCTTGTGCCAGGCTCACATCGCGAGCATCCCCGGTAATACGTATTTTAACAGTGAAGGGGATTGTGATTACGCCACGCACTACTCTAATAATATCCAACAGGCGATCTGAATCGTCCAATAATGCACTGCCGGCATTTTTTTTTCGAATTTTGGTTTTTGGGCAGCCCGAATTCAAATCAATTAAATCAGCACCCAGAGCTTGCATACGAATTGCCGCTGCAGCCACAATGTGAGGATCATTTCCTGACAGTTGATAGCACAACCGAGTTTCCTCAGGTGCTCGGTATAAATAACGTGAGTCAGGTTGATGTTTGTGAAGCACATCATGAGCTGAAATCATTTCAGACACACAATAAGCAGGCGGGGTATAACGATAATACAATTGCCGGAACGGCGCGCAGCTGAATCCGGCCAAAGGTCCTTGAATCAGACGGTTTGGCAGGGTCAGGCTTCCAATGTTGAATGGGGTGTTCAGGAAGGTTTGCATAGGGTAATTTTACCGCTCTTCACCCATCATGTGCGCTAGTCCCTGCTTAAACTGCCCAAACGCAAGAATACGTGCAATCTGCTGGTTCGCACTTAAATACAGCACGCCGCTTTTATCACTAACTCCTAACGCTGGGAAAAGAATTAGCTGGTTTAACTGACTGGACAATGCAAAACTGTCCATTCCTAATGCATACAAGCGGTTATAACTGTTAAATTGCTCCGGCCAGTTGCGACTGCCCATCTGATGATTGAATACCCACGGCATGTCGCAAAAAATCACACCATCCAAATCACGGTCTTTCATCGAATTGGCACTGCCTGAGTACACGCTGGATGTCGCATACACAGGCACATTACCGGCATAATAATACTTTAACATCGGCATGATTTGTCGTGCCTTTGAAGGATAGGCCAATAGGAAAATCATGTCAAAATCCTGTCGCCGTCCAGGCGCTGATTCGATGTTGTGACCGAGCACCTGTTGTATATGCTTTCCACGCGCTTCACTATCCGACACATGTAAGAAATTACGGATACTGGTATTCATGTCATCGTGTGGACCATAATTTAATGTGTCAACCACCTGCCCGCCACTGGCTTGCCACTGGCTGGTAAACGCTCTCACAACATCTGAACCCCAAGCACCTGTGGGCGCAATAACCAGTGCGTGCGTCAACCCGCGCTTACGCGCTTTGGCTGCAACCTGACGCGCTTCATTGCCTGGTGACAAACCAAACTGCCAGGCATTGTCTTTCGTACTGCCCTCAAGATCATTAAGCAACAAGGTAGGTACAGGATGATCCATTGAAGCCACCTGAGTCACATCGGTCTTACTCAGCGGACCGACGACGTAATCCGCGCCTTCAGCCAGTGCCTGCTGATACAGTGAAGATATATTGCCTGTAGTCGTATTAAAAACCCGAACTTTCACATAATCATGGGCCGGACTGGCATCATAAGCAGCCATAAAGCCATCCTTTATCGCACCACCAGGACCTGCCAAAGGGCCTGTCAGGGGCAATAACAGTGCAATTTGCCTTGGTGAGGGATACAAGCGATTTGTTACACTGTCCAGCGGCGTCGGTAGAATATGATTAGCCGGATGATTGGGATATAACGTTTGCCAATGTGCAATATGCGACAGCATGGTCTGTGGATTGTCATACTGTTTGCGAGAAACCAGCGCCAGTTGCATCCAACCTTTCAAGACTGAACCATCCGTTGCTTCCAGTGCCAGAGTATCCAGTTCTGCGGCAGGTAACGTGGTTAACGATAACCACAACGCGCGGCGATTATTTGCTTTGGAAGCCTCATCAGGCAATAAATTTTCCAGTTTAATGCGTTCCACCACGGATTCTGCTGAATGACCAATGGATTGATAAGCAAAGGCTAGCATCTCGTAAAACTGCACTTGATAGTACACAGGCACGGCATTAATGCCGTGAATACCGGCCAGTTTGGCAATGGCAACTCGTGGTTGCTCATTAATTAAATCGATTTTAGCCTGCAATAACGTTTTTTCATCAGCCAGCTCTGGGGGTAATGCACCAGTCTGTGCTAAAATCGCCTGTCCCTGTCGCCATTGGCCATCATAAATCAACCGGCCTGCAGCCATCAGAAGCAAGGTCTGTTTTTCAGTCCCGATTTGGTTTTTTGCCAAAGCAAGGTAGGCGGCAGCTGGCATACTATAGGGACTGGCTAGCTTTTTACTGACTTGAAGATGGCTTTCTGTCGCCACCTTGCTGGTGCAATGTGTGAGTAAAATAACACAAAAAACGAGTAAGATGGGTTTCAAAATTCGTGTGATTGGCAACATAGAACCATAATCCAGGACGCAAGAAACCAAGAGGATAAACCAATATGGGCATTTCAGCAACAACTATGGGCATTCTTTACATTGTAGCAACCCCCATAGGCAACCGTGATGACATCACTGTGCGTGCATTAAATATACTTCAATCGGTCGATACAATCCTTGCAGAAGACACTCGTCATTCCATGCAATTATTAACATTATTGGGAATAAAAAAGCCCCTGATGTCATTGCATGCACACAATGAAGCCAATAAAAGCGAGTCTATCATTGCAGCGCTCGAGCAAGGAAAGTCTTTTGCATTAATCAGTGATGCAGGCACGCCCTTAATCAGCGACCCAGGCTATCCGCTGGTTAAACTCGCACACTCTCACGGCATTACCGTGGTTCCTATACCAGGCGCCTGTGCATTAATTGCTGCGTTATCAGCCGCGGGCGTACCTTGTGATACCTTCTCATTTTTTGGATTTTTACCTGCCAAACAAGCCGCTAGATGCAGCAAACTGGAGTCCATGCGTGCTATTGAGCACACCTTAGTTTTTTACGAATCAACTCATCGAATATTGGACAGCATTGACGATATCGCCACCGTGTTTGGCGAAGACTGTGAATGGGTATTAGCCAAAGAATTAACCAAAACATTTGAACGGTTTATTGCTGGAAACAGCGCAACAGTGAAGGCCTGGCTGCAATCAGATCCGGGTCATTGCAAAGGCGAGTTTGTTCTGATAATTCCACCCCGAGAACAACTACAGGAGCTACACAATAAAAGCACAAATCTGTTAACAATTTTATTAAAAGAGTTGCCCCTGAAACAAGCGGTAAAAATCGCCGCTCAGCTTACGATGGAAAATAAAAACGAGTTATATAAAATTGCGCTGGATTTGCAGGGGTAGGTTGAGCAGTGGCCCAACCTACCAGTTTTCAGCGCCCCATTGCGGGCGCCGTCAACTCGGGCAAACGTGTCAAATACCCACACTCATATGCTAAGTAAGCCAGTGTCAACAGTATGGCCAATGGAAAACTAATAGTAAATGCACCCAAAATAATCAAAGGTGCCACTGTATTTTTAGCCACTGTAAAACCCAGATTATCCCAAGCCTTCTGCACATTTTTCATTGAATCAGTGCTAACATTCAGGCCTTTATCCTGCTGTTGCTTTACAATCAGGCATTTTTCTTTGTATTCAGCATACTGACTACCTGACAGATACATAGCAATGGCCAAATTGCATATCAGAAAACAGACAGGAACCAATGCCGCTGGAGCTAATAAAAACATAACAGCAAGACTGCTTGGCAAAATACAGGCTGCTGCAATGTAAAATACAATCTCGGATCTGGCTTTCTCATGCGCCAGCGCAAGTTGGTCCAACTTTTCATTTTCTAATAAATACGCATCCGAACCTGGTTCCAAGGTATCTCTATACTCAATATATTCCTGTCTTTTTAATGCATAATTCTGGTCAGTCATATACAACACATAGCTTAACCAAAGAGCATCAAACACGGTAAAACCAATCAGCAGATAATTGGCGACAGGCGCTGCTATATGAAAATACGCCGCGTAATTGCTCAACCCATTAACGATGCCCCAAACTATATCATTCGTCATCTGAACATGGCGGTTTTTAACTTCCTCGTAGAATCGCTCACCCATGCTGATGGTTTCTCCTGGCGCTGGAAAAAACGTATGCTGGATCGTTTGGGTAAGATTAATAATAGTACGAAAACCAAAAACACCTACGCTTAAGGCATTATAAACACCAACAGGAGCATTCAGAACGGCAATATTAACCTGCCGTCCCATCATTCGCTCAAGGCCGTCCAAGTAATGATATTGTTTAGCCAACAACAACGACTGTTGTGCTGTGATCATTGAAAAACGTGTACTGAGACGCTGCATATTGACTTTACCAGTCCAATTACGGAGCTTGTCCATGCTAAACGGTACGTTTGATAACTCATACAAATCACTGGCAATCGTTTCGAACAACGTTTCTTTGTCGGGAACTCTCACTTTTTTGTTGTTAATGCGCTTTTCAAGCGCATCACATAGCTCCGAATATTTGATCGCATTAGCGCATGCAGGGCTGTAAGCATTGTGATAATTTTTCAGCATGGATGCCGTATAATAACAATACAACCAGGACGCACGACGATTTTTACCATTATTGTTCAGAACAGCTTGTAAATCAGACAGCTCTTGATCAGTTGATCCGCGATGAGCGGTCAAAAAAGAAAAATCTTTCTTTGCCCGCGTGCTAACATCATCGATAGATGTTTCTGGATTGACCGATTGGAAAAAAGCCTGCTTATCGGCAACAAATGGACTGAGCATAAAAAACCCTGTGTTAATAAATTAATCATCGAGACAAAAATAAAGACTATATCATTCTATGCATGACGAAACAAGTTGCAACACGTTATTATGTTGACAGTGGCAATGAATTTTTTCGTAAACATCAAAATATCGTTTGCGATAGGCCAATAACACTGATAATGTCAACAGCCCCTATTTTCCAATACAAAAACTGGAAAAAATCTCACCGAGCAAATCATCCGGTGTAAATTCACCGGTAATTTCACACAGTGCCTGATGAGCAAGACGTAAATCTTCCGCAAGCAACTCACCCGCTCGGTGAACAGACAATTGATTATGCCCTGCCAACAATAGCGCCTGTGCTGTATCCAGCGCCTGTATATGCCTGCGTCTTGCTAAAAAGTGTCCTTCAGCAGGTTGATAACCTACCACCTCTTTAATTTTGGCTTTTAACAGAGAAAGTCCTTCGCCTGATTTTGCCGACAGATACACAGCACTGGACTCAATTTTCGCTGAACAACCCAAGGTATCAATTTTATTAAACACCTGAATAATCGGTACATCCGTTGGCAATACTGCCTGAATAGCCTCATTCAACAACGTCGTATCAGCACCGCAACTCGCATCAATCACAAGCAACACACAATCTGCTCTACTCACTTCCTGCCAGGCCCGCTTGATTCCTTCTTTTTCAACCAAATCATCACTTTCACGCAATCCTGCGGTATCAATGACATGCAATGGAATATCATCCAACAAAATGTGCTCTCGCATCACATCACGGGTAGTGCCTGCCACCTCGGTAACAATCGCCACGTCACGACCGGATAATAAGTTGATTAACGTTGATTTTCCAGCATTGGGGAGACCAGCAATGACCACAGACAATCCTTCACGCAACATAGCACCCTGATTGGCACTGGCACGAATCAGCGCAAGATCTTGGCGCACAGTCGTGAGCATAGCAGTAATTTTTCCATCATTGAGAAAATCAATTTCTTCCTCGGGAAAATCAATGGCTGCTTCGACAAATAAACGCAAATGAATCAGTTGATCATTAATGCCATGAATTTTTTTGGAAAAATCACCCTGCAAAGAACGTACTGCCATACGAGCCGCGGTTTGTGAACTAGCATGAATCAGATCAGCGATGGCTTCAGCCTGAGTTAAATCAATTTTATTATTAAGAAATGCGCGCTCGGAAAATTCCCCAGGCTTAGCAAGACGGGCACCTAACTGTACACATTCTGTCAATAAACCATCAAGGACAACTGGCGCACCGTGTACTTGAAACTCAACAACGTCTTCGCCAGTAAAAGAAAAAGGCGCCTTAAAATACAGCAAGATTCCCTGATCGATTAACTCAGAATTGCTTGCATAAAACGCACGAAAATGCGCCTCACGCGGTGTAATTAATGCGTTTTGAGTTATTTGTCTCGCAATATCACAAGAGAGAGGACCGGAGACGCGGATAATGCCTACCCCGCCTCGTCCCGGCGGGGTAGCAATCGCTACAATGGTATCAATGTTCATTTTACAACGGTTAGTTTCTTCACAGACTTGGTCGGCGATTTGGGCTTTTCATCACCATATTTATGGGTGATATACCACTGCTGGCTTATAGACAAAGTGTTATTCACAATCCAGTACAACACCAAACCAGCAGGAAAGTTCCAGAACAAACCCGTAAATAAAATGGGTAAAAACATCATAATTTTGGCCTGCATTGGATCCGGTGGTGCCGGATTCAATCTTTGCTGAATCAACATGGTAGCACCCATGATAACAGGCAACACATGCCATGGATCAGACGATGCCAGATCAGTTATCCACAACATAAATGGCGCTTGACGCAGCTCAACGCTTTCCAACAAAACCCAATATAACGCAATAAACACCGGGATTTGAATGACAATGGGTAAACAGCCGCCCAATGGATTCACTTTCTCCTGACGATACATTTCCATCGTAGCCTGACTGATTTTTGCTTTGTCATCACCATATTTTTCACGCAATGCCAGCAATTTAGGTTGCAACTTTCGCATGCCTGCCATGGATTTATAACTAGTAGCTGATAACTTGTAAAACGCCAGTTTAATCAACACAGTAACCAATACAATAGACCATCCCCAGTTACCAACAACCGAGTAAATCGCTTTCATCAGAGAAAACAATAGACCAGAAATAAACCATAACCAACCATAATCAACGGTTAAATCAAGGCCGGGAGAAATGGCTTTTAATGTATCCGTAATTTCAGGCCCCAAGTATAGGCGTGAACTAATCTCTTTCTGTTGATTAGGGGCTAGCGTAATAGGCTGACTAACTGCACCAATGGTGTAATCACCATTTACAGCACGGGTATAAAATCGGCTTTTACTGTCCGCAGTGGGCACCCAGGCAGTGAGAAAATAATGCTGTTGCATGGCAATCCATCCACCATCAACATCCAAATCGAGATTGGATTTTGTCATGTCTTTAAAGGCAACTTTTTTATAACGCGACTGACCTGGCTTGGAATAGGATGCTCCCGTATATGAACCTACATGAAACATACTGGAGCTATCTTCTGTCGGTGAACTGCGCAGTAGTTGGGTATTCATATACCCTTTCCATTCCTTATCACCTTCATTAGCCAATGCATAACGAACCTCAATCAAGTAGCTGTCTTTTGTAAAGACAAACTCTTTTTTGACCGCCAGACCGTCTGAATTTTTCCCGTTTAAAGAAACAATCAGCACCTTTTGATTAGGAGATAACTGATACTGTTCCTGTTCGCTGGTAAAAGGCACATCAACCGATTGCACTGTTTGTTCATTAACAACAAACAAACTGCTATCAGCAACATAACGTTCGCCTTCATTATTTTGTAGCAACATAAATGGCTTGTTTTTTTCAACACTACTTTCTGGATAATCCAGTAATTGAGCTTGTACAATGTCACCATGTTTCAAGTCAATCAATAAATCCAGCACATCCGTTTTAACCTGAATCAATTTTGTTGACTGAACAGTCGGCTGATTGACCGGTTTACTTTCTTCATTTTCAACCATAGAGGGCATTAATCGATCATCAGCATTTGATGTGGTCGGTACAGCTAACTGTTGCATACTGCGATGTTGAGGGACAACAACCGGGTAATCAATCTGCCAAGCTGTCCACAAGGAGTAAACAACTAGCGCTAACACTGCATATAAAACTACACGTCGAGTATCCATTAAAGCGTCTCTTCATCAGGTAAAACAGGATCGTAACCACCCTTAGACCAAGGATGGCAACGTAACAAACGGTGGCACGCTAACCATAATCCCTTACCAACACCATAATGCATGATGGCCAGCAAGGCATATTGCGAACAACTGGGATAAAAACGACAACAGGGTATTATCAGTGGGCTGAGCAAATATTGATAAATTTTGATTGGAACACAAATCATTTTTCGTATGAAGCTGATAATTTGTTCCATGCATTACCCAATTTAGCACTTATTGTCGAATTAGGCACTTTACCAACACCAGGTCTTGCCAACATGACCATGTCCACAGATGGAAGATGCTTATCCGTTCTAAATGTTTCGCGTAGTATACGTTTGACCCGATTGCGATCATGTGCCTTTGCTATCATTTTTTTAGATAAGGCCAGTCCAAGTCGAGCGTGGCCTACTGTGTTGTCGCGATACAAAATAATAAATTCAGGGTTTACTATTTTTTTGGCTTCAGCAAACACGTGGTCATATTCACTTTTCTTCAACAACCGACGTGTTTTGTCAAAGCAATTCACGTTAAGCAGCTAAACGTTTACGGCCCTTGGCACGACGACGCTTGATAACCAAACGACCTGAACGGGTTGCCATACGAGCACGAAATCCGTGATCACGTTTACATTTGAGATTACTGGGTTGGAAGGTACGTTTCATGATGAACCTGTAATTAATTTTTTAGAGTTGCCATGATAAGGAACTTTTCGTCGACTGTCAAATAGGATGTTGATTATTTTTATAGCACGCAAGTGTTGAATCAGATTGGCTATTATTATAATTTAGTTAAATAAGTATCTTATTACTTGTTATAAGCATTGAAATTTCTGTGGTTATTCCTTCATATTTATTTAATATCAACATGTTACAACGATTTTAGCCTGTTAAGAAAGCCTGCTTTAATCCGGTATACATCGAGTAAAGTATACATGCTTTCATTTTCATAGGAACTTGTACACCGGTTCTCATCATGTTAACGCCCGGGTTATTCACAGGAAATATCCGTTTTTAATGTCTAACCACGATCCCTTCGGGCTGATGAGGTGTGGTAACGACGTCTCGCAATCTCAATGCCCAATCTCCCAATATAATTATATTAAGTTAAATATATTACTTATTCTTATTATAAGCATCGCAAAATCTGTTGGTATTCCCTTATATGCTTAACATATCAGTTAGTTACAAGATTTTTTGCCTGTTAAGAAAGTCTGTTTGAATCCGGTATATAAGTGGTGCAAAAGGAATGAGTCATTGTATGATGTCACTTGTGCACGGTTTGTTACCTTGTTAAAAGGCGTGTTATTCACAGCTATTCCAAGTGATTTGGATATTGGATAAAAGAGCATAAAAAAGACGCATATCATTCTGTTTATGCTAATATATTGATTTAAATATGATTTTATTGATTTATAATTTGACACAATGACCTTTGTCCTCTATGTTTTAAGAATAGATACAAACATAGGTTTAAATATGAGTGATCCTGTCGTTGCAATCATTGGTGTTGGATATGTTGGGCTTGAATTGGCTATCGCGTTTTGCAAGGCAGGGATATCTGTAATTGCCTATGATCAAAATATAAATCGTATTGAGACGCTTTGTAATCACATTGATTGCAATAAGGAAATAAATAAACTCACTGATAATAAGATTGTATTTACTCATGATACCGCGCTGCTTATTGATGCAACACATTACATTATTGCCGTACCAACACCAACGTTTAGAGAAAAGCCTGATTTGTCTGCATTGAACGATGCAGTAACCATGATTAGTCACTGTTTAAAAAAAAATGATTTGGTTGTGCTGGAATCAACGGTTTATCCTGGAGCCACTGATGATATCGTTATTCCTATCTTGGAAAAAAACAGTGGGCTTGAAAGTGGCATTGATTTTTTTGTTGGATTTTGTCCTGAGCGAGTTGTACCTGGAACAGAAAATCATGACATGCAAAGCTGTTTCAATGTTGTGTCCGGTCAAAATGAAAACGCATTGTCGAGGGTTGTAGAACTGTATGAAAAGGCATTACCAGGATTAGTGTATCCGGTCTCTTCCATGAAAGTCGCTGAAGCCTCTAAATTAATAGAAAACATTCAACGTGACGTTAATATTGCTCTGATGAATGAATATGCTGAAGTCATGGATAAAATGGGTATTTCTATCCATGACGTGCTGGATGCCGCTCGAACAAAATGGAATTTTTTACCTTTTAAACCAGGGCTTGTTGGCGGGCATTGCATTCCCATTGACCCTTATTATTTAATTTACCAAGCCAATCAATTTGGTATAAAAACACCGTTAATTTCTACTGCAAGACAGGTTAATGAAACCTTCACAGACTTCATCGCAGATAGCACGATACAGCAATTGAAAAAACAGGGTTTTTCTCCAAAAGATACCAACGTCGCTATATTTGGTCTAAGTTTCAAACCAAACGTCATGGATACAAGGCATACATTATCCGTTGCCATATATAGGTTACTGGAATCACAAGGTATACATATGTTTGTTTATGACCCGGTAGCAAATGACGAATACCCTGATATAACCCGTGTTAACTGGGATTTACTGCCAATATGTCATGCCATTATATTAGCGCAGGAACACGACATATTTGTTAAGCAGGGCATGGATATTCTTTGTGAAAAATTAATTTCGAACGGCGTGTTTATAGATATTCCTGGCGTGTTTGCAAATCAGCGAGGGCTGCGATCGGATATTGCTTATTGGGGCTTATAGTATCCAGTGAAAGGATGATTAATCATGCATATACTGATAACAGGTGGAGCGGGTTTTATTGGATCACATATTGTTGAATATCATTTAAATCAGCATGATAGCGTGCATGTATTAGATGATCTTAGCTCAGGTAGTGAAAATAATATCAGTCAATTTAAATCCAATCCAAACTTTCAGTTTACAAAAGCAGATATTCTTACGTTTTCACAGCTTGATAAAGTAGTGTGTTGGGCTGATTGCATTTACCACATGGCTGCCATTGTTGGTGTTTTAAAAGTGATCAAAGAGCCTCTTAAGGTGTTGGCTGTAAATATGGGGGGGACTGAGCGTGTCTTGCGCGCCGCTCAAAAATCCTTTTGGAAGCCTCGAATATTTATTGCTTCAACATCCGAGGTATATGGAACTTGTGATTTAAATTCCTCCAGCGAAAAATCAAATTTAATCTTGGGTACTGGAAAGAAAAGTTGTGCATCCTATGTTATCAGTAAGCTGTCTGCAGAATTGCTGGGTGAGACCTATTTTCAGCAGTATGGACTCCCGGTTACGGTATTACGTCTGTTCAATACGATTGGACCCAGGCAAACCGGGGCCTATGGCATGGTTGTACCCCGATTTATAGAGAATGCGGTGAAAAACAATCCAATTGTTGTTTATGGAACAGGCAATCAAACCCGTAGTTTTTGTGATGTACGTGATATGGTCTCTAAACTGTGTGGTATGCTAGATAATAATCGAACGATTGGGGAGTTGATTAATATAGGCCATGATCAGGAAATATCCATTAATGACTTGGCTAAACTCATCAAAAATATCGCAAAAAGTCACTCTGACATTCAACATATTCCCTATGAAGAAGCTTATGGACGTGGTTTTGAAGATTTTATGTCTCGCAGACCGGATCTGACCAAACTTCACCAACTAACCTGTGATGGGTATCAATGGGACTTGAAGAGTACTTTAACGGATTTAATATCAACCATTAATTTGACATAAAGGATTAAACGAGTAGAGTGATTTTATGGTTGAACTGATTGAATTTAAATGAATAAAGTAGATTACGCCTGTTTAATCATTTCCAGCATGCTTGTGTTGAATGTAACCACTGTATCTTATGCGAGTGAAACGCCATTATCTGTAGCTCAACCGGCCTCTTCAGTTCAATCAAAACCACCTATTGTAATTGAAGGATATGACTATAATCGATTAAGGAATCTGTATAGGGAAGGTCAGCATGAAGATGCGATTGCTCAAGCGTTACTTTATTTAAATGAACACCCAATGGATGGTGATGTACGTTTTTTATTGGGAACATTTTATTTTTATAGTAAAGATTATCTTAATGCTCGAATCGAACTATCCAACGTCTTGCAACAATATCCGCAATATTTTGATGCGCGTCCTGTGTTAGTTAATGTTGATATAGCTTTAGGTCATTACCAGGAAGCAAATGATATAACCGATGTGGGCCTGATTTTAAATCCAGAGAATGTAGAGCTGTTAAGTAAAAAGAAAGAGCTTACAATGTCTATTCCTATGAAAACAACGTCTCAAGCAACATCCAATCAACCCATTTCTTCTGTAGTTACTATCCATAAATCTACCATCAAAACCAGATTAAATACCACAGCATCGTTACCTCGTGTAGCTGAGAAGAAAAAATACCTGAACGAAGTGGGCATTTATCAACAAAATTATTATATATCGGATGTCCATCAAACGTGGGATTATAGTACTGTGTATTATGGTCGTGATACCGGTTTTGGCAAAGTCTATGGAAAGTTGAACTACAGTAACCGTCAATTCATGCAAGCGCCTCAGGGAGAAATTGAGGCTTATCCAAAACTAAGCAAATATGTGTACCTTTATTTGGACTTTGCTTTTGCAAATAATCCTAGTCTATTTCCTGACAGAAAGTACGGTGTTGAGGGTTATCTTCAGGCAGGAAAAACACTGAGTTTATCTTTGGGTGGAAAATATAATAACATAGATAGTCACCACCATTTTACAGTGTTGACAGGCTCGATTGCAAAAGATAATAAACAGGATCGTTTGACGTTTCGACCTTATTACTTTATACCCGGAATTGGAAATAACTCCACGCTATATACGCTGGATTTCCGTCATACAATTAACGATCCATTCTATTATTTTGGGTGCCTGATTGGTGCAGGAACGTCTCCTGATCTTGCTGATTTGATTACAATCAACTTTATTATTTTAAAAAATAAAATGGTTAACCCCTATATTAACTTTCCATTATTTAATGACCAATTGATTGTTAATCTCGGGGTGCTTTATCAAAATCAAATTTTCCCCACGAATCGAGTACGAAACTGGATCGGTGGCACGATGGGGTTGGTCTGGAAATATTAGACCTAATTTTGATTGGACATTGGACAAAAGAACATGAAAAAAGACTCATGTCCTTCTGTCCATGTGTGTGGTTCATGGGTATTGAGAAAGGTTAGCGTATTTAATAGAAGGTTTGCGATAATGCATGATTATACTCAAACCTCCTATTAAATCGAGATCGCAATTATTTGGACAAGCTACATGCGTGTTTTTGCATGTGGCTTTGTCCAAACTCCAATTTTGAGGGAATAAATAAAATGCCTGAATTTTTATCTTTGATAAAAATAATCGCAATAGTTCAGGTGATCTTAATCATTTTATTATTGATCTTTGCATATGCAATTAAAGTGTACTGTTATTATAAGTTACGTCGTAATTTGCGGATAACGCATGCTATTGAGCAATGCATTGCTGATGTATTAAAAAGTAAAGATAATGAGATTACATCATTAATGTTGCCTTATAAAAAGCAAAATATCATTGTCCTTGATCTGATTAATAAGTTTGATGCAACCATTGCAACAGATGCGTGGAACACGGTACGCAACCAATTAATCGATGTAATTGTTTTGCCACAAGCCCGAGGTTTTTCGAAGTCAAAGCAGTGGTATAAACGATACATTGCCTGCCGGTCATTTCAATTATGCTTAAACCTGAAAAGGTTAACAAAACAGGATGAGGATCAGATCAGGATTCTCATTAGTGACTCAGTAAAACTGGTTTCAATTAACGCGGCCATCCTTGCGCTTCGGTACAATTCACAAGACATGCTGGATACTGTAATTGATTTTTTTTCAATCGATAGACGGGTACAACAATCGTTGGTTTCACAAGTTATATCGGGATCTGACGCAGGGATAATTCCATTGATTATGAATAGGATAAAGCGTGAAACCAACCCGTATGTCAAGGCGTTTTGTTACCGTATTCTCATTCAGCTTCCTTTTGCGTCAGAGACTTGTGAAACGGCAGATATTGATGTGAAGTCCAGCACGATAGACCTCAGGCTAGCGGCCATAGAATATATATTTCATAATAATCCCACAGCATCAGCCACGCTGTTGATTCGTCTTTTGAACGATGAGCATTGGCAGGTTCGTGCAAGGTCAGCCAAGTTACTGGGTCAAACGGGAGATGAATCGTTTGTATCTGAATTGGAAGTTTGTTTGAAAGATCCAGACTGGTGGGTGCGCAATAACGCGGCTGTATCCCTTTTCGCATTAGGACAAAAAGGTATTTTTGTTTTGAAAAATCAAAACCCGACTGTTGATCAATATGCATATGATATGGCAATGCAGGTTTTGCTACGAGAGCAAGAGTAATGATCCGCTTAATTAAGGCATAGTCTTGAACAATATAATCTATTATATTAGTTTTTCTATTTTGATTTATTTTTTTATTTTGTGTATAGGATACACAGTTATTTTATTTGGAACCGTATTTAAGATCCTTAAAAAATATAAAAGCTATAAATTTAATAATATTATTCTTGAGTTCGATACAAATCCATTGTTACCTATAACCATTATTATTCCAGCCTACAATGAGGTTAGGCGCATTGCCAATGCGGTTGCTTCAGTTTTTAACTCCAATTATAAAAACGTTAATTTAATTATTGTTAATGATGGTTCTACCGATTCAACACTGCAGCAGTTAATCGATGATTATTTTTTAGTGAGGATTCCGCCTGCTTTCAAGAAAAAAATAATAACAGGTGAGGTTCGAGCGTATTATCAATCCACTCGTTATCCCCATTTAATTGTGATAGATAAAGAACATAGTCCCTTTGCCAACTCAGGAGCCGATTGCATTAATGCAGGACTTAACGTGTGTCGAACTCCGCTATTTATTACTCTGGACGCAGACACCATTCTGGAACCGGAGGCATTAACACATATGATTTTCATGTATTTAACCACCCCTCATTGTGTTGCAGTAGGGGGAGATGTGTATATTCCCGATCCTGATAAAATCAAAGACGGAAAATTATTGGCTACCAGCATTCCATCAAATACGCTCTTGGGAGTACAGGTTTGTGAATATTTACGATCGTTTTCGTATGGTCGAGAGGGGTGGGAACTTTTAGGAGGAGCTTTGTGCTATCCTGGGGCGTTTACCATGCTGGAAACACAAGCTGTAATCGATGCTGGGGGTTTTGATTCATGTAATTTCGCCTATGATGCTGAAATCATTATGAAATTACACCACGTTATGGGCGAGAAAAAACATCCTTATTCAGTGACTTATGCTCCCAGTGCGATTGTCTGGTCCGAGGGTCCAAAAACATTAAAAACATTTTGGAATCAACGTAATCATTGGCAGCGAGGCTTGCTGAGATGCTTGTCACTGCATTGGAAAATGATCGGGAATGTAAATTATGGTGTAACGGGTTTACTGGCATTTCCGTCTTATATCTTATTCGAAATATTTGGCCCGATTGTGGAGTCTATAGCCTATGTTACACTGATTCTAGCTGTAATTTTTACCCCTGCTTTGCTCTTGAATATGGGCTGGCTATTATGTCTTGCTTGGGGGTATAGCACGTTTATTACGATGTCCTGTGTCATTTTAAGTCTATTAACATTTGATAAGTACCATAGTAAGATGGATATATTACATCTGTTTTTCCTAAATACACTGGATATGATTTTTTACAGACAATTCAGAGCATTTTGCGCATTATTTGCGGCAATTCACTATGTGTTTAATCGAATACTGGGAAGGTCACAGTGAAGCATGTATATTTTAACTATTGACAGACTCGAGGGCTAAATGGCTAATTATCTTGTTACAGGTGGCGCAGGGTTTATTGGTTCTCAATTGACTAAAAAATTAATTGCTCAGGGGCATGATGTACTGGTTGTTGACGATTTATCAAATGGCAAAATCATTCATCCGCAAGCGACGTATATAAAAAAAGATATTACGCAGCTTGATAATATCCATGGTCTATTTAAGACTATTCACGGGTGTTTTCATCTGGCCGCTATTCCTGTAGTCAGTATGGATTTTGATCAATGGTTTTTATTTCATAAAATTAATTTGGACGGGAGTTTGAACGTATTCAAATCGGCGGTTGATGCAGGAAATGTTCCGGTTGTTTATGCATCATCCTGTGGAGTTTATGGCGAATCCAAGCGCATGCCTCTCACTGAAAGTCAGCGCATTAACCCACTCTCAGCGTATGGCTGTGATAAACTATCAACAGAATTAAATGCCGGTTTTTTATCGCATATTTATAAATTACCCAGTACCGGATTGCGTTTATTTAATGTCTATGGCCCCTATCAACAAGCGACCTCCCCTTATTCTGGCGTTATTGCAAAGTTTATTACGCGCATACTGAATAACAAACCGCTGACCATTTTTGGTGATGGTGAGCAAGTCCGAGATTTTGTCTTCGTTGAGGATGTGGTGGACAACCTAATTCACGCAATGAACACAGTAAAGTCAGCCGCCCAATGCGTTAATATTTGTACCGGAGTGAGTATAACCATTAACAAGCTGGCGAATTTAATATCGAGCTTGCTTGAAAAAGAATGTGTGATAAATTACAAGCCGGCTAGACAATATGATGTTAACGTTTCATATGGAAGTCGCAAAAAAATGAATGCTTGCGGATTTAGAGCGGATCATGATATTAAACAGGGTCTGATTAAAACCATTGATTATTTCAAACTCGATTCCGCAGTTATTAATGAACTTGGATGCCGTCGTCCCTGAATTTAGTGTGACTTGGCTGGCGAGCGCAGCCCCTAATGTCCGGAATCCATCTTGCAGTTTGACTCGGTGCCAAGGCTTCGAGACGGCGCACTGAGTTCTGCAATACACCTGCAAAACAGAAAACGCGCCTCCTTAGCCCGAACGGGATCGGGGTAAATTGAAAAACTGCAGAGTCGAGCCTATACTGTTACCAATGGTTCATGGACATTGATAAAGAGTGGACAATGGAAATACAAGATATCCAGGCATACATTCAGCAAATGGCCATTGCAGCCGCAGCCAGTCCTCATCCTCGACATTTAAAAGAACAAATCCTATCAAAAGTATTTCATCAAAGTTTGAATGATTTAACACAATTGATTGAACAATCGACGTCGGAGCAGAATGGAAAAGCTGATTTATGCGAAAAACTAACTCTATTTTTAAAAAATTATTGGGAAAAATATCAAAACTCGCCACTGGCTTATACTTGTATTCCTAACCACCCATTCACAGATTTATGTATCGAGATCGCGGTTTGGATTGCTGAAAACTCACCAACACCTGATTTAAATCCTTTAGAATGCCTCATGCCGGGTGTTTACACGGACTCGTTGCATTCTGATTACCTCGATTTAGTCCCTCCTCAAAAAACAGACGTTCGAGCTTGGTTAAAAAAAATTATTCGAACACACATCTTAGGTGATAATAGAAACGAATTGATCCCGATCCAAGTCGTAATGGAAACGCCTGAAAATACCTTTGGAGACTTTCAATCAATAAAACCCTATCATGATCTGTTGTCGACAGACGCTGCCAGTTATTATCTACAATCCACGGCGCCTGAATATCATCGGATCACCTGGCACTCCACAATGACCCAAGCGATTAACGATGCAAAATTAGCCGTCGATGATTTATTTCAGAAAGAATCCAATTTTTACACAGAACTGTGTCGTTTTACACGTTTATTAAGCTTCTATGATGCCCATAAAGGCATAGGAAGCGTTACAGATGCGGCTTCAGGCGCTTATTCTGCCATTTTTAACTTTAAAACCTATTACGACACCTTATCACCAGAAGAAATCGGACAAATCCCTGAGCCACTTAACAATGAAATTAATTTATTATTCACGTTAAGCAGTGACTGGATAAAAAATCGGAATGCCACTGAAAATCTGGAAACATGTATTGGAACACGTCGTGAGACCATTGAGAGAGCCGCAGAAGGACACGAAGAATTACTATCACAAATTCATACATCGAAAGAATATGGTGAATACTGGCTTATCAACGCACAGAAACAGTTACGTCAATCTAAAGACGCTTTAAAAACAACGCTTGATCAAAATACCTATACGGATGGCGCCGATTTTATTGGTATTACCGCTGAATTACTGCAGCAACTCAATATCCATTTTTCAATCAACGATGAAAAAGATGCTGACATCATTCGAGCTTTATCACCAGCTGAAATCCGAACCATCTTTAATGCGCCTGAAAATCAAATGGTATTGCTCAATTATTTACGAAAAAATTATCTTAGAATTGAAAAGCTGGTTATGCTATTTATCGAATTAAACCCTCAACAAATCAAAGCATTACTCGAAAGCATGTCAGAAACGCTCATACAACATCAATTCCTGTCGAATGATCCTAAAAACTTGATCGCCCTCCTCATCTCCCTTACTCCAGAAAAATGTGTTACCGTTCTGGAGGCTTATGGGTATTCATTAAATACCCGTCAACCTATCGAAATGCTACAGTTCCTTTCCCCAGAGCAAATCACAGCAATACAAAACAGTGTAAAAAATAAATTTTCTAATCCCACCGCTTTATCGGATGCATTTTGCAGATGGATGCCAGTCATCGTGGATGACATCCAGGAACAATTACCTGCGTTAGTCAACGATTTCGACGATTTCAACAAAATATGTTTTGCTCTTTCAACCCCACAAACAGCCCAACAACGTAGGATGTTCATCAACGCACTTAATAAAAAATTACCAGACCTCTTCAATAATAGTTTAAGCGATCTTCATACAATCAAAAATGCTCTTTCAGAAGAACAATATACGCTTTTCTTCGATGCAATTAAACACAAATTATTAGCATTAACCAATGATTTAAACGACATTTGCAGAGTCATTTATTATCTTTCAAGTAAAGAACTGGCGATTCTTTTAGTCAATCTACCGTCGGATCAATTAATGCCTCTCTTTGAGGCCATTGAAGATACCTCACAGTCATTGGCGAAAGCGAAACAAGATACGGAAGAACACCCTTTATACAGACATATTGAAGAATTTCAGAAGCGCGGCATATCAAACCGGATGTTAGAGGTTTCGCCTAATTTAGATTGGATTCCCAGCAATAAACGTTTAATGTATTTAACGCGGAAAGATAATAGGGGCTCCATCGCGCTAGAGATGGCTTTAAACGATACCATTGTATTAAAAAAATATCTCCAATCACTGCCTGGAGAAGCGTTGATTCAAGCGATTTATTTATCAACAAATAATGGATTTCTTATCGATATTGCCAGAAAATACCACAAGGAGGCATTTGATTTAATGCTGCAGTGCGTTCAAGAGGCATTAAATCAAAAAACCATATCATACCATGAAATAGTAACTCCAGTGCTTTTAGACGCTTTGCTTTCACGAGAATTACCTGAAAATATTCCGCAAATACTCGCACAAACAGATACCGAAGGACGCACGGTACTCGAGTATATTGCCAAGAGTGTAGCGGCATTAGAGGTGACTTTAAAACATCTGCCTGATTTAGACTGCGTGCCTCCTGATAAGCGACTCGCTTATTTAACCAAGGATGCGCTTGTATCAACCATTCTCAACGAAGGACGATACGATCTCGTTTTGTTAAAAAAATATCTTACATCCTTGACCATCACGGAATTGATTCAAGCGATTCATTACAGACCTAATAGTGGTCAAGGACTATCATTGATAGATTATGAAAATGAAGGCGCTCAACATCTCATCCTGGATTTTATTCAAGACGCTTTGGCACAAGGAGAACTGTCATTACATCAATTATGTGACTATCCAACGTTGTTAGACGGCATACTTTCTCGAGAAAAATCAGACAATATTCCAAACAGGTTGTCCGAAGAAAACGAAGAAGGACAAACCCTATCTGCGTATATCACAACGAAGCAGCCAAACGCATTAAGAGTGCTTTTGAAGTTTTTACCGGATATCAGTATTATTCCTTTGGATAAACGTCTCGCTTACTTAATGCAACAAGACAGCTTCACCTCTCGTGCAGCACTCGACGATGGATTAAACGATCCCATCTTATTGGAAAAATATCTTAAAATACTGACTATAGATGAGTTGATGCAAGCGATGCATTATAAGTTCAACAAAAGAACAACATGGATAGACCGTGTAGAAGAAGGATCTCATCCATACGAACTCGTCCTGAATTTTATTCAGGACGCAGTGACACAAAAAAAGCTGTCATTACATCAATTATGTGATTATCCAAAATTATTAGAAGGTGTGTTGACTGGAGAAAAATCAGACAATATCACAATGATGTTTGCCGAGAAGAATGACAAAAATCAAACGTTACTGGAGCATATTGCTGAAAATACAGCTTTATTAAGAAATATATTACGGTTATTGCCTAATTTAGACCCCATTCCCATTACGAAGCGGTTCATGTATTTAACCCAGCAAGATGCCAAGGGATTTACCGAATTGGATGCAAGCTTAGACAATCCCGTGTTATTAAAAAAATATCTCAAATCGCTTTCTGCCTTAGAGTTAGTCCAAGCCATGAATTTACAAAATAAGGATAAGTGTGCTTATAAGACACTGAAATACGATTACAAATATTCAGCTAATGTGGTGCTTGATTTGGTTCAAGAGGCATTGAATCAAAACAGATTATCACTGCATCAAATAGTCGCCTCTCCCCATCTGATAATGGATATATTAGCTCGAACTCGGCCAGAACATCTTCCAAACATGATCGCGCAACAAAACGAAGAAGGACAGACTGTTTTGCAGAGCATGGCCAAAAACTCACAAATTTTAAGAATTATTCTGCTATTATTACCTGATCTGGACAGTATTCCTATTACCACTCGTTTGAGTTGCCTGACTCAAAGAAATGAGTATGATCGACCCATAATGCTTGAGGATGGCGTAAGAGAGCATAAGGTATTAGAAAAATACCTTAAAGGCCTTTCTTTCGATGAGCTTAAAAATATCCTTGATTGTCCTATAAAGTTGGATGGGACAAAGTCACTTCTAGTAGTAGCGAGGCTTTATTTTCCAGACTCGTACAATATCATCTTTAATTTGGTTCAAACAGCGTTTGTTAAATGCGACATCTCATCAAACACATCCGATCAAGTTCAACAGCATTTAAGGTATCTTTCAACGAATTTTTCTGCATCCGAAGTTGAAAGGATACTCAATCAAAAAGACGAAAATGGGTATACCGTCATTCAACGTCTTATCCCGTATCCCCTATTGATAAGACCGCTGTTGCTGTCATCACCCGGTTTAATCAACGCTATTCCCTCTGAAGAGCGCTTTCAATGTTTAACGTTAGAAAAACATGGTAAAACGATATTTGAAGAGGAGAGTAATCATTATAAAATAGAGGCATTAAAAACGCACCTTCAATCACTTTCGGGTGATCAATTTCTTCTCGCATTGGATTATCAGGGAAAAAGTTCGTTATTTTCGCTTCTCGGTAGTAGAGGTAGTCCCTCATTTGAATTAGTGATTGGCTTGACCCGAGAATTGCTGGATCAAAAACGCCTTTCATTACATCAATTAATAAAATACCCGATGCTGCTCAAGCGCATTTTATCCCAAGAAAAACCAGAAAATATCTTTGAACAGTTATGTCAAAAAGATGAAGAAGGCGTTACTGTATTCGGAAAAATGGCACAACAAAACGCACCATTATTAAAAATCGTTTTAACTCTATTCCCGAATTTAGAACATAGCATTTTAGAACATATCCCTGCTGATAAGCGTTTAGCCTATTTAACTCGGCGTCCAGCAGGATCACGTTCAGCACTGGAAGAGGCACTACATACTCCTTCCAAGTTAGAAGAATATTTATTATTGCTGCCCAAAGAGCATTTACTTCAAGCAGTGAATTACTGCAAAGGGATAGGCTCCCTTAAAACAAGTGAGGCTTTGCAGTCTATTCCTGGCAAATTACGTTTGCCCGTTGTCAATCAAAAAGACCAGGAGGGCAACAACTGGTTATTTCAATCGCTAGATAATCCCATTGAAACAGAGGCAATATTAGCGACTTTAGATAAAAAACACCGCCTTTCGGCCATGATTCAAACCGATAAAAACGGAGAGTCGCTCTTACATCGAGCCTTTCATCACCCAGAGACATTTAAAATACTGTTACTCTCTCTCCCACAAAAACAACGCTTCGCAGCATTGAATGTAGCCAATCAATCAGGTCAAACTGTATTACAAAAAATGCTTGAACATACGAATATTTTTAGATTTATTTTCGATTTTTTGGTTCAGGAAAAACATACGGACTTATTAAAAACGACATTTGAATCTATGTCTCCAGCACAACTCGAGCGCGCATTAACTAAAAAAGATGCGCATGGACACACCATACGTGATGCGATGTCTCAAAATCCTTTTTTATCTGCCATCATACTCAATGCACAAAAAAAACATGGCTCATCGATGGACATGAAAAAGCGCTTGGATGATCTTAAAAGTACGCCAATAGAATCCACGAGTGAAAAGCAAAAGCAACTCAAGGCTGAACTTGCTGGACTGAAATCGGCGGTGGAGAACGATGGGCCTGCTGATGACGCAAAACCCAAACGGCTTTGATTGGAAATATTATGAAGATGAAAACACGACAAAAAAACTGGTTTCAAACCCATTGAGTATCGTTGGGGGTGAATATGGCTGATGATAAAAATGATTCCCATCCGAGATGGGACAATCAAAGCAACAATGCACAAACGGTTTGGAAGCGCTATGATGAAGTCGTTGCCCCCCAAATTATCCGCGCTGCATTGGCAAAAAATCCTCCTTGTCGGTTAAGTGATTTATATCAAGTGCTATCTGTTGCGCGATGTCGATGTGAATATGAAAAAGAACCTGTCAAAGACTTTAAACGATTTTCTAGTACGTTTGGCCTATTGCACAGTACTTCCGCATGTGAACCTAACATATCTGCTGATTCCTGGGGTCCCGACGTCGCCGACCTCATTAGGGAAAGAGTAACTGGAAATTATATTGGTATGAGTATTGTTTGGGGAAAACAATTGAACCACCCGGGAGGTTTTGTTTTAAATATATTAGAGCCTGTCTTTCAACAACTTTTAAGTACCAGTGATTTTTTTGAATTCATGCAGCTTGCTGGGCAGATGATGTATGCTTTATCAAACTATCCTCCTATAATCAGAGGCAGCGCCGCAGTTAACGGCTGGCTTATTAATGCTATTGCTAAAGAAAAATTTCACATACCCAGTAATATCAGGCCATTATTGTATGATTGGACGGCCTATTTTGAAGCACCTGATCAATACTCCGCTTTTTTTTTGATATCTGCCATCTCAAAATATCTTACAACCATCCCATCCGTTTATGAAAAAGATATAGAAAGTAAAGGTTTTTTTGATTCTCTTCCAGATATTATGAAAAAAAATCCTAACGTTAAGGCCAATCTTCAACAAAGACAGGATGCCTGGAAAAAAATAAAAAATTATGTTGCAGAGGCATTAGATGGATCAGATTTAACAGTAGAACAAAAAAAACATTTAGAATCCATTCAGCATGGTACCATTGAGTTTAGAGGGTTTTCTAATTCAATCACTCAACTCGTAAACGTATTAAATGGATATAATGAGAGTCATATAACTAATGATATACTGGATAAAACAATAAATGATTCTGGCTGCTCAAGAGAAAGATTAAAAAAAGCCCTGTTTCTTTACTCTAGAAGATCTGAGGCGTATATCTCTTCTTATGGTGATGCTGACAAACAAACAAGCTTGAATGCGGCTTGGGCTGATTTAGACATATTACTAACCCTCCCTAGCAAGCACTTGCATAAATTAAAGGCCTTTCTACCTACCCTACCTGATTTAGAATATGACAAGACCATATTGCCGGTGTCTGGATATGGTGCTGTTACCCTTTCAAGCAATCCTGAAACACAATCTGAGGAGAAATTACTAGAAATAATAAAGAACAAACCTTCCTTCGCCTGTTATAATAACACTATTTATTATATAGACCATGATGCCAAACCCATTGAGTTGCCAGGGGAATCCAGAATGGTGATGGAATCGCTTTCCAAATCGTTTGATGAGCCTCGAGATGTACCAATAAAAGAAATAAAAGAAATGGTTCGCATAATGTCCAATATGTTTGAAGCTCCATTGAGATTCAGCCCATCGATAAAGAGATTAATGGGAATCTGTTTTGCTACATGGGAAGACATTGCAAAAGTACCTTATAATATCTTAACCTTGGCCACTCCAGTAAACCCAACAGATGATCCAGAGACAAGGGAACTAAAAGATGGTCTTCAAACTGCAATATGGTATGGTGGTGTAAAATTTCAGGAATTAGCCGAATTAAGCATGGATGAAATAAAAATTATAACAAGCCCGGAAGCAATCGCTTTATATAAAAAAAACGAGTTCATTATCGCTAAGGATATATTGTTGAATCCTTCACTTATTTCTTCACAACCCAGTTCAGGGGCCAAATGCGATCTCCTGAAAAAAAGGTTATCTGAAATGACAGGCTCCAATAACTCACTTGAGAACGAATCTAAAATTCAAAAGAATCATTTTAAAAACAACTGATCCAGGAATATCCTAAGGTATTCACTCACGCTCCCCCATGTGCGCAAGGTATGCGTCGTTTTGGTATTCTTCAATTTTCGTTAATAATGCGGTCCCGAAGGGCTGGCTCGGATATCAGTATTATTCCTTTGGATAAACGTCTCGCTTACTTAATGCAACAAGACAGCTTCACCTCTCGTGCAGCACTCGACGACGGAAACATGGTCATAACAGAGCACAGATTTTTGTATCCATGACCATAATTATGCTCAAAATTGTACCCTTGATTTTTAAGCGTATTGAACGTTTCATTCTCGATTCGCCACCTAGAGCGCCCGGCACGCATGATGTGGTAAATATTTTTTTCTGAAATGCGGAGTTTTGTGACCCAGCTAAAATATTGCCGTTTGCCTGATTTTTTTGTTTCCCAATATTCCAATACATTCACGCGATAATCATGGTTAGCGTCGTTCAAAGGGACATTGTCATAGTATAGATATTTCCGTACAAATCCCACTCTCTATACTTCATCCAACAAATATACCCACTAACTGAATTCCGCTACAAAGCAATGCTTAAACGTTCAATCTCATGCAACATATAAAATGGCAGCGAAAGAATCCGCCTATCCGTATCAAAAGATAATGGCAGTTGTGACACCCTTAATCCAAAGGGTAGTTTTTTTTCCTGCATCATCACTTGTATTGATTTCAGACGTCCAATCGCACTGGCTTTGACCTCGATGGGTATGACCTGAGTGCCATATTGCATAACAAAATCTACTTCTGCCTGACTACTTTTTTGTTCACGGATCCAATATTGTAAATCGGCCTTTTTATAAAATGGTTGGTACGCTAACAATTCCTGACATACCAATTGTTCTGCCATTTCTCCTCGGTTTACTAACAAAATGTCTTTGCTCATTAATACTGAGGAGAGGAGCCCACTTTTTGCAGCTAATAATCCAACATCCAGAAAAAATAGCTTGTATTTGCTAAAATTTATTTGCGCATTGAGTGGCAAACCAGTAGCAGCCGTTGCATAAATTTTGTAAATAACCCCGGCTAATTCCAAACAATGAATCGCTTCTTTCAAAAATCGAGAATGCACATCGGGATTAATTTTATGGTATTTGGTTTGCTGTCCAATCAAACCAGACAATTGATCGAATACCGTTTTTAAATGTGCTTGTTTTGCGATTGAGGCATATTTAGCAAAATCGTCAGCGTATGTTTCTAAAATTCGGTGTTGTGTCTGTTGAAAAGCACCCGTAATTCCCTCATCCATAACATGATTCACTACAGCAGGCATGCCTCCGAGCATCATGTATACTTTTATTTCATCAAGTAGTGCTTGATGTAAAATATCTGGAACAGGTTTTGCAAGCGTTGCTTCTCGAATCATATCGATCCACATGTCCTTTTGAGTCGCTTGTAAATACTCCATAAAGGACAGTGGCTTCAAATACAAATACTGAACGCGTCCAACGGGCATTTTAAAACCCGGCTCTTGTAAAGCAAATTCTAATAAAGAACCCGCTGCAATGACATGCAATTCCGGCATGTCCTCTTTAAAATAACGCAATGCCTGAATGGCACGGGGACAGGCTTGAATTTCATCCAAAAATAGCAATGTTTTACCAGACTCTATGGTTCTACCTTGATAAACAGATATTTTTTGAAGAATGTCTTTCATTTCAAATGTTGTAAAACACTGAGCATATTCTGGATTTTTTTCAAAATTAATACTAATCGTTTCTTCAAAATGAATGCGCGCAAACGCTTCTACCAAGTAAGTTTTACCGACTTGTCGCGCACCACGTAACAACAAAGGACAGCGTTGTTTGCTGGTTTTCCACTGAAGCAATGCATCTTCTAATAATCGTTTCATGGGTGCGATCTCAAAAAGTACTAAAACATGGGGTTATTTTAGTACTTTAAGTACTGTATAACAAGGTTTATATGCCACAAATTGAATTCGAGCCTTATAA